>Ga0209379_10000137_pt1 | contig 88087 bp, 77 predicted proteins | sample tdDd001_FD_187124 | JGI IMG/M metagenome (GOLD analysis project Ga0209379, IMG submission 187124) | Marine sediment microbial communities from the Atlantic coast under amendment with organic carbon and nitrate - tdDd00.1 (SPAdes)... | ecosystem: Environmental > Aquatic > Marine > Coastal >...
GAATCTCAAAGAAAAAACAATTTGACTCTATCCGATCACTAGGTATAAATATTAGCTATGAAAAAGAGAGTGAAAAAAGGTGATCGGTTCAAACCGAATTAACTGATCGGTCCGACCGAAATATGCAAGAAATTCAACAGTAGTTAAAAAACGATTAAACAAACCATTTTTGTTTTCATTTTTGGTGTTGTTTTCAGGAACTGAAGAATCCATAAATTAGTTTTCTCTCATTATTAGTTAAGTGGGGCAAACATAGCATGAACTGCCTCACTGCTCCAGTCGTATACTATTAGGAGCTAGGCGTCTTATTATTTCAGCGCCTCAATATACCCTTGTATTTAGCGAATTGATATTTTTGAATGGCGAGCTGGGGAGTCAATAACTGTGGAAATGAAAGTCCATTCAATTATTACAAATACGGAAATTGTTTACCAGAGAAGGTAAAAAATTTTTGGTGTTGGTAAGTACCCTGCAAACTATAAAATTTGGCCTTGTTAGTGGTAGAGTGAAATACAATCAACTCTATATCTGAAATACCATTTCGTTGATTAAATTTAAAGGGACATCTGAAATTTAAGGTTTTGTCCTAAAGCAAACATACCATCAATATGGTTTCAGAAAACCACTAAGTCCTTATAAATATTAAAGTAAAAAGGCCAAAAATTATTTCGTTGCTAGCCTTTTTTGTGTGTGAATATGTAGATATTTAATGGTAACTGGGAGGCTTTTATAAAAGTTAACCTGTTTCTTGATAATAGCTTACTTGTGACAATGTGTCTTTCGATATTGTTTAGGGGTCAAACCAACATATTTACCAAATGTTTTTGTGAATGCTCGTTCGGATTTGTAGCCAATGTTGAATGCGATATCATCAACAGGCAGCTTGGTGTTTCGCAGAAGTTCTTTGGCTTTTTGTATTCTCAGCTGCGACAAATAAGCAAACATAGGTTGGCCAACCAGCTCCCGAAATCGTTTGGCAAATGCCGCACGGGACATGCCAATTTGGTTTGCCAGTAGTTCAATGGTCCAAGGATTTTGTGGCGAACTGTGGATAAGCTGCAGGGATTTTGATATACGCTTGTCGTTCAACGCCTTGAGGAAAGAGTTCTGCTCTTGCCGTCCAAAATTTATCCGTATTAATTCAACCAAAACCACCTCTGTCAGTTTGTTTACAATGATCTCGGTTCCTGGATTTTGCGCCATATATTCAGCGCTGAGTTGGTCAAATGTGCCTTTTAACCAAGGATGTTTGTGTAGCTCTTCTTCACGAACTATGGTGATCTCAGGAAAAATATCTTTTAACGGTGTTAACGTATCTTCTTCAAAACTGCAGTAACCACATAGCAAAAGAGTGTTGTCACTCTGAATGAGTCTATCGCCTTGAGGTGGCTCGCTGCTCAGTATGTGGTCAATACCCGGCCCCAGAAAAATCAGATCTCCAGGCCCAAGTTGTTCCACTCTATTTCCTATAATCACCCAGCAGGATCCGCGGCGAACTAGGTGAAACCCAGCTGTTGATGTATCTAAGAACTCCTTGGTCCAGGGAGGCTCTACGTGATCGCAAAAATAGACGCTGCCGCTTACTCGCAGTGATTTGAGTATATCGCTAAGAATTTCCATGCTTCCCTCTGTTTAGTTACACATTGCAGATATTGATAATAGACGAACAGTGTAAATAATGAAGACTATTGCACATTGTTCGTGTTTTTAATGAGTCCATAATAGCAACATCAACGATAAAAACACAGAAGGAAGATAACGATGGCTAAAGTACAAATTTACAGCAAAGGTTACTGCCCATTTTGCAAGATGGCCAAAGCGACACTCAGTGACTTAGGGCTGAGCTTTGAAGAGTTTGACATTACAAATAATGCGAGTCTTAAGCAGGAGATGCTTGAACGTAGCCTACGCCACACTGTGCCGCAGATTTTTATTAACGATCATCATCTTGTTGGTAACGATGACCTTCAATTGGCTCTGAAAAGCGGAAAATTAAAAGAGATTCTGCAAGCCAAGTCGGCATCAGCCTAATTAACTATTTATCAGCACAGTATTAACTAAAAACACAAATTAAATATTGAGGAACTAAATCATGACAACAACTACTTCAACTCACGTTACTGACAGCAATGTAAACAACCGTCCATTAGACGAAACCATCACTCGTATCGGCGACTATGCATTACGCTATTCTGTTGTGATTGTATTGGCTTGGGTAGGCGCTATGAAGTTTTCTGCTTATGAGGCTGGTGCTATTCAAGGCCTTGTGGCATCTAGTCCGTTTACATCATGGCTCTATAGTGTATTCAGTCTACAGGGGGCATCAAACCTGATTGGTACGATTGAAATCGCTACAGCAGCAGCGATTTTATTTGCTTCGCTGCATAGAAATATAGCGATTGTTGGTAGTTTGGCTGCGATTGCTACCTTTGCGGTAACGTCAAGTTTTTTGCTGACTGCACCCGTATGGGAAGCAAGCCTGGGAGGCTTTCCTGCACTGAATGTTGTACCTGGTCAATTTTTACTGAAAGATATTGTCTTGCTGGCCGCTGCGATATCATTACTTGGCAAAGCACTCAGTTCTGAAAAGTAAAAATTATTTACTGAAAGGTGCTAGCAATAGCGCCTTTTTAACAAAATTGTATGTAATACATCCAACACAAATTTATTTATATCTGACACAACGAAAGGTAATTCTAATGAAAACAGTACGTCTAGAATTTACAGGCCACGATGGTTCAACATTGGCAGCACGGCTAGACTTGCCTGCGGGAAAACCCGCAGCTTATGCTTTATTTGCTCATTGCTTCACCTGCTCTAAAGATATTCCGGCAGCGAGAAGAATTGCGCAGCGTCTAGCATCTCTGGGTATAGCAGTGCTTAGATTCGATTTCACTGGATTAGGTCATTCCAGTGGTGAGTTTGCTAATACAAGTTTTACTTCAAACATTGAAGATCTGCTGTTGGCAGCGAATTACCTGCGGGAAAAATACCAAGCGCCACAGTTACTTATTGGTCATTCTTTAGGCGGTGCGGCGGTTTTGGCAGCAGCAGAGCGAATTCCAGAGGCTAAAGCTATTGTTTCAATTGGGGCTCCGGCCGATCCACAACATGTCGCTCATAATTTTGGCCAGCAGATAGAATCAATTCAAACTGATGGGCAAGCCGAAGTTCAACTGGGCGGGCGATCTTTTACCATCAAACAGCAGTTTTTAGATGATATTTCAAAAGTAACATTGGAGGAGCAAGTAGCTTCACTCAAAAAAGCCTTACTGGTTTTACACGCACCGTTAGATGAAACGGTTGAGCTGGACAATGCAGCACGTATTTTTCAGATGGCGAAACATCCCAAGAGTTTTATTACGTTAGACGACGCCGATAACCTGTTAACCAGAGCCAAAGATGCGGAATATGCTTCAGAATTAATAGCTGCATGGGTACAGCGCTATATCAAAGTTAACTTGTTACCCAAATCAATGAATGCGCCCGAAGGTGTTGTTCGTATCAGTGAAGCTGAACCAACAAGTTTTATTCAAGATATCAGTGCAGCAGGGCACCACCTCATCGCCGATGAGCCTGAAAGTTATGGTGGAGACTTTCTTGGCCCGACACCTTATCAACTGATTAGCGCGGGGCTTGGAGCCTGCACATCAATGACGATTCGAATGTATGCGAGAAGAAAGAATATACCACTGGAACATGTACAAGTGGATATTAGCCACAATAAAATCCACGCAGAGGATTGTGATATTTGTGACCAAGCAGAGGGAAAAGTCGATCAGTTTGAGCGAAAAATTACCTTAACTGGAGAGATAAGCCACGAAGATCGCCAGCGTTTGTTAGCAATAGCGGATCGGTGCCCAGTTCATAAATCGTTGGAGGGGGAGATTAATATTGTTACCGATCTTACCTAGTTGTTAAATATTATACAGAATTTGATGGTAAGGATATTTTTGTCCTAAAGAAAGCATCCCCATCAATATGGTGTCTGAAAATCGCTAATTAATTTTCAAAAAATAATTTACAAAAGGGTAATGATTTAAGGTTATTACCATTTTTTGAACGTACATCATTTCAGTTAAAGCTCTATGATTTAGGTTTTTATGACATGCCAAACAGGTGACTAAAGAAGAGTTTAATAATATGTATAAATAGTAACTTATATCATTAGCTAATCCATCAATGAAATTATTTTTATGTTGGTAATTAATCTATGTAGGTATATGATTGGTGCGGTATTCAACGGAAATTAATATCAATATAGGTTATTCAATAGGCACTATTACGGGATTTATAGAAAAAGATGAAAGGTAGTCTAGTTTGCGTTGGCACGGGTATGAAGTTAGGTGCCCATATTAGTCCCATTTGCAAAAGCCATATTGAAAATGCTGACGTTGTTTTTTCATTAGTTTCGAGTGCGTTAACCCTAGAATGGCTTAAACAAATGCACGTTGACGTGCGTGATTTACAGCCTTTTTATGGCGAAGGAAAGTCCCGTGCCAATACTTACCGTGAAATGATCCAATTAATTGTTGATGAAGTGCAGTTAGGTAAAAAAGTTGTTGGCGCGTTTTACGGTCATCCCGGCGTATTTGCCGATGTGCCACACAGAGCTATCAGACAAGTAAGAAGTTTAGGGATTGAAGCCTCTATGGAACCGGGAATATCTGCCGAAGACTGCTTAATAGCAGATTTATTAATTGACCCCGGCCTTACCGGCTGCATACATTATGAAACCAGTCAGTTTATGTTTTATCAACGTCAAATTGATACCTCAGCACATTTGGTGCTTTGGCAAGTGGGTACTGCCGGTGATCAGTCGTTAGAAAAATATACCACCAGCGGCAAGTATCGCGAAGTGTTGGTAAAAAAACTTAACGAACATTACCCATTAACTCATCAAGTGATCTTATACGAAGCGGCCATTACCCCTTTACATAAAGTAAGAGAGCACAGGCTAGCGTTAAGTGAATTACCCAAGGCTGCTGTATCTCAACATACCACGCTAGTGATCCCGCCAAGTACTAAGATGGAAAAAGACACGAAAATACTCAACGAATTAACTACATTAGATAAACGCGATAAGTTTTATCTTGTGGCTAATAACCCTTAAATACTAAACATAAAAAAGGAAGTATACATGAAAAATATCATTGAATTGTTAGAGAAAATGGGGAAAGACGTTAGTATGTTAGACCCGATAGCTTTAGAACAAGCCATTGCTAAAGCAGATTTAACGCCTGAGTTATCAGACGCAGTTAAAGTCGGTGATGTGAAGCAAGTGGAAATGTTGCTGGGTAAAAATGGCGATATATTTTGTAATATTAAAGAAGCTGACGAACCTGAACAAGAGGATGAGCCGTCAGAAGAAGTGCCGAAAAAAGAACAAAGTGCCATTAATTATTAAAATGATGGTTGAAGTACTCAATAAAAATCATAAGCGGCAATGGGTAAAGGCATTGACCGTTTATATTTTTTTAGCTTTTTTAAGTGTGCCGACTACACTGCAAGCGATTGAATTTAACTCAAAAGTTTTAGAAAATCACAATGAAATAGAGCATTATCTTGATCAAGTTGATCAATTGCGTCGTGCCGATATCAGTGCTTTTCGTGAGCATATCGATGAGTTAATAAAGCACCCTGATGCAAGTCATTCTACGCTACAGCAACTGATTCAACTACATGAAGCCTATTACGCGGCCATGCTAGGTAATTACCTTAAAGCGTTTGAGCTTACCGATAGGTTAAGCGCCAGTGAACAACAGGCTATGCGCTTAAGAGCACTCACTTTATCTATTAACATATCAGCGTTTGCTCGAAAGTGGACAGAAGGATTACAAAGAATCTACACCCTTGAAAATCTTTTACCTGCAATTTCCAGTCGCTCACAGTTAAATCGAATATATTCCGTTTTCTCTGCGTTTTACTTGCAACTCGGCAAACCTCAAAAATCTCTCAAATATGCAAAAAAAGAGCTCGACTATAGCAATGATTACGACAAGTGTAATGCATATTCTAATAATATTAATGCCATCATAAAACTCGAAACCTTGAGGTTCAAAGACCATTTGGTGCAAAAAACCTTGAAAGCCTGTGAATACGCAGAAGATGAATTGTCTTACTTACTCACGGTTGAATTAGTTGCTCGCTCATTAATAAATATTGATGATAGCTCAGCATTGAATAAGCTGCTATTACACTTAGATAGCATAAAACGTATAAACTACCCACTGCTTACCACTGACACCTATGCAACATTGTCAGCGCTTTACATGAATATGAACAAGCATGATAAAGCTGCATTGTACGCAAAAAAAGCCTTGGCAAGCGGTAAACACTTAACTCATACCAAGACACTTGCCAGAATACACAAGTTACTTTCACAAAGTGAGAGTCGACAAGGTAATTCTGAGCAAGCGCTAGTCCACTATATAGAATACAATCGCATTAACGCATTGGTATTGGACGAAGTCCAAGTTAAAGCCATTGCTTACCAAAACGCACAACTGGATAACCTTCACCAGCAAAATGAAATAGCGCGGTTAACACAATCAAATCTACTTCTTCAAGCTAACGAAAAACTGGCGCTAGCTCGTTCACAAAAGTCGAGTATCGCGGCAGGCGCTTTGTTGTTGATTGTGTCAATACTAGTGTATGCCATTTATCGTATTCGTAAAGCCCAAAAAGAACTAAAACAGGTGTCTTATTTTGACCAGCTCACTGGGATTTATAATCGAAGACATTTTTTACAGTTGGGAAAAAAATGCTTAAGCTTTTGTGATAACAAAGGCTTACATCTTGTCTGTGTGATGTTTGACTTAGACCACTTTAAAAGGATTAACGACCAATACAGCCATGCCACTGGCGACTGGAGCTTAGTTGAAGTGTGTAAAGCGATAACAGCCTGTCTAAGAGACAAAGATATTTTTGCTCGCGTCGGTGGTGAGGAGTTTATTGTTCTTCTACCCAATACCGACCAAAAAACCGCCGAGAGTTTAGTTCATTCCATGATGTATGGCTTAAGTAAAATCAACACTCAACCTACCAGCCACGAGTTTACCATTACTGCAAGTTTTGGCATTGTTACCTCTGACAGTACGGGCTATGAATTAGATAAGTTGATGGATAACGCCGATAAAGCGGTTTATCTGTCAAAACTCGCAGGTAGGAACCAATACACCCACTATTCCATTTTAACACAAAAGCAATATGTTAAATTGCATGAGCCTTCATAGATTGTCTCAAGTTGAATGAGTGACAAGGGTAGTAACATGAAAACATTACTACCCTTTTTGATTGTGATTAAAGTTGATAGGTATTACGATATCATCGTTAATAATATCAAGCCTTTATATTGACCAATCCCTACCTGTCCTTTCCCAAATTCTAGGTGCACCAACGTTAGAACCTCTAATATTACCGTGAGCCATGTTAGCAACCAAATTGGCATAATCATGATGATCTAGTTTCACTAAATTCTTATGATCACCACACTCAACATAAACGTCTTCAGCAGCTAATAAGCTATCATCTACTAACATTTTTAAGTTATAAGGTTTTCCCATCGCCGGAATGGCTCCTATTTCGCAGTCTGGGAATAATTCCTGTAATTTTTTTTCTCTAACTAATTTATAATGCATGCCAGTGATGTTTTGAACTTCTGCTAAAGATAAGCGACTATTTGCTGGTAGGGAAGCCATCAAATAATCCCCATTTTCGCTTTCTAATATCACAGCTTTACTCACTTTTTCAGCTGGCAGGTGAGCCGATCTAGAAGAGTCTAATGCTGCTGTGGTAGGCCGATGCTTTATAAAGTCGTAATGGGTTTTGTTTTTATCAAAAAATTCTTTCAGTGTGATTGCAATAGCCATAATTGCCTCCTAAAACATATTACATAACACTGTTTAATTGTAGCCTATAATTCTAATTTAAAGCAGTAAAGTGATACAAACATATCCTAGCTCTACTAGGTATAAATGCACCTTAGCTGTAAATAATCATGGCAAGTTATTTCGCTAGATCAGAACAGTTTGTCGTCTATCTTGCTGGTATAATCTTCTATCTACACGGCAACGTCTGTCCTTGCCTTTTCTATTGTTACCTTCAACTGATTGATAATAATCAGATAGGCGCCATGCAAGCCATCTAGTTCGCAGGCTAACAAAAACCGAATTAAGCAGAATGTAAACAACTGTGCCACTCATTGCTAGCACCAAACCTATAGTTACAGGCATGGATAGCATAATTAATACTGTAATCAGTTCACCCACCACTACCTCCTCTAAGCGTATTGTAAAAAGAAAATCATCACGCTCATATTAAGTATAGTTGTTGTGCGAAAAACAGACAGGTAGGGGCGTCAAAACTACATAGAAAAAGTGTTTAAAACCTTCTGCTATACTTCAAAAAAGCAGAAGCATTAGGAGATTGCAATGAGTAATATGCCTTTGACACCGCCGTTAGTGGGACCACAGAAAAGTATAGCTGAGCTGACGGTTAAGGCAATCATTCTTGGGGCAATCCTATCTATGGTGCTTGCTGCTGCTAACGCTTACATAGGTTTGCTCGTTGGCCTTACTGTTTCCGCTTCCATTCCCGCTGCCGCCCTATCTATGGGAGTACTACGGTTGTTTCGTCGCTCGACAATTTTAGAAAATAATATGGTGCAAACAGCGGCTTCGGCTGGTGAGTCCTTGGTTGCAGGTATTATTTTTACCATACCGGCATTGGTGATGATGAATGCTTGGAGTGGTTATGAATATGGCCCCATGGTAGCAATAGCTATTTTAGGTGGCATACTAGGAGTTGCTTTCACCATTCCATTGCGGCGTGCTTTGATTGTTGAGGCTAGATTAAAATTTCCAGAAGGTGTTGCCACCGCTGAAGTGCTTAAATCTGGTGGTATTGAAACTGATAAAAATATATCGGCTAAAAACAATGTAAATGCAAGTTCCAAAGGTATTAAGCTTTTGCTGATTTCCTCTGGCATGGGAGGTGTCTTTAAATTGCTAGAGTCGGCCGTTGGCTTTTTCTCCAACGGTATATCGACAATAAAAAGTCTAGCTGGCGGAAACTACTTGTTTATGGGGGATATTACCTTGAGCCCAGCCCTAATAGGTGTTGGCTATATAGTGGGTTTGAATATTGCCGTATTAGTATTTATCGGAGGGGTTATTGGTACCTTAATTGGTGTACCACTTAACTGGTGGTTAAATTCTGATGCAATTATGGTTGCAGTTGGTATTGAGCCAACAACAAGTTGGCAACAATTAACGGCAGAAAACTGGCAGTCTTTGGCTGTGCAGTCTTGGCAAAATTGTCGGCGCATTGGTGTTGGCGCTATGATTATAGGTGGGCTTTGGGCCTTGATAAGCCTAACTAAACCACTCATTAATGGTGTTAAAGCCAGTATTGTTGCCTACCGAGAAAGCAAATTGGGCGGTGAAAATCATATTGCTAGAACAGAGTTTGATACCCCAATAAATTATGTTTTGATTGTAATTGTAATCGCAATCGTTCCTTTGTTTTTTATTTTCTACCATGCTCTCCAAGATTATGAAGGTAAGCTTTTAATTGCCAGTATCATGACTGCTTTAATGCTGGTATTTGGTTTTATTTTTTCATCTGTAGCAGGTTACATGGCTGGCTTGGTCGGTAGTTCAAATAATCCTATTTCCGGAGTAACGATTGCAACTGTTATTGTTTCTGCGCTGATCCTTTTGCAATTAATGGGCAATGAGGGGATGGCTGCTACGCTGGGACCTATTGCGGTAATTTTCCTAGCGGGCATGATTTGCTCTGCAGCGGCGATTTCCGGTGACAATATGCAAGATTTAAAATGTGGGCATATAATTGGTGCTACGCCGTGGCGACAACAGGTAATGCAAGTTATTGGTGTGCTTGCGGCAGCTTTTGTTATTCCGCTTGTACTTAATATTTTAGATTTGGGATATGGCATAGGTCGCACAAGTGAGATTAACCCAGAGGCAACGCCTTTATCGGCGCCACAGGCTGGACTTATGCGTGACTTATCTACCGGGATATTCGGTGCTGGTATTGAGTGGAACTTTATCTTTATCGGTTGTTTTTTAGCAATTATTTTAATTGTACTAGATAAGATTCAAGAAAAACGAGGCTCTGATTTTCGTTTTCCTGTTTTAGCTGTTGCCGTTGGTATTTATTTACCTTTAGGCTTATCAGTTCCTATTTTTGTTGGTGGTTTTATTGCTCATATTATCAAGAAAAAAAACCAAGAAGAGACAGAAGTGATACAGAAAAAAAGAGAAGGCACAGGGCTTTTGATTGCTTCTGGCCTGATTACTGGTGAAGCATTAATGGGAGTACTTGTTGCCATTGCTGCAGTAGTTTGGCAAGGCGCATTTCCTCTAGTAAAAAGCTTTAATTTGTCAGGCTTCTTTGGTTTTATCGCGCTTTCGGCGGTATGTTTATATTTGTATCGAAAAGTCTTGGCTCAAGCTAAGGGGCATATTGAGTGAAGTTGTTAGTGAATCTTATTAATTAAGTGCTAGCAAGGCGTTGGGGCTTGGAGTATTTTGTTTATGAGTATTAATGAAAAAAAGCTAAAACGAATTCGCAATGCCAACTTATTTCATACCTTAATCATAATGCTTTCTTTAGTTGCTGTGGTTGCATCACTAGGCTATTGGCTCTTCGGTGATGGTATTGCCATATTAATGGTTTTATTCGTTATTATCTTGTTAGTGTTCAGCTCTTTTGATACTACTTCATACTTATTGCGTAGCTATAGCGCACTTCCCATCGATAGAGAGCAGGCACCCGACCTTTATCATGTGCTAGATATTTTAGCTGAACGGGCTGGTCTGTCTATTGCTCCTAAGCTCTATTACTTGCCTTATTTTACTATGACTGCATTTGCCAGCGGCAACCGAGATGAATCCATTGTTGCTTTATCTGATGGCCTGCTACGTCGGCTTAACTTTGAAGACATTATCGGGGTATTGGCGCATGAAATAAGTCATATACGCCATGGTGATTTAAAGATTATGGTGATGGCTGATGTTTTGGGGCTATTTGCTCGAGGGCTTTGTGCACTTGGGCAATTAACCTTACTTCTATTGCTACCTTTAATCTTGTTAGACATTATTCAGCTAAGTTTGTGGCCTGTGTTATTGATGGTAACGGCTCCTGTGTTCAGCGCCTTATTGCAATTGGCCTTGTCCCGTGATCGAGAGCTGCTTGCTGACCTTTCAGCAGCTCAACTGATGGGTAATCCACAGCCTTTGATAAATGCCTTGGTAAAGCTTGATGGCCAAAATGCCACGTGGGAGCGATACCTTTCTTTGGAAAGAGAATCCCAGTTGCTCCGCACCCATCCTACGACTAAAGAGCGAGTGAAACTATTGCAAAGTGTTGATATGGTACATGATTGGCAGCCAATGACTCTACAGGGGCGTTTTGAGTCTAATTGGAGTAGAGTAGATAGACGTAAACGTCGTTTCCTGGGTTTATGGTAATCTTCTGATATTTAAAGTGTTTTTATTTTAGGGATGTCTGGAGACTGGCCTGTTTTTTTGTGGGAATGATAGTTGCTACAAATTATTGTGTTGCAAATAAATAATAATGATATATATCAATTCTATTTAGTTTTCTTTTGTTAATATTTTAATTATCCTTCTTGGAGATGTGCTGTAACTATATGAACAAACAAAGAATCGGCTTAAGTATTTTTTTTCTATTAATTTTGTTTTTGTTGTTTGCGGTATTCAATACCTCACATTTTGATATAGAAATTGAGCAACCAACGCCAGAGCTGAATACTATCGACGCCCTCAGGCGGTATGATTCTCAAGCCATTCGTCCATTGCCACGACAGGTTTTACTTCCTGCTAACAAAGTAGCACTTGGTGAAACTTTATTCCATGATCCTATCCTATCTAAAGACAACACCATTTCCTGTAGTAGCTGTCACCTGTTAACTTTGGGCGGTGCTGATGGCAAAGATAGATCGGTAGGAATCAATGGCACTATTGGTATGGTGAATGCGCCCACCGTATTTAACAGTAGTTACAACTTTGCCCAATTTTGGGATGGCAGGGCTGATACCTTGGCGCAACAAGTTTCTGGTCCGGTTCATAATCCAGCTGAGATGGCATCGAGCTGGCCGCAAGTGATGGTAAAAATGCAAGATAATGCTCTTTACATTGAAAAATTTCAGAGCATCTATGCCGATGGTATCACAACCGATAATATTATTGATGCTATTGTGCATTATGAACGCTCTCTCATCACACCTGATTCTGCATTTGATAATTATTTACGCGGTGAGCAAAATGCCCTTAACGAAAGGGAGTTACGTGGCTATGAGTTATTCAAAGAGTATGGTTGCATAAGCTGTCATCAAGGTATAAACATTGGTGGTAATATGTTCCAGCAATTTGGCGTGGTAAAAAACTACTTCAAAAATAAAGTCGTTAAGCCTGCTGATCTAGGACGATTTAATGTCACTAATCGTGACGAAGACCGGCATGTTTTTAAAGTTCCTAGCTTAAGAAATATTGCCCTGACTGCGCCATATTTCCATAACGGCTCGGTAAAAACTTTGCCTGATGCCATTAAAATTATGGGGGAATATCAACTTGGTCAACAACTATCTGACACAGATGTTAGTGATATAGCAGCCTTCCTTAATACGTTAACGGGTAAACTGGAAGGGAAAAGTTTGCAATGACTCAAGCACAAAAATTGAACTTGAATAATGTTGACTCATTAAAAGTAGCTGTATTTGTTATTGCTAACCTTTTGCTGCTTAGCTGGTTGTTTGTTAAATCTGAATCAGTCTCGGAAAGTGTTCATATTAATTATGTGAATCAATTGGAAAACCTTAGAGAATTAGACTCTGAAATTGATGGTGAAGTATTTGCTAACTATATGAATTTCACTGGTAATTATGATGTACTCGCTAATAATGCCTCTCAAACCTTAGTGATTAGCCAATTAGTTAAGCAATTACCTGAATACCTACCTGTTAAAGAGCAGCAAAAATTAATGCCTAAGATTGTTGCATTAAATGATGCTTTTAAGGAAAAAGCAGTTCAGATCGATTTATATAAAAGAAATAATGCTATTTTCAAAAACTCATTAAATTTCTTTAAAAAGAGCTCAGAAAACTTTTTATATACTAGCAAAAATAAGGATTTACTGAATATTTTGTCTGAATATATCAGGCTAACCATGTATTTTATTAATAAGCCAGAAAGCTCTATCATTGATGATATTTTGTTACTGAATACACAGCTTGATGAAATGCAACTGAACGATAACGAAAGAAATATTATCACTAACATTCAAATGCATGGAAAAGTCTTACAGAAATATCGTCAAAAAATTGAAATACAAACTAAAAAAATCATACATTTGCCTTCAGAAGTTCAGCAAGAAGAATTTATGAACTCTTATATTAAAAGCTATGCTGAGGTGTTTGCTATTGCTCAAAGGTATCAACAAGTACTCTTTATTTACTCGTTGTTACTCAGTTTATATTTAGCTTATGTATTTGTACGTTTGAATAAAGCTAGAAAGATAATCACTAAGTCGCATCAAGAACTTACTGTTCGCTATCAAGAGCAAATTAAAATAGAAAAAAAGTTACTTCTGCATGACATTGCCTTTTCAAATGTAAGTGAAGCAATTGCCTTGACCGATGCCAAAGGTAATATTATTGATATCAACCCGGCGTTTTCAAAGATCACGGGTTATACCCGTGAAGAAGCTATTGGTCATAATCCTCGGGTACTTAAGTCGGGTCGGCATGATGCAGCATTTTATAAAACTATGTGGGATAGCATTCTTGGTAAGGATAAATGGCGAGGAGAAATATGGAACCGTAAAAAGAATGGTGAAGTTTATCCTGAGATTCTTTCTATCACGGCCATAAGAAGTGACGATAATGAAATCACCAACTTTGTCGCCGTATTTAGTGATATTTCTCATCTTAAGTTACAAGAGGAAAGATTAGCCCACCTTGCTTTTTATGATGAACTCACTAAGTTACCTAATCGTGCCTTATTTACTGATCGCCTTAATCATGCAATGGCTCAAGTGCAACGTTCAAATACCTTTATGGCGGTTTGTTTTTTAGACTTAGATGGCTTTAAATTTATCAATGACACTTATGGTCATGATGTAGGCAACCATTGCCTTATTGAAATGACAAGCCGGCTAAAAAGTATTTTACGTGAAGGCGATACCGTAGCCCGTATTGGTGGGGATGAATTTGTCTTATTACTTGTAGACCTAAAAGAGGAAGAAGAATATAAGTTTGCGCTTAATCGGCTACTTAAAGTGATATCTCAACCGCTAAAAGTTGACAAAAATACCGTCAAAGTAACCGCCAGTATTGGAGTTACCCTATATCCTCATGATAATCAGGACGCAGATACCCTATTACGAAATGCCGATCAAGCCATGTATCAAGCTAAACAAGAAGGTAAAAACCGTTATAATCTTTTTGATCCTAAACATAACTTGATAGCCTTTGAACAGAACAAAAAAATAGCATCGCTTATTGAGGCTTTTGAAAGAAATGAATTTGTTCTTCATTTCCAGCCAAAAGTTGAGTTTGACACAGGTAAAGTTGTTGGCGCTGAAGCATTAATTCGTTGGCAACATCCTGAAATAGGCATTATTCCACCCAATAAGTTCTTGCCGCTTATTGAAAACCACCGACTCATTGTTGATATTGGCCATTGGGTGCTTACTCAAGCATTATCACAACTCAGTGCATGGCAAGAGCAAGGTTTAAATATTCAAGTCAGTGTCAATGTTGCTGGTCTTCAGTTACAAGATTCACATTTTGTCGAAAACCTAGAAAAATTAATTGCCAAATATCCAAGTGTTAACCCAAAACAACTTGAATTAGAAGTACTTGAAACGACAGCTCTAGAAGACATTGTTAATATTTCACACATTATTGAAGAATGCCATCAAATCGGCGTAACCATGGCGCTAGATGATTTTGGTACGGGTTATTCTTCACTGACATATTTAAAGCAGTTACCGGCAAAGACGTTGAAAATCGATATGTCTTTTATTAGGGATATGTTGGATAACCCTGGTAGCCTTGCCATAGTGCACGGCATTTTGGGGCTGACTACAGCATTTCAAAAACAATCTGTTGCTGAAGGCGTTGAAACCATCGACCATGGTGTAGTACTAATGAAGTTAGGGTGTCAGTTTGCACAAGGCTATGCCATTTCAAAACCTCTACCAGCAGAAGAGCTTTTATCTTGGATAAATAAATGGCAATGTCCAGAGCTTTGGTTACAACACGCTAACCTTTACTGGGATGATGCTGATTATCCTATGATTGCTGCAGAGGTAGAGCATAGGCTGTGGGTGAATTCTGTTTGTCAGTCGGTACGCAATACCGTACCTATTGAACTGCTTGAAATTAAAAATCATCATTTATGTCATTTTGGCAAGTGGTACTACAGCTACGGAAAGCAACGCTATCAACATCTTGAAACATTTAGGGGTATTGAGCAACCTCACATCAGCTTACACGAAATTGCAGAGCAAATTAATCGACATATACAACATGGCGATTTTGAAGATGCCACTAACTCACTTGACTTATTATTGGCGCAGAAAGAAAACATTACTGCTAAATTGAAAGCGTTAAGTTTGCAGGTGGCGTTAAAAAAGAAATCTTTCGTTCAATAAAATACCTAAGTTACTTTAATTAACACCTTGAAAGCTATAATTGGAGTAACTGTCACTCGATACTTCATTTATTTCCGTAAAAAAAGCAAAGGTTCCTTTCATTTCCATACTTTGTTGATGCGGTAAGATGCTGTCGTTAATGCTAGTAAAGGTAAATACCAGTTTTAAATTAGTTATATTGGCGCTAAAAACAGGAGATAATTCTGCGTTGTTCACTATAGTAATACTTTCGATAAAGGCTAGTTGCTTGTTATAAGACAGGCTTCCTTGTAATTTACCTTTGGCGTCTTCACCTAACTTACTAAGATAAACGTCAAAATTTATATGAATATGGCTGTTATTTTCAGAAGATAGCTCAAGAGATTCAAGGTTAATTATTTCTCGTAATGCTATAGAAAAATTAGCTCCTTCTTTTTTCTTTTTTGCCTGTGCTAGTTTTTTCTCGGTAAAATTTTTTATCTGCTTTTGGCTTGGCGGATTTTCGTTAATACTCACTAGTAACCATTGTTTTTTCGGGTCTGAAACAGGCGTGAATTGTTCAATGCTGCGGCTTATATCGCCTTCTTCATTTTCATAACGAGTTACTTGATAGGCCCAATCATTCCTATTTGTTCTTTCAAACTTTAGAATGGCTTGAGATATTTTTTGTTTAACTTTAACTGCATACTTTGATGAATTATCAAGAAGAAAATGCTTCATTGGGTCTGCGCTTAAAGGTGATGAAAAATAAATTAAAAGAAGGCAAGTGAGCAGTAAATAAGTTTTGTTCATCATTTTTCTCTTTTCAATGTTTAATTAGCTAGTGCTTATCCAAATTGGATAATGTTTAAACTAATACAGTCTATGTGAAATGTTTGTGAAGTCTTCCGATCAACAAAGGCAGTTAATTTCACATCTATTTCACAAGGAGGGTTTTAAGCTAGCTACAACTGTTGATAACGAGTAATGCCCATGCCGAGTTTTATTGAATTAAAAAATATTAGCCAATCATTTCATATCAATAATGCCAAGATCACCTTGTTCGAGAAGTTAAACTTGTCACTTCATCAGGGGGATTGCTATGCGATAACAGGCCCATCTGGTGCCGGAAAGTCAAGCCTGTTGATGTTGGCGTCAGGTCTAGAAAAACCTACAACGGGTCAGGGGCTCTATGTTACAAACGGTCAGAACGCCCCCTTAGATGAGTTAAGAACAGAGATTGGCTTTATCTTTCAACAATTCCACTTATTGCCTGAATTAACAGCAATAAATAATGTCGCTTTACCACTGAAATTGCGGGGCGATAAACAAGCCATTATCAAGGCTGAAAACTGGCTAAATAAAGTGGGCTTAAGCCATAGAAAAAAACATAAACCAGGTGAGTTAAGTGGTGGAGAGCAACAAAGAGTCGCTATCGCAAGAGCCCTGGTTTTTGAGCCTAAGTTTATTTTTGCAGATGAACCTACTGGTAATTTAGATCAAAAAAGTGCAGGTGAAGTTGCCAATATTCTAATCAGTTGTTGTAAAGAAAATAATGCAGGGTTGGTGATGGTAACTCATAGCGATACTTTGGCCAGTCGTGCGCAACATATTTTTTCACTGGCTAATGGTCAACTAACACCGACAAGTCAGCAAAACTTGCAGGTGGCATCATGTTAAGTAGTAATATTATTAATCATAATAGCAATAACATTTTTAATAATTTTAAATTGTCTTGGTATTTTTTTAAGCAAGAATATAAACACCCTCATCAACGATTATTACGCTGGGTTCAGGGCGTACTACTGTTATTTATTATTACGCTAAGTCAGTCAAGCGATAGTATTCAAAACTATTTACAGCAGAATTTACAAGGGTTGCTTGGTGCAGATGCCGTCATCAGTCAAAAACAAGCAATATCTCAAGGGCATTATGAGGCGCTATCAGAGTTAACCCAAAACATTGCGGTAACCCAACAAATCACCACTATGCTGACTCATCAGGGGCAGTGGCAACAGGCTCAATTGAAAGCGGTAGATAGTCAATACCCTTTACAAGGCGAGCTTTTTACCTCTCAAGCATTAGAAGGAGAAGGGCAGTTAACGGCTAATGGCCCAATGGCGGGGCATATTTGGTTAGATGCAAGGTTATTAGCGAGCCTGTCAATTGAGCTTGGTCAGCTGTTAGTGGTTGCGGATAAGCACTTTATTGTTTCTCGCATAATTCAGCATGAGCCTGATAGGTTAATGGAAGGCCATAGTGTGGCTATGCGCGCTATGATAAATGCAACGGATATGCAGGTATTAAATTTCCCTGATGATCTTATTCAATACCGTTATTTGCTCACAGCTAATGGTGAGCAAATTAGTCAGCTAATTGAATGGCAGAAAGCGCAATTGCCCGCAGCGCAATTACTTCATAAGCAAGGAAAGCACCCCTTAGCACTCTTCTGGCAAAGAACTGAAAACTTCATGGGGCTCGCCTCTATTATTTTGTTTTTTATGGCTGCAATAGCCATTGAACAACTTGCTCAAGTACATATGGTAAAGGATCAGTACTTCACTGCTGTGTGCATGAGTTTAGGGGCCTCTAAAATAACTGGCATGCAAGTATCTTTTTGCAAGTGGCTAATAGGTGTCGTGTTGTTACTGCCTATTGTGCTATTACTCTCTGCGGGCTTTCACTATGTAATTATCAGTTTTCTAAATGACACTTTTACTGATCTTGTTTGGCAATTAAATTTAGCTGAAAGTATTAAGGCTATTGGCGCAGTTGTGCTGGTTTTTGCTGTATTTCATACCCCAGTGTGGTTTTCTTTACTTAATAGTTCTATTGCTAAGCAGTTGGTAGCGAGTCATAAAGGGCTAAATAATTGGCTGGGCAAATTTAGTAGTATTTTAGTGTTATTTGCTGTTGCGTTTGCGTATTCAGATAATGGCTTATTGACTTTTATGATGCTTGGGGCAGTTTCTATGACTATCGCCTTGATGATCTTTATCAGCTGGGGCAGTTTAACGCTTGGTGAAAAGGCAACACAGCAGATTACAGGTTTAATACCGTTTGCATTATTTATGATGAAGCAACGACTTATCAGTAAAAGCACGCAAATTTTAGGCGTCGGTTTATGTGCTTTCTTATTGTTGTTTACGCTAATGTTACTTAAAGATCTTGGCGCAACCATGACATCATATCAACGTCACCACGATGGTAATGTCTTTGTATCTCAAGCAAGTCAGCATCAAATGGATTTTGTCGAACGTTGGGCAAGCGAGAAGGCTATAAATATACGTCAGATAAAGCCTTATATGTATGCTAAATTGCTGGAAGTTAATGAGCAGCCCTTAGCTGAATTTAACCAAAAACCAAGTGATAGTTTGTCAACCTTTAATAAAGCTATTCGCCTACATTGGAGCGGGGCAATTCCTAGTAATAATGCACTGGTTGATGGTCAGTGGTGGCAAGCTGATACGCCTATGTGGCAACAAATATCGGTAGAGCAAGAGGTGATGACAGACTTAGGCTTAAAATTAGGTGATAAGTTAACCTTCTATATCAATAAACAAAACTACCAGTTTGAAATTACTGCAAGCCACGAGTTTAAAGCAGGTGCTGGCTCAATTACTTTCTGGATACAAATGCCACCAAGCGCAGTCGCTCATATTCAAGCACCTCATTATAATATGGCTAGTATCGAGCTAACGGACGAGCAATGGTCATTACTGGCTCCACTATGGCAAAAGTTTCCAACGCTTCGCATGGTGTCATTAAAAGAGATTACCCTATTGTTTGATCAAACGTTAGCGATGATCACTAAAGTTATCAGTGGTTTTTCTTTTATGATTATTTTGTTATCAGGCGTTGTTATTTTGGCATCAATTAACGCGTTAGAATCGAAAGAAAAGAAAAAGAACAGTGTGATTATGAGCTTTGGTTTTTCTCGGGCAACTTGCTTGAAGATTAATATAATAGAGTGGTTAGTTACTGCACTCATTACCGCTGTTGGGGCAATAGCGGGTACTTACATCACAGGGCTTCTGATTTACCAATCACAGTTCTCTTTAACCTATCAACCTAATCCCATTTGGCTGGCATTAACCTTGTTTATTATCTTAACCATTATTACAGGGCTAGGTGTTTATGCCAGTAGAAACAGTTTACGTAGCTCTGTTCGTGAGTTAATGCTAAGCACATAAATATTTATGATATTTCACATTCGTTTCACAAGTAGCTTGTCATGATATGTGTAACACATTGGAGGATAAATGATGAAGATGATTAAGAATACATTAACCCAATTTTTTACATTACTGGCATTTGTTGTGATGTCGGTTCAAGTTAATGCGAAAGTGACAAGTAAAAAAGTTGTTATGGTCGTTACCAGTTATGGCCAGCAGCAAGGAGAAGAAAGGCCCGGCTATGAATTTGATGAGTTTGCCAAAGCCTATACGGTATTTAAAGCAAATGGTATTGAAGTCGATGTTGCTAGCCCTAAAGGTGGCAAAGTAGTAGCAGATAAATTTGATGTAGCAAAGCCCTATAACGTGCCAGTACTTGCCGATAAGGCCATTATGGACAAATTAGATAACTCTATAGCAACAACTAAGCTTGATGCCAGTGTTTACGACGGTATTTTTATTGTCGGTGGTAAAGGCGCCATGTTCGATTTACCCAAAGACAAAGCATTACAGACAGTCATTGCGGATATTTATCAACAGCAAGGTAGTGTTGCAGCAGTTTGTCATGGCCCAGCGGCATTGGTTGATGTCAAACTTGCTGATGGTAGTTATTTAGTTGCAAATAAAACCGTTAATGGTTTTACCAATAAAGAAGAACTTCTATTTGGCAAAAAATGGCTGAAGCAATTCGAGTTTATGCTAGAAGATAAACTCATAGAGCGCGGCGCTAGATTTCAATCCAGTGACATTATGCTAAGTCATGTTGCCGTTGATGGGCGTTTAATTACCGGCCAAAACCCAACATCAACAACCGAGGTGGCTACTGAATTAGTGGAGAAACTCGGTTTAGCCCCTGTAAAAATGGAGCCTTATATTGATGATAAAACCATGGCCGTTATTGCTAAGTTTTTAGCGGGAAATAAAGCCGTTGCGAAAATGTTTAGTGATAACCAAGATCAATACCATATTGCGCTAGTTGGCATGTACGGCTTTTATTATTTAAAAGTAGCTGAAACAGACAGTCAGTATGAGAATGCATTGACCTTAATGCTTATCGCGCAAGAAGCCATTAATAACCCAATGTTAGACATGCAAATCGCTAAAACTCAGTATAAATTGGGCAAAACTCACGAGGCTAAAAACACCTTAGAGCAGGTGTTAATAAAAAAGCCTGATTACAAACCAGCATTAGATATGTTAAAAACCATATCGTTATAATAATAAATACAATTAACTAAGTGCTTCATATCTTCTGATAAGGTGCTTAGTTATAAGGTGGAAAGCCTATGAGTAATCAAGCAATACCAAACACCTCGCTTAATATACTGTTGGTAGAAGACCAACTAAGTATTGCCCAAAATATTGCTGACTATATGGAAGCGAAAGGACATGTTTTTGATTTTGCGACTAACGGCAAGCAAGGATTAGAGCTGGCATTAGAGCACCACTATGATCTGATCATTCTCGATTTAAATCTACCGGTAATGGACGGACTGGAAATCTGCAAGCAACTGAGAGAAAAGTCAGAACGCCATCTTCCTGTATTAATGCTGACTGCGCGCGATAGTATTGATGATAAAATATCTGGTTTTGGTGTGGGTGCTGATGATTACCTAACCAAGCCATTTGTATTGCAAGAGCTTGAAGTTCGCTGTTTAGCGCTCTCTAGAAGACACCTTCTTCAAAGCACGAATACCTTAACCTTAGGTTCGTTAGCCATTGACAGAAAAACCAAGCAAGTAACACGGGATGGCCAGCGGCTTGATTTACATGCCATGGGTTTTCGCATTGTCACTATACTGGCTGAAGCTTACCCACAAGTTGTTAGTCGCTCAGAGTTATCGCAAAAACTGTGGGGAGATGAACCAACCGAGTCAGACGCTATGCGCTCTCATATTTATCAGCTTCGCAATGTACTAGATAAACCATTTGATACTCCGCTGTTAAAAACAGTTCATGGTGTTGGTTTTGTTTTGGATATAAAAAATGATTAATAAAAGTCGCAAATATCATAGTTTAAGTAGACGCATTGTTGCCCAATTCTGTATTTTTACCTTAGTACTGTCTGCTATGTTTAGTTCTTTGACATTCATATTGCTTTACAATTTAGAAGATAACTTCATTGAACGAGAAGTCAGTCAAGAAGCGGATTATTTAATTGCTCAATATCAGCAAACTAAGCAATGGCCTGCTGTTAGAAGTTCACACTATACATTGCACTTTTCCAAAAACTCTTTACCCGATGATATGCGTACTCTGTTTATTGAGGAGCCGATGCGTAAAGAATTTTACGGTGAGCAAGGGCGACATTATCACCTGTATCCATTACCAAACTTTGAACATATTTATTTGTTGGCTGAGGTCAGTCAAAAGCTACTCGTACGCCCCGTTAGAGAGGGCGTGCTTAAATTACTGTTTATCAGTGGCATGGTTCTCACGTTTATTGCTTTTATTATTGCGTGGTTATTGGGGAGAAAAACCGCTAAACCACTAAAAGAATTAGCCGACTTAGTTGACGGAGTGGCCCCTGAGAATATTCCTGCTACATTTGCTGATAGCTTTCCCAATAATGAAATTGGTGTACTGGCACACACGTTAGAAGATTCCATGCAGCAAATTAGTAAAGCACTAGAACGTGAACGTTGCTTTACCCGAGATGTTAGTCATGAACTAAGAACCCCCGTTGCTATTATTAAAAATGCCGTAGAGCTTTACCGAGAAAAAGGTATTGCTCAAAATAATGTTCAAAATGAAAGCTCTGAGCAAAATGAAAACGCTGAGATCATTAATCGCATAAATGATGCCAGTATACAAATGGAGCAAACGGTAACAACGCTATTGCACCTAGCAAGAGAAGAGCATGCTACGGCCAAGCAAATATCAGTCAAATTATTACCGCTAATTGAACAATCTATCATTGAGCACAGTTACTTGCTTGAAGGAAAGTCGGTAGAAGTGCTGGTGGATGATAATTGCCATGCCAATATTATTGCTCAACAAGGCATGTTAAAAGTGTTATTAGATAACCTCATAAGTAACGCCTTTCAATACACTGACTCTGGTACGGTCAAAGTGAGTTTTACTAATAATGAACTCACTATTGCAGATACCGGTCCAGGTATTGAGCCAGATATCTCTAGTAAAGTTACTGAGCCTGCAGTAAAAGGTAACCAAAGCACAGGTTATGGTTTTGGTTTATCTATTGTGAAACGTTTATGTGAACATCAAAAATGGCAGCTAACGGTAGTTAACCAACAAGGAACCAGTATTTCAGTAATCTTTAATTAGATATTTAACTAGATATTTAACTAGGCATTTCACATTCATTTCACGTGTGGCGGAATAAGCTAATCGCAATCAAATCCAATTAGCCAAGATTAATGCAATTTACACTTGAAAAACAATGCATTACTAAGATACAGGGAAATCCGCCATGTCCACTATTAGTCGATTGATAACCATCTATTTACTTATATCTTTTGTGAGTGCTTGTAATGTGGTTAACATACTCAAATTAAGAAATGCCAACAATGATGTCGAGCCAATTTGGCAATCAAGTCGCAGCCAAATGCCCATTCAAACCGACTACATTGGTGAAAAAGTTTTTATCTACGGCAGCATTAATGGCGTAGAGGGTTTTAAGTTTATGATAGATACTGGCGCTTCATTTACTTACCTTTTTGATACCGCAAAGGTAAAAGCATTAACCTTACCAAAAGGCTATGAATTAAATTTATCTGGTTGGGGCGACAATCAAGATTCGCTAGGTTATCAAACTAGTATGAAATCGTTAAAGTTTGGTGATATGCAAGTAAATAACTTTCACGGGGCTTTTTTGCAAGTCAGTAAAACTCCTTACTTTATCGACTCACAAGAGCTTATTTTCGACGGTGTCATAGGTCATGACTTGTTGCACCATTTTGTTTGGACATTCGATAAAAAAGCTAATCAGGTCACTCTTGCCAATAAACCTCATGTTGCCAAAAGTAACAGTCATGCCATGGCTTTTGATACCTTTATGAGCAAAATTAGCATTGAAGGGAATATTGATTTTGGTAATGGTCACCAAATGGATCACGAGTTTATTATTGATACTGGCAGTCGTCATTATTTTAAATTAAGTTCGGCCTACCCTGAAGCTAATAATGTCACCCTACCCAAGGCACAGGTAACTGCAGCCGATTTTGGCTTAAGTGGAAGAGCTGAGCACCAACGAGTTACTTTACCAAATATTGAACTGGGTGAAATTAAGTTAAACAATATTAAAACCAACATCATTCACAGTGATGATGAAGATGATTACTGGGTAATTGGCAATGCAGTCTTAAACCAATTTATTACCACCATTGATTATCAAGCCAACACAATGTACTTAACTCCTTATAAAAAACATAGCTTTCAATCAAGATATAACTTAGCAGGGTTAGAGTTGAGGAAACTAACGACAGGGGATTTTATCGTGCGCTATGTGATGCCTAGCTTACCTGCAGCGCAGGCAGGTTTTAAGGTGGGTGATGTTATTAATCGTGTTAATGGTGTTGAAGCTAAAAATATTTCAAAAGATCACTGGCTATCACTAAGCGCAACACCAGGTAGCTATGAGCTTTGCTATCAAGATGCAAAGTGTAAAAATATTCAATCCAAACACATTAAAGACTATTCAATTTAATTGATGGATTTTCATTGAGCTCAAACTAGCAACAAAATAAATCTTTTAATTAAATGAGAAATAAGACAAATTTTTTTATAGGCTAAAATATAAAAAGCTTCCATAAAGCTTAGTATTATTTATGGAAGCTTTATAAAAAGTGACTCAGTTAGCTACGTAACTCTTTAATCTTTTTATCAGAAAACCAGCCATATAAAACAGGTAACACAAATAGCGTTAATAAGGTTGCCGTTACTAGCCCACCTACGATAACACTGGCTAGTGGTCTTTGTATTTCAGCCCCAACACCGTTAGACATCAACATCGGTATTAAGCCTAATGCCGAGGTTGTTGCTGTCATAAGTACAGGTCTTAAACGCGATGTCGCGCCATCAAAAATCGCCTGTGAACTTTCCGCTCCTTCTTTAATTCGCTGATTTATACTTTCAACCATGACAACGCCATTTAGCACCGCAACACCAAATAAAGTAATGAAACCCACGGAGCTAGGCACAGACAAATATTGCCCAGATAAATATAATGAAAAGACACCACCAATAACGGCAAGAGGCACATTTATCAAAATAAGCATCGCCTGACCAACAGAGCCAAAGGCAAAATAAAGTAATAAAGCAATAAGTGCTAAAGAAAGGGGCACAACAATAGCCAATCTTTTTTGTGCTCGTTGCTGACTTTCAAATTGTCCGCCGATGGCAACAGAGTAACCTGCAGGTAAATTGACTTGCTTTGCGATAGCACTGTTTATGTCTGCCACCACACTACCCATATCACGACCTTGGATATTGGCTTGAATAACAACTCGCCTTTGGACATCATCTCTTCTTACTTGCGGAGGGCCAGATTCAAATGAAACTGAAGCAACATCGCCAAGGCGTACCCATGCTCCCGTCGGCGATTGAATGCGAATATCTGAAATCGCCTCTTTATTTTTACGATATTGCTCTTCAATACGAACATAAATATCGTAACGTTCATTGCCATTGATTATTTGCCCAGCGGCTACCCCACCTATACCATTTTGCACAACCTTCATTATGTCACTTACCGAAAGACCAAAACGTGATAGCTCTTGTCTGTTGGGTTTAATAACCAATTGCGCTTCGCCAATGATTTGCTCAAGCGCAACATCTCTAGTGCCATCAATACCTTTTATTATGGCTTCAATCTCTTGGCCTTTTGTCGCTAGCACATCTAATTTAGGACCAAAAAGTTTTATCGCCAATTGGGCTTTTACACCTGACAATAATTCATCGACGCGAGTGGCAATAGGCTGAGAAAAGTTTAATAAAAGTCCTGGAAACTCTTCCAGAGAACGCTCCATTTTACTTTGTAATTCATGGCGATTAGCTGCGCTTGTCCATTGTGAAACAGGTGTTAAGCCAATATAGATTTCGATATTGTTTACTGGCTCAGGATCACCACCAATTTCAGGGCGACCAATACGGCTAAGAGCATAAGTTACTTCGGGAAATGCCATTAACTTTTTTTCCAAGATAGGCGCTACCTTTAGGGCGGTCTCTAAACTCGATGAAGGTGCTAAAGTCACCCTTAAGTTAATTGTGCCTTCTTCCAGTTCTGGTACAAACTCGGTGCCAATATACGAAATGATTGCAAAGGTCGATACAACTAAAATCAGCGATATTGATATGACGGATTTAGTACGCTGAAGGGCAAATTTTAGTCCCTGTTTATAGAGCTTATCTAAAGGTTTGAGCACAGCACTTTCTTTTTCTTTAACGCCTGATTTGAACAGGTAAGTTGCCAGTGCTGGTACAATAAATAAAGCCACAATAATGGCTGAAACTACGGCTAAAATAATACTAATTGCCATGGGCTGAAATAGTTTAGCTTCAACACCTTCAAAACTAAATAAGGGGGTGAAAACCACTAAAATAATAGTGGCTGCAAAAAACACAGGGCGTGCTACTTCTTTACCCGCTTGTTTAAGGTGAAATTCAGCGTTGTGCTCTTCTATTGTATGGGGAGTTGAGCGACTTAGATGCTTGAACATGTTCTCAACCATCACTACAGAGCCATCTACTAACATGCCTATTGCCACGGCGATACCACCTAGAGACATAAGGTTAGCGGAAATTCCCCACCACGCCATGATCATTAGGGCGATACCAATCGAAATAGGGATCGAAATGAGTACCAAAAAAGTGGCTCGTAAATTCATTAGGCACAGTAGTAAAACCACACAAATGAAAATAAATGCCAATGCTAGAGCATCAACAACTGTATCTACGGCTTTTTCAATTAAATCAGCTTGATCATAAAAAGGTTCAAAGCGAACACCTTCAGGCAATGCTTGATTGATTAAGGGGACTTTGGCATTAATGCCATCAATGGTTGCTTTGGTATTTGAGCCCATCCTTTTTAGTACTATTCCCGAGACAACTTCGCCTAAGCTTTCGATTTTTCCATCTGGCAGTTTACGCGTCATAGTAACTGCGCCCTGACGAATTTCACTACCCATTTCAACCTTGGCAATATCAGAGACAGTCACTACGGTACCGTCTACTGTTTTTACTGGCACTTGCTTAATATTATTGATGCCAGCATCACCACTTTCAAACCAGCCGGTTCCTCTAATAACCAGTTGTTCTTGCCCCCGGTTCATATACCAACCTCCAACATTGGTATTATTACTATCAAGGGCTTGGTTCACATCTTCTTGGGTTAACTGATAAGAGAGCAGCTTAGAGGGGTCTAGGTTAACTTGGTATTGTCTAACGTTTCCGCCAAAAGATAGAACATCAGTAACCCCGTCTACAGGCATTACCAGTAACTTTACAATCCAATCATTCAGACTTCTTAATGCCATCGCATCATAACCAGCGTCTTGGTCGGAAATAAGCAAATATTGAAAGACTTGGCCTAACCCTGATGTATTTGGCCCCATTTCAGGGGTGCCAACACCTTGAGGTATCAACTCTTTCGCCGCTTGAAGCCGCTCAAAGACTAACTGTCGTGCAAAGTATATATCTGTACCTTCCTTAAAGACTACGGTAACACCAGACAAACCCGTTTTTGAAATAGAGCGTACCTGCTCAACATCAGGAAGCGCATACATCACAGCTTCAATGGGGTAGGTAATTAGTTGCTCAACCTCTTCGGTAGCCAACCCTGGGGCTTCGGTATTAACAGCCACTTGCACATTGGTTACATCAGGGAATGCATCTAAATTGAGTTTAGGAATGACCATTACCGCGCTAGCAATGCAAGCTAGTAGCGCGATTAAAATGAGCAGCCTGTTGTTGACTGACCAATCAATTATTCGATTAAACATCGTCAGACTCCTAATGGTTATGCGGATCAAATCCGCCTTTTGCTATTTCAGATGCAACAAAAAAAGCCCCTTGCGTGACTATGCGTGTACCACTTTCTATTCCCTTGATTTCCCTGTAATCACCTAGAGCGCGGCCAACTTCAACTTCTGCCGCTTTAAATTCTCCAGGATGATCTTCGGTAAATACCAGCCAATTACCGTCAGCACTTCTCATTAACGCATTCTCTGGAACAGCGATAACTTTACCTTGCGTAGCGAGCTTAAAATTCACGTTCACAAACATACCCGAATGAAGGCTGTCATCTTTATTTTCGACAGATAACCGAATGATTCGAGTTCTTGTTATCGGGTCAATAGTGTGTGCTTCTTGGATAACTTTTGCGTGATAACTTTGTCCTTCCAGCACAACAATAGCAGGGGCATTTTTTGATAGTTTTAGCTTTTTATTTGGAGATACCTTAGCTTCAACCCATAATTCTTTTTCATCGGCTAACAGCATTACCGTATCACCTGCATCAATACGCTGTCCGAGCATAAAACCGTCTTGAAGAACGACACCTGCTCGTTTGGCTATTAAATAATATTCCCCAAAGCTAGTTACCTTGTTATTAGATATGCCTTTTATCGCTTTATCTGTTAACCCTAAGGCGACGAGCTTTCCATAACTAGCGTTGAAGTTTGTTTCAGCTTGCAGTAATTGACTTTCACTGATTGTTTTCTTACCCAGTTGTTTTACTCGCTGCCATTCAGTGGCTGCAATAAGATAATCAGCTTGCGCCTGAGCCATTACTTCACTATATAGCGTGACTAGCTTTTGCCCTTTTGCAACGTGCTCGCCTAACGTTGCATGACGACTTATGATGACTGATTCAGTGCGAGGTGAAACAACATAACTTTTATAGCCATTGGCTTTTATTTCACCGGGCGCGTAAACAGTACTGAATAGAATCTTTGGCGTAACAGCTTCTACAGTGATTTTGGCTAAAGACATTTTTTGAAGAGTGAGAGTTATTCCTTGCTCGTGCTCCTCCTCTGTTTCTGTATTGTTGGCAGAATGAGCATCGAGTTTATTTTTGCTTTCTAAACCTGTTTCTTTGCTAATAGCAGGATGTGAAATGGCCACAGCCACACACAAAGACAGGACTACACCTGTATTTTTAAAATATGTATACATAAAAATTCTTAAATATTTAAATAATAAAAATCAACCTACTTATCCCCATATGCAGATAGGCAAGTCGCTAAAAGTTAAATAAATTAAGCAATGGGAGGGCGAAGAATTGCGTCTAAAAACTCTTTAGTTTGATCGAATTGATAAGGTGTTTTATTGGTATTTAAAAAATGGAGCGTGCTAGATAAACTATGGACTGAAATCCACGATAAATGGCTACCACTACAATGGCCGCAATGGTGACAATCTTTTACATCATGCCCTTGGTCATCTTTACTTATATCATCAAGGTTTATATCATTTTGGTGGTTATGCTGTGTTTGAAGGTGTTCAATATCTATTTGATGATTTCCTGGAGTTGCAGACACTACTCCAGTTATCGATTGTAAAACAATCGAAATCACTAATAGCATTCTTAAAGCAAGGTTAAAAACCAAAATATTTACCTATTAATACTTTTTTTGCAAAGTTTTGACTCAGCAAAATTACTGCCTGCTAAGACGAAGGCTTGGGGATAATAGCAGAAAGTAATTTATCGAACTAGTTATCTTCTTGACCTTCATCATTATCTCTGCAATTTTCATTGAGAAACTCAAACTCTATGGTAGTGTGCGATAAACCATAAATTGAAAGTTTCGAGGCAATAGTGTGTTTTAGTTGAATCAAACGTTCTACTTCAAAGTTTTGGGATAACTCTAGATGAGCCGTTAACACATGGCTTTCTCCGTCTAGCGACCAAAAATGTATGTGGTGAACGCCATTAATTTCTGGTAACTGGGTTAACGTTTTTTCTATCTCTGTTCGAATATCTTTGTCAGGCACCGCTTGCAGAAAAAGTGCTAGTGTTGCTTTAAGGTTTTTAATAACGTTAAATAAAATGAATAGCGTGAAGGCTATTGAGAGCAAAGGATCAAGTATTGGCAGTTCAACAAAAAATAGAACCACTGAAACAATAAGCACAGCGACCCAGCCTAATACATCTTCAAGTAAATGCCACGTTAGCACTTTTTCATTCAGTGTATTACCTGCTTTAAGTTTGAATACGGCATAGCCATTAACGGCAACGCCTAATATGGCTAATCCAAACATACCTTCAACCATAGGCATTTGAGGATTAAATAACCTTGGGGTAGCTTCAAACAATATCCATATTGAGCCAACAATTAACACAATACTGTTAATCAATGCGCCAAATAGTGATAAGCGACGATAGCCATAACTAAATTTTTTTGATGGTTTTTTTTCTGAAAACTTACTTAATATCCAGGCGAACCCTATGGATATGCTATCACCAAGATCGTGAACAGCATCTGCCATGATAGCGGTACTGTTTGTTAACCAGCCACCAATAAACTCAATAATGGTAAAAGAGACATTGAGGAAAAATGTCCAGCCAATACGGCTGTCTTTATCGCGGTCGTGACCATGACTGTGGTTATGACTGTGCATTGAGCACCTCATGAGTTCTTTGTTTTCTTAATTTAGCTACATTGTTATTAATTAAGTGGCGAATGATATGTTGATACAACCAGCGCTTTATTCCCGATAAGTTGGTGCCTTTTTCCAAATAAAACTCATCTGGTGAGTCATAAATACCAAAATCATCGTGAATACCTTCTTTTTGAATATAGGTATCTTGCCCTTGCCAGTTTACTTGTGGCGACGAAAAGCATTTAGTTGCCACACCATAACCGCAAAAATCACCATTTACCTGACTAAACTGTTGCTGAATAGCACTTAGGTATTGCTCATCTAAGATGAAGCCTTCAAGGTTTATCCAACGACCTTCATAAAGCACCTCAACCCAACTATGAATAATGTATTTTGGTGCTAGCCAAAACACATAGCTAGGAATTGCGCCTTTTTGTAATTGCTGCTCAATAGTAAAACCATGAAATCTACATTGAATACCTACTCCTCGCAAAAGAGCCATTAATAGGTTTCCCTTGGTATTGCATTGCCCATAGCCATCCGATAATACCTCACTAGCTCTAATATCATCACTTTTATTGTAACCAAACAATATTTCATCTTTTACAAATTGGTAGACGGCACCAATTTTGTTGAAGTCATCCAGCTTTAACCAGCCACGATGAGCAATCAGAGACTGTATGCTTTCATGATTAAAGTTTATGATGTTAGTGTTACCTAAATATCTGTTATTCATGATTTCACCTTACTTTACATTTCAATATTATAGCTGAAACCACTTACAGAGAGTGTTTAGCTAACTTGTATGAAGTTACTATAAACTCTATAGTAACTATAGGGTCAACTAGAAAGGTTCAATTTTTGAGAATAGGTGAGTTATCTAAGTTATCGGGCTGTTCAGTACAAACGATCAGGTATTATGAAAAAGAAGGATTACTTGCCAGCCCAGAGCGCTCAGAGGGAAATTTTAGATTATATGGTTCGAATACTCTTAAAGAGTTGGAATTCATAAAGCATTGTCGAGGGTTGGATATTACTTTAGCTGATATAAAACAGTTAATTGATTTAAAACGCAGACCTGAAGAAAGCTGCTCTTCTGTTAATAGGCTGATTGATTGTCAGTTACAGCTAGTAAACCAAAGAATGAAAGAATTAAAAGCTTTGAAAAAAGAACTTCAATCAATGAGTAGCACTTGTAAGTCTGCAGATATTATTGAAAATTGTGGGATAATAAAATCTCTGGGCAGCTAAAATAACTCTCATTCAAGTTGTCTGCTACAGTGACAATTAGTTTAGACTGCATTAGTTCAAACCTGATGACACTTTAGGTAAATAGGTTTTAATCAAGCCTGATAGTTGCCAAGACTACCAAAGCGGTCTAGAGACTTTAAATTAAGGAGGCAGTCCGGTAAAGCAGACGTAAACATTTGAAAGTTAGGAACACTAGGCTCACTTTATAACTCTTATAATACATAACCGACTGCGACCAAAGGAATATAGCTATCAGAAGCTACTCTGCTTTAGGACTCTTAACCTCAGTTAGTCCATGACGATTGAGAATGTCTATTATTTCAGCTTCAGTATTCTCTGGCATCATTACCTTGATCTGTGAAATATCTTCATCAATGAAAAAGTTTTCCCTTGGGACATCTTTATTCACCAGTTCATCAGCTACATTTTCAACAGCCACTTTATCTGTATATGTTGCGGTAATAGTTTTGTACATGGCAGTTTCTCCTTTTCAGTTAATATCACTTATAAGTTAGAATCGATCCTGTAGAGACTTGGAAACGCCTCAGGTATGCGTCTTACACAAGACCCTAAAGGAATTGCCGTCGATATTGATATCCACTCCTAAGTCCTGAGTAGAAATATCATTCTCCTTTCTTGTATGTATTTTAGACCTGAGGACGGAATACTGCCAGTTTGTCGAATATTTAATAGCGTAAAATCAAGTTTGAGCTACTAGATATGGTGCATAGGTAGGCCTTTATTGTTTGGGTAAAACAATGATGATTTTAGTACCTTTATTTAATGTTGAGTGGCAACTGATGCTGCCTTTAAGCTTATGGCAGACTAAGTTATAAACAATACTCATACCTAAACCGCTACCTCCTGCTCCTCTTTTAGTCGTAAAAAAAGGTTGAAAAATCTTCTTTCTAGTATCCTCTGTCATTCCACAGCCATTATCTTCAAACATTATTTCTGTTATTTTTTCTGTTTGTTTAATACTAATAGAAATATTGCCTTGGCAGCTGCCATTATCAAAAGCATGGTAATATGCATTCATTATTAGGTTAGTTATTATTTGCGAAAAAACGCCTGGATAGCTAAAAATTTCTTTTTCTTGTTCGGGGAAATAGGTTGTTATAGAAATTTGTGTTTTCTTTAATTTTGGCTGTAAATTTCTCAGTACCTGCCTTATGTATTCGCCAAGTTTGAAGTCTCTTTTTTCTTCTATACTCTGGTCTACAGCTATTTCTTTAAAGTTTGCTATTAACTCTGCTGCTCGTCTTGCATTATTGAGTAATAAACTGCAACTATCTTTGCTGCTATCAATAAAGTGAGTTAAATCATTATGGGTTAATTTAGTCTCACCTGTTTTTTTTGCTAGCCGTTTAATTTCATCATCTAAATAGGAAGCAAGAGTGATGCATATTCCTAATGGTGTATTTACTTCATGTGCAACGCCACTAACTAAATTTCCAAGTGAAGCCATCTTTTCAGATTCGACAAGTTGAGCTTGTGCGAGCTCCATTTGACAAATTATTGTTTCAAGCTGAGAATTTTTATCCGCTAGCTTTAATGTTTGCTTATCAACCTCAGCTTTTAGTATTTCAATAAAGTTCTTATTTAAATGCTCACGTACATAGGCATTGTAAAGTAAGCTTAAAATTATGCCTAAAAAGCCAAATATTGTCAGTGAAATAGTAACATTATGACGATTAGAAATAAGCTCTACTTCTCTGGATGTCCGTTTTTCTTGAAGTTGGTAAAATTCATTAATGTAAGTCATTATCTGGGCTTTAGCTTTCAGGTAGTTGTCACTAAAAAGAAGCTCAACAGCTGAGTTTACCTCGGCGTCATAAGAAGGATTATTTGCAACTATTGTTTGAATAATTTTGAAAGCTTTGAATTCTATTGCCGTTAATTCATCAGAATATTGATGTGCTTGTACAAGTAAATTTAACTCTTGAGCTGTAAAGCCCCTTTTTTTCATTAGGCTATTAAGCGACTCCTTTTTGCCACTTTCAAAAGGTGCTTGCCCATTTTCAGGCATTAACATATCCCAATAAACCCATTGGTAATGTTCAGGCCGATGCTTTTCTCCATTTCGAATAGCTAAAATATCATTAAAATAATTTAAATACTTTTTGTTACCTGTAGCCGCGTATGCTCTAGCCATGAGGGTTAGTTGATCTGAGCTGAGCCTAAGTTGCTCTGAGAGTAGGTAAGATTGATAACGGTTTTTGCTGGCTATTTGAAGCTGCTCTAGTGATTTATAAGAAAAAAAAGAAAACAGTAAAGTAAAAACCAGAAATAATATTGGTAAAATGTTAAACCAGCTAAAGAGTCTATTTGGAAAAGCCCAATTATATTTTTGTGATACTTTCATTACTATCCGATTTTATATTTGAAAGCAGTTCAATGAAGTCAGCAAGATATTGTAAGCATAGTCTAAAATAATGAGCTGTAAAATGATGGTGATGGCTTCACAACGTTGCGAACCATTTGGTGAGGATGTATTTAAATCTGCTTGGATTTTTGAACTTGGGGACGTTGTTTAATTGAATATTTAGGGTAACTTTAACAGTACAGCTTTTACTCTCCCTTAAAATTGGCTTGTTTTAACGTGATCTTTTAGTCGATATTGCATAAACCTATGCTCAAACCGTTACAATTTACATAGTAAATTATTCAATTATAAAAATATTAATAATATCAATAAGAAGTAGTGCTTTTCACTTAATAGGCATTTTTTAAAGTTAATTTAGTTTGCTTCATTATCGGCATATTAAAAATACTCTACTATAATATTTTCAAATAGATCAATTGATTATTTGCTGTTGGCTAGTTGTTAAAGCAAACCATTTCTGAAAATTAATGATCGCCTTCAATATCAGTTTTAATTAAGGAGAACATATGAAGTTTGTACATAAGATTGCAGCTGCTTCATCTGCTTTATTGATCATTACCATTACCTTACTGAATATAACGCAATACCTTAACGTAAAGTCTGAATTAAAAACCACAATTGAAGAGAGTATTGTAGATATTGTTCATGGCGTTAAAAATACAGTAGCTTCCGAGTTAGCAGGTAAAAAAGCTATTGCTAACTATACAAGGTCTTTGGTCGAAATAAACCCAACCAATGAGCACATAACGAGCGTAATACGCTTGCCAGATATTAAAGATGCATTTTTACTTATTGGTGGCGGCTATGAATCTGATGGCTCTAATTTTAAAAGTAACCCTGACTGGGATCCTGGAGAAGGCTGGGATCCAAGAGTGCGTCCTTGGTATATAGATGCTAAAAAGAAAAATGACTTAATTATCACAGAACCCTACGCAGACTCAGCCACGGGGGAAATTTTAATTTCAATTGCCACACCTATTAATCAAGCAAGTAACTTTATTGGTGCTATCTTTTTTGACTTAAGCTTATCCAGTCTTTCTGAATTAGTGAATAGTGTAAAACTATTTGAAGCAGGCTACTTATTTATTGTATCAGAGCAAGGGGTAGTCATTGCCCACCCACAGGCAAAATATAATGGTAAAAATATGAAAACATTTTTACCAAACTCTGTAATTCAAACCGCTAGTGTTGATAAAGTTACCATAGATAAAGACGAGTATGATCTTCGCTTTGTTAAGATACCAAAGCAAAACTGGTACATAGGCGTGTTATTAAATGAAAAAGTTGCTTATCAGTCAATTTACAGTATGAGAAATAATGCCATTGTTTATGGGGTAATTGCTTTGATTATAAGCATTATTACATTGCTCTTTTTAATGAAGAAGCTACTACTGCCTTTAGTTGATCTTAATGAGGCAATAAAAGATGTCGCTTCAGGGAATGGTGATTTAACAAAGCGCTTATCAACCAAAACAGATAAAGAGTTTGCTGAGTTAGCCTCTGGTTTTAATACATTTACGGCCAATTTACAAAAACAAGTTAAACAGCTAAAAGCATCGGGTAAAGATATTCTTCATGGAACAGAAATTACTGAAAGGGGGGCGTCTGAGTCTAATGAGGCAATGTCAACTCAGCTGCAGGAAATTGAGCTTTTAGCTACAGCTATGCATGAGATGGCGACAACGGCTTCCGATGTGGCTGCAAATGCTCAGAATGCGGCAAGTGCTGCGCAAGAAGCTGAAACTTCAACTCAAATGGGCTCTGATATTGTTAATAAAACGACATCAGCAATTAACACATTATCTGACAAAATAGAGCAAGCTGTAAAAGACGTAGTGATATTAGAAGATGCAGCCCACAGTATCGAAACCATTTTGCAAGTGATTAACGAAATTGCTGATCAGACTAACTTACTGGCATTAAATGCTGCAATAGAAGCAGCAAGAGCAGGTGAGCAAGGAAGAGGTTTTGCTGTTGTTGCTGATGAGGTGAGAACTTTAGCCTCAAGAACTCAAGAATCTACAACAGAAATTAGAACCATGATTGATAAGTTGCAACAAGGCACATCGACAGTATCTCAAACTATGAAAGTAAGTCAGCAAGCTGCTAGCAGCACTGTTGAGCAAGCGGAGCAAACAGGTGAAGCATTACACAGTATTTATGATGCGATTAAACAAATTAATGATATGAATATTCAGATTGCTTCTGCCGCCGAACAGCAAAGCTCAGTAGCTGAAGAAATTAATAGTAATACTGTAAGGATCAAAGATCTTTCCAATACCGTCTCAGATCATACCCATAGCACTAATGATGCGATACAAATGCAAACGGTAAGCGTTAAAGAACAAAATGAAATATTAGACAAATTTAAAGTTTAGAAAACTTTATCTATGTAGATTAGGAGTCTTGGTATGTCGATTAAGAAAATAAGCGCTTTACTGGTAGCTTTGCTTATTGCTACTACGGCTATGGCAAATGATGTACAAAAAGAAATTGAGTTATTAAAACAACAGTTAATAGAAATTAATAAGAAATTATTAATACTAGAACAACAGAGTAAATCACAAGGCACACTATCAGCGCCTAAAGCTAAGCAAATAAATTCGCTTCCTAATACTAGTAAAACATTTAAATCACAACGAGATATAAAACTTTATGCCTCGTTGCGTCCTACCTTTGGTTATATTGATGAGCAAAGCAATAAAGCTTGGGATGTTAGAGATGCTTTATCAAATGCGGGCTTTAAATCTACCTACAACTTTAAAGAAGGATGGCAAGCGACATTACATGGCGAGTGGGGCATTGATCTTTCAAATAATGCTGACTTTGGTAAAGCAAGACAAGTATATGTCGCATTAGACAGCCCGCTAGGTAAAGTTGGCATTGGCAAGCAACGCCCTGTTCAGTATCTTTTTATTGCAGAGTATATTGATATCTTCAACCATAGTCGCAGCCCCTTCGCTTATGATCCTGAAAGCCCATTCTTTGTAAACAATCTGATTACATACCAGAAAAAAATAAATGATTTCACATTTATGTTAGCAGGACAGTTTGATGGCGAAAGTGGCAATGATAATGAAGACTTTTTTAATGGTGGGTTAAGTTATGATGCGGATAACTTACATCTAGCTGTAGCGTACTCCAGTAGAGATATATTTGAAGACGATGATTTACATATAGGGGAAGATAAATCTTATGCAGCTTCAGTGGCATATACTTTTGAAAATGACTGGTATGTAGCGTTAGGGTATCAAGATGTAGACTATCAACGAGATCTCTTAATTGATAGAAGTGGTCATACATTTGATGTCAGTGTGGCTTATCCACTGAGCGATGAGTTTAAAGTTAAAGCAGGCTTATTTGATTTTGAAGATGGCTACACTAATACCCAAACTCAAGATCATAGCGGAGCTAATTTAACTTTTGAATGGCTCCCGGTTGATAGTTTACGGTTTCATATAGAGTATTTGCGCAGAGATTTTGAGCAATTTCCTGATTTCAATTCAATTTCTGTCGGCTTTCGTTATGACTTTGCTCAAACATGGCAATTTTAGCTACTGAATAACAATCGCTAGCAACTATAGGGTTAATTAAAATACTAAAGAATAAAAAGGGTAATAGCATATAAATGCTATTACCCTTTTAGCTGTTTTATTTGAGCTCTCAAACAAGAATATTAAAAATTATTATTAAGTCGAGCTCAGGTTAGTTAGCCACGATAATAACGTTGTTCAACAAAAGGCATCTTTTGGATGAGCATAGGAAGTTTTTTACCACGAACATCGGCATAAATTTCAGTATCTAATACAGCGTAGTGAGTTTGAACATAACCCATAGCGATAGGAGAGCCCTTTGTTGGTCCGGCTGTACCGCTAGTGACAACACCAATTTTTTCACCATCGCTGTTGTATAGCTCTGCTCCTTCGCGAACTGGCGCTTTACCTAAACCCACCATACCAATGCGCTTGCGGGCAACATCTTTAGTCGCTATTTGTTCAAGAATAATCTCAGCACCAGGGAAACCACCTGCGCGTTCGCCGCCTGTACGCCTAACTTTACTGATTGCCCATAATAAACTGGCTTCAACAGGGGTAGTTGTTTGATCGATATCATGGCCATATAAACACAAACCTGATTCTAAACGAAGAGAGTCTCGAGCGCCTAAGCCAATCCACTCAACCTCGTTTTCTGCTAACAATAAGCGAGTAATTCGCTCAGCATGCTCACCGGGAATTGATATTTCAAAACCATCTTCACCAGTATAACCTGCTCGACCAATAATGCATTGCACACCATCAAAATCAATGACTCGTGAATCCATAAAAACCATCTCAGCTGTTTCAGGTACTAAACGCGCTAAAACAGCGCCTGCTTTAGGGCCTTGTAAAGCGAGTAGGGCTCGATTTTCAAGGATCTCAATTTCAATATCGGCTGCTAGGTTAGCTTTCATGTGGGCAATATCTTGCGCTTTACACGCGGCATTAACGACAACAAATAAGTGATCATCAAAATTACTCACCATTAAATCATCAAGTAACCCACCTTGCTCATTGGTAAATAGGGCGTATCGTTGTTTACCTTGGGGCAAATCGATAATATCGACAGGCACTAGTGCTTCTAGTGCGGCTGCTGCGTTTTGTCCTTTTAATTTTAATTGCCCCATATGTGAAACATCGAACAATCCTGCTTGAGCACGGGTATGCATATGTTCTTTTTTAACTCCAAGAGCATACTGTACAGGCATTTCATAGCCAGCAAAGGGAACCATTTTGCCACCAGCTTCAATATGAAGGTCATAACAAGGGGTTTTTAAAAGTTTTTGATCTGAATTTGTCATGAAAGACTCCGAAAGCCGCCCCAAAGAGGCGGCTTAAAGTATAGAAAATATCTGAGGTAATTAATTTGCTTTTTGTGTAACCATTTCAGCAGGAACTTCACCGCCGCTGACAAAGTACTCGCGTGTTAATTTAAGAACAACAGGGCTTAGTAATACAATGGCGATTAAGTTTGGAATTGCCATCAGTGCATTCATGGTATCGGCAAGTAACCAGATAAACTCCAATGAACCAACTGCACCTACAGGAACAACTAGTATCCAAAGTGCACGAAATGGAATAATCGCTTTCACACCAAAGAAGTACTGAACACATTTTTCACCGTATACACTCCAACCTAGAATTGTTGTAAAAGCAAAAACGGTAAGGGCAATTGCGACAATGTAATTACCAAATGGAATGGCAGTGGCAAAAGCGTTCGATGTTAATTCGGCACCCGTGGCACCTGAAGTCCATTCGCCTGATACTATGATTGCAAGACCTGTAATTGAACAGACAACTAGGGTATCGATAAATGTTCCTAACATGCCAACAAGCCCTTGTGCTACAGGGTTATTTGTTTTAGCGGCAGCATGAGCAATAGGAGCACTACCTAGGCCAGCTTCGTTTGAGAAAACACCGCGTGCCACACCAAAACGGATAGCAGCCCAAACAGCAGCACCAGCAAATCCGCCTTCAGCAGCCGTCGGCGTAAATGCACTTTCAATGATTAGTGAGAAAGCAGCTGGAATTTCAGCGGCGTGCATAAAGAGAACTATCACACCGGCACCGATATAAAACAACGCCATTAATGGCACTAGTTTACCAGCAACATCGCCAATACGCTTAATGCCGCCCATTAGCACTAAGCCAACAAGTACCATAAGAATAATGCCCGTAATGACAGGGCTTATGCCAAAGTTACTTTCAAGAGCGTTGGCTACAGAGTTTGTTTGTACTGTATTACCAATACCAAAAGCTGCGACAGAGCCAAAAAATGCGAACGCACCACCTAACCAGCCCCATTTGCTCGATAAGCCGTTTTTGATGTAGTACATTGGGCCGCCACTGTGGTTACCATTTTCATCAACTTCGCGGTAACGAACAGCTAGAACCGCCTCAGCAAATTTAGTTGCCATGCCTACTAATGCAGTACACCACATCCAAAATAGAGCACCAGGTCCACCTAAAAATATGGCAGTAGCAACACCGGCAATATTACCTGTGCCGATAGTCGCCGATAACGAGGTCATTAATGCATTAAAAGGGCTGATTTCGCCTTCTGCACTTTTGTCTTCATCTGGAATACGACCTGTCCAAAGTAATTTAAAGCCTTTTCCCAACTTAAGAATTGGCATAAATCGTAAGCTAATCGTTAAAAACAAACCGACACCAAGTATCATTATGAGCATTGGTACTCCCCATACCACGCCATTAATACTGGAAATTATACTTGTTAAAAATTCCATAATAACCTCACTTAATTGTTATAATTTTGTATTGTATTACCAACGTTTTTAGTCGGTATTTTTATAATTATTTATTGAATTGAAAAACGTTTGCCGTGTTTCCAATAGGAAATAAACTAGTTCTTTAGGAAAAAATTAGCAACCTTTAATTGATGAATTTACCGGGTTTTTTCTAAGGAAATAGATAAAACACTTTAAAATCAACATCTTGCTTTTTAGGTAAATTTTGTGTGGTTATTTGAGGGAGGCAGGTGAGGAGTTGAGTTAAATTTATTTTATGGTTTGGGCAGGGTGAGTGGTGGGAGAATTAACTCTCCCAATTTAGGCTTTTATTGAAGTGTTAGCTGGCCGTTACCCATAAAATAACAGCATCTTCTTCGCTCACTGAGATAACTAAATGCCCCATGGTTGCATCATAATAAACGTTATCGCCCCTAGATAATGTTGTCGGTTCGTAAAACTCGGTCAGTAACTGTATTTCTCCTTTGAGTACTAGCAGAAACTCTTCCCCTTCGTGGCGAACCCACTCTCCAAAGTCATCAAAACTTCGAGCATACACCTTGGTTTTGTATGGCATCATTTTTTTATTTCTAAACTGGGCTGCTAATAACTCATGTTCATAAGTAGGTGTAACATGCGCCTTACCTGAACCGCGCATAGTGATATCTCTGCGCCCTGTAGCCTGCTTTGCCTCTGGCTTTGTGAATAGTTGTGGAAGCTCAATATCTAGTCCTGCCGCCAACTTTTGCATAACAGTGAAGGTTGGAGATATTTGTTCATTTTCAATTTTTGATAATGTTGAACGAGCCAAGCCTGTGCGTTTACTGGCCTCTTCAAGAGTTAACTTGTTGTTAGTGCGAATTGCTTTCAATTGCGCTCCAATTGTTACCTTCTCTATAGCCCTGACGTTATCTTTACTGTCTGCTACTACCATTGACGGGTATAGATCACCATTTTTCTGTTCACTCACTTTACTTATTACCCTTAAAAAAGACTGATGTTTTTATTGTTACATATCTATCGCAGCCAAAAAACCTAAAAGACAAAAAATAAACAACGAATAAAATCAATGATTAAAGCCTCAATTCAAGAAAAAAGTTTCCAATAGGAAACTTTTTTCTTGAATTGAGGTGTTGTGACTGCTATGTTTTAAAAAGTTATGGCGTTTTGCTGCATGAAAATGCAGTCAGTTGATAATGAAAGGGTGTTCTTCATAAGTTTAAAAGTCGCTCAAAATCAAGTTGAGTAAAAGCTACGAAGCTCATGCTATTAACGTGTTGGTTTTAGAACATTAAGAATAGAACTGATTAGCCCTGATTAAATTTTGGTTTTTAGAAATAATCAAGAAATTAATTTCAGGACGCAGAACACTATAGGTAAAAAGATGAGCTCTTTTTACAACATATATAACAGCAAAAACAGTGAGCACAATGATGTTCATCAGCTTAAATGAAGGATAGTAAAAATGAAAAATGAGTATAAATCATTCGAACTCGAGCACTTTTTCTCAGCGCCGTTATCTGTGACTGATGGTGCCGTTGAAATGGCTATTCAGTTAGAGGCAAAACGTCAGAACCAACAAATTGAATTAATTGCTTCAGAAAATATCGTCTCAAAATCAGTGATGGAAGCACAAGGTTCACTACTAACAAATAAATATGCTGAGGGATATCCAGGACGTCGTTATTACGGTGGTTGTGAGCATGTAGATATAGTTGAGAAATTAGCAATTGATCGTGCTAAATGTATTTTCGATGCTCAGTATGTCAATGTTCAACCTCATTCTGGTGCTCAAGCTAATGGTGCCGTTATGCTAGCACTGGTTCAGCCGGGAGATACTATTCTTGGTATGTCTTTAGATGCTGGCGGTCATTTAACTCACGGCGCTCGTCCTGCGCAATCAGGTAAGTGGTTTAATGCAGTACAATACGGTGTACGCAAAGATGATATGTTGATTGACTATGATCAAGTGCTTGCTTTGGCTAAAGAATATAAGCCTAAAATGATCATTGCCGGTGGTTCAGCCATTCCTCGTCAAATAGATTTCTCTAAATTTAGAAAAATTGCTGATGAAGTAGGCGCGTTATTAATGGTTGATATGGCACATATTGCTGGTCTTATCGCAACGGGTAATCATCAAAATCCACTTCCTTATGCGGATGTAGTGACTACCACTACCCACAAAACGCTTCGCGGTCCTCGTGGCGGACTTATTTTAACTAACGATGAAGCCATTGCGAAAAAAATCAATTCGGCGGTATTTCCTGGCCTGCAAGGTGGTCCATTAATGCACGTTATTGCCGCTAAAGCTGTTGCTTTAGGCGAAGTATTAGAATCAGAATTTAGTGCCTACATTAAAAACGTATTAAGTAACGCTAAGGTGTTAGCTAAGACTTTGCAAACACGTGGTTGCGACATTGTCACCGGTGGCACAGATACACATTTGATGTTAGTTGATTTAAGACCTAAGGGTTTAAAAGGAAATGCGGCTGAAGAAAGTTTAGAGCGTGCGGGCATTACTTGTAATAAAAACGGTATTCCATTTGACCCAGAAAAGCCTATGGTGACATCAGGTATCAGACTAGGCACACCTGCTGGTACTAGCCGAGGTTTTGGTAATGAAGAATTTGAGTTAATTGGCCAATTAATCGGTGATGTTCTAGATGGCTTAGTGGCTAATCCTGATGATAATAGTGCTGCTGAAGAAAAAGCACAAATTCAAGTTCAGCAGTTATGTGAAAAGTTCCCCTTATATCGCTAATAACTCCTTAGAAATAGCACAGTGCTTTTACTGTGCTACTTGTTAGTGCGCGAATTATTTACCTTATAAAACAATTAGAACAACAAATCTATAACAGTATTTTGGAGACACGTTATGAGCACAGTAGAAAAAGACTATAAATTTGCAGCAAGCCATGAATGGGTAAAAGACAACGGTGATGGTACTGCAACCATCGGTGTTTCACATCATGCCCAAGAATTACTTGGCGATGTGGTGTTTGTTGAGTTACCTGAAGAAGGCGACAGCATTACGGCTGGTGAAGTTTTTTCACTCGTTGAGTCAGTAAAGGCTGCATCTGATGTTTATGCCCCCGTTTCTGGCGAAATCATTGCTATCAATGAAGAACTAGAAGACAGCCCTGAGCTCATTAATGAATCGGCATTTACTGAGGGGTGGATTGTTAAAGTTAAATTATCAGATTCAGCACAACTAGCAAGTTTGCTTGATAGTGATGATTATCAAGCTGGCCTTGAAGATTAATTTAATTTTAGCTTTCAAATAATTATGAAATTTTAGCCTAAAGGTTTGCTGGAGTACTTAATGAGCAATAAAAATTTATTAACACAATTAGATGATAAATTGGACTTTATCGGCCGTCATAATGGCCCAAATGTCGAGCAAGAAAAGCACATGTTAGATGCGCTTGCATTGACTTCAACCGAGCAGTTAATTGACGATACTGTACCTGAAAATATCCGTTTGACTGAGCCAATGGCTTTGGCTAAGCCATTAAGTGAAGTTGAAATGCTTGCTAAGTTGCGAACCATCGCCGCTAAAAATACCGTCAATAAGAGTTACATCGGTCAAGGTTATTACGATACTCATGTGCCTAACGTTATTTTACGTAATGTCTTTGAAAATCCAGGTTGGTATACGGCATATACCCCTTACCAGCCTGAAATATCTCAAGGGCGCTTAGAAGCTTTACTGAATTATCAGCAAATGATTACCGACTTAACATCAATGGAGCTATCGAACGCATCCTTACTTGATGAAGCGACAGCAGCCGCTGAAGCCATGAGTTTATGTAAGCGCGCAGGCAAAAATAAAAGTAATGCTTTTTTTGTTGCCGATGATGTTCACCCTCAAACACTTGATGTGGTGCGTACTCGAGCTCAATACTTCTCTTTTGATGTAATTGTTGCGCCAAGTAACGAACTTGAGCAACATGATGTCTTTGGTGCGTTATTACAATATCCAGGCACAACGGGTGAAATATGTAATTTAGAATCATTAATCGTCAATGCCCACAGTAAAAAAACCTTAGTGGCAGTGGCGACAGATTTATTAGCCTTAACTGTTCTGAAATCTCCCGGTGAAATGGGCGCTGATGTGGTTATTGGTAGTGCACAACGTTTTGGTGTCCCTATGGGATATGGCGGCCCTCATGCTGCCTTTATGGCAACGAGTGAAAAGCACAAACGTACCATTCCTGGCCGTGTTATTGGCGTATCAATTGATAGTAAAGGCGAACCTGCATTACGCATGGCAATGCAAACTCGCGAACAACATATTCGCCGAGAAAAAGCTAATTCGAATATTTGTACGGCGCAAGCGTTATTAGCCAATATGGCTTCATTTTACGCCGTTTATCATGGACCTGAAGGTCTTAAAAAAATTGGTCGTCGAGTTAATCGTTTAGCATCAGTGTTAGCTAAAGGTATTCAACAAGCGGGTTTATCACTTGTGCATGAACACTTCTTTGATACGGTAACTATTGCCTCGGGTGAACAAACACAAGCTATATATCAACGTGCTTTAGCGCAAGGTATCAATTTACGCTTATTACCTGAACAATTAGGAATAAGTATTGATGAAACCACCACAGTAGCTGACGTTGAAAAGTTGTTACTAGTCATTACTGGCAAGTCAGTTAATGTTGATGATATTGAACAATCAATAAGTGAAGAATATTCTCACATTCCTGTTGAGTGTCGCAGAACAAGTGATTATTTAACACACCCAGTATTTAATAGTTATCATAGTGAAACGCGTATGTTACGTTATTTGAAAAGTCTTGAAAATAAAGACTTTTCATTAACTCATGGCATGATCCCATTAGGCTCTTGCACCATGAAGTTGAACGCGACAGCGCAAATGATCCCTGTTACTTGGCCTGAGTTTTCGCAGATGCATCCTTTTGCGCCAGCTGATCAATGTACAGGTTATCAAGCTTTGGCTGAAAGCCTTAGTGAGATGTTATGTACTGTTACTGGCTATGATGCTTTTTCGTTGCAACCAAACTCTGGTGCACAAGGTGAATATGCAGGCTTAATCGCTATCCAGCGCTATCACGAGTCTCGCGGTGATCATCATCGTAATATCTGTCTGATCCCAAGCTCTGCGCACGGTACTAACCCAGCAAGTGCCGCTATGGTTTCTATGCGTATTGTCATTGTTGCTTGTGATAAGCAAGGTAATGTTGATATGGATGATTTAGCCACAAAAGTTGTCGCTCATCGGGAAAACCTTTCAGCAATCATGATCACTTACCCTTCTACACATGGTGTTTATGAAGAGAGCATTAAAGATATTTGTGATTTGGTTCATGAGGCTGGCGGACAAGTGTATCTTGATGGTGCCAATATGAATGCTCAAGTAGGGCTGACATCCCCTGGCTTTATTGGCTCAGATGTTTCACACCTTAACTTACATAAAACTTTCTGTATCCCTCATGGTGGTGGCGGTCCAGGTATGGGGCCAATTGGCGTTAAGTCGCATTTAGCTGAGTTCTTGCCTGGCCATGTGATAGAAAATACCACAGGCGCTGTATCAGCTACCGCATTAGGCAGCGCTTCTATTTTGCCTATTTCGTGGGCGTATATTGCGCTTATGGGTACTGAAGGATTAACCAAGGCAACTGAGTTAGCTATCTTAAATGCCAATTACATTATGGAAAAGCTAAGCCCTCATTATCCTGTGTTGTTCCGTGGAAAAAAAGGTCGCGTTGCTCATGAATGTATTATTGATATGCGCCCTTTAAAAGAGTCATCAGGGATTTCAGAAGAAGACGTTGCTAAGCGACTAATGGACTTTGGTTTTCATGCGCCAACCATGTCATTTCCCGTAGCGGGAACCTTAATGATTGAACCAACAGAAAGTGAATCATTAGAAGAGCTTGATAAGTTCATCAATGCACTTATCGTAATTCGACAAGAAATAGCCAAAGTTGAAGAAGGTGAATGGTCGCTAGAAGATAATCCATTGGTTAATGCACCGCATACTTTGAATGATTTATGTGATGATGACTGGACACGTCCATATTCGCGTAATACGGCTTGTTTTCCAAACGGTTCACCAAGCCAACCAAAATTTTGGCCGACGACTAATAGAATTGACAATGTTTACGGTGACAGAAACTTAGTTTGCAGCTGTCCTCCCATCGAGAGTTACCAATAAAACTATCAATAAATTACATCCAAATTAACAACAATAAGCTTTCTAAGAAGCAGTCAATAACGACAATAAAAAAGCAATAAGGTGGAAAAATGAAAAACTTTAAATTAAAACCTGTACTACTTCCGTTAATTATAGCAATGCCCGTTTTTGCGGCAAGTGCGGCTGATGATGGCTCTAGTCAAGCGACTAAAGAAGATATTCAAGCTCAATTAGAATTATTACAAAGGCGTTTAACTGATCTTGAAGACAAAGATGTTAAAGAAGCTACAAGAAAAGAAGATTACGGCGTTACGATTTATGGTAGCTTTCGACCAGCATTAACCTACAGTGACTTTGGTGAAAAAAGTAGTACAGATATTACGGATTTCTTCTCTCGTATTGGTTTTAAAGGTGATATAGCGGTTAATGATAGTGTAACTGCATTTTATCGCGGCGAGTGGGATATTGATGTGGAAGCCGACGCTGATTTTGGTGATGCACGCCTAGGTTTTGTTGGTTTGAAAGGTAGCTTTGGTCAAGTGGCTATTGGTAAACAATGGACTCCACATTACAACATTGTCGCTGAAGTAACCGATATCTTTAACAATCGCTCTAGCCCATTTGCCTATGACGAAGCTAGCCCATTTAGAGCAAATCAAATGGTGACTTACTCGTACTCAACGGGTGGCTTTAAACTTGATGCTGGCGTGCAATTTAATGGAAGCGTTGATAATTCTGCCGGTGGCGATAACTCGCAGGCTAATGATAACGCCCACGTAGATGCTAGCTCAGTGGGGGTAAGCTATCGTTTTAGTGACTTTTATGTTGGCGCGTCTGTATTAAGTCAAGAGTTAGGTAACGGTGCAGAGCGAGATTACACTTCGTTTGCTGGTAGCTGGCAGATCAGTCCTGCATTGTATATTGCTGCAACGTACCAAGATATTGAACGTGATGAAGGTGCAAGTGTTTATGACCAAACATCACTAGATATTTCAGCATCATATGCAATTAATGAAAGCTATACATTCAAAACAGCATACTTTGATTGGGATGGTGACGGCCAAGGTCGTACCTTCGACGGTTACAATTTTACCATTGAAAATCAGTTGAATGACTCAGTACGTGTTTTTGTTGAATGGTTAAGCCGCGACATTGAAGGTGCAGATACACAGAGCCATTTAAGTGTTGGTATGCGTTATGACTTTGAAAGTTCATTCTAATTATTAGTACGTTTTCCTAAAGCGACCAAAGGGTAATAACATGAAAGTGTTATTGCCCTTTTTTTAAAGGGTAGAGGACAGGTGTTGATCACGCTCTAGAGTTGCTTCTTAGCAAAAGCGGCCACAAACGGGGTTAAAACAATTGATAAAGTGTACTAAACCTTATGTTTCTACTGATTATTAATATTTTTTCTGTACTCGCCAGGCGTTTGTTGTGTGAGTTTATTGAACCATCGGTAAAATGACCTAGGCTCTTTAAAGCCTAATTCAACACTAATTTCATTCAGATTTACTTCATTGTTGGTGAGGTGTTGCTTCGCTAGTTCTAGTCGTGTGTCGTCTAATATTGTTTGAAAGTTCAACCCTGAAGCAGTGAGTCGTCGCTGTAATGTTTTAGTGCTTATATCAAATTGTTGAGCTATATCTTGCTGATGAAAAGCGCCACTTTTTAATGACTGCTCTATTATTAGTGCTAATTGTTCTGCAAAACTTAACTCATGGCCAAGTTTTGAAATGAGTGTTTCGGCATGGCTTTCTAAAGTCGATAGCAGTTGTTGATCGCCTTTATTAAGCGGTAAAGCTAGTAATGCTTTATCAAATATTATCGCATTTTCATCTTGCCCATAATACACCGGACAGTTAAACACCTTTTGGTATTCGTTTTGCTGACTCAGCTCCGGTTGCTTACGAGTTAGTAATACTTTTATAGGGTTACAGTTTTGATCCACTAAATAGCGAGCAAAGGTTAACCATGACGCCAGACAATTATCTACCATATGACGCTTTACTTTTGGCTCGGTAAATTGACAATACCAACTCATTTTTACCTGCTCCCCTTGCAACTCTAGCGTGGTGACTCCCATATCGCCAACTAGTTTTTCAAAGGGATTAATTTTAGCTATGGCATGCCCTAAATTCTGACAATTCATGGAGATATAGCCTAAGACACTATAAGAGCCGGGCTGGACATACTTTGCTGTATGTAGGCCAAACAGTTCATCACTTGATTGTGCTATAAGCGCAGAAATTAACTGCTGAAACTTCAATCCCGTAATATGGTTAGAGTTTTCAGCTAATATTGATTGTTCTAGGCCTATTTCAGTACAAATATGGTCAACATTTAGTGCTTGTTCAAAAGCAAGCTGTAAGTATTGTTTTACTGCAGGCACAGATGCTTGACCTAAGTTTTCATCAAGGTTGCTTGTATACTGGCTTTTACTTTGTCGTTGTTCAGCGTTGTTGCTTTCTATCATATTCTTGAAGGTTCATTAGTCACTTTAAAAAAGTGACTTGTCCTAAATTGTCACCTTGACTGTCTTTTTAGGACATTTTGCCATTATTAGCTTCGTTTTATCATAACTGCTGATAAATTAATAGCAGGGGCGTTAAATGAGACGTTGGAACGGCTGGGGTGATGAAAACACCTCAATGGCTTTGCCACAATCGGCAGGAGAATTTTTGGCACAAGTTGTCGGAGCAGGGCAGTGTCTACAAGATGCTTCTTTAGCAGATGTTGTCAGTGTAGTACCTAAGTCTCGTTTGCCAGAGCACCCTTTGGTGTTAACCGATGCACAAGAACGAGTTCGTCATGCAAAGGGCCAGTCCTTGCCTGATTATTTAGCTATGCGTAGTGGCGATATCGATTGCTTTCCTGATGGCGTTTGTTTTCCTGAAAATCGTCAAGATGTTAAAGATATTTTAGCCTATGCCAAATCACATAATATTGAGCTGATCCCTTATGGCGGCGGCACCAGTGTTGCAGGTCATATCAACCCTAAAGCATCACAACGCGCGGTATTAACCGTTGATATGAGCCGTATGAATCAACTACTTCATCTTGATGAAAATAGCCAAGTTGCCACTTTTGGGGCTGGCACGCCAGGCCCTATGGTTGAGGCGCAATTGCTCGCTCGCGGTTATACCCTTGGCCATTTTCCGCAATCATTTGAACTGTCAACATTGGGCGGTTGGGTGGCAAGTCGTTCAAGTGGTCAACAATCATTGCGTTATGGTCGCATCGAGCAATTATTTGCTGGCGGCAATATTGAAACTTTTGCAGGAACATTAGATGTGCCAACTTTTCCTGCTTCCTCTGCAGGTCCTGATTTACGTGAGTTACTGTTAGGCTCAGAAGGACGTTTTGGTATTTTAACCGAAGTCAAAGTGCGGGTAAGTAAGGTAGCAGATGCAGAACAGTTTTCAGTTATCTTCTTTCCAAACTGGCAGTTAGCGAGCCAATTTTGTAAAGAAGTAGTACAGCAGCGTATCGCTTTATCTATGTTAAGGGTAAGTAATGGTGTCGAGACACAAACGCAACTAAAACTTGCTGGTCATGAAAATTCAATCAAGTGGTTGGAGCGATATTTATCAATTCGTGGCTGTGCTGACAATAAATGCATGCTGACCTTTGGCTTAACGGGCAGTAAAAAACAAATATCAGCCAGTAAAGAGCAATTAAAAGGCATGGTGAAAAAATTTAACGGCGTCAATACTGGTCAGTTGTTAGGAAAAAAATGGCAAGCGAATCGTTTTCGCTCTCCTTATCTTAGGGATGCTTTATGGCAACAGGGGTATGTTGTTGATACCTTTGAAACGGCAACAGACTGGAGCAATGTTGATGCCTTAATGGTAAAGGTAGAAGACAAAATTCGAGACGGTTTAACAGACATTGGTGAGAAAGTGCATGTTTTTACTCACCTATCCCATGTCTATAGCCAAGGATGTAGCTTGTATACCACCTATGTTTATCGCAATGCCAACTCGTATCAAGAAACCTTAAACCGTTGGCAAAAGTTAAAGCATTTGGCAAGCGATACCATTGTAACTAATGGCGGTACTATCAGCCATCAACATGGTGTGGGTAAAGACCATGCGCCGTATTTGAGTGTTGAAAAGGGCGAGTTGGGCATGAAGGTATTAGCGAGTTTATCAACGCATTTTGATGCCCAGCAGCAGCTTAACCCTGGCACTTTACTGGAATAACATAAGCGTTTTCCCTAAGTAGACACTATGACTAAGTTTAATCAGCAAGCAAAAACATTTAATGGTAACGAGCCTTTACATCAGCTAGGTAGTGATATTCAATTTGGGGAAATTGTCTTGTTAACACGCGAGCAGCGAATTGCAAATATCAGCAATACGCCATGTTGGGACTTAGTGATTATTGGTGGTGGCATTACTGGTGCGGGCATTTTAAAGCTAGCGAGTCAAGCAGGGTTAAAAGTGTTACTGCTTGAGCAGAAGGATTTTGCTTGGGGCAGCTCGAGTCGCTCGTCAAAAATGGTACATGGTGGCCTGCGTTATATGGCACAAGGGCAGTTTGCTTTAACCCGAGAATCGGTGATTGAAAGGCAGCGTTTATTAGACGAAGGACAACCTTTAGTAACGAGGCACAGCTTTGTTATGAGTCATTATCAATATGCTTTTCCGACTCCTTGGGTATTTAATACACTACTGTCTTGTTATGATTTTATTGCCGGTATTAAACAACATAGATTTTGGCCAAAATCATCCTATGTAGGGTTAGCTCCTAAGGTAGATGAGAAAAAGCTCTTAGGTGGTACTCAGTTTTTTGATGCCTTAACGGAAGATGCCAGACTGGTGCAGCGATTGATTCAGGAGTCCTTACACTTAGGTGGGCAAGCACTTAATTACGCTAAAGTGTCGAAGTTAAAGTCACAAGTAGCAGATAACCAGCTTGAAGTGTTATTGGAAAATCAAACATTATCCATTAAGGCTAAAACCGTGGTGAATGCCTGTGGTGCGTGGTCAAAATCACTTAATATTAGTAACACAAATAGTGAGGCAATAAACGCTACCTATAAAAAAACAATGCATATGCGTCCATTGCGGGGCAGTCATTTAGTGATACCCAATTGGCGCTTACCTGTGGCTAGTGTTGTGTCAATTCTTCATGCCAAGGATAAACGCCCTGTACAAGTTTATCCGTGGCAAAACGTTACTATTGTTGGCACCACAGATGTTGAACATGCACAAGATATGGCGAAAGATGCCAGGATCAGCCAAGCAGAATTTGATTACTTACTTGCGGCTATAGCTCAACAATTTCCCGATGCAAATATTACCGAAACTGACATTATTTCTACATTTGCTGGTGTTAGACCTGTGATAACAAGTGGCGAGTTCACTGACCCGTCAAAAGAAAAGCGTGAACATTATATTGAACAAGCGTTAGGGGTTATCTCTGTGACGGGCGGCAAGCTAACCACCTTTAGATTGATTGCTGAACAAGTGCTCAATATAGTTTGTCAGCAGTTAACTGCCCGTAATCAAAATGAAAAAGATAATATAACTAAGAGCGAAACGGATATTCTCATCTCTCTTGCTAGCGCTTGTAAACAGCCAATACTCTCCAAACAAACGGGAAAGTTATCTGCTATGTTTAGTGATGATATCGAAGAGCAAATAAAAGCGTGTTATGGTGAATATAGTCAGTTATTTGTCAATACTGTTGATAAAAGGTACTGTAAACCAATACGTTATAGTAAACATTTATGGGCTGAATTAATCTGGTCAGTACAATTTGAGCAGGTATACCATTTAGATGATCTGCTGCTTAGAAGAACAAGGATTGGCAATGTTTTGCCTAATGGCGCTTGTGATTTATTATCTGAAATTAAACGACTCTGTTCACCCTATTTAACCTGGGATGAGCAGCGTTGGCAGCAAGAAATAAAGCGCTATACCGAGATTTGGCAAACAGCCTACAGTTTGCCCGCTAATGATAATAATAGATGAAAGTATGACAAAACCTAGCGCAACACCTATGGCTGCCACAGATAGTGAAACACAATCACGCAACGCGGATGATTTGATTTTAACCATAGACAATGGCACACAAAGTGTTAGAGCACTCTTGTTTGACCTTAAAGGTAACTTGGTTGCAAAGAGTCGCATCGAACTTGAAGCTTATTTTTCAAATAATCCCGGTTGGGCAGAGCAAAATGCTGATTATTTCTGGCAGATGTTGACTCAATGCTGTCAGCAGCTTTGGCTGCAAGATGAGGTGATTGAAAATGGCTATCGGGAAAGAGTTGCAACGGTAACGGTGACAACTCAGCGCGGCACTGTGATTAATGTAGATAAAAATGGTCAACCATTACGGCCAGCCATTTTATGGTTAGATCAGCGCTTATGCCAACAGAATAAACCTATGCCTTGGTACTGGCGGTTAGCTTTTTCTGCTATTGGTCAGAATAAGGTGGTGGATTATTTCCGTCGAAAATCACAAGCAAACTGGTTGCAGCAAAATGAGCCCAAGGTATGGCAAAAAACCGATAAATTTTTACTACTTTCCGGTTTTCTAACCCATAAATTAACCGGAGAGTATAAGGACTCTGTAGGCAGTATTGTTGGTTATTTACCCTTTGATTATAAAAAGCAGAGCTGGGCAAACTCTTGGGATTGGAAATGGCACGCTTTACCTATCAAGCGTTCAATGTTACCCACGTTGGTTAAACCCGGTGAAGTGCTTGGTGAGATCACACCAGAAGCGGCAGAGCAAACGGGATTAAAAACCGGCATTAAATTGATTGCGTCAGCCTCTGATAAAGCCTGTGAAGTGCTTGGCTCTGGCTGCATTAGCCCTGACACCGCAAGTTTAAGCTATGGCACCACGGCAACGATTAATACCAATAATGTTAAGTATGTTGAACCACAAGCTTTTATTCCACCATACCCTTCGGCAATTCCCGATAATTTTAACAGTGAGGTGATGATTTACCGAGGCTTTTGGATGGTGAACTGGTTTAAGCAGGAGTTCGGCCAAAATGAAATTGAAAAAGCCCAGACATTAGGTGTTAGCCCTGAAAGCTTATTTGACCAACTCGTTGCACAAGTACCTCCTGGTTCTATGGGGTTAATGTTGCAACCATACTGGTCACCGGGCTTGAAAAACTTAGAAGCTAAAGGCGCTATTATTGGCTTTGGCGACGTGCATACCCGAGCTCATATCTACCGGTCTATTTTAGAAGGTTTAGCTTATGCCCTGCGTGAAGGTAAAGAGACGTTAGAAAAACGGCAAAAGCAAAAAATAACCCGTTTAATAGTTTCTGGTGGCGGTTCACAGTCAGATGCGGCATTACAGTTAACCGCTGATATTTTTAATTTACCCGCTCACAGGCCTCATACCTATGAAACATCAGGGCTAGGGGCTGCAATTAATGCTGCCGTTGGGAAAGGGTATTTTGAAAATTACCAGCAAGCAATAGATGAGATGACGCGTATTGAACAGTCATTTTTACCTAATCAAAGTAATGTGCAGCTGTATAACAAATTATACCTACAGGTGTATCGCAAAATGTATCGGCAGTTAAAGCCGATATATCATGAAATAAAAAAAATAACGGGCTACCCAGAATAAGAAGTGCTCACTAAAAAATTTATAGAAATAAGAAAACTAAAAACAAGAAAATAAAACAATAAGTAGAAAGGATCTAAATATGAACTATACCCGTCGTAAATTTATAAAAACTTTGGCTGTAAGTGCTGGTGTTGTTGTCACCTCAAGTCTTGTCGGTTGTGGCAGCTCTAGTAAGAAAGATGAAGTGGTCGACCCTGGCCCAGTAGAGCCCAGTATTTTAGATGGTAGTCAGTATTTTCCACAGTCGGTAGTTTCTGGCGATCCTAAAAGTGACTCGGTAATTTTATGGACTCGTGTTGATGATGGCTCAGGTGCTGATACCTCATTGATGCTGCAAGTGGCAAGCGATGAAAACTTCACAAACCTTGTTGTAGAAGAATCTTTTGATGCGTTAGCAAGCTCTGATCATTGTTTAAAAATTCGTGTCACTGAGCTTGAGGCGGGTCAATATTATTATTATCGCTTCATTTATCAAAATGAAGGGGAGAACTATGCTAGTCGTACAGGCCGCACTAAAACTGCTCCAGCAGCTGACAGTGATAGCAAAGTAAAATTTGCCTACGTTTCTTGCCAAGATTATATCGGTCGTTTTTTCAATAACTTCTTATCACTGTTAGATAACGATGATTTAGATTTTGTTGTTCACCTTGGCGACTATATTTACGAAACAACGGGCGATGCATTGTTTCAATCAACAGGTGGTGTGCGCAATATTGAATTTACCGATCAAGAAGGGGCATTAACGCTAGGTGTTGGTGATAAAAAGAGCCAAGCAGCAAATAGCTTAGATAATTACCGTCAACTATATAAAACTTATCGCACTGATGAATTATTACAACGGGTGCATGAGCGCTTCCCTATGATTGCCATTTGGGACGATCATGAATTCTCTGATGATAGTTGGGGTGATACTGCGACTTATTTAGATGGTGCAGCTAATGAGCAACAAACGCAACGTAAGAAAAATTCAGAAATGGCATATTTTGAATACATGCCCATTGACCATGAGCAACCTCATACACAAGCAGCGTTAGCCTCGGGCACCATGGCAATCAATGAAGAGCATTTATTCCCTAACACGCGTATCTATCGTGACTTCCAATTTGGCAAGCATTTACACTTGGCAATGACCGATTTTCGTACTAATCGCCCTGATCATATTTTACCGGAAGATGCTTTCCCTGCGACAGTCGAGATAGATCAAGCAACTCTAAGTGGCTTTTTATTAGCGACAGGTATGGTGCAGGCTCAAGTTGATGGCATTGTCAGTCAGATGTCACCTTATGTGAATATTGATGATGCAATGTTTGCCCCTTATAAAGCGACATTTTTAGAAGTGTTTACTGGTTTATATATGCAGGAGTTGCTGGCACGAATAGAGCTAAGTCAAGCCGAAGCCTTAGCGCAGGCACAGCAGCGCGCGGCTTCGGCAATTCAAGGGAATTTGGCCACTAGCTATTTAAACCAAGTTTTAGCTACAGCTAAAGCGAGTTTACCAACAGATCACCCTATACAGATGTTACCCGTTTTACCTGAAACAGGTGTTGCTCAAGGTTTAGCATTTTACACTATGGGTAAAACCTCGTTGTTTGGCTTTATTGGTAGCCGCTATTTTGTTATCAAAGATACCTACGATATTTATGCAGGCTATCGAGAATATGTTGCTAACTTACAAGGCGGTACAGCGCAAAAAGCTTTTGATGACGCCCAAGCAACTTGGTTAGGACAAACCTTTGCTACCTCAAGTAGTACTTGGAAAATGCTTGGCAGCTCGGTTTCATTTTCACCATTGATTTTTGATTTATCATCAAGTCGTGCCAGTACAGGTTATAGCCCTCTTGAAAATGTCTTGGATTCGGATGCCGTACCTACATTGTTGAAGCAGCGCTTTTATTTAGAAGCGGATCAGTGGGATGGCTTCCCGCAATATAAATCAAACTTTGTTGATAGTGTGATGAGCCAATATGGCGTGATCAGCTTAGGCGGTGATATACATAGTAGCTATGTTACTGAACATAAACCCAATGATGTTACTGGAAAAAGATCATTTAACTTTACTACCTCGTCGGTTTCTTCTGGTACTTTTGGTTCGTTTTTAGAAAATGGTATGAATCAAATATTCTCTCAATTAGGTGATGTTCCTGAGGCTTTAGCTGACTTACCATTGTATTTCGATCTATTGGTACGTAGTGCCACTAAACGTGATGATATCAGTGATGATATGGTCTTTGCTCGCATGTGGGAGCACGGTGTGGCTATTGTCGAGGTGGATGCTGAACAAGTGCTAGTGAATCTACACAATACGGGGAGTGAGTTCCATAATATGAATACCGTTACCCACAATTACTATCATGATGCCGAGAGCTTTCTTTCAAAAGTGCGTTTGTATCAATTTAAAATTGCTGATGGTCAGTTGACACAACTTTAATTTTATCTTCTAAATTAAGAGCCACTTACTTTATGTGAGTGGCTCTTATCAATAATTTTTAAGGTTATTAATGTTATTAAGGGGATGGAAAACTAACCAACCACAATAATCTTAGCAATAAATAATGCCGTTAAAACCCAAACACTGGTACTGATTTCATTTATTTTTCCACAAGTGGCTTTAGTGAAAGTATAAGTAATAAAAGCAAGCGTAATACCGTGAGCTATGGAGAAAGTTAACGGGGTAAATAATAATATGACCGTTACAGGTGCCGCTTCAGTAATATCATTCCAGTCTATTTCCTTTAGATTATATAACATTAATATTGCTACATAAAATATTGCACCAGCCGTTGCATACACTGGGATCATGCCTGCTAATGGAGCAAAGAAAATACTTAATAGGAATAAAGCACCAACAGTCACTGCCGTTAAACCTGTACGTCCACCTGCTGCAACACCTGAAGCACTTTCGATATAACTGGTGGTTGTTGATGTACCTAATGCAGCTCCAGAAAGCGTCGCAATACTATCACTTGATAGAGCCTTACCTAAACGCTCAACACGTCCGTTGCTGTCTGTTAAGCCAGCTCGCTGAGTTACTGCGATTAACGTACCCGAGGTATCAAATAAATCAACGAATAAGAAAGCAAAAATAACACTTAACATGCCTATTTCAAGCGCTGCGGCGACGTCCATTTGCATAAAGGTAGGTGCAATTGAAGGTGGCTGGGAAACAATACCGGCATATTGAACATCACCAAATAACCAGCCAACAATGGTCATAAGTAAAATACTGACCATTACTGCTCCAGGAACTTTACGCGCTGTTAATGCCGCAATAATGAAAAAGCCAAACATACTCATTAAAGGCACAAATTCAGTAATTTTACCTAATGAAACAAAAGTGGCTGGATGGGCAACAATAATGCCCGAATTTTTTAAGGCAATCATTGCTAAAAAGGCACCGATACCTGTGGCAATACCTAATTTTAAGGTGTGCGGAATGGCATTGATAATCCATTCTCGTACCTTAAATATACTCAGTAATAAAAAGATAATACCGGATAAGAACACTGCACCTAGGGCTGCCTGCCAAGTGTGCCCCATGCCTAAAACCACGCCATAGGTGAAAAACGCGTTTAAGCCCATACCAGGTGCCAATGCTATTGGGTAGTTGGCTATAAAGCCCATAATGAAACAACCAATGGCTGCAGCAACACAAGTTGCAACAAATACTGCGCCTTCATCCATGCCAGCATCAGCTAATATAGAAGGGTTAACAAAGATAATATAAGCCATGGTTAAAAAGGTAGTTAACCCGGCCATAATCTCTGTTTTTACATTGGTGTTGTGTTCAGTTAATTTAAATATTCTTTCTAACATTTATAACCTTTTTTGACATGGAACTAATTTGGGGCGAATTCTATGTCATTTACAGGATTAAATCACAACAAAAATTGAATTTTAAAAAAAAATAGTTATCATGCCCGCCCAATACCAACGTTATCTATTTTGGTATAAAACCCCTTCCTAAATTTGAGAGAATTAAAACATGTTAAAGCACTTACTTATTATTATATTTTTTTTAGCTAGCCTAAGCGTACAAGCCAAAACCCTTTGGTCTGATTTTAGCGTGACTTACCTTAATGGCAGTAATTATGAAGTAGGTGATGAAGACCGTGAAGTTATCACATTTGAATATGCTAATGGTACAACTTGGGGTGATACTTTTATGTTTTTTGACCGTCTTGAGTCATCAGACGGAAGTGTAGAAACATACGGTGAATTTAGCCCTAGAATCAAAGTAACCGATCTTAAAGACAACTTTATTAAAAGTGTATATTTTGCTCCATCAGTGGAATTTGGGCCTAATACCAACTATTTAATAGGTGCTGGGGTTGATTTAGATATTACTGCTTTTGATTATTTTCAAGTGAATGCTTACTACCGTAATAATGGTGAGGGTGATAGTAGTGAGCAACTAACTTTAGTGTGGGGGCTTCCTGTTGGGCCACTTTACTACAGCGGTTTTATGGATTACGCGACAGGTGTTGATAACACAGCGTTTGGTGATACAGAAACGCAAATGAATTTTACTTCACAGCTAAAATATAACTTGGCTTCACTTTTAGATTTAGATACTAAACTATATGTTGGCGTTGAATATGTTCACTGGAATAACAAATTTGGTATTAAGGGTGTTGATGAAAGAAACGTAAACTTACTCGTTAAATACCACTTTTAATCTAAACAATTTAGCACTTTATTTTTAACAGGAATTATTATGACAGTACATGAAATTAAGCATCCGCTAGTTCAGCATAAGCTAGGTCTTATGCGCGCTAACGGCATTAGCACAAAAAGTTTTCGTGAGTTATGTGGTGAAATTGGCTCTTTATTAACTTATGAAGCTACCAGAAATTTACCGACAGAAAAAGTTACCATTAAAGGTTGGCAAGGCACGGATATTCAAATAGATCATATTAAAGGTAAAAAAATGACTATTGTGCCTATTTTACGTGCAGGGTTAGGCATGTTAGACGGCGTAGTACCTTTGATCCCAAGTGCTAAAATTAGCGTTGTTGGTTTATATAGAGATGAAGAAACCCTAGAGCCAGTGCCTTATTTTGACAAAGTAGTGAGCGATATTGATCAGCGTACAGCATTAATTGTTGATCCTATGTTAGCAACAGGCGGCACCTTAATTGCCACGATTGATTTATTAAAAGCTAAAGGCTGTAAAAATATTATGGGCTTATTCTTAGTTGCTTCGCCTGAAGGTATTGAAAAGCTAAAAGAAGCCCATGATGATGTTGATATCTACGTTGCTTCAGTTGACGAAAAACTTAATGAAAACGGTTATATTATTCCGGGCTTAGGCGATGCCGGCGATAAAATATTTGGAACTAAGTAAATGACAGAGTTTAAAAATGCACTACTTGGCGCACAAATGCTATTTGTTGCCTTTGGCGCCTTGGTGTTGGTGCCAATTTTAACGGGCCTTGATCCCAATGTTGCTTTGTTTACAGCAGGTATTGGTACTTTACTTTTTCAACTGGTAACTAAGCGTCAGGTACCTATATTTTTAGCCTCTTCATTCGCTTTTATTGCACCTATTAGTTATGGCGTTGCAACTTGGGGCATAGCTTCTACTATGTCAGGGCTTGTTGCTGCTGGCTTACTTTATGTGGTGCTAAGTTTTATTATTGCTTGGCGAGGTGATGGTGTTATTAATCGAGTATTGCCACCTGTTGTTGTTGCACCTGTTATCATGGTTATTGGCCTTAATTTAGCGCCGGTTGGTGTCAATATGGCGTTAGGTAAAACGGGAGATGGTGCTGTACAGCTCATAGAAGCTGATATTGCGCTGCTTATTTCAATGGTTACTTTAGCTGTTACTGTTGCTGTGTCATTGCTGGCAAAAGGGTTATTGAAGTTAATTCCTATTTTATGTGGCTTAATTGTTGGCTATATATTGTCACTAAGCTTTGGTTTGGTTGATTTTTCAGCGGTGTCACAAAGTCCTTGGTTCGCTATTCCTAACTTTACTTTTCCTGAATTTCATTGGCAGGCGATATTGTTTATTTTACCGGTAGCTATTGCCCCTGCGGTTGAGCATATTGGCGACATTACTGCTATATCGAATATTGCTGGTAAGAACTTTTTGGAAAAACCCGGCTTAAAGAAAACCTTATTAGGTGACGGTGTCGCAACCTCTGCTGCGGCCATGTTAGGTGGCCCACCAAATACTACTTATTCAGAAGTTACCGGAGCTGTAGCGCTAACTAAATCATTTAACCCTGTGATCATGACATGGGCTGCAATCTTTGCCATTTTCTTAGCCTTTCTAGGCAAAACAGGTGCGGTGTTATCAACCATTCCTGTACCTGTCATGGGCGGCATAATGGTGTTATTATTTGGTACTATTGCTGTGGTTGGTTTAAAGACCTTAGTGACAGCACAAGTTGATTTAGGTAAAACTAAAAATATGGCGATTGTTGCTGTTGTACTTGTGTTTGGATTAGGTGGTATGCACTTTGATCTTGGTAGTTTTCAGCTAAAAGGCATTGCGCTTGCGGCGGTATCGGCAATTTTGCTTAATTTATTTCTTCCTGAAGAAAAAGAAGCATAAGTTTATGGCGTTTTAAATTTTACGCTAAACAACAATGATAAAAGGTAATGACATGAAAGTGTTGTTGCCTTTTTTTATGCCAGAACAATTGTTTACTTGTATTGTCGATGCCATTTCTTGGTATACTTGCACTTATTATTTAATGTTTTTGGGAAATGTAAACACTATGAGATGGGTTTATTTTATTGTCTTTCAACTAATCCTTGTTTTGGTTGTTGCAGGAATCGTCTATCAACACAAAGATAAAGCAACCATAGTTAAAACACCTCCTAAAGACTTGGCTAAATGGTATAAACCTGAAAATAAGCGCCAGGTTTGGTTGCACAACATGTTTAAGCTGCGCAGAGAAATGCAGGCAGTGAAGTTTTATGCTGAGCAAAAAGATGATAAACATCTTGAAAAATGGGCTTTGTCATTAAATGAACATTACTTGAAAATTGCTGACATGGTACCTAGCTGGGGTAAAAAGCTTGATAGAGTGACTCTTACCAATTTACAAACTCATGCTGCTAATCAAAATTATGCCGGTGTATTAACGAGTGTAAATACTTTGCAAGATAATTGTGATACTTGTCATACAGATTATCAGGCAATTACAGCGCTGACCTATAGAGCACCTGACTTTTCTGGTATAGAAGTTAATCCTACTGTGCCATTTCATGCACATATGCAAACACTGACCGAGCAGGTGAATCAAATTAAGATAGCATCTTCAGATGGTATGTCTGAATTAGCCTTATCTTCTTTAGCCGATCTCAAGCTGGGTATGAGTGAGTTGGGGCAAGTTTGTACTGATTGCCATAAAAAAGATCGAAAAGACTATCCAAATGAAGAGATGAACAAGACTTTAGTGAGCTTGGAAGAAAGTTTGAAAACAGGTACTCTGAAGGAGCAAGGCAGACATCTTGGTACGCTGGCAGTAATAGCGTGTGCACGTTGCCATGGCACCCACAGACTAACATTTGGTGCTAAGAGTTTACTATCAAAAGAGCCAAGCTTAACTGAACTGCTCAAGCACTAATTCTTCACCTTAACTTGGTTAGTTTGAGTAGGTAAAAAACATCCATCAGCAATTAGTCTACTAGACAAGCTTTAATCCCCTTATTATACTTAATTTTTATGGGGGTTACGGTGCGATAAATGAACGAAAAAATAGCATATGTATCTTAAGTTCTGCTGTAATTGAAATATCGTGATGTGTTGAGTTTTTTAATGGCGAAAGTCCCTCAGAAAATAAATTTTTTGTTCCATGATAATCCATATCTATTGGCATTGTTTTTTGGGGTACTAGGGGCTGTTGCCAACCTGTTTCCCATTGATTTAGCATTTAACATTGCCTTGCTTATCGGTAATGCTGCCTATATTGTTGCTGCGTCATTCTTGCGCCCTAGCCAAACACTAGTTTGTGCACTTATTAGTGTAACGCCGCTATATTTTTACTGGGGGCATCCATTCGGCTTTTTAACCTTTGGCCTCGAGGCGTGGTTCATCTCCACTTTACGTGCTCGGGGATGGTATGTGCTTACGGCAGATCTATTATATTGGCTAGTTATTGGTATGCCTCTCACCGCAGGGCTTATCTGGGTGAATATGGAGTTTGTGCAAAGTTTTATTTTGTTTAGTACCTTTAAACAAGTCATTAATGCCGTACTTTATACTTCCCTTGCTAGTATTTTACTGTTTACTTTTGCTAATTACTTTCAATCAATAAAATCTAGTCATCCTCCGTTAACCAAGAGTTTGCCACAATGGTTATTATTTTCATTTTGGAGTATTTCAGCTTTTCTAGTCGTGAGTATCTCTTTAGGTCTTAGCTCTGACTTTGGGCAGCGTCAATCACAGCAATTTGAAAAAGAGCTCGAAATTAACAATAACCATATTAGGCAAATTGGTAATAATTATTTAAAAGAGCATCAATTAGCTAGTCAAAATGTTGCCAACCAACTTGCTCGTACAATAGATGTCACCGAAAGAAAAGCAATACTGGCACAACTACATCAATTATACCCAGGTTTTCTAACTATGCTTATTGCTTCAAAAACAGGAGCGATCGAAGTGGGCTCGCCTTATAGCCTGATGGAGCAAGTAAGTATTAGCAAATTATCAGTTAAAGATCGTCCTTACTTTATCAGAGCTATGCAAGATCAAGCGTTGTTTGTCTCTTCTGTATTTTTAGGGAGAGGATTCGGCTCTGATCCTATCGTGGCAATTAGTGCGCCAATTTATGCTAATAATGACAAGAGTTACCCTTCGGGTATCGTTGAAGGCTCATTAAATTTAGCACAATTTGGACTTTATAATGAAGAAGGGCATGATGAGAATGATATAAAAATTATTGTTACCGATCATAATGATAAAATTATTTATGCTTCTAATAGTTTAGCGTTAGCTACCTTATCCCAACTAGAATATGATAATCGTGCCACTCAAAAGGTAGGAAACTTAATGACTTTAAGGGGAAAAGAAGCTGAAGGTAAAATGTTTCTTTACAAACAGGCAAAGTTAGTAAACAACTGGAAGGTATATTCTTTGATTGAGCATAAAGTTGCATTAAAGCTAACACAAGACATGTATTTAGTCATATTTATCACTCTTTTTGTAACCTTGTTTTTAGCGAGTTTTATTGCAAAAAGGTTCTCCCACCATTTAAACCTTCCAATTGAGTTTATTATTGCTCAATTGCATACAGCTAAAAAAACCGGGTATTTTAAAGATATTCCTTTTGAAACACCTGTGGAAATTCAAAAGCTCTATCAAGAGTTGAAAGAGAATAAGAAGGCGTTATTGAATCATCAGAACGAATTGCAAGAACAGGTGCTTAAAAGAACAGAAGAACTTAATCAGGCAAATCAAAAATTGACTGAACAAGTGAATACGGATGCATTAACAGGTCTTTATAATCGTCGTTATTTAAAAAGCAACTTTGCTATGATGCAGTCAATTTTATCTCGTAATAATGCAAAGTTGATGTTTGTTTTACTTGATTTAGATTTTTTTAAAAATATAAATGATAGTTATGGTCATTTGTTCGGTGACTATTGTTTGGTTGAAATTGCTCATATCTTAAAAAAGTTTTTTTATCGTGATGGTGACATTGTGGCGCGTTTTGGTGGTGAAGAATTTGTTGTTATGACGCCATGTAATGATATTGAATCGGTTAGGAGTAGACTGGAAGAGTTACGTAATCAAGTAGCTAAGCATCAATTTATTTATGAAGGCATAGGGCCTATTCAAGTGACTGCTTCAATAGGTGTTGCTCTTGGTAGTGCAAGTTACTCTCACAATAAAGAAGATTGGCTTACTATTGCCGATGAAACTTTATATCAGGCTAAGGGTAACGGACGAAATCAAGTAGTCATAAAAGAAGTTGCTGTGAAGAGAGAAAGCAACTTATAAAACTGATGAGGTATACTACCTTTAAGTAAGACTATTGCTGACAGTCATTGTTCTAGGTGGAAAACCTTGATTTAATAGGAAAGATATTCGTAATTTTTAAAAAACTTACCATTATTAGAAATGATATATTAAGTTGATAGCAGATAAAGCGAGTTTATAAAGGACTGAACTAATGTCAAAAAAGCAACCTACAACAATGACCATTCCAATTATAGATGAAGAAATCTGTATGTCAGATGATGAATTTATTGTCAGTAAAACAGATTTAAGAGGTTATATAACTTACGCTAATCGAACCTTTATGGAAATGGCGCTTTTTTCAGAAGAGCAGTTGCTTAATGTGAATCACAATATTATTCGCCACCCTGACATGCCCAAAGGTGTGTTTAAATTTGTCTGGATGACGATAAAGCAAGGACAGGAATTTTTTGGTTATGTGAAAAACCTACGCAGCGATGGCCGATATTATTGGGTTTTTGCTAACATAACTCCAGAATTTGATGAGAATGGCAAGTTATCTGGTTATTTATCCGTTAGACGTAAACCCCCTGTTGCTGCTATTGAGGCTATCGAACCCATTTATGAACAAATGTTAGCTATAGAAAAATCTGAAAGTTCGGCTAAATTAGCCGAAGAAAAATCTATTCAATTTCTACAACAGCAACTTGAAAGCTTAAAGGTGGAATATCAAGACCTTGTTATTAGCTTATATAATGGAAAATAGGGGCTAATATGGCAAATCTACATTCAGCTAAAGTGCACAAATCAAGTAAAGTCTCAGCTAACATTCCTTTGCTAAAAACAAAGTTGAAAATTTACGCAGGTTCCTTGGCATTAATTGCCATAACGATATTTATTTATACGTTTTTTATGCATGGTTTAGATTGGTTCATGTTAATTATTGCGACCATTGTTGCCTATATTTCAATCAGAATACTTACAAAGTTTAGTTCCTATTTAAATACATTAGGCAATATCAATGACGTACTGATTTTAGCCAATAAAGGGCAACTAACTAAAAGAATAACTCAAACAAAAGGGCAGGGAGAGGTTGGTAAAGTTGCTTGGGAGTTAAATGAATTTTTAGATATTTTGGAAAACTATTTTAATGAAGTGAACACTTGCTTTCGTTATGCTGTTAAAAATGACTTTTCACGCCCTACCTTTCCAACAGCTTTACCTGGCTTATTAAAATCATCTTTAGAGCATATTAATGAGTCCCTTGAAGCCATGGGTAAAAATGTTGAGTATATTTCAAAGAATGCCCTCACCAGCGAACTATATGAACTTAATACTAATAACCTTATTGATGACTTGCAGGGGAGTCAACGTGATCTTACTAAGATAACCGATGAAGTGAGTCAAGTTGAAGCATTAGCCAAAGAAAATGTGATATCCACTGAAGTGAGTAATAAAGCGGTAAAAGAAATAAACCAAGCGTTAAAAGGTATTAACAGTAATGTCGGCTCTGTTGCCGATGTTGTGAGTGTGTTGAATGATGACAGTCAAGAAATTTCAAGTGCTTTGACAGCTATTACAGCCATTGCAGATCAAACAAATTTATTAGCGTTAAATGCCTCTATCGAGGCTGCTCGTGCCGGTGAGCACGGTAGGGGATTTGCCGTGGTAGCTGATGAAGTTAAAGCGTTATCTTCTAGAACGAAGGAAATAGCTGATGAAATAGCAAAAATTTTACAGTCATTTTCTGAGCGAGTGACTAATATTACTGAACTAGCTGAGCAGTCTGTTACATTAACTTCATCAGCCAACTCTCAGATAGATAGTGTTCATAAAAATATAGAAGTACTGTTAGCATCAGCAATAAAAACCACAGAATGTGTTAATTTGGCAAAAGATCAAGCTTCAGGATCTTTGGTTAAAGCCGACTTAATGGTATTTAAACAAAATGCATATCGAGCTGTTTCAAATAGTGATGCAGGAAGTAGCCGTGAACTTGTTAGTGTTGATTATCATGACTGCTCATTTGGCCAATGGTATTTTGGCGAGCCAGGTGAACGCTTCAAAAGTACTAATAACTTTTCAAAAATAGATCAACCTCACCAGCATATTCATCAGTCAATACTAGATGCAATTGGAAAAATGGATGAAGACTGGCAAGGAAACGAGGAAATTAGAAATAATATCGTTAATGATATGAAAGAAATAGAGCTATCTAGCCAAGAGTTACTAAATTATATTGATTTAATGGTTGCTGAAAAGAATATTAATTAGTTATAAGGCTTATACAAACGAAAAGGTTTTTTATTGTTTATGGAAATAAGGTTTTGAGATGGAGTTCTACCAAATATCATTTGCTAAAATTTATGTGCTAGCGCCCAACCTAGGTGAGGTTATTGTCGATGACGGCGTGAATATTAATGTTGCCATGGTAGATGAAATTCATCAGTGTTTTAGTTCTATTTTTACTAAAAAATTTTCATTGCTGATCAATAAACGTAACTCTTATTCGACAGAATTAGAGGCATTAATGAAGTTTGGCACTCATGCCGGGATTGATAAAATTGCAGTATTTGCGCCAAACAAAATGGCAAAACTCAGTGCGGACTTTGCCGCAGATATTCCAAGCTCTGCAGAGTTGAATATTCTAGTTTTTACTAGTAGAGAAGAGGCACTTACTTGGTTAACGCAAAGTTAATGCCTGTCTCTTTTCTTTAGCTATCTTTATGTGAAGGCCAAACTCCTGCCTCAGTTTTGCCCTGAATTTCAACATCCGCCAGTGAAAAACGTATTTCTTTGGTTGATTTAAGTTGTTTCAGGTAATCTTGAGTTATACTCACTATGGTTGGTGTGAGCTGCACTATCGCATAAATGTTAACTAAAGTCATAAGCCCTAAAGCCATATCTGCCAATCCCCATACTGCTTTTAAAGAAGCGCTAGCTCCCCAAAATACCATGGATAAATATATGACAGTGTAAAAAAGACGACCTAGTTTGTTGTCTAACTTAAATAAGTGTAAGTTGCTTTCGGCATAAGCATAATTTGCAACGACAGAAGTAAATGCAAACAGAGATATCGCCCCTGCAACAAAATAATTACCACCAGAACCTAAATGATCACTCATGGCATTTTGAGTCATTCTAATTCCTTCCATTTCGCCGCTAATGTTTACATCTGATAGTAGTATTACCACGGCCGTACAGGTACATAACACTATGGTGTCTAAGAAAACACCTAACATTTGCACATAACCTTGAGCAACAGGATGATTAGGTACAGGAGAAGCGCCCGCAGCGGCATGTGGAACACTACCAGCACCAGCTTCATTAGAATATAACCCTCGTTGAATACCATTTTTTATTGCTGCGCCTAATGCCCCAGCTCCTGCTTCATTTAAACCAAAAGCAGAGGAGAAAATATCCAATAGCATGGCTGGAAGTAAGTGCAGATTTAGTAATGTAATGACTAAGGCGGTGGCAATAAAAGCTACTCCCATAAAAGGGACGATTAACTCGGCAAACCTCGCAATACTGCGCATACCGCCAATAACAATACTACCAGCAAGTAGCACAATAACTGCGCCCGAGTATTGGCTTTCGATTGCAAAGGTATTGTTTAAGGCATCAGCAATAGTGTTGGCCTGCATCGCGCTGAAGGTTAATCCATAGCCGAGAAATAAACAAAGAGAAAAAAGAATGGCTAACCAAGGCTTACTTAGTCCGGCTCGAATATAATAGGCGGGACCACCCCTAAATTCTTTATGGTCATCTCGCACTTTATAGAGTTGGCCGAGAACACTTTCAGCAAAACCTGTTGCCATGCCTAACAAGGCGATAACCCACATCCAAAATACCGCGCCACTACCGCCTAAAGAAATAGCCATGGCAACACCGGCTAAATTCCCTGTGCCAACTCGTGCCGACAAACCTGTACATAGTGCCTGGAAAGAGCTTATCCCTGACTTGTCAGCCTTTGTACTGCCTTTCATTACAGAGAACATATATTTAAATTGTCTAAGCTGTATAAAACCAAGCTTAAATGAAAACCAAAAACCAGCAAAAAGTAGCAAGTAAATTAATATTTGACCTTGCCCCCATAAAACATTGTTAATGGAATTTACTACTTCACTAATCATTGATTTTCCTTTTGATTATTTTTTGGACTCAAAGAGTTGAGTATATAGTGCAATGTATTTTTAGTTTTTAACAGTAAAAGTTATCTTACTAAATGATAATGATGGCTAAGCTATTGTGTAGGTGAGGAAGCTGCTAAAAACATATCACGTAGCGTCCAGTTGCAAATACAATGACTTTTCAATACTTATAATACTTGGGGTTTCTGCGTATAATGAAGCCGTAACATGCATCTATCATTACTTATTAGCCGCGATTAACGGCCTTCAATCACTTTATGAACTACCAGAATTCTTGCTTTACTCCTTTTTGTGAAGGTATTGAAAACTACGCTTTACCTGAGCGTTTTACCTTTCCCTTTTGTTATGAGCCTCATCCATTGTGTTTGCTTGCTGCAAATGAGTTGCAGCAACAATTGCTAAATGATGACCAATTGCAACAAGAGCTTGAACAAAATGGCAAAATGTTTGGTGTTTTGTTGGTTGAAAATGAGCAGGGTAAAATAGGTTATCTTAGTGCTAATTCAGGTAAAGAACTTCATCAATCAGAAGCTATTAATTTGGTGCCACCTATTGTAAGTTTTGATACTGACAGTGATTTTTTCCAAAACGAAAATAAAATCATTAATCAGTTGAATAGCCAAGTAGAGGTACTGATGGCTAACCCACAGCTTGTGGAGTATCAAGCTAAGCTTGAGTTATTACATGGTCAGCAATCTGAGAAGCTTACTCTACAGCACAATCAAATGTCGCTAAATAAAAAGGCAAGAAAAGCTAAACGTAGCCAAGCAAAAGATACCTTGGCTGAGGATGAATTAGCGCAGTATTTAAAGCAAATGGCTCAAGAAAGTGTTAATGATAAAAATCAGTTAAGAGATTTAAAAAATTACTGGCAAGATATTGTTGAACAAACACAACAAAAATTAGACTTCCTAACCGATGAAATTGAAACGTTAAAAAAACAACGCAAACAATTATCAACAAAACTGCAAAAGAAACTGTTTAAACAATATCGTTTATTAAACAGTGTTGGCGTTGAGCAAAACTTGATGGAAATATTCCAAACTGGGCCTCACCCAATTCCTCCAGCTGGTACAGGAGATTGCGCAGCACCGAAACTATTACAATATGCTTTTAAACATCAACTTAAGCCCTTAGCTATGGCTGAGTTTTGGTGGGGAAAATCACCAAAATCAGAGATTCGACAACATAAAAACTTTTATGGCGCCTGCTCTGGAAAATGTCAGCCTGTACTAACACATATGCTTGCAGGTATGGACATCGATGAAAATCCCTTGTTGGTTAACCCTGCTCAAGGTAAAGAGTTAACTATTGTTTATCAAGACAATGATATGGTGATAATTAATAAGCCTAGTGAGTTTTTGTCGGTGCCAGGAAAAAATGTTGAAGACTCAGTCTATCTGCGTATTAAGCAACAGTTTCCTCAGGCAACGGGTTCGCTGATTGTACACCGACTGGATATGTCGACATCAGGATTAATGGTATTAGCGCTAACGAAACGAGCGCAGAAAAATTTACAGCAACAGTTTGTTAACCGCAGCATTAAAAAACGTTATCTTGCAGTATTAGAGGGAAATATAAATAAGGTGTTCGAGCAAACTCAAGGAGAAATACATTTACCTTTACGCGGCGACTTTGAAGATAGACCAAGGCAATTAGTGTGTTTTGAGCATGGAAAGCAAGCGAAAACCCAATGGCAGGTAATTGATAGTGTTAATGGGAAAAGCAAGCTTTTTTTGTATCCTGAAACAGGAAGAACACATCAGCTTCGAGTACATTGTGCTCATCCTAAAGGGTTAAATATGCCAATATTTGGTGATGATCTTTATGGTAGTCAAAGCAGTAATAAAAAGGCTCCGCGTTTACACCTTCATGCGCAGAAGTTGACTTTAAGCCACCCCATTACTAAAGCATCAATGACTTTTGAAGTTGATGCCGATTTTTAAAACACGCTTAATCAAATATTAATCACTTTCATCTTGAAAAATATCTTCAATTGCCATGTTAAATAAGCGTGCTGCTTTAAATGCCAGTGGCAAGCTGGGATCGAATTTTCCTTTTTCAATTGCATTAATGGTTTGTCTCGAAACGTCAAGGGCCGAAGCTAGTTGTGCTTGGGTCCAGTCTCGCTCAGCCCGTAATACTTTTAAGCGATTTTTCATTGATATTTCCTATGCCCTGCTATAATACCGCCCATGTAGGTAAAACACATAACCATTACTAAATGGGGGATTTCGGGCTGAAACGTTATTAGTTTGATGTCTTCTAATAATTCGTAGCTTAAACCTAGTACTAAGCCCACTCCTAAAGAAAGCGCCATGGCATCAAAGAGTATTTTTCTTTGCATTTCATCTAAGCCTTGCAAGTATTTTCTGTTCGCTAATAACATGCCAAAACCAACAGCAATACATATTACAACACCAATAATGGAAAGTACTGTATTAAAATCCCAAACATATTTAGGGGCAAAAGCTGCAATAGCCATAGATATTACCCAAGCTATTGTCCAATTTCGTAAATGTCGTGTGTTATGACAATTTCTCTTGCTATAGTCATTCTCATTATTTTGGCTAGACAGACTCATAGTAAACTCCTTGCTTTATAAATATGTTTGCTTATGTAACTTTACTTTATGTAAAGCAAGCTTGACCTTTAATGTAGTGGTTTGAATATCTTGTGTCAAGTGTATTTTACATAAAGGTTGGTTTGTTTTACTTTTTAATGTGATTATTTTTATCATAGAAGTTATAATTGGGAAAAAAATAACTCTCCCAATAAAGGAATGTGATTTGAAAATTTTGGTAGTAGATGACATGCTTTCCATGAGACAAGTTCTGATGCATATGTTGCGTAATTTGGGTTATAAGCACTTGGATGAAGCAAGCAATGGTATTGAAGCATTGAAGAAGCTAAGAGCAAAAGATTACGATCTCTTGATCACTGATCTACATATGCCTAACTTAGATGGTAAACAACTATTAGAAAAAGTGAGAAGCGATAATAAATTAGCAAGCTTACCTGTATTGATGGTTTCCTGTGAAGACGACAGGAAAAAAATTACTGATATCATTGCTTCAAAGGTTAATGGCTTTATTATAAAACCTTTCAATATTGATATGTTAGAGAAAAACTTAAAGCGCGTAATTAAAAAAAGCCAATTAGTTCGCACATAAAAAAGCCTGCTATAAAAACAGGCTAATTAATGTAGAAATTTATTGTCGAAAATAGTGAAGTAGTGCTTATGCTTTTACTTCAGCATTGTGATAAATATTTTGCACATCATCACAATCTTCTAACATAGCAATAAATTTTTCAAAATTTGCTAAATCTTCATCACCCTCAATATCAACATAGGTTTGAGGAACCCAAGTAATTTCTTCTACTTCTAATTCGAACTCTGGCATTGAGTTGGCGAATTCAGTTTTGATTTTGAAAAACTCTGTATGAGGTGCGTAAACAGTAATAATACCGTCTTCTAATTCCACATCAGTAACATCAATATCGGCCATCATAAGGTTTTCTAATACTGCTTCGTCATCTTCGCCTTTAAAAGCAAACACTGCTTGATGATCAAACATGTGTGATACAGTGCCAGAAGAGCCTATTTTTGAGTTGGTTTTAGTGAAACACTGGCGAACGTCTTTAATAGTACGATTGCCGTTATCGGTTAAACAGTCAATAATCACCATGCAGTTGCCAGGGCCAAAACCTTCGTATCGAGCTTCAGCAAAATCTTCCCCGCCAGCGCCTGAGGCTTTCTTTAGTGCATTATCAATAACATGGGTAGGTACTTGATCTTTTTTAGCTTTATCTATCAAGCTACGTAGTGATAAATTGCCATCGGGATCTACACCACCATTTTTAGCGCAGACATAAATGGCTTTACCATATTTTGAATACACTTTGGTTTTTTGTCCGGCGGTTTTCGCCATAGATAATTTACGGTTTTGGTACGCTCTGCCCATTGATATGATTCTCATTAACTAATAAAACTAATGGACTAAATTCTATCAGGGTCTATGGCTTGTTGACTAGAGGAGAAAGGCAGTAATTAAGCAATATTTGATTTGATTTGACAAATTTACCTGTTTTAATAGGTTAGTTCTAATAACAATAATTTCAAGGAAGTAAACTAATGCAATATGATGAGTATAAGGTTATTTATGTCACCGAAGGTGGTTGTGGCACTATTTTATTAGGCTCAAGCGGTATGCCTTTAAAGCGCTTGGAAGCAACACTTAATCAAGAAGCAGCTGACGGTTGGCAGTTAGTTTTTCAGGTTATTGAGCAAAAACGCTTTTGGTTATTTTGGTCTCGTGAAGCGGTTATTTTAACATTAGGGCGCAGCAGAAGTTAAAGTGGCTCCCATTAAATCTTTAGTGCTTAAAAGTATTCGTCACTATCAACAAACTGGTGGCTCTGTTAAGCATTTTGCAACCTCTTGTAATTTTACCCCAACTTGCTCACATTACACTTATCAAGCGATTGAGCGTTTTGGGTTATTAAAAGGACTTAAGTTAGGAATAGGGCGTATTCGTCGTTGTAATGATCCGGATTGCGTTGTGACAATACATGATCCTATTCCTAAAAAAGAATATTGAATTAAAACAAAAACTATAAAAATTCGATAAGGATATACCCATGAATAATGAAGACTTACGCAGAGAAGAAGATCAGCTCAGAGAACAAATTGCTTCACTTTCAGTTGAACAAAAAAGACAATACTATGCTCAAGAATTAAAGCACATTAAAGATCCCGATACTTATGCTGCTTTGAACTGGGCATTTGTAGCAGGTTTACATCACTTCTACCTAGGTAAGTGGCAAAGAGGCATTCTCAACATAGTACTAATGTTGGCTGGCGTTGTTTTATATTTTAGCCAGATACTATCTTTACTCGGCTTAGCACTGATTCTAGTGGTTTTTGTTATAGAGTTACCACAACTATTTAATAGCCAAAAAATCATTTATCAATATAACAATCAAGTAATTCGACGATTATTACGACAGCTTAATGGTTAATTAACTTATTATCAGGGGATGAATATGAAAAAGCTTATTTTCTGCTTCGATGGAACCTGTAATTCTCCCAAAGACTCTGACGATTTTTTTGCTGATGCGAGCATTAGTAATGTCTTAAAGCTGCATATCTACTTTGGTGGAAAATTATCAGCTATTAACAATGCTAATATTTATACTCCCAATCAGCAAAGCTTTTACTATAGCGGTGTTGGCACACAGGGGAATTGGCTAAAAAGAAAGTTTAATGCCCTTTTTGCGCCTCCCTATGGGGATATGGAAGATATTCTTAGCCAAGCAAATAAAGATCTTAGTGCTGTATATCAGGCCAATGATGAAATTTATATTTTTGGTTTTAGTCGTGGTGCGGCTATTGCGCGTATGTTTGCTGCGCACTTGCCTTATAAAGTAAAGTTTTTGGGCGTATTTGATACCGTTGCTGCAACACGAGGCTCATTAGATTTAAATCCTGACACTTATCCTGCAAGCGGTGTTGTTTTTGAAAATGGCACTTTAGGTGAGCATATAGAGCAAGCGGTGCACTTACTTGCTTTAGATGAAAAACGTATTTTATTTCAACCAACGCTTTTTAATTTTGATCCGCGTGTGCTAGAACTTTGGTTTGCGGGTGTACATTCAGATATTGGTGGTAGTTATTGGTTTGATGGATTATCGGATATCACTTTACAGTTTATGCTAGATAAAGTGCAAAATAATCTTAAGATACTTGATTTAGCACAGATTGATTTTGATAGTTTAAAAATTAAAGGTGCCCAAGATGAACTGGGCATTGATGACATAGCCATTAAACCACTGGTAAGTGGCACCATGCATACACAATTGCGTACTAATATGAATGCCAAAACCTTGGCGCCAAGATTGTTACGGGTAAATGTCGATGATGTCGTATCTCCACATATACCAATAATTCACCACAGCGTTGTCGAGCGTTTTCAATTGCTGACAGATTATCGACCTTATGCGCTGCGTAACACCGCTTTTTGCGTGATGGACGAAGCAGGTGAGCTTGGTGAAGTACAGTATGGAATTCACAGCTTAGCATAGCGAGTTAAATAATCAGTTAACATCGCTCGCTATTATTACTTGTTATATAGAGTGCTAACTTACTTTTCCCAGATAAAGTCTGGGTAAATCGGAAAATCCAAGGCTTGATTACTGCCTTGTTCTACATTACTTTTTGCTTGGGCGATGAGTGCTTTTATGTCGTCTTGAATGCTATAGCGATAATCTTGCACGGGCTGCCATTTATCGACAAACTCTGTTGATGCTTCCTTGGCATCGCTTTCCATGTAAGCTTTTAATAGAGGGCCAACCACTTGGTAAGCTTTTTTTAACCTGATGGCTTGTTGCTGTTCAAAATGGTTTATCTCCTGTAAATAGGCCTGCATAGTTTTACTTTTAATTGCCGGTAAGTCTCTGTTTTCAGTTAAATTAGAAAAATATTCAACATATTCATTCAATGGCACTTTGTAAGCATTAAGCCACTTTCTCATGGTGAGTTTATTTAGTAGTTGTTTAGTGTTCGGGTTTACCACCATGACTGTTGGTGTGCCATAATAAATAGGTTGATTAAACTGTTTAACTAACTCAAAACCGCTTTCTAAATAGCCAACATCAACAAATAAAACCTGATAGTTTGCAGATAACACTTGTTGCATTTGTGGCGTTGAAAAATTTTTAGCTAAGCCTTTACTGTCGTGGCACCACTGAGCGCCTAACACAAAAAGCGCAAGTTTTTGCTCTGCTTTTGCTAAAGCTAAGGTACTCTCGACTTGTGATTTAAGTTTGTTTGAAGGTGAAAACGTATATTCAGGGAGAACCGTTACGTTAGCCGTGGGTGATTCTTGGTTTTGCAAATTTTCGCTTGCTTGTACTGAGTGAGTGCTAAGCACAAGGGTAAGCGTTATTATAAATCTTATTAGCATATTGTTTTTATTTTATTAAAAGTGAAAAAGAGGAGTTACTTCGTTAACGAAATAATCGGGTTATTTTACTAAACCTTTCACCCTCTGCCACTTTTTGCCATTCAAATACCAGCATTTCGACACTGGTTAAGGTGACACCAAGGCGCTCCATACGAGACAAGCCTAATTGATAGTTTTGAATAGTGCGAGATGAAATTCCGTCAACCACCGCAAAAACTTCATAGCCTTCAGCGACTAAATCCCTTGCAGTTTGATAGACACAAATATGTGATTCAATACCCACTAAGATGACTTGTTTACGGTTGAGTGAATGCAGTGTTTGTTTAAACTCTTGGCAGCCCATAGCACTGAAAGAGTTTTTTTCTATCGGATTAATATTTGGATAAAGCGTGTTAATTTTTTGGGTGATAGCAGGAATAGTTGTGCCGAGTTTTTCAGGTACTTGTTCTACCCATAAAGCAGGCACAGATAAGAGGTTACTGGCCTCAAGTAATACCTCAATATTTGCAGATAAATCAGAGGCGCTTTGCATTAATGTTGCTAATTTACCTTGTACATCGATTACCGCAACGACGGATTGTTCAGTTATTGCTTTCATGTTTTTCCTTATCGCTAGAAGTACAGTTTTTAAGAAGTATAAACGGATTTGCAATAATTAAACATTAGGTTTTTATGCCGCGGGAAATTATAAATAATATTTAATCGCTAAAACTCATTACAAATCTTAAAGGTGTATAAAGCTAATTGATCAATTAATCAGAGATCTTTCCTCTGATATAGAAGTAAGCTACAACGTCAAGCATCAGAGTTTTGATGCTAGGTCGGATTTTGGACGAAGAAACGGAGTAATGTTTGACTCTATTATACAAAGTAAATTGCCTTAGGGTCTGTTGAACTTTTCTGAACACTTTTGCAGCAGCTTATTAGCCTTTTATACAAGGCAGAGTTTATGTTGTGTAGTCACTCAGGAGAATATGCTCTTGCATTCTCTAATAAGTCACAGCCATGTAGCGTTACTCTAATAAGCAATAACGCAGTAGAAAGGGCTAAACCTTAAAAGGAGATTTAGCCCTTCTTATATGGACAATGAAGTTACTGTTTTTTAAAAATCTAAGATTCGAAAACTAGCTCGTTGAATGTTAGAAATTTTCGTGCTCTCTCACTTGTTGCCATGTTTCGCCTTGATCGACTGACTCGTAAAAATCTGCACTCACTCCTTTACAAGAAAGCAGCATACTGTCTTTTACTTCACTGATTAAACTTGTACAAAATTTATTGGGCAATTCAAAACCAGTTTTTTGCCAAGTTTTACCGCCATCGTTAGTTTTGACAATTTTTATTTCATTACTACGCTTACCACTCCAAAAATTGTAATCGGAGAAAGAAACAATTGCTGTGCCATCAGTATTAGAGGTAAACCATGGGACAGAGGTAAAACTAAAGCTTTCATTTTTCACTTTCACTTTAGTTTTTTTATCAGGTGAAACGCAAATTTTTCCTGAGAGTTTATAGTCCTTTTTACAACTTTTAATACTCGTTACTATTTTGTTCCAAGAACTCGTATTAATATCTTTTTTATAATAGGTTGGTTTACCTGTTAAAGACCAAAAACCGGCAAACTCTACGCCTAGTTTAACAACGCCAGCATCAAAGGTTTTTGAAATATCAGTGTCGCTTTCATAGTTTGACACTTCCCAAGTCTTAGGATTGAAAGCAAAATTTTCAACATCGCCAGAACCAAAAGCAATATTTTGACTCATAGACTGCTGTTTTATTGTGATTGTATTAACTTGCTCACCTCTATTTGTGGTGGCAGAAACAATTCGCTTAGGTCTTTTTCTCTTTTTAGTTTTTGTGGATTTTTTCTTTTCGTCAGGAGCAGAAATAGTTTGTTTTTCACCATCTGCATCTCTCCATTCTCCCGTGGAAGAGTATGTGGCCAATGTTGCCCATGGCGCGTTGAGATCAGCAAAAGGTTTGGCAAGAATATGAACTTTAGTTTCCTCACGTGTAATGATTTCTATATCGCCTTTACCATTAAAGTAAACTTCTTCTACATGATGAGATTTATCGGTAGAAATATTATGCCACTCATCATCTGATGATTTGAAGAAAACAGCTCCTTCATCACCACCAACAATTAGATTACCTAGCTCGTTTTTATAGATAGTTGATAGATCTAAATCGGTATCAACAGCATCAAGATGCCATTCTTTATCTGCAGTTCTTTTTAAGATCACGCCTAGTTTACCGATGAAATAGATAGTGTTATCAGGTGCTAAATACTTGGTGTTAAATGTGACTGGGTTTTGTGCGATAGAAACATATAATGCGTCACGTTCTTCTTGATATTCATCTTCTGTCCAAGTTAGTACTTGTTCATCAGTTATAGGGTAAAACGAAAAATAGTTGGCTAATACATTTGCGGTTTCGGCTGACGGTTGGCGTAAAATAGTGTTTAAATACTTATCTTTTTCAGGTTTTGGGTAATAAATAATAGTACCTAAATCCGTTACTTTTCCTGCTTCTACATCAAAGGTACCAAATTGTGCATCGGCTGGAGCCCAACGTGAATACCAAAACTCGCCTTGAATATGAAACGAACGAATGCTATCTAATGAATAACTTCCACTTGTCACAGGTGAAGAGAAAATAGTACTCCCTGTTGTTGCTACAGGTAAAGCCCGCAATCGGCTAGGTTTGATCTTTTTAGATTCATTTAAGTTTTTTGGTGTAATGGTGACTTGGTTAAATGGCAATGGGTAAGCACTAGCATTTACAACGCGTACAACTACCACCCCTTGGTTTTCTTTAGGCATATTTTTCTCTGAGAGAGTTGGCAACATATTTACACCACTAGAACAGCCTCCCAAAATAAATAGAATGATGAAGCAAAAATATGCTTTGAATGTATGACTACAAAAGGTTTTGACAGAATTCATCAAAAAACTCCATTTGATGGTTTTTAATAAGTGACAAAATCATACACGTTTTAAATCAGCTTTTTAACTACCTGTTAATGTTAAGTTAATAGTTATTTGCATGCTATGGCAAATATCCTTAAAATTTAGGGAAAATAAATGGTAAGTAGTGTTGGTAATGGATTTTAGAAAAATACTCATATTGGTCATTATTATTGGCTTTAGCTTGAATGCTTTTGCAAAAAGTAATGACGTGATGAAACAGCTCAGCCAAGCCCCAGATGTTCCTGCATTAAGTAAGAAACAAGGTTACTTAATGTTATATGTTAATGTGAGTGGTATTGCTCCCTCTATTCAATTCTCAAAGGTGAAAACTCGTAAAACCAATTACATTTTATCTGATGAAGAAATATCTTATGGTCGCGATTATTTTTTAGATTTAAAAGATGTTAAACAAGGATTCTATTTTGTTCCAATGCTTGCAGGTGTTTATCAAATTACTCGCGTTAATGCGCCTTTTTATGATTTACCCTATTGGCTGCCTACAGAGAATAAAAGTAAGTGGCGTTTTGCTGTAGAAGAAAATCATATTAATTTTATTGGTGAGATCAATATAGCGAAAGAGCGAGGCAAAGAGTCATTAAATATTCACTTGTTAAATAGAACGGCAACCTACCATGCTGAGATTCTTGAGCAAATAGCATTAATGCCCCAACAGTTACCTCTTCAGGCTAAGCCGGGCTATCGAGATGACTTTTTAATTGAACATGGAGAGTAATATGTTGTTTAAGAAAGCTTTTTCGACAGTTTTTATATTCTTTCTTTGTTGTTTTTCTAGCTCAGCTGTAGAGATAAAAAGTGCTTCCCCCTTCTTCAGTATGCCTGATATGACTATGGCAAAAATTAGCCCTGACGGAAGCTCTATTGCGACAATTCGTTATCAAGAAGAGTCGCAACAAATTACTGTGATTGATACTGAAACACTGGCTGAAACAGTTTTAATTAATTTGGCTGGCTTTTTTAAAGGGGAAGCTAGTATAAGTGAATTTGTCTGGATAGATGACCAGCATATTGCCGCTCAATTAGTTGAGGTTAAAAAAGGAGTTGAGAGTTTATTAAACACTAAAAAATCAAGTCGCTTATTAGTGCTCAAAAAGCCTTCAAGCAATCAAGAAAAAATCAAGGTGTATAGCGTAAGAACCAAAGGTTGGTTGGTTCACCCGTTGCAAGCCGAGCAGGGTAAATTCTTATATGCCAAAAGTAGCCTTTATTCAAAAGTGTATAAAATTAATGTTAACAAATTAGCACTTGAAGGAAAAAAGCTTAACAAGCTAAGTAAGGTAGATGGTGGGCAATTTAAAAAGTCTAATCAAGTTGCTGAAATTAAAGGTTATGCCACTCGGTGGTTTATTGATAGTAAAGGAAATACAAAAGCTGTTTTACATTTTAATGAAAAGGGAAAGCTAGCTTTGTCAAAGTTGGCAACAGATGAAGACAAAACAGTGACTGAGTTATATGTATGGCAAAAAGAATTTAGTAAACAATGGGAGTCTAGTGCGGATATCAGTAAAAAGTATCTAGTGCCAGTCGCCATGGCTGAGCAAGCTAATAGTTTTTATTGTTTAGATTTAAATGAAGATGAAGAGCGAACCGTTTATCTAGTCAATTACAAAACCAATGAAGAAGAAGTGATTTATGAGGCGGATTCTTTTAAGATTATTGATTTGGTATTATCACCTGACACGCGCGAGCTTTCCGGTGTAAAAGTGATTAAAAATGGCACCATTGAGAATGTCTTTTTGCATAATGAACAATTAAAAAGCACTCAACAAAAATCAACGTTAATCTCTGTTGTTAATGAAAATATTGCCAAAGACAAGTCCATTGTCTATACCGAAAGCCACACGAATCCAGGGCAGTTTATGCTCAAATCATCAGCACAAGAGCAACCAGTAGTTATAGGTGAACGTTTTCCTGTTTTAACAAGTAAGCTTTCAAGTAAGTTGATTGAATCTAGTATTCACGTTGAGGGATTAGAGATACCTTATCTTATCTCTATTCCTGACAATAAAGTACAAAGCCATCCACTTATTGTTATGCCCCATGGTGGGCCTATTGGTGTCTACGATAATCGTTATTATAATCCCATCGCTCAGTTTTTAGTGGCTAATGGCTATGCTGTTTTACAAGTCAATTTTAGAGGCTCTAGCGGCTATAGTGACCAGTTAAAAGAGGCGGGTAAAAAGCAGTGGGGCAAGCTCATGTTAGAAGATATATATCAGGCAACTCAAGCCGTTATACAAAGATCTGATATTGACGGTCAACGTGTATGCTCTTTTGGGATGAGTTACGGTGGTTATGCTGCGCTGATGCTAACAATCAACCATCCCAAGTTGTATAAATGTGCTGCAGACTGGGCTGGCATTACCGATGTTAATTTATATATTAACAACCCACGTTTAGCGAAAATTCAAGAACAATGGGTAAAGGAATTTATTGGTGACACAGAAACGGAATATCAAGCATTAAAAGAGATCTCTCCAGTTTATTTAGCAAAGTCGTTAAAAACACCTGTGTTTATTGCCCATGGTAGAAAGGATTATACCGTGGATGTTGAGCACGCCTATCGTTTCAAATTAATGCTGGAAAAATTCGACAAAGATTATCAGTGGTATATTGATGATGAAGGAACTCACAGTTTTGGTACGTTAGCTCAGCGACAAGTTTACTTTGAGCAGCTTAATACTTTTATGAAGCAACACCTTTACTAATGTATGGAGTGATGCTTGTTCTTTGTTGAAAGGAATTTACATAGGATAACCATGCCACACTCCTAGTGCTGAGAGCACAAAACATTTAATTAGAACAAAGTTAAAACATGGAAAGTCAGTAGAACCTAGTTAAGTAACTATATGAATATTAATGAAATAGCAAAACAAAATTACCTTTGGGTCGAGAAAATGGGCTGGCATAACAAAACCACCCTCGAAGCTCTTGCGCTTGTTGCATCAGAAGTGGGCGAAGCTATCAATGAATGCAGAAATGAATCACCGACAGAAGCTTTTGGTGAAGAACTTGCTGATATTATTCTAAGAGTGCTTGATATCGCCCATTGGCACGATATAAATATTGAAAAAGAAATTTTTGATAAAATGGCTAAAAATGAAAGCAGAGGTAATAGAGGCCGTGTGAAATAACTTGAGGCTTTAGTAAACTTTTTACTATGTGTGTCAGTTTTTCTGAAGTATGCTGTGTTAAATAAATTGTGAGTTCAAGAGTGTTATGGCTAGTTTAGAAGGTGTTCTACCCGAAATAATAAAAAGTTTAAAATCTACTTATGGAGATGATTTTTTTAATGAAATAACACTACAACTAAATAAAATCATTGGTACAGATTACACCTTTATCGCTCAAGTAGATGCAGATAACTCCTTAGCGAAAACCATTAGTTTAGCCGTAAAGGGACAGTTAGCTGAAAACTTTGAATACGAACTGATTAACACGCCCTGTGAAGACGTGGCTGGAGATTCTGTTTGTGTTTACCCTAAGAATATTTGCAGTTTGTTTCCCAAAGATCAGCTGCTAAAAGACATGAACATAGAAGGTTATGTAGGTGTACCTTTGCACGATTCATTTGGAAAGGTCAAAGGAATCATCGTTGCTCTACATGAAGCTGAAATTAAAGATATAGATCTTGCTATCACGCTATTTGAGTTATTTTCTGGTCGTATTGCGGCTGAAATTGAAAGAGCAGAGCAAAAGCGCAACTTAGAACAGTTAAATAAAGTACTCGACGCTAAAGTTAAAGAGTTAACCGAAAGTGAAAAGAGACTATCGATTCATCTACAAAATACACCTTTAGGCTGTATTTCATGGGATAAAGATTTTCATTGTACTGAGTGGAATAAAGCGGCAGAGAAAATATTTGGGTACTCGGCATCAGAAGCGATTGGCCGTCATGCAGAAGAGTTGATAATACCAACTGAGGTACGAGATGATATTAGCGACATTTATAAGTCATTACTTGAACAAAAAGGTGGAACTCGAAGTACCAATGATAACACTACTAAACATGGCAAAACCATCAACTGTGATTGGTATAATACGCCAATAATTGATGAAAATGGTGTTGTCATTGGTGTGGCATCACTAGTTCAGGATATTACTGAGCGAGTTCAGCAAGAAGCCTTAGTGCGCCGGAGTCAGAAAATGGATGCCTTAGGGAAACTAACTGGCGGCATTGCCCATGATCAAAATAATATATTGGGTGTAATACTGGGTTATGCGGAGCTATTAAGCCTTAAATTAAAAGAGCAACCCGAACCTCTACACTATGCAGAGCAAATTCAACGAGCATGTAAGCGCAGTGCTCAACTGATAGGTAAGCTTTTATCCTTTTCAAGAAAGAACTCTTTATCAACATCAAAACTAAATATCAACACCTTGTTGTTAGAACAACAAGATATGTTACAGAAAACACTGACCGTTAGAATAAAGTTATTATTGAAACTCTCAGAAGATATATGGCCGGTATGGCTAGATCAGAATGATCTAGAAGACTCCATTCTTAATTTGTGTATTAATGCAATGCACTCGATAAGTGATATCAATTCTTCTGGTCAAATAACCATATCAACCTGTAATGCTGAATTAAGTCACAGCGATGCCAAAATAATTGGTATAAATGCGGGTGAATACGTTGTGCTTTCTATTGCTGACAATGGCTGTGGTATAGAAGCAAAAATAAAAGAAAAAATATTTGATCCTTTCTTTTCAACCAAAGGAGATGGGGGAACAGGGCTTGGTCTATCCCAAGTTTTTTCCTTTGTAAACCGTTCACAAGGTTGCATCAAAGTAAACTCAAAAGTTGGGCATGGTAGTCAATTTCTACTGTATTTTCCTCGATACAAAAACAATATAGATAAAGGTGGAGTTACCCAGGCTGTTAATACAGTGTCATTAAAAGGGGCTGAAACCATACTTGTGGTTGATGATGAGCAATCTTTGAAAAATTTATGCTCTGAATTATTAACTTTGCAAGGCTATAAAGTATTTACTGCGGATGGTCATGTCCAGGCTTTAGACATCCTAAGAAATGAAAATGTCGATCTAATGATATCAGATGTAATTATGCCAGAAATGAATGGTTATGAATTATCTAAGATAGTAAAACAGAGATACCCTTTGATAAAGATTCAACTAGCAAGTGGCTTTGTTAATGAGCAGAATGTAGAAGGAATTGATGAGTCTTTACAGAAAAATTTACTACCTAAACCTTATAACTCTGAAACGCTCTATAAAAAGGTAAGAAACTTACTTGATGAGTAGTTTTCTTGAAATATACCATTTGTAGTGTATAGAGGAGCCCTCTCGTTAGCTACCCTTACGTAATTTGTACAGTGCAGCCTATAAGTATCAAATATCTACCTTCTGTGTAAGACATGTCTTACAAAGGTGTAGGACATAATGTTTAATTTGAAGGCATTAAGGCTGACTTATTTCTGTAGTTCTTTGATTTTATTGGATAATATATTTCCACTTCATTGTTACAACTTTATAACAAGTGTTTTTTATGAAATTAGTCTCTACTTAAATTTTTTTATGGGTGTAATATTAATCATGTCAGGAAGACACAGGGCATGAAGCTCTTTGAAGGAGGCTAAAGGATTTAGTTTAGGTGAGAGGAACTCGCTATAGGATGATGGCATGGATGAGACTCAGTGATGGAGTGCTGAGGTTTGGGGGTAAAACCCTAGTAGGTTAAGGATGTGTTCACGGAAGAAGCTATGGATGAAGGGTAAGGATTACTCAAGAGGATTTCTGTTAAAGAAATAGCTAAGGATAGTATTTTACGGATGAAATGAGAACACTAAATAGAGTGCAGGATGCACAAAGCTAGTTATAAAATGCAGCCTTTTGGCTGCATTTTTTTGTCTTTTAAAAACAAAATAAAACTATTTGCAGTAAGTTTTAAATAGCCAAAAATTACTTTTTTAAACAGCTATATTTTTACTCTCTTTCCTGTGGTTTTTTTAGACGATACGCTAAAGATGGGCGTGTGAGACCGAGTTTTCGTGCCGCTTTAGATATATTACCATTAGTCAATTCCATTGCTTTTTCTATCAACTGTTTTTCCAGTCCATCAAGGCTGAATTCGTTGCTTAATAGCTCATCTACCACAAAACTATCATGTTTTATTGATCTGGTTGAAGAGGGGGTTGATGTCGCCTTTCGGATTGGAAATATTTGTCCGCAAAATTGGGTGTCTAGACCGTTGATAGAGTCTACTTTCAGCCTCTGTGCCAGTGAGGATTATTTACAGCGGCGAGGAGTACCAAATCACCCTGAAGAGCTATATGAACATACTTTGATTGTACCTAGACAAACATCGACTTGGGATTTTGATGGGCCGAAAGGCGAAAATGTCCATATTGATTGTGTCGCCCGCCTTAAGGTCGATGAATTAAAACTGGCCGCTAGAGCCGCAGAGTCTGGTTTAGGGATTGTTAATCTTCCTGATTATGTCGTGTTTAAGGCGCTTGAAGAAGGGCGGCTAAAACGGTTGATGCCAAACTGGAAATCTCGATCTAGAAAGGTGCATATGTTATATCAGGAGCGTAAATATATTCCGGCTAAAGTAAGGCTGTTTATTGAGTTTGTTATGACTAGATTTCAAACTCTGGAATCTTTTAAAAATAGTTAACGGGCTCTATTTCGTCATAGTTTTTACAGCCTAAAAAGCTGTTATTTCATAAATTTCTATCACCTATGAGGGGATATCTAAATCAATACATCTATTAATCTTGGCTTTTGCATATTAATTGACTTATTGAATGGCGATAGTTCAATATCAAAGCCATAATTATAGCTAGTCAATGATTGATTTAGGAAAAATAATGACCTCTGTACGCTCAATTATGTCGGATGATATTTTAACTTTAGGGATTGAAAACACCTTGTCAGATGCTCGGATCATGATGATGGAAAATAATATTCGTCACATTCCAATTGTTGATGATAAACAAGTGTTAATGGGGTTGGTTAGCCAACGAGATGTTTTATCTGCAGAAGAATCAACTTTATTTGATATTAACGTGACTAGTAGATTAGATCGTGAGCAACACGTTAAGATCAATGATTTTTATCGCCGTGATGTTGTGACTATTGATGCACATGTATCAGTGCATAATGCGGCATTAATTATTCAAAAATACAAAATTGGTTGTTTGCCTATTTTGTCGAATGACAAATTAATCGGTTTGGTAACTGATAGTGATTTTGTCAACGTCGCGATCAATTTGATTGAAGTTTTAAGCTCAAGAGAAGCTGATTGAAAATGAGAAAAAGTGGGCGCTTTACAAAATCTAATCCAAATCTGTGTTTGTACTCCAATGTTTAATATTGTGTTTGTGGCAATAATGACGGTTAGATCTCATCTCACTTTGGATCACAAAGCGCCATAGTGAGTAGTATCTAAATAGCTTGTTGCTTTTTAATATTTAATTTTAGGACATGCAGTTATCAACGTTTTTAGTGAGCACTTTTTTTTGATTGTTATATTTTCTCTACTGATATTGGAATAGATTTGTAGGTTGGTGTACCACAATCATCTGCGACACTTTCTAACGGCACCAAGGGGTTAGTTTCTGGATAGTAGGCGGCAACACAGCCTGATGGTATCGAGTATTCAACAATTTTAAAATCCGATACGGAGCGTTCAATGCCATCATTTGAGATGGTTTTTATTTTAACATTATCACCAGTTTTCAAACTGTAACGGTAAGATTTAACTAGAGACTTTTTATTCTAATTTTACTTACTCTCCCGCCCCAGAAAGAAAATTACTACCATCTTGCTTTAAGTCCAATAAGCTAACTTTGAGCAACAGAGGTCATGTTATTAAACTTCACAAGAGTTAATGAAAGAGAATCTCTTATCGAGTGACGTATTCCAGTACAGCCTATAGGTATTAAATCTCCATCCTCTTTGTAAGACATGTCTTACAAAGGTGTAGGACATAATGTTTAATTTGAAGGCATTAAGGCTGACTTATTTTTATAATCATTTGTTTTTATTAGATAATGTCTTTTTACTTTATTGTTACAACTTTATAACAAGTGTTTTTTTTGAAACTAGTCTCTACTTAAATTTTTTCATGGGTGTAATATTAATCATGTCAGGAAGACACAGAGCATGAAGCTCTTTGAGGGAGACTAAAGGATTTAGTTTAGGTGAGAGGAACTTGCCATAGGATGATGACATGGATGTGAATCAGTGATGGAGTGCTGAGGTTTGGGGGTAAAACCCTAGAAGGTTAAGGATGTGTTCACGGAAGAAGCTATGGATGAAGGGTAGGGATTTACTCAAGAGGATTTCTGTTAAAGAAATAGCTAAGGATAGTATTTTACGGATGAAATGAGAACACTAAATAGAGTGCAGGATGCACAAAGCTAGTTATAAAATGCAGCCTTAGGGCTGCATTTTTTTTGCCTTTTTAGAGAAAATAACGTTATTTGCATGAAAGGTTTTAAATAGGCAAAATGTAGGTCAAGTTAATAAACGGCGTTCCAGCCCTGATGATTAAATTTTAAATGATTGTTTTATTTAATAAAGTGGCGATAAAGCTGCAAGCCTTCCGTAAGTATATATACTTTATTGCGTTGATGGTGGTTGCAAACATCATTTATCGGCTGGTATTTGCCTCACAAGCCGTAACGTTAGATAACTCCATCACAATGCTAAATTTACTTTTCTTAGCTTGGTTAGCATTGTTAAATTTTATGCTGCATGCTTTTGTGACAAATACTGCTGAGAGCTCACAAAAAAAATCTTTGTTAATGCGATTTAAAAATAAGCTTAATCAGTGGTTTGAATATTTTTTAGCAACTCTTTTTATTGGACTCACCCTGACGGTCATTTTTTTATCAATTAGAATGCTAAAGCTCTATGCTGCGTGAATCTTAGCGTTTTTTGTGATATTTATCTGTTTTGAATTTCTCGCCTTTGATAAATAAACTACTATTTAGCAAGCCTGTTAATGGGTTAGCAAAACGAGCTTGTTCAAATTTGAATCTCTAATGTTTCTAAGCAAATCTTAGGGTGAAACTACGCCTAGGCATCTACCTTTTTCAACAATAGCGGGATGAGTAAATTCAGAGTTTGAGCTGGTGGTAAGTAAAACACTGGCTTATTCTAGAGGCGTAGAATGTAAATTATCATCGCGCTAGTTGACATTAAACCTTCAGCAGACTTCTTGCCAAATATTGTTCTCCCACACCTCAGAGTATGACTTCATAAAGTTATTTTCATAAATCACTTTCTTAGACATTGCGCTATCTAGTATAGGAGTTTCGTGTACATCCATGTTTTTTGTAAAAATATTATAAGCATTGTTTACACTTTGATTATGTTCAATGACAGTGGCAACGGTTACTAGTGTAGTAATCGCTCTAAGGCGAGATTCTTTTTTTGAATGCGAGCAAATATCAAGTTTAGGGTAGGTGGTGATAGGGCTTTCACTTGGCTTAGCCAAAAAGAACCCTTGACTGTAAACCATACCTAACTCGCATAATAATTCAAATTCTTCTTTAGTTTCAATACCTTCAGCAATAATATGTGCTTTTGATATGCGACCTAATTCAAAAAGAATTTTTAAAAACTCTCGCTTCATCACATCTTGATCGCATTTATCAATAAAGTATCTGTCAATTTTGACAATATCAGGTCTAAGATAACTCCATTGTTTTAGCCCTGAGTAACCTGCACCTAAATCATCAATGGCTATATCAAAACCAAATTGTCGATATTTATTCAACGCCTTGAGTAATATATCGCTTTCTGGAAAAGGTGACTTTTCACTTATTTCAATAACAACTTGTTGTGGAGATAAACCGAACTTTTCAACGAGTTTAATTGTTTCACCGTTGCATGCTTCGGCCTGAACCGATCACCCATTTCGGTATTATCCGATCATAGATTTCGGGATTAACCGATCACTCATTTCGCTTTGAACCGATCATTTTTGGGCATTTCCCGAAATAGGTGATCGGTT
>Ga0209379_10000142_pt1 | contig 85465 bp, 80 predicted proteins | sample tdDd001_FD_187124 | JGI IMG/M metagenome (GOLD analysis project Ga0209379, IMG submission 187124) | Marine sediment microbial communities from the Atlantic coast under amendment with organic carbon and nitrate - tdDd00.1 (SPAdes)... | ecosystem: Environmental > Aquatic > Marine > Coastal >...
CATCAGCTTCCTTCAGACCCCTTCGTCGCCGAAGACGCCCTTGCCTACAGCTTATCTTCCCCTTGGTGGGTGATGTGGCCACCTTTTCAGGCCACCAGCTCGTGAGCATGCCCCGCACACTACAAAAAGGATCACTCCGTCGAGTGATCCTTTTCTAGTCAATCAAGATACATTATGCACATGTCTAAGAAATCCCTTATACATGTCTTCTCTTATTTACTCCTAATAATTTCAACTTCATAACCATCCGGGTCCTTCAGGAAGTAGTAGCCAGGTGGGTTACCAGGTAGCCCCATCAACTTGGTCACTTCATAGCCCATCTCAATATGCTTGTCCCTAGAACCTTCAAGATCCTCTACCCCTAAGGCAAAGTGACTGAAGCCATTGCCAATCACATAGGCTTCCTCTGGATCATAATTGTAGGTGATTTCTATCTCATAATTATTGTCCGAATCTGCTAAAAATACCAGGGTAAACTTATGGTCAGGAAAATCCTTTCGTCTGGTTTCTTGTAGACCCAGGGCCTCCTTGTAAAACTTGAGAGACTTATCCAAATCCATTACACGAATACAGGTATGTAACATCTTATACGTCATCATAGACCTCCTTAATATTATTTCGTCTAGCTACATAATAATACTTAAAAGAAAAAAAGGAAAGCCTCCTAGTGAGATTTCCTAAAAGAATTGAAGGAGACGGTCATACTCCTCCTCATGGAAGGGATGGCCCTGCTTGCCTTCTTCCACCTGCTCCCTGTGTCTTTTGACCCTGTAAGGGCGTCGACTCCTGTAAACTTCTATTTTCGTGGCCTTGTTTTTCACTTTTCCTCCTTTCATTTCACCCCTAGGATAACAAAAGAAGAGCGCCCTATCATTAAGGCGCTGTAAAATAAAGGTTAAGTCTCTAACCACTTCTCATAGAGTTCATTGAGCTTGGTTTCTTGAATTTCTAGTTCAGCCTGCATGGCCATAAGGGCCTCATAATCCTCATTCAAGTCAGCCATGAGTACTTTTGTTTCACTGATTTCATCTTCCAAGTCCTTGATCAAGGCTTCAAAATCAATGACCTTATCCTTGTAAGCAACGATCTTCTTGACTTTCTTCTTAGGTAGCTTAACCTCTTCAACGATTTCTAGTTGACTTAAAAAATCCTTGTAGGCTTTATAGTCACCATCATACTGGTCAATTTTGTATTGGTTAATAGACCAGACTTTTGAAGCCAACTTATTGATAAAGTAGCGATCATGGGAGATAAAGAGCAAGGATCCCTTGAAGGCCTGGAGGGCTTCTTCAAGCATTTCCCTAGAATTAATATCCACATGGTTGGTGGGCTCATCAAGTATAAGGAAGTCTACCGCTTGCTCGACCATCATACACAAAGACAGGCGCACCTTCTCTCCACCTGATAGTTGACCCACCTTCTTGTAGACATCATCACCAGTAAATAGGAACTGGGCAAGTTTGCGTCGACTGACCAGTTCAGTGTAAATGAAGGTATCTTTAAAAAGTTCTAAGACCGTCTCTTCTGGTCTTTCGAAGCTTATCTCCTGGGGCATGTAGCCTACTTTAATGGTTTCTCCAACCTTCACCTGGCCTTCTAATGGATCTAGTTTTTTTAGTAACAGGTGAAGTAGGGTTGATTTACCACTGCCGTTGGGACCCATGAGAACCACTCGGTCCCCCTTATACATATTGGCCTGGGTTTCCTTGAAAAGAACCTGATTATCATAAGCAAAACTTAAGTCTTCTACCCGGATGACTTCCTTAGACCGGTTCTTGTCCTTTTCAAAGGTCAAGTTCATTTTTTTATCATCAAACTGTGGTTTATCAATTTTGTCCATCTTCTCTAGACGTTTTTCCAGTTCCTTGGCCTTCTTAAACATCTTTTCATTTTCCACCCGAGCTCCCCAGTCTCTAAAGCGTTTAATGGATTCATTCATGGCCTTGATTTTTCTTTGTTGCTGCTTGTACTGGTTCTCTTGAGACTTGAGACGCTCATTTCTTTCATGAACATAGTAGCTATAGTTGCCTGCGTAATGGTCAACCTGTTTGTTCCGAACCTCAAATATCTCCGTTACCACAGCATCTAAGAAATAGCGGTCATGGGAAATAATGATAACCGTGTGCTCATAAGACTTCAAGTAATCTTCTAGCCACTGGACCATATCTAGATCTAAATGGTTGGTGGGCTCATCCAGAAGTAAAATAGTGGGGGACTCTAAGAGGAGCTTAGCCAGCATCAACCGAGTCTTTTCCCCCCCTGATAAGAGGTCAAAGTCCTTCTGCAGAAAGTCATCGTCCAATCGAAAGCCCTGACAAATTTTACTTAACTTCTCAGCAACCTCATAACCACCTGCCAGCTCATACTCTGATAAGACGTTACCATATTCATCTAATATTTTCTGGTCTGCCATCATTTGAGGATCTTGCATCTTATCCTCATAGGCCTTTAGCTTAAGCTTGATTCTTTCTAGGTTGGCAAAGGCTTCGTGCAAGACTTGGCTTGCCGTCTTATCTGGATGTACTGGAATTTGGTCCAAGTATCCAATCTGTGCTTTTTTTTGTGTGAGGACCCGCCCCTCATCTGGCCACTCCTGACCAGAGATCAACTTGAACAGAGTGGTCTTACCCGTTCCATTATTCCCAATTAGGCCCACCCTGGTCTTGGCCTTTACCACCAAGCTCAGGTCTTCTAAGACCATATGGCCCCCATAGGATTTATTTATGTTTTGCATATCTACTGCTATCATATCATCACTCTCCTAGGTTCATTGTAACATAGGCCATGCAACCAGGACTTTACAAATGGATTACACCCAGTCCGTATAGCAGGTTAAATAATGGTCTGCATCCTCTTTAATCTTATCTTGATAGGGGGCTGATAGGGCATCGTAGATAGCAACAACCCTCATACCAGCAGCCTTGCCTCCTAATACACCAGCATGGGTATCTTCAAACACCAAACAATCTTCTGGAGATACCTGTATTTGTCTGGCGGCCTCTAAAAATACGTCTGGCTCTGGCTTGCCTCTATTAACATCACATGAGGTCACAATCGCCTCAAAGTAATCCAGGATTTGATTTTCACTTAAGACACTCTCAGCCAGGATACGGGAGTTGCTGGTGGCAACAGCCATCTTAATGCCCCGACTTCTAAGGTCCCTTAAGAAGTTCAAGACCCCCTTCTTCAACTTAATTTCTCCCTGGTAGTAGGGGGCCGTCATATCTATCCATATAGACTTGATGGTCTCTACATCTTCTTCTAGCTTAAACCGCTCCTTGAAGTAAACTGCCGTCTCGCTGAAGCTGCAGCCTTCAATGTCTTTCTGTAGGTCTTCTGGCAGACTATGGCCCCTTGCCTCTAGGAAGTCAATATCAATTTGCTCCCAGATCCACATAGAATCCACCAGGGTCCCATCTAAGTCAAAAATAACTGCCTTATATTTATTCATAATAACCTCTTTTCAATATTTTTAACAAGTATATCAAAAATAAAGAAAAAAATCAGCTTTTCAGCTGATTAATCTACATGTGCAAGTCGTGGATACGTTCGTCTGCCTTCCTAAACAAGGAATCATGGGTCACTATATTTCTGACATGAATCCCCTCAGCCACCAAACCAATTTCATCAAAGGCTTCAAACTTGATGAAGATGGCATGGTCTTCCTCTGAAACCTTAACAATTTCTAGAGCCATACTCACTGTTTCGCCAACCTTAGTAGGACTGGTGTGGGTCACACCCATTTCAATACCGACAGAAATAATACCGTCATCCAGGCGTTCATCAATCATCTCAACAGATGCTTCTATGACCATGGCTACTAAACCAGGTGTTGCGAATATACGACTTAATTTTTTTGATCCGTAATTATGAGCGGCGTCAGCATCTGTAATTCTCTTTTGGTAGACACTCTTCTCACCAACGCTATACTTTGAAAGTTCCTTCATTCAATCACCTCCTGTGTTATATATATACCACAGGAAGACTTGTAACAATCATTAATATGAAGAATTTACATAAGAGGCTATCTTAGAATCCTTGTAAACCGGGCTAAAAACCCCATGACTTCTGAGTTTTCTAAGTATCTTCACATTCATAGAATGGAAGATTGCCCTGTAATAATCCTTAAAGACAATTTCAAACAGTTGACCGCACAGGCGGTTAGAAGACATGTTCATGAAGTATGCCTCTACATTTTCATAGTGGACATACTCTAAAAGAGCTAGGGTTGCCTGGTCCTTTAAGTCGTAGAGCCTAAGCTCTTCATCCAAGAAGACCTGGGCCCCCTTTGGATCATAAAACTCCAATTCCTGGGCTTGAAGATTGGCATACTTGGCCATGATATTGTAGTACTGGTAGTTGTAAATACATTCCTCATGGTCCCTGGGCTTATCAAAGGGCTCCATTTCCAAGGCCACCATAAAGGCATGATTTTTCTCTATAAAATCGGTCTTATTCATCCTACCAGCATCTAAGAGATCTATCAGTTCATCCCTGTTATGAAAAAATTTTTTCATCATTGCGTCTTTATTCATCAGCTTCGTCACCATCAACCCTCTATTTTCTTTAGGATAAAGTTTAAGTAGTCACAGGCCACCATATGATAGTCTATGGGACCGTGTTTTCCTTCCAGACTTAATTGCCAGCAGTACTTGGTATGTAAATGACCATAAACCACATGTTTTACTGGATAGCCTTCTAAGAGGGCCTGCATATCAGACCACTCCTTCTTATCATTTGTTGGCGGATAATGAAGCATAACAATGATCCTGTCATGGCCAGCCTTCACCGCTGCATCCAAGGACAACTTCATCCGGTGGAGTTCCCGTTTGTATATCTTCTCATCGTGGGCCGTGAAGTTACTATCATTAGGGGTCACCCACCCCCTAGACCCACAAATAGCATAATCGTCTAGACCTACAAAATTATTGTGAATAAAGGCTATATCATCAAACATATCCTTCATCTTGTTGATGGTGGCCCACCAATAGTCATGATTACCCCTAATTAAGATTTTTTGACCAGGCAGGTCATGAATCCATGCCAGGTCCACCTTGGCATCTTCCAGGCTCAAGGCCCAGGATGTATCTCCTACCAGAAGGACTGTATCCTCCGCCTTAACCCTTTCTAACCAGGCATCCTTAATTTTATCTGCGTGATTTTCCCACAGGTCACCAAACACATCCATGGGCTTGTCTGTTGAAAAACTTAAATGTAAATCACCAATTGCGTAAATCGCCATTATTGCCTACTTTCATTTATTGGGGCCACTGACTATAGCCCAGCTACCAATACAAAAGGAAGCCTAGGCTTCCTCTTCTCCTTGGAGTTTTTTTACCCACTGGTATCTGGGTAAAAGCTCCTTGATTTCTGTTAATAGATCATCCAAGGCTTCAGTATCATTTTGATTGCTAATCCTATCAAACTTCTCCTGGTACTCTAAGGCCTCATCCACCTTACCAGAACTATGTAAGAGACGAATAGAATCCACAATGTCACGAATAACATTCGATTTTTCTTCGAACATCAGCTGGGCCTTGATGATCTCATTACGAATCTCACACATTTCCAGGTCCAACTGGGATGCAGCAATGGCAGATGCTCTTAAGCGTTCCTTGATGTTTTCAGGCATATTTTTCTTGTATTTATAGTTTAGAGAATGTTCTATGGTTGCCCAGAAGTTCATGGCCAGGGTCCTGATTTGAATTTCTGCTAAAATCTCTTTTTCCCCATAAGCCGTTTGAACAGGATAAGCAATAACCATATGGTAGGACTTATAGCCACTGACCTTTTCATTCTTTATATAGTCTTTTTCATAAACAACTCTTAAGTCACGTCCATCTCTCTCACGAATGATGTTAACGACCGAATAGATATCATCCTGGAATTGACACATGATTCTTAAACCTGCGATATCTTCCATTTCCTCTTCTATGCGGGACTCATCAATGTTGTTTCTTTGTGATTTTTCTATGATACTAGAAATTTTCTTCACCCGTCCAGTTACAAACTCTATAGGAGAATACTCATTCATGTCTCTATATTCTTTTCTGATGGCCTTAAACTTGACCTTTAATTCTTCAACAGCTTGTTCATACGGTAATAGTATTTTTTTCCATTGTCTTATTTTATTCATATGATCACCCCAAATCAGCTATATTTTCAATTAATTATACCAAGAATTAATGGTTCACACAAACCTTTTGACGGCTTTTCCATTCAAATAATCACAGCCATCCCCCTGGCTGATATCTCTTTTTTCTAACTCATTTTCAATCATATCTTGTATCTTCCACCAGGACATGTCCCAATTACAGAAGAGAGTTTCCTCCTTGGGTGCCCGTCCCAAGAGCCGCTGGAAACCTATATCCTTGTGTGTATAACGTATGAAATCACAAACTCTATCCACAAAGTCCTCCACAGACCCCATATCAACTTCGCCTCTTTCATAAGCAGCTCCTAGAAGGGTATTTCGTAAGATATAGAGACCATGAATTTTTATGGTATCCACCTGGAGGGCTGACAAGACCTTGGCCGTTTCAACCACATCTTCATGGTCATCCCAGGGAAGATTCAAGATCAAGTGGACCCCAATAGCAAATCCGTATCTCTTAATTCGGTAGTGGGCATCTAAAAATTCAGCCAAAGAATGGCCCCTATTTATTTTTTTTAGGGTCCTATGGTTCATGGACTGAAGACCAAGTTCTATTGAGACATCAAGCTTATATTCCTCTGAAATCCTTGCTAGGATGTCCAAGTAAGCATCATGGATACAGTCTGGTCTCGTTGAAATGCATATTTCAACCACATCCTCAAGACAAGCCTGGCGTACAGAAGACTCAAAGACCTCCAGGGGCATGTAAGTATTGGTAAAGTTTTGGAAGTATGCTATAAATTTTTTGGCCTTATAACGCTTAGAAATCTTGGCCATATTCAGGGTCATTTGGTCCTTAATAGTCACCTGGTTGTCATGACTCTCAAAACCCGCTGCAAGCTCACCACAGAATATACACCCGCCCTGTCCGCAGGTTCCATCTCGATTGGGACAAGTCACTGGTAGGTTAATCGGTATCTTGTAAACTTTTTCATGGTATTTGTCTTTTAAGTAAGCAGAATACTTGTAATATCTATCCATAGGTCCTCCTTCTCGGCCACTTACTATTATAGCTTCAAACAAAAGAAAAACAATGGCTTGGCCATTGTTTTTGACAATCTTCTTTAGTGGTCATAGGATTCAGGTACAATTTCAAAGTCAACTTCCTTCTTGGTCTTGTCTTGCAACCTGTTGATCATATTCTGCTGGCTACTCTTTTCCTTGGATTCACCCATCACAATCATATCAACAGACTCCTTCTCCGCAAAATCTGCCAGGGTAGTTTCAATATCCTTTGACTTGAACACATTTAACCCGGCCCCGTAGGCCTTGGCTTCTTCAAATAAATAGTCTAGAGCATCTGATTCTTTCATTTCAGAAAAATATCGCCAATTCTCTTTGACAACATGAATCACAATAAGCTCATCATCCTCATGCTTCTTGAGCGTATGCGCTTTATGAATGAGTCTTCTACACTGTTTCTGCTGGGTCACACATACCATAATCTTATTATTATTCATAGAACCTCCATAAGTTACTTGCTAATCTAGGCTTATTATACTACAATCTATAGGTAATCAAATGGCAATTGTCATTTATTTATCTATTTTTAATAACCTAGAACAAGGAGATTTTATGAAAACCTATACCAAAACTTTGGGAATTTCTGGTGCTCACTACACTGTGGAATTCGATAAAATCAAACACCACGATAACAAGATTAGAGAAGTGAGAGAAGATACAGTAGCCAAGGCTTTCAAAGAAGGAAAGGCCCAAGTCAGAGTAATCTTCGAAGAAACAGGCAAGACCATGTTGTTAGATGATTTCAGCGACAAGGAACTTATCAAGAAATACCTGGGCAAGAAATTCCTGCCTAAGAGATAAAACCAAGGACCCCAGGTCCTTCTTTTTTTCAAGCAAAAGGACAAGACCAGGGCCTTGTCCCGTAAAATCTATTCAACTTGGATGATGTAATCCTTTAATGACTCTGGTGCCTTGTCTCCCTTGATATTCATGCCGATCTTAAACTCAATATCAAACTTCTTACCAATTGTTTGTAATTGATCTATGCAATCTAGGGCTTGCGATTCATTCATATCTACCATGTTATAAAGGCCATCTACATAGATGGTTTGGATATCGTGGTTGTTAGAAATAACACCACATAAGAAACCAACAAAGGATTCAGGTTTGTCTATAGGATATTCATTCATATTTAAAAATCTAATTTCGTGTTTGAGATCATAGATATGGCGGTTGTCACTGTCTAAATAAACGACATTACCCGGGGTAGTTTTAAGCTGGTCGTTCGCCATTCTGATTAAATGCTTTGTTTTTCCAGTACCCTCTTTTCCTGCTAAAATTTTAACCATTTGTCTCCTCCTTAATCTGGTAGATAAATAATGAAAACCTCTTAATATATATATTCGACACCCATCTTAAAAACCCTTTTAAATAATTCAAATATTCTGAATTTTTTTAGAACAAGACCAGGACTGGGTCCTAATCTTTGGTTGTCTCATTTATATGTTGATTTCTAAGCTGGCCACAAGCTGCATCTATGTCTTGGCCCAGACTTCTTCTAACGGTTGCTTCTACATGATAATCTCTCAGGATCTCAAGGAAGGCCAGGACGTTCTTGTGACTGGTTCCCTTGAAATTCTTTCCATCTACTGGGTTGATTGGAATCAAGTTAACATGACACTTGATGCCCTTTAAAAGGTCCCCCAGGCGTCTCGCTTCCTCTGGTGTATCGTTTTGTCCCTGAATCAAGGCATACTCAAAGGTTACCCGGCGGCCAGTTTCTTTTACATAAGTCCGGCAGGTATCCAGCAAGACCTTTATGGGATAAGACCTGTTGACTGGCATCAAGTCATCCCTAGTTGGGTCATTGGTCGCATGGAGAGAAACAGCCAAGGTAATTTGAAGCTTTTCCTCCATCAATCGTTGAATCTGAGGCACCAGGCCACATGTAGACAGAGTAATATGTCTCATACTGATGTTGAGTCCCTTTTCATGATTGACCAGGCGGATAAACCGTAGGACCTCATCATAATTATCAAGAGGTTCTCCAGATCCCATCAAAACAACATTGGATATACGTGAGTCCGTGTCTGTTATAACTTCTAGAATCTGACCCAAGATCTCACCGGCAGTCAAGTTACGTGCCAGGCCATGGACAGTCGACGCACAAAATGAACACTTCATCCGACATCCTACCTGAGAAGAAACACAGAGGGTGTTACCATGTTTATACTTCATGTAAACACATTCAATAATGTGCCCATCTTCTAGGGACATTAAGTACTTTCGAGTACCATCTGTCTTGGACTCAAAAACCTTAACAATCTCCATGTTTGATACCCTAAAGTGGTCCTTCAACTGGTCTTTTACAGCCTTGGGAACATTGTGCATGGTTTCATAGGACCTATGGCCCCTAACCATCCATTCATACACCTGCTTACCCCTGAAGGCAGGCAATTTTAAGGACTTCACAGCCTCAACGAACTCATCATATGTGAATTCTCTAATACTTTTTAACATATATACCCTTCTTCCCCCTGGCTATTCTAGCCATGAAAACAAGAAAAGAGCTACATAAGTAACCCTTAATCCTCTAGTGATTCTACTAAATTAGATAATATATCTGCAAGTCCTACGAACTCACAACCATAGTGGAAGACATGGTTGTCTTCTTCAACTTTTCTAATAATTTTTAGTACTGAAAAGAAGTGTTTCTCTTCATCAATTGTAATCTTTGCATTAAAATAAAAATCAAGAGGTAAATCGTCTTCACATAAGAAACCTATACCTGCTCTTGACAGGTCTACTACTTGGAAGACTTCATTTACATTTTCTAGCTTGATATTGTCTTGCTTATATAATTCTTCAATTTTCAATGTAATTTCAAATGGGAATCTTTTTGTTTTTCTACGTTCCAAATCATCACCTCGTTCATCTTTCCTAGTCTATAGTATACCATATCTTCATATGGCCATCAACAAGCCTTATCTAAAATATCTATACCCCTCTTTTTAATTGTCATGCACATCTGAGTCATCTTTTTTTTCTTGTTCAAGTTTTGAGTAAATACACCCGCAGTAGTCTTGCCTATAGAGATCATAGGTATGAGACAGGTCTACAGAGATCTTATAACCATTTTTCTTTTTAAAGTCTGACTCCAAATAAGCAAGCCCATAAGTCTTGGCGATAGCAAGTCCCAATTCATTGAGGACCTGGGCATTCTTTAGGGGACTAATAGAAAGAGACGTCGTAAAGAAGTCAAATCCATGGGCCTTGGCATAAGCTGCAGCCTCCCTTAATCGAAGGTCAAAACAAGCTTCACACCGCTTTCCGCCTTCTGGTATGGCCTCATAGCCCTTGATGGCCTGGAAGAAGTCTTGGCTATCATAATCCACCTTTACCAGACCAATGGTCGGGTCAAGGGCCTCAATAATTCTAACTTGCTCCTGGTATCTTTTTTCAAACTCCTCTAGGTCTATCATGTTAGGATTATAAAACAAAACTGTAATTTTAAAGTAATCCTTCAAATAATCTAAAACATAGCTACTACAGGGTGCACAGCAGCTGTGAAGGAGGAGGGTTTTTCTTTCTTGTCCCTTGAGACGCTTAAGTGTCGCCTCTAATTTCTTTTGATAATTAACTTTCATTAGTCTTTACTTCCATACCTCTTTCGAGCTTTCTCATTTCACTAAAGTCTGATCCAAACTCGTAGACACTGCCATCTTCCATGAGGGCATAACCATACTTGGATGCAACTGCTATGTCCTGAACATACTTCAGTTCTTCTGAAAGGACTGGCTTAATGGAATACTTGGTATCCACAGGTGAAAATTGTCCCCAACAATATACATTGCCCCTTTCATCAAGGGCCAGGGTGTAGTTCTGATGACTGACAACCTTAACAATATCCTTAAGGCCTAGGATTTCAACTGGGAAGAGGACTTCCTTTTCTCCCTCCAGGGCCAACTGCTCGTGCTTATTGCTTCCAAAAGCCAAGACCTTTTTCTGACTGGTAATGGCATAAGCAAGATTCTTCCCTGCATGAATCGATTCTATGTTCTTAAGTAAGGAAACCGCAGGTTCTCCCACCTTAGACTTAAAACCTTGTCCCAATTGGCCATAGTCATTGTTACCCCAAGAGGTAACGGTACCATCATAGTGGAGGACTAAGGTAAAGTCATTTCCTAGGGAAACAGCCTTTACGTTTTCTAGGCCTTCAACCTTTATAGGGCGGTCAACAAAATGAGAATCGATTGGTCCTAGACACTTGCTTTCATTGTGGCCCCAGACATACAGATGACCTTGGATGGTAACCGCTGCAGAAAAGGCATTGCCAGCACTGATATCAACAATCCCCTCTATTCCCCATGTCAGCTTGGGAATTTTTGAATTGTGTCTGTCCCCTATACCCAGTTGACCAAAGTCATTCTTGCCAGTGGCATAGACCTTCTTGTCTGACATCAAGAAAAGGGTATGGTGACTTCCTGCTGATATGGTTTCTACTCTTTTGATTTGAACCAACTTCTCTATCTTTTCGTTATTTTGATTGGTGCAGTTGCCCAGTTGACCGTTGGCATTTTCACCATAGCCCTCCACATGACCATTCTGATGGAGGACCATCACGTGGCCACCATTTCCATGGAGGCTTTTGATCCCCCTCTCTTCTGATACAAAGATTTCCTTACTGGCCCATTCCGACCACCTAAAATGCTTGTCCATGACGCGGACCTTGACTTTATGGACCCCTTCTGTATCAAAATACTCTTCTGCATTATCCCATTCAACCTTTAAGATTTCACCATTTTCAGCCGTTGATCCATCATGGCTGTATTCGATTAAGGTCTTGGTTGTAATATTCTTCATGGGCATCACCTGGATAACCGCTTCAGGTTCAGGCCCCAAATTGGCAGCATAAAAGCTCAACCTAAGCACATTGTTGGAGAACTTTGAGTCTCCACCGACCTGGTTGACTATGCTTGCAGGATCACAGCCCCTTGGGAATTTTTTTACGATTAAAAAGCGATCGTCCATGGATAGGGCATACCGGTCTAACTTCACAGTGTGACCTGGTGGCATAAAGGGCTTTAGATTTTCGATGCCCTTGGAAAGTCCCTGATTTTGCTTGCGAAAAGCCCTAATGGCCTTCTTGATTTGTTTAAAATCTTCATATACATCATAGGTATCCTTGTTGTGCTGCATAAGGAAGATTCCACTCCCAGAGGCAACAGCCAAGGCACCCAACATTACCCAAACTAACATATTCTCTCCTCAAATTATCCTATAGTCACTATGATACCACAAAAGTATAATTTAGGGCCATAGAATCCAGTCAAAACCTACACATTTACTCGGAAAAACATAACTTAAAAGTTTAATATAAATACAAAAAGAACTCCCATTTGGAAGTCCCCCCTGCTCATTGTATGTTATTGACGTTTAAATCATTCAATGCATGTACTTGCCCCTATAGAACAATAAGGGTCTAGGACTACTTTAATTGAAAATTCCAACAAACTCAATAGTAAATATCAAGTCCTGATCTTTTTGTTTAAAGTCTACAAGTCCTCGCCCTAAAAAGTAAAACTCCTCTTCCCTAATACCTGAAAGAGGAGCACTTAAATTTATTTTCAGTTACTCATATTAGAATAGACCGATGATCTCACCATTTTCTAGTATGTCCATCTTGTTAGCAGCTGGCACCTTTGGTAGGCCTGGCATTCTCATAATGTCTCCAGCAAGAGCAATTAAGAAGCCAGCACCAACTGATGCCTTCACTTCCTTAATGGTAATGATAAAGTTCTCTGGGCGACCCAGTTTCTTTTTATCATCTGATAAAGAGTATTGTGTTTTAGCCATACAAATTGGTAGGTTACCAAGACCATCTTCTTCGAACTTCTTAATGTCCTTCTTAGCCTTAGGTAGGAACTCAACACCATCAGCCCCATAGATTTCTTTACAAATAACTTCAATTTTTTCTTGAGTTGATAGAGATAAGTCATAGAGAGGCTTGAAGTTCGATGGTTGTGATTCCACGATTTCAACCACCTTCTCAGCTAGGGCAACCCCACCTTGGCCACCATGAGCCCATACATCTGACATAACTACAGGTACACCAATCGAAGCACACTTGTCTTCAACCCACTTGATTTCAGCATCTGTATCCGTTGGGAACTTGTTGATTGCCACGACCCCTGGTACACCAAACTTAGCAACGTTCTCGATATGCTTTTCAAGGTTACCAAATCCTAGAGCCAAGGCTTCAATGTTTTCTTCACCTAAGTCAGCCTTTTTAACACCACCATGGTTCTTAAGGGCACGGATAGTTGCTACAACAACCGTTGCATCTGGCTTAAGATCAGCTTGACGACACTTGATGTTAAAGAACTTTTCAGCTCCTAGGTCAGCACCAAAGCCAGCCTCTGTTACCACATAGTCCGCTAATTTTAAGGCCATTTTCGTAGCCACAACTGAGTTACAACCATGGGCAATATTTGCAAATGGTCCCCCATGAATAAGGGCTGGTGTATTTTCTAAAGTTTGTACTAGGTTAGGCATTAAGGCATCCTTTAACAATAGGGTCAAGGCACCTGTTGCATGTAAGTCGCCTGCTGTAACAGGTTTCTTATCATAGGTGTAAGCAACAACCATTCTTGATAGTCTAGCCTTCATATCTTCTAGGCTTGTAGCAAGACATAAGATAGCCATAACCTCAGATGCAACGGCGATATCAAATCCATCACCACGCATGGCTCCATTGTTCTTGTTACCCACACCTACTATAATATCTCTTAAAGAACGGTCGTTCATATCAACGGCTCTTCTCCAAGTGATTTTTTTAGGATCAATATTAAGGACATTACCCTGATGAAGGTGGTTGTCTAGTAAAGAAGCTAGTAAGTTATTGGCTGTTGTAACAGCGTGAATATCTCCTGTAAAGTGAAGGTTGATATCATCCATGGGTACTACTTGGGCATAACCCCCACCAGCAGCCCCACCCTTAACACCAAAACATGGTCCTAAAGACGGTTCTCTTAGGGCTGTAAATGTTTTTTTACCAATTTTGTTTAAACCCATAGAAAGACCAACATTGGTTGTCGTCTTACCTTCACCAGCTGATGTTGGGTTGATGGCAGTTACCAAGATTAACTTGCCATCCTTTTTGTCTTGATTATTTGTAATGACGTCTAAGTGAACCTTTGCCTTATAACGGCCATAATGCTCTAAGTTGTCTTCACTTAAGCCAACTGTCTTAGCGATTTCTGTAATATGCTTCATTTGAGCTTCTTGAGCTATTTGAACATCTGTTTTCATTATATGCCTCCTCGATATATTTTTTTATAGTCTACCAGCTTAGAATCAATATAACGTCAATTTTTTGACACAAGTCTAAACCTTAATTGACTTTTATTATTCAAGCCCCCCGATATTTTTGGCTGCTTCTAGGGTGTTGGCCATCAACATGGCTATGGTCATGGGACCTACACCACCAGGAACAGGAGTAATATAGGATGCCTTACCCTTGACATTTTTATAGTCAACATCACCAACTAGGCCATCTTGAACTCGGTTGATGCCGACATCCACAACAATTGCCCCCTTCTTCACCATATCCGCTGACACATAATAAGGACGCCCTATGGCCACCACTAAGATATCTGCCTGCTTGAGGGTTTCAGCCAGGTTTTCTGTCCTAGAATGACATACAGTAACCGTTGCATTCTTCTCTAATAACATCATGGCTATTGGCTTACCAACAATATTTGACCGTCCCATAACAACAGCGTGCTTGCCCTCTAGGTCTAAATCATAGGCTTCCAGGAGCTTGATGATTCCATAGGGAGTACAAGGCTTTAAGCAGGCCTGGCCAATCATAAGTTTCCCTGTGTTGACAGGGTGGAAGCCATCCACATCCTTTCTAGGATCAATGGCCTCTATGATCTTGTTTTCATCCATATGCTTGGGTAGGGGGAGTTGGACCAAGATACCGTGAATGGTCTCATCCTCATTGAGGTCTTTAATCAAGTCCAAGAGTTTCTCTTCCTCAGTAGTAGCATCCAGGGTATATTTTTTTGAGTAAATGCCCAGGTTATCGCAAGCCTTTTGCTTGCTGGCCACATAAGATGCTGATGCCGCATTGTCTCCAACGATCACAACAGCAAGACCTGGTGTGAGGCCCTTATCCTTAAGCTTCTCAACTTCAAATTTAACTTGTCTTTTTATCTGTTTTGCAACTTCTTTCCCGTTTAGTAAATTCATATGACCTCCCTATGGATTAAGCAATCACCGGATAAAATTATCCGGTGATGTAGACATTTTTATTGATTATGGCATATCGCCAGGGTTAATTCTCTTATGACCTTGCCAGCCACTGCATTGGATACACCCGAAGTATCATATTGGGGTGATAACTCGACAACATCCGCCGCTACAATATTTAAGGACTTCATCATAACTAGGGCCTCTTGCATGGTCTTAAAGTCAATCCCACCGGGTTCTGGTGTCCCAGTCCCCGAAAAGATACTTGGATCTAAAATATCCAGGTCTATGGTAACATAAACAGGCTTATCCTTAAGGCTAGAAATAACCTTATGGAGGGTTTTGCAGTCAAACTTCTCCATAATGGTATGGTCCTTGGCAAAGTCAAACTCCTCCTTGGTCCCTGATCGTATACCAAACTGATAGATTCGGTCCTTGCCAGTCATTTGATAAACCAACTGCATGACAGTTGCATGAGATAATTTCTCACCCATATAGTCTAAACGTAAATCTGCATGGGCATCAAAGTGTAAAAAGACCAGGTCATCATACTTTTCTAGGGCCGCCCTAGCAGCAGGATAGGTCACCAAATGCTCACCACCAACCATGAAGGGCACCTTGTTTGCTTCTAGAATTTCCTTGGCCTGGTCATAGATCATGTCTAAGACACGATCCTTATTGCCAAAGGGAAAATCAAGATCGCCTCCATCGCACAGCTTGTAGTCTTCAAGGTCCATCATCATGTAGGGACTGTAGGTTTCTAAGCCATACGAGTCGTTCCTAACTATAGGAGGACCAAACCGTGTCCCTGGTCTAAAGGATACAGTCCCATCAAAGGGGGCACCGAATAAGACCACCCGACTCTCCTCAAAGGATCCTTCAAAGCCAATGAAGTTCATATTATTCATTGAGTAAGTCCTCCACGTATGTTGGAAGAGCAAAGCAGCCCTTATGGAGGTTCACATTGTAGTACTTGGTCTTTAAGCCAAGGTCTAACCAGGCCTGTGGGTTGAAATCTTCAATAGGGTTAAACTTCTTTGAAGCAAAACCAAATAACCAGTGACCCGACGGATAAGTTGGCATGTGGTATTGGTAGGCCATGGCAATAGGGAAGACCTTCTTGATTTTGCTTTGAGCCCTCTTCATTTCATGTCTGTAAGAGGCGTAGTAGGGAGATTCATTTTGGTTGATTAAGATGCCTTCATCGGTTAAAGCATCATAAGCATCCTGGTAGAAGGCTTCTGTGAATAGACCTTCACCTGGTCCAATTGGATCTGTTGAATCTACTAGGATCAAGTCATAGAAATTCTTGTTTTCCTTGATGAACTGGATGCCATCCTTATAGTGTAAGTGGATTCTAGGATCTCCTAAAGAACAAGCTGTGTACTGTAAGTACTCTATAGAGGCCTTCACAACCATTTCATCAATCTCGACCATGTCAATGTGGTCCACATGCTTGTAACGGGCTACCTCTCTGGCAGTCCCACCGTCGCCACCACCAATGATCAAAACCTTTTTAATCTTTGGGTTGGTAGCCATGGCCACATGAGTAATCATATCGTGATAAATGAACTCATCCTTTTCGTTGACCATCATAAGGCCATCTAGAGTTAAGAAGCGTCCAAACTCCTTTGACTCAAAAATATCAATTCTCTGGAAGGGAGATTGGGCTGAATAAATCATCTTATCTGCCTTGATGGAAAATCTTACTTCATCCGTATGTTCTTCTGTATACCATAGTTCCATAATTTCACCTCTAAATTTCTAATACTTTTATATAGTTTATTTCAGGGTCCTCTGAATCTGTCAGAGAGCCTTGTACTTCCTTTAACAAGAGTAGGTAATCCACCATGTCTCCCGTAATCAGTTCACCTGGGGATACAATGGGGATACCTGGTGGGTAAATCATAATTGATTCCCCAGAAACCTCACCAACAGCTTCGTATATTGATACCTTTTTCTTTTTACTATAAAAGGCCTCTCTTGGCGAATAAACCACCTGGGGTATGGTTGTAATGTAATTAAAGGACTGGGCCTCATTCTTGGAATAAATCTTTGCCAGGTCCCTGTAAGCCTCTACCAATTTGGTCAAACTGGCCAGGTCATCTCCAACAGACAAGATGGCTAAAACATTGTACATGTCTGCCAGTTCCATTTGAATGTTATATTTTTCTATCAAAAGGTCATAGACTTCAAATCCTGTCAAGCCAAGACCAGAAACATTAACTGCTAGCTTGGTTTCATCAAAATCATACACCCCTTGTTGGTCTAAAAGTTCCTTGCCAAAGGCAACCAAGCCATCTATTTGATTGATTTCATCACGTGCCCATCGTGACAGGTCTAGCAGGTTATCAAAGACTTTCTGTCCCTCACAGACCAGGTGCTTTCTGGCTAGGTCTATACTGGCCATCAGTAAATAAGAGGCACTAGTCGACTGGGTTAGGTTTAAGATCTCCCTCACCCTCTTCTGCCTAATCAGCCCCTCATTCAAAAGGACTGCTGAAGACTGGGTCAAGGATCCACCTGTTTTATGTAGACTGATGGTTGCCATATCCGCTCCAAGGCCCATAGCCGATTGGGGTAGGTCTTGGTGGAAGGGGAAGTGTGACCCGTGGGCTTCATCCACTAGGACAGCCATATCGTATTTATGGGCCACCTCTATAATGGCCTTTAAATCCGACGTCACACCATAGTAGGTTGGGTTCAAAACCAAGACTGCCTTGGCATCGGGATTCAGTTCAATGGCATCGATAACCGATTGGGTAGTAACCCCTAGCATCATGGCATGCTCCTCATGGAAACATGGTGAAATGTAGACCGGTAGAGCCCCCGATAGGATGAGGCCATTAATAGCTGACTTGTGGACATTCCTGGGCAAGATAATCTTATCTCCTGGTTGACAGGCAGACAAGAGCATGGCTTGAACACCTGCTGTAGATCCGTTCACAATAAAGAAACTGTGGCTACAGTCATAGGCATCTGCCAATAAATCCTCAGCCTCTTTGATGACGCTAGAAGGATTGGATAAGTTATCCAAGCAAGGCATAGAATTCACATCACTTTCTAACATCTTACTACCAAAGAACTCAACCATTTCTGGTGCCCCTTGACCATGCTTATGGCCCGGTACATCAAAGGGAGTTACCTGTCTTTCCGTATAAGACTTGAGTGCTGTAAATAAAGGGGTTTGACAATGTTTCATTAAATATTCCTCCATTTTCTGAACATATTATATCAGAAATTGACCATACTTACATGCTTTTTATATAAAAATAACCATAAATTTTCCTACTCTAAAATCCACTCCAAGTTTAGTCCTAGAGGGCCCTTGCCCCCTTTATTGGTGGGACGGTCCCTGTGTCATTTGAAACTCTTTATTTCTTAGACCTTGACTTTTATGACCCAATCCTAAACCTAGTCCCAATTTACCCCTATATTTTTCAAATAAACCTACAAGAAACCATAGAGTTCTGTTATAATAAGTATAAATTTTCGTGATAAAGGAGTTAACAATGAACTTTAAAGAACTTAAGAGTTTTGTAGCCATAAGTAAGTATAAGAATTTTTCCAAGGCAGCTGAAGCCCTCTACCTGACTCAGCCCACAATATCCAACCACATTCAAACCCTGGAGGATGAGTTGAAAACAACCATCCTAGTCAGAAATTCCAAGCAGGTGACCCTAACTAAGTCGGGTCAAATGCTCTTGATTCACGCTCAAAAAATCTTAAATGAAAAAGAACAAATTCATTTTCTTTTCGACCAATATAACGGGGATATTTCTGGTGAGTTAGACATAGCAACGTCAACCATGCCGAGTCAATTCTACCTGCCCAAAGTTCTCAAGGGTTTTTCCGCCCTCCACCCAGACATGAAGTTCAGAGTTGAGAAATTGGATTCAGCAGCTGTCCACAAGAAACTTTCAATGTCAGCTATTGATTTTGGTATTGTGGGAACCAAGGCAAGTGACGAATCCTTTGAATACGAAAAGATTCTATCGGATTCCATCGTCCTATGTTGTGATGCAAACCTCGACTGTCCTGACACCATCCAACTAGAGGACTTAAAGGATCTCCCCCTCATCCTTAGAGAAGAAGGCTCCGGCACCAGAAAGCAGCTTTTCGAAGCCTTAAAGCCCTTTGACTTGACCCCTCACACCTTAAATGTCAGTGGTGTCATTGATGATATCAACACCATCATAGCCTGTGTAAGAGACAGCAACAAGTATACCTTCACCTCCCTCATCGCCATTGAAGAAGACCTTAAAATGGGCCGCTTGAAGGTTGTAACCATTGAAGGTCTGGACATAAAAAGAGATTTTTATTTTGTCTCAAACAACAAGCATACCCTAACACCGGTTTCAAAGGCATTTAAAGATTATATTGTCAAAGGAAGTCAGGTATAAGCAAATAAATCCATATTTATTCTTGACAGGTTGGATTCTATCTAGTAATATATGGACATAATTTAATGACTAGCGACGATAAGGAATAGTAAATGTAAACGAACTCAGAGAGAGAATTGTAGGGCTGTGAGATTCTTGTTCCTCTTTACACTGAACCAGCCTTGGAGCTTTCAAGTTGAACCTAAGTAGGCTTGAACGGTAATACCGTTAAAATATCGAGTGATTCTCTATGTACATAGGGGATTATTAGGGTGGTAACGCGGATAACTTCGTCCCTTTTTTGGGGATGGAGTTTTTTTATTTACAATTTTAAAAGCTCACGCTTATAACAAGTTACATAGAAAAGGAAAGGTGATTTTTATGAAAATGTCAAAGTTTTATGCACCAACATTACGTGAAGTACCTTCAGAAGCAGAACTAATTAGTCACCAACTCTTGCTTCGTGCAGGTATGATTAGAAAACTGGCTTCAGGTGTTTACACTTACCTGCCTCTTGCCGTAAAGGTTTTAAAGAAAATTGAAGCCATCGTTCGGGAGGAAATGGACAATATCGATTCTCAAGAATGTTCAATGTCAGCTTTATGTCCCTCTGAGTTATGGAAGGAATCTGGTCGTTGGGCTGACTTCGGACCTGAAATGTTCACCCTTCATGACCGCCATAATAGAGAGTTCTGTCTTGGGCCTACCCATGAGGAAGTTTTCACTAACCTAATCCGTCATGAGCTCAACTCATACAAGCAACTCCCACTGAGTCTTTATCAAATTCAGACTAAGTTCAGAGATGAGAAGAGACCTCGTTTCGGCCTAATGAGAGGACGAGAGTTCACCATGAAAGATGCTTATACCTTCGACTTAGACGAAGCAGGTATGAAGGACTCTTACCAGGTGATGTGGCAGGCCTACGAGCGCGTCTTTGAAAGATGTGGCTTAACCTTCAGAGCTGTTGAAGGGGATTCTGGTGCCATGGGTGGTAATGCCTCTCATGAGTTCATCGCCCTAAGTGAAGTAGGCGAAACTGAAATCACCTACTGTAACTCATGTGACTATGCAGCTACTGATGAAAAGGCGGACTGTCACATCCAAATGACTTCAGATGCTGACCTGAAGGATATGGAAAAGGTTCACACGCCAAACGTTAAGACCATTGAAGACTTGACTACTTTCTTCAAGCTTCCAGCCTCAGCTTTCGTTAAGACCCTGATCTATACCTACCAAGATAAAAAAGTGGCTGTACTAGTACCAGGCAACCGTGTATTGAATCCAATTAAACTTCTTAACCATATTGGTTGCTTAGAACATGAACTTGAAATTGCAGATGAAAAGACAGTCATGGAAATGACACAAGCAGCGGTTGGTTTTGCTGGCCCAATTGGCCTTCATGAAGACCTGGAAATCATCATCGATAAGCGAGTAGCTCAAATGAAAAATGTGATCATCGGTGCCAACGAAACTGACTACCACCTGGTAAACGCTAATATTGAAAGAGACTTCAATGGTACCATAGTGGATGATTTACTGATGATTGAAAAGAATGATCCTTGTCCAAAATGTGGTGAAAAACTTCTTATGGATCGTGGTAACGAAGTAGGAAACATTTTCCAACTAGGAACAAAGTACTCAAAAGCCCTAAATGCAACCTACTTAGACCAAAATGGCAAGGAGCAATTGATTGTCATGGGGTCTCATGGTATTGGTATTTCTAGAACATTAGCAGCAGTTGTAGAACAATACAATGACGAGTTTGGTATCAAGTGGCCTCTAGCCCTTGCCCCATTCCATGTGATTATCACTGTGGTTAACAGTAAAAAAGAAGACCAGCAAGCCCTAGGAGAAAATATCTACAAGACCCTAAAGGCTGAAGGCATCGAAGTTATCTTAGATGATCGTAAGGAAAGAGCAGGCGTTAAGTTCAAAGATGCTGAGTTAATCGGTATCCCACTAAGAATTAATGTGGGTAGAGATGCAGCTGACAAGATGGTAGAATTCAAGCTCCGGTCAGGTGGCGATGCAGAAACAATTCACGTTGATCAAATCCTAGAGACAATAAAAAAACATATGGCCTAACATACAAGTACCCCGCATCTAGTGCGGGGTACTTATTATTTATTTACTGAAACTATCTTCTGGAACAATGCCATCCCAAGGTGGACTTGAAACAATCACCAGATTGTCTATGGTATAAAGGCCAGAAGTTGCCTTGTTAATCTTAAAGGTTACCTGTCCGCCACTGGTCACCCCTGAGAAACTTGTTAGGTACTGGCCATCTAATAGAATATCTAGACTGACTTGTCCTCCATCCACAGGACTGCCATTTGACTCTAGGCTAATAACGATAAATAAATGAGCATCTCCGTAACGTCCCCCCTCTGTGGAAAATGCAAGACCAGCTGAAGTAGTTGCGGTTTGATTGTCTGCTTCAATGGTTAAGCCAATGGTATCCTGGCCTACAAGGCCTTGGCTATCTTCTACACTTGCTGTGATGACATGATTACCCAATGAGAGGTTGTTGTTGGCTGGATCAAATACCCCATCCATATCTGACGACCAAATGACTTGACCTGCTAGGTCTCCCTCTTCTGGGTCTTCTGCACTTGCAGTGAATGTAATAATTTGCCCCTGGATATAGGTCGATCCGTCACTTGGACTGGTAATGGTTACTAGGGGTGGCTGATTGGCTTGAACTTGGTTGACACTAATAACAACTGTATCACTTGCAAGGAGTCCTTGTTCATCGACAACAGTCACTTGAATGGTATGGTCTCCTAAACTAAGTACACCACTGAAACTTGTTAGATTACTAAGAACACCATCTAAACTAGATGACCAACTAATGGTTACTCCTGCAAGGTTTTCATCTACAATACTTGCTTGGAAGTTGATGACATCCCCCTCTAGGAAGCCTTCTCCATCAAGTGGACTATCAATAGTTACTTGTGGTGGTTGATTGACTGGGTCAGACCCCAGTGCCACTAGGGCATCATAAGCATTAATCATCTTACCTGTGGTCATTTTCCCTTCTAGACTAGCTAGGTCAACACCACTCGCATAAAGTGTTTGGATGAGGTCTTGGGTAGTCGTCAATGGACTGTAAGACTTCATCAAGGCAAGTACACCTGCAACGTGAGGGGTTGCCATAGACGTCCCACTCATCCAAGCATAACCATCTGGATAAGTACTCGCTATATCAACACCAGGAGCTGCTATATCAACATCATAGAGACCATAATTTGAAAAACTTGCCAATTGGCCCAAATTATTTATAGCTGCTACACTGACTACATTGCTTGCTGTATAAGATGATGGATAATGTTTAGTTTGATCATTATCTGTCCCATCGTTACCCGCTGCAGCTACAAAGGGGCCGTTGAAGGCTGCTATGGCATCATATAGGGCCTGGCTATAACCGCCACCTCCCCATGAAGCATTGATGATATGAGCACCGTTGGCTGAGGCATAATTAATAGCCTTAATAGCATCTGAAGTAGAACCACCATTGATGCCTAAAAAAGCAAGAGCCATGATTTTAACGTCAGGAGCAACACCAATAACACCAAAATCATTGTCATTGGCAGCAATAGTACCTGCCACATGGGTACCATGGGTCTTATCTTCACGTCCCCTGTGGAATTTTTGATAATCAATTATTTTGCCCTGTAGATCTGGATGATTAAGATCAACTGCAGTATCGATGACTGCTACGATGACATCCGAAGAACCTGCAGTGAGGTTCCAAGCTTCTGGTCCATCAATATCTACATCGTTGACACCATAAATCCCCCTAATGTCTTGACCTGTATTGTGAAGGCCCCATAAGAGGTTGTAGTATGTTTCATCGTTTGGATTGGCATAAGTACTTAAGCCAACATTTTCAATCGGGTATTGAATATAGTCTGGTTCAACAAATAAAACACCCTTTTTGCCTTGTAACTGATTGATTACACTGTGAATGGGTCGATTGCTATTAAAAGACACTAGGGTTAACCCCTTGTCGTTTAACTGCTCAATAGCCTTGACATTGGCATGGTCTAAAACAGCTTGTCTGCCGACTTCCGGGAAGTTATTCTCAAATTGAACAAGCAAGACTCCTTCAACGTGATCGGCTAGTATTCCCCAATCCCTATTGCCTATTGCTGATACAGATGAAAAAGGAATAATGAGTATGACAATCAAGAGCATCAGCATCACTCTTCTTATACTAAACATTAAATCATCTCCTTTGTTTAATTTATACCCACAAAGTAAACTTTCAATCATTTTCATTATCTTTCCACTTCTTACAAACACAAGTAATACTAAGCCCTGGGACCCTTTTCCAACCTCCCCTTAGAAAGGGTGCAACTTATGACCTCCCAGCTGCAACCTATACATTTATTGGCAGTTATCCAGGTCTTTATGCTATAGTCATTAGTGAAAGGAGAACTTATGAAATTCAAATTAATGTGCAACAAGGAAAACAACAAGAAGGTTCAAGACAACCTAGAGGCTGTTGGCCTCGGTGTATCGGATAAGGCGGACTTTATCATATCAGAAAATATTTTCAAGGACCGTCACCTAGTGGGCACCATCAACGACCAGCCCTTTCTTTTAGACTATAAAGATATCAAGCTCATCGAATCCTATGGACCCGAGGTCAGTGCTTATTACAAGGACCAGACCACTCCCTATCAATTGGATCAAAAGCTTTATCAGCTAGAAAAGGGCCTAGTGGCCAAGGGCTTGATCCGGATCAACAAGTCTCAAATCATCAATATACGCCACATACAAGAAATTATTCCCCATGTGGGTCAGAAGTTTCTCTTAGAGCTAAAAAACAAGCAAGAAGTTTATGTCAACCGGTCTTACTATAAGTCATTTAAAGACTATCTCAACCTATAAGGAGGTCTTATGAGCAAATTAACCGATCGTTTAGTTTATTGTATGATCTGGGGCTTGTCTATTTTCAGCCTACAGATTTTTTTAGAACATCCAGAGGCTAGAGTACCTATCCTCAAGTCCATTGGTGTTGCCATCATTATCAGCCTGGCCTATGATGTTTTTTATACGGATAAGATCCATAAAAACAAGTACTTAAGACATATCATATCCCTCTTAATCATTAACGGAGTCCTTATTGGCATCGGTATTATAAGGGGTCTTTATTACAATTTCTTTGAGGGCCAGGGCTCAAATCTTGAAAGCCTATCCCTTCTAGCTTACTTAGCCTTTAATGGGATCTTACTTGCTTATAGCCTCTACCGGTCCAACTACTACAAGCGTCTTTATAAACAACGTCTCCAGGCTAAAGTAGCCAGTCTAGAAGACTAATCAAAAATAAGAAAAGCCCAGCAGAATAAGTCTGCCGGGTTTTAAGTTTATCTTACGCCTCGAAGAAGGCCTTGTATCCCTTGTAAGCCATATATAAGTCAGCCTTAGAGATAACTTCGTGAGGACCGTGCATACATAATACCGGTACACCACAGTCTACTACTTCAGCATTTTGGTTGGCTAGTAAGTAAGCGATGGTACCACCACCACCTTGATCAACCTTACCCAGTTCACCAGTTTGCCAGATAACATCATTGGCTTCGAAGATTCTTCTAACTTCTGATACAAACTCAGCGTTGGCATCGTTACAGCCACCCTTACCTCTTGAGCCTGTGTACTTAACAATTTGAAGACCCTTGCCGATGAAGCCTGAGTTCATCTTTTCAAATGCGCCAGGATAATTTGGATCGTAAGCTGCACCAACATCTGCCGATAATACCTTCGTATTATTCATAGCTCTTCGCATGTAGATATCTGAGTATTGGTCTACTTGTAGAGCAATCAACTCAGCTAAAACATCATTAAAGAATGAAGATTGTGACCCTGTGTTACCTTGTGAACCAACTTCTTCCTTGTCCATGAACATACCAACAGCTGTCTTCTTAACAGGCTTAGCATCGAACATAGCGATTAAAGATGGGTAAGCACACACTCTATCATCGTGACCATAACCTGAGATTAAACCTCTATCTAAACCAACGTCTCTAGCCTTACCAGCAGGAACGATTTCTAGTTCAGCAGTTACAAAGTCAGCTTCAGTCATACCATACTTTTCAAATAAGATGTTTAAAATGTTAAACTTAAACTTCTCTTTAATATCTTCACCAGCATGTGGAATAGAACCAATAAGTACATTTAAGTCCTCGCCACCGATTGCTTCACCAATTTTCTTAGCATATTGGTCTTTAGCCAAGTGAGGTAGGATATCAGTGATGAATAAAACTGGATCCGCTTCATCTTCACCAATGACAATATCTACCTTAGTGCCGTCTTGCTTTAAAACAACCCCGTGTAGGGCTAGTGGTAATGAAGTCCATTGGTACTTCTTAATGCCACCATAGTAGTGGGTCTTTAATAAAGTCAACTCAGAAGACTCATAAAGAGGCACTGGCTTAATATCAATTCTAGGTGAGTCAATGTGGCTACCTACAATATTTAAGCCTGTTTCTAATAGGTCTTCACCGATTAAGAACAATACAATCGCCTTGTCCTTATTAAGGGCATAAACCTTTGTACCAGCAACTAACTTTTCTCCTGAAGCGATAACAGTCTTGTAGTCTACATATCCATTCTCTTCAGCTAGTCGCTTGATTTCTAAGGCACATTCTCTCTCTGTCTTACCAGCATCTAAGAACATTTTGTAGCCTTCACCAAAATCAAATACTTTTTTTGTCTCTTCTTCACTGATTTCAGCCCATACATTCTTGTATGTATGAGTTAACTTGTTTTGTAATTCTTTTAAGTCTCCCATATTTCCTCCTAGATTTTATTTCTATAGTCTAAATATCTTGTTCTATCATATCATAGATTAAGGCAAAATTCATCCAAAAAAATAAAGACTAAACAAAAAAACAAAAAGCAGGCTTGTAGATAGTCTACAAGCCTGCTGGCTTTATTATAATAAGCTCTTAATTTGCTCTCTTTCGCTCGCATTTAAGACTCTAGCAAAATCAAGTAAAATAATAATCTTGTTTTCGTACTTTGCTACACCCGAGATATACTCACGATCTTGGCCTTTTAGAATAGCTGGTGTTGGTTCGATATCACTCTCATCGATTCTCAATACTTGAGAGGCTTCATCCACTAAGAAACCAATTAAAACACCCTCAATAGCATAGATAATGATTCTAGTTTCATCACTTACACCTGTTTCCTCGATGTTGAAGCGATTCTTAAGGTTAACAACAGGAATAATATCTCCTCTTAGGTTGATAATCCCCTTCACATAACTAGGTGCATCTGGAACCTTAGTAATCTCCAAATACTCACTGATGGTATTAACATTTAAAATATCCACACCATAACGTTCATCGCCTAGCTTAAATACTACAAATTGGTTTTCAGTCATCTTAATGTACTCCCTTCTTGTCATCTTCAGGGTCCACAATCTCAATATTGTCCAGCTGATTTCTAAATGATTTTCTAAAGTTAGCCAAATACTTCTTTCTTAACTCTTGCTGTTCTTGAGCCTCTGCATCTGTCAGGCCTTCTGATTTCTTCTTGTTGGCAAGAAAATTAATTCGATCTAGTTCTTCTCTTGATAGCATATTGCACCTCTACTCTTATTTCTTTTGCATCTCCAATGGACCTACGCTAGCTTCAACAGCCTTGGTAATCCCGTGTTCACAAATAAGATTATACACCATATGCATGTCTTTGTACATTTCTCTGTCATCACCCCAGTAAGGAACAAGATTTCTTACTTGATCGTAAGCAATTTTAGTCCCCTTACCTAACTTACTAGGTTCCTTGAAATCTACACCTTGTGCACCGGCTAATAACTCGATCGCAATTACATTTTGAGCATTCTTTAGAATTTCTCTCGCTTTTCTAGCTGCGATTGTCCCCATACTTACATGGTCTTCTTGGTTGGCTGAAGAAGGAATTGAATCTACACTTGCTGGATGAGCTAAGACCTTGTTCTCAGACACTAAAGCTGCAGCAGCATACTGAGCAATCATGAACCCTGAGTGTAGGCCACCCTTGGCAGTTAAGAAGGCTGGTAAATCATTTAATTGTGGATTTACAAGTCTTTCAATTCTTCTCTCACTCGAGTTAGCAATTTCAGATAAAGCGATTCCTAAGAAGTCAAATGGTAGGGCCATTGGCTGTCCATGGAAGTTACCGCCTGAAATAGCTAGGTTGTCTTCTGGTAAAATAATAGGATTATCTGTTACGGCATTAATTTCAATGTTTACCTTTTCCATAACATACTCAATTGCATCCTTGCTGGCACCGTGAATTTGAGGTACACATCGTAAGGCATAAGCATCTTGGTTTCTTAACTCCCCTTGGCGAGACGTTAAACCTGAACCATCTAATAAAGTCAGAAGGTTAGATGCTGTTGCTACTTGACCCTTGTGAGGTCTAACTCTATGGATTCTTAAATCAAAGGCATCCTTAACAGCGTTTAAGGCTTCCATAGTTAAGGCAGCAGAAATATCTGATAACTTACATAATTGGTGGGCATCGTAAGCTGTTAAACAACCAACCGCTGTCATAACTTGAGTCCCGTTAATTAAGGCAAGTCCTTCCTTAGAGGTTAACTCTACTGGCGTAAGGCCTGCAAGATCCATAGCTTCTTTACCAGAAACTCTTTTACCGTCAACAAAGGCTTCACCCATACCGATTAAAACCAGTACCATGTGAGACAATGGTGCTAAGTCACCACTAGCCCCCAAAGAACCCTTCTCAGGTATATAAGGATATACCCCTTTATTAATCATTTCTATCAATGTTTTTAAAGTTTCTAAACGAATACCTGAATTACCAATCGATAAGGCATTGGCTCTTAGTAACATAATTGCTCTAACAACCTCTTCATCAAAGGCCCTACCCACACCACATGCATGGCTGATAATTAAGTTTCTTTGTAAATCTTTTGTATCCTCTTGAGAAATATGAACGTTCTCAAACTTACCAAATCCTGTTGTGATACCATAAATAATAGCTTCTTCAGCAACAAAGTCATCTACTGTTTTTCTAGCACGAAGTACTAATTTCTCAGCGGCTTCACTTAATTCAACTTTGTAACCAAATCTTGCTACATTTACAACATCTTCTATGGTTAAACTTTGACCATCTAAAATTACTTTTTTCATGAAATCCCCTTTCTCTTGTCGTCTTGTGTTCAGTGTATTAAAATATAGTCTTAAAAAAGTCAAATGACTGGTACCAAGCCCTATTTTCTACGGCGTTTCGTATTTTTAGGACCCTTCTTAGAAGGGGGACGCTTCTTAGGCCCCTGTCCCTGATGGCCTCTTGAGTGCGTCTGATGTTTGTCTCGAATTAAACACTTGTCTCCATCTCCTATCAAGTCCTCTCGCCCAGCTAATTTTAAAGCCTTGTAAACAAGGTGATAGTTTTTAGGATTCTTATACTGGAGGAGGGCCCTCTGCATTTTTTTCTCTTCCATGGTCTTAGGCACATAAACCTCTTCCATGGTCAGGGGATTTACGCCCGTGTGGTACATGCAGGTAGACAGGGTACCAGGTGTCGGATAAAAATCTTGTACTTGTTCCGGTCTATAATTAATATCCCTTAAGTATTCTGCTAAGTAAATAGCTGACTCTAAGTCACTACCGGGATGACTGGACATAAGATAAGGGACAATATACTGGTCCTTGCCCAGTTTCCTATTGGCCTTCTGAAACTCCTTAACAAAATTCTTATAGATGTCTCCACCAGGTTTACCCATATAAGCAAGGACCTTAGGATCAATATGTTCAGGTGCTACCTTAAGTTGACCACTGACGTGGTGTTCACACAACTCCATCATGAAGTCCTTATTTTTATCTGCCATGATGTAGTCATATCTCAAGCCTGACCGTAAAAAGACCTTCTTGATGCCTTCCATAGACCTTACCTTCCTTAGGAGCTGGGTTAGATCCTCATGGCTGACATCTAAATGTTCACATGGCTCTGGGAAGAGACACTGACGGTGCTTGCAGGTCCCGTACTTAAGTTGTTTCTTGCATGAAACATGTCTGAAGTTAGCAGTTGGACCCCCTACATCGTTGATATAGCCCTTGAAGTCATCCATTTGAGTAATTGTCTCAGCCTCATTTAGGATACCTTCATGACTTCTAGCTGTAATGATTCTCCCCTGGTGGAAGGCCAAGGCACAGAAAGAACACGACCCAAAGCAGCCCCTCTCAGAAATAATGGAGTGCTTGACTTCCTTGATGGCTGGTACCCCTCCTAGGGCCTCATACATAGGATGATAGTTTCTTTGATAGGGAAGCTGATAGACCCAGTCAAAGTCTTCTTGACTTAGGGGCATCATGGGTGGGTTCTGCACCAAATACTTGTCCTTATGCTTTTGAACAATGGTCTTTCCCCTGATCGGGTCCTGCTCATCATAAAGGATCTTAAAGGCCTTGGCATAAGCCATTTTATCCTTAGATACCTCCTCGTAAGAGGGAACTTCCACATAATCCATTAGGTTTGACAGGTCCTCAGTCATGTAACACGTGCCTGGTATATGATGGATATATTCTAGGTCGATGCCAGATTTCATATAGTCAGCAATTTCAAGAATTTGCTTCTCCCCCATGCCGTAGATGAGGATGTCCGCCTCTGTATCTGCTAAGATGGACCGCCTAACCTTGTCTTGCCAATAATCATAATGGGCAAATCGTCTCAGACTGTTCTCGATTCCCCCTATAATGATTTTAACCTTCTTATAGGCCTGGCGGACCATATTGGTATAAACCAAGCTACACCGGTCTGGTCTTAGGCCCATCTTACCTCCCGGTGAGAAAGAGTCTACCTTTCTTCTTTTTTTGCCAACACTGTAGTGATTAACCATGGAATCTATATTCCCTGGTGAAATAATAAAACCATACTTGGGACGTCCTAGGATTTTGAAATCTTCTACTGACTTCCAGTCCGGTTGGGCAATGATCCCTACCTTGTAGCCAGCGTCCACTAGGACTCTTGAAATGACTGCATGACCAAAACTTGGGTGGTCCACATAGGCATCTCCTGATATGATAATATAATCTAATTTTTCCCATCCTAAAGCTGCCATATCCTGTTTGTTTACGGGTAAAAAATTATTGACTATCATCTTGTCTCCTTGCCCTAAGGCTATCTGTCTTTAGTACTGCTACGCTCCACTAGGGTGTGGGGTAAGCAGAAATGCTGGTGGTCCTTCTCTTCGCCATTGATTTGTTTAATCAGAAGTCGAATAGCAATAGCACCAATATCGTAAATCGGTTGGTGGATAGTGGTTAACTGGGGCCTGTAAATAGTAGCCAAATGAGTGTCGTAGAAACTGATCACCGATACATCTTCAGGCACCTTATATCCAGCATCTACCAGGGCATTGGCTGCCCCAATAGCCGTTCCATCTGTTGTTGCAATAATACCATCTGGTAGTGTTTTATCATCTATTAGGTCTTTTGTCAACTGGTAGGCATTTTCCATTTTGAACTTACCCTCAAATACCCAGTCAGGATTGTAGTCCAGCCCCAGGTCCTTGTGAGCCTTGATGAAGCCATCTAGGTGACTGGGTCCGAAGATATCCTTTGTCTTTCCGTTTCTAATCAGGGCCAACCGTCTATGACCACTCTCCAGTAAATTCTTAGTCGCTTCTTCCATAGCCTCCATGTGGTTAACAGATACTGAAGAGATGCCAATATCTGAAGCGTCCCTGTTTACCATAACCACAGGCATATTATTGCTTTCAAAGAAGGCCTTATGAACAGTTCTTAGCTTATAGGTTAGAAAGACCATTCCCTCTACCTGCTTCATCTTCAAGAGGTTCATATAGTGGGTCTCTGACTCCAAATGCCCATAGGAGTTACAAAGAATAATATCATAATCATATGTTTTGGCCACTTCCTCTATGGCATTTAAAACTTCAGCAATATAGGCATCGGATATATCGGGAACAATTACCCCAATCAAACGACTCTTTCGCGTGACCAAACTCCTAGCCACAGGATTGGGTTTGTATCCCAACTCCTCAATTACAGCCATAACCCGCATTTTTATATCACTGCTTACTGGCTTAGAGTCATTAATAACCCTTGAGACGGTTGATATTGAAACGTTAGCTTTTTTGGCTACATCTTTTATAGTTATACTCATACTTAGTCTCCTCTTATATCATGGCTCCAATTACACCACTAACTGCATTCACAAAGTTGGTCGTATTAAAACCGAACTCTTTACTGGTTATGGGAACACTTACTACCAGTAGCCCCTTGGTTTCGCCCTTATGCATGAGGGGAGAAACAATAATAGACTTCCAGTCTGGCACCAGCTTGTCATTGAGGCTTGAAATATCATTCCAATTGATAAAATGTTCTGCATTGGACTTATTAAAGTACCTCCGGGCTAGCTCTTCAGAAATAATCATGTCCTCATAAATCGCCTGGTCACCCGAATACCTGGTGCAGACTTTTACAATTTCATTATCCTTAAACTTAATCAAAGAACTTTCCTGGGCTTCACAGATATCTAATACTGTTTTTAAGATGGTGACCTTCATTTCTTCCTGGTCCACCTCTTCTTTCAGGAGGTCCATAATGTCAACAATCCCCTGAACATTCCGTGTATCTGTGGATATGTTCCCCTCTAAGATACCCGCTAGCTTATCGAAACGCAGTTGGTCAACACCAAGGTCCGTCGTCCATATTGTCGTCTGATTACGCCCTGAATTCTTAGAAGCATAGAGGGCCTGGTCAGCCTTTTCAATCAATTCCTCCTCTACGAGGCCCAGCTCAGGGAAAGAGGCAATCCCAAGACTGATGGTCACATGCCGGTCTTCATTAAAGAAATTGGTCCCTTCAATTGCCACACGAATCTTTTCACACAGCTTATAGGCCGTAGCCTTGTCTGTCCCAGGGAAGACTAGAATGAATTCCTCTCCCCCATATCGTCCAACAAGGTCGGTGGTCCTAATATTATTCTTAATCACTTGACACATACCCGTCAGTATTTCATCACCCTTGCGGTGACCATAGGTATCATTAATGGCCTTAAACTTGTCAATATCCAGCATGACCACAGACAACTGGTCATTGTAAAGCTTGGCCTTTTGAAGGGTTCTAGAGAACTGGTCTTCAAAATAGGATCTAAGGTAGACATCTGTTAAGTTGTCATAGGTCGAAATCTTCTTCAAATTGTAATTATCAACAAAGAAGTAAAGCATATTCATCACAGACATGCAGTCATCAAAAGCTTCTTGAGTAAAATTATTAAAGGCATCTAGTGCCTCAATATACATATAGCCCTTAACTTCTACATTATGATCATCTAAGTCATGCTCTCTTCTTTTCAGCTCCTCAGCCTCCTTCTTAATAATCGGAATACAAAGGAGACCCTTTTGTTCCTCAAGGAAGGGGAAGTTGCGTTTGTAGTCATAAATGGCATTCATGAGCAGGCCTGAACTGATGTTAACAGATGACTTTAGTATCCGGTCAAAATCAGGCATAGGCAGGTCATCTTGGTTCTTAATCACCTCTTTAATTTCATGATCCTCATCTAAAATGAAGATATAGCCCCGGTCTCCCATCAAGAGTTGAGTACAGTACTTTAAAATCAGTTGTATATTGTAGAGCTCATTTTTACCAAAGTTACTGATCAGATCATGGACACTCTCAAAGACACGCTGGTGTCTTTCCCTATAAACCTGGTAGATGCTTTTTTTAATACTCTTGTTTTGAATGAGGGTCTTAAAATCTGTTAAGTCAAAGAAATCATCTGCCTTACGAATCTCTAGTTCCGTGTAAACAGTCTTCTTATTATAACTCTGGCCACCCAGTTTTTTATGGATGTTGTTGATTTTACTCTTCAAGTCCAGCTTGACCTCATCAGAGAAAATATATGATTCCTTGTGGACCTTAGGCACATACTCCGTTAGGTTTCGTAAGATATCAAAAGCGTTGAAGTAGTAAAGGGTGCTCTTATAGTAATTATAGGTCTCATAGTACTCATCCCCTATAAACTTATTGATGAGCCAGAGATTTTCTTTACTGAGGGTTGGCCCATGCTCCTCTAAGAAGGCCTCATAAAGCTCCACTCTCTCATGACAGAGGGCTGCCTTTAAAATGTCCAGCTTCCGCTCAAACTCAGGTGTATTATAGGACTCCGCTAATTTCTGATCCAACTTCACTAGGAAGTTGACGTCCATGTACTTCTTGTAGTTGAGCAGGTTGATCCCCAGGCGATGGATAAGGGACCTAACGATTTTTGCTTCGACTATAGAAGACTGGGTCTTCATCAGAACCTCTACAAATCTTAAGTCTACATGGGCTGTATAATTGAAGTATTGCTTCCTGAACATCTCAACTTCGTACTCCAAAACCCTCAATAAGAATTCATCGTTATTCTCTATGTTTAAGTCTGAGTTTCTCAACCGCTTGCACCATTGTGAGGCCATGTCATAGTCCTTCACTTGGACATAATAATTTATATGAATCAAATAAAACTGAATATCTACATAGGTATTGTGATTAAAATCCTCGTACTCTGATTCCAATTTTTTCAGGTAAAAAGATGCCTTTTGATAATTTTCATTTTGTAGGTGGAGCTCACACATTAAACGACAAACATCAGATCTTAGAGAGGCATCCATGGTCTTGTCAGATACATCCAGTACAAATTGGAAATACTCAAAGGCCCTCTCTGGATTGTTCTCTATGAGATAGGTTTCTCCAATATTAATGGAGAATATGCCAGTACATCGATCTAAGTTTCTGGCCGCCAACAACTTAAGGCCCTCATTGAAGTAAGTTCTTCCTTTCTCAAGATCATCCAAGAAGAAAGCATAGATGGCACCTATGTTGTTGAGGGGCAGGAGGGCATTTAGTGGGTTGGGATGGTCTACCTGGTCATAGGCCTCTAGGGATTTCTTAAAGTACTTCAAACTTTCATTTAAATCACCCTCATATAGGGTCAAAATCCCCTTTGAGTTCAAGAGCCTGGCATAGTGCTCACCTGAGGTCTGGTCTTCTATTTCATCGATCAAGGCCTTGGCCTCAAAGGTGTTTTTTTCTGATACCAACTGCATGAGCTCTATTTGATAAAGATCATTAGCAAGATCCTGCCGATCATGCTTTTCAATCAGGCTTCTTGCCATGTCCATATGCATCTGGGCACGCTTATTATCTCGTCTTAAGATATAGTGCCTACTCAGTAAAAGACGACACTGGATATCAGTTAGGTCGTCCCTAAACTCAATGGCAATTTCCAAACCCTTAGTAACAATGCTTCTAGAAAGTTCCCCTTCACCAATCAAGTCATAAATCTTAGCGATTTCATAGTAGTGGCTGGCGATATCTGATGTTCTCTCTCCTGTATGAAGTAACCCTAAAGCCCTGTTATAAAGCTCTATAGCCTGCATGTACATGTGGTTTCTCTTCATGTAAAGAGCCAGCTGGTCACAATAAAGAACTGCCTTTTCCTTAATATTGGCATTAGAGAAGTGGTGGATAATAACATCCATGTACTGGTAGCCATCTTCCTTGAGTCTCTTCTCAAAATACATGGCAATTCGGTGGTGGATGTTGATTTTTACCTGCTTTTCTAACTTCTCCATAATCAGTCGTTTCAAAGACCGACTACAGAAATCGTACGTTTCACCCAGGTCATCAAACTTCATTTTTAAGAGTTCTAATTGGGTTAACTGACCTAAGATTTTTCTGATATCAAGGCCCTCATCTGCCAATAAAGATACCAGACACTCCAAGGGGGCTGCTTCGTTAAAGACCGATACTAGGTCTAGTACCTTGAGGGACCCCTGGCTTATTCCTTCTAAACTCTGGATTGAAGCTGGTAAGACTTGAATGTTCTGTTGGAACTCAAACTCATCAAAGTGCTCATTTAAAACCCACTCGTCCTGGTGGTTAACATAAATGTATTTTTTCTCATAAAGAGAGATGAGAAGCTCTTTAATCATTTTAAGGTTACCATGGGCCTCTCGCATAACTTTTGCAGTTAACTCTATGGGATTATAGCCAACACCTAGAATACTAGACACAAAATTTGATGCTTCATCATAGTTAAAGTTGGTTAAATGATTGATCAATATTTTATTGCCCTTGTCCCAGGCAGATAGTTTAGAGGATACTAGATTATCATTTTCGTATGAGGCAATAATAATAAACTGGTTCTCCTTATTATCATTGAAGAGGTATTCTAGCAGGGTAACCTGGTCCTCGTCCAGGGTCTGAATGCCATCTAGGACAATAACCAAGTTATGGAGGATCGAATACTCTCTTAAGAAGTGGTGCATACGATTTTTTATCCTTAGGGTTTCTACATCACCTTCTAAGGCATGGGCAGGTGCTATCCCCCACTGGTTCTCAAACTCTGGTAATAACTTAACCAGTTCAGATCCATACTTCATGATCAATTCCTGGCCCACATCCCCATAGGATACAATTTCCTTAATGATTTGCTTGAAGACCTTGAAATCTGACCCCATATCCTGGTGACAGTTCACCCGGACAACTCGGTGACCTTCCCATCTAAGAATGGTCTCAGCCTCATCCATGATTCTGGTTTTTCCAGTCCCCATGTCCCCAACCACAATCACAGCATTGGTATCATTGTGTCTTGAGAACTTGTTTTTAACAATTTCAACAAAAAATCGTGCTTCGTTAAACCGCTCCAGGATAGGGGCCTTTAATTGCAGGCGGTTGTAATAAGCATAATCGTCTCTTTGACTGCTAATGTTCAACATGTCTTGAATGGTATCCTGGAAGTCCTTAACCGATTCAATTTCATCAACAATTGAAATCCTAATCATTTGAGAGACAATACGATCAACACCATTCTTGATGTTCTTTCTTAAACTCTCATCAACAATTCGATTTTTATAAGAGGTCCTGTGGTAAAGATAGTAAAATACAATTCCCAATGAATATACATCTGCTTGGACATTATGATTTTCTTTCCAAAAAATCTCAGGTGCGATGAATTGGACATTGACCTTATCCTGCTTGAAGAAGTCTTTGTAAAGCTCTAGAGAAGCCAGATCAGTAAGTTTTACCTTTAACATGTTGTACTCATCCCTGTAAATATGGATATTGTCAAAGGTCAAATACTTGTAGACATAGCCCCTGAAATGTAAGTATCTTAGGGTCTTACAGATTTCGATCAGGACATCCATGGCATCTTGACGCGACAAGTCCATATAAGATATTTCTTTGAACTCCGATCGCTCATAAGCATAGAAGAACTGGGTACGTGTACTCTTCTTATCATCGATGGTCTTGATAATATCAAACTTATAGTCTGCCACTAAGTTCGGGTGGGACATGGTTGAGTAATGAACAAACTGACTCTTAAAATGCTTAATTAAATCGCTTTGGGAAAACTCAACTAAAAAGAGACGCATATAACATATACGTTTTCTTGTCTTGTCCTCTACTAATAGTATATCTCCGAAGGTATCTGTTAGTACGTTTTCAATCACATGATAGCGATTATTTATTATTTTCATGTAACCCTCCTACACCTGATACATAAAACAGTTTACAAGCGATGACCAAGTTCTAGCCTAGTCATTATATCCTTCAAAAAAAGATTCATAAACAAGAGTGTTATGAATCTTCGTCGTTTTCCGTATTTCATTGAATAAATGTTCCTACAGGCTCATCTTATCATTTAACATCTTCATAACTTCATAAACTGAGTCAATCATTTCATCTGAGACCCCATCTAAAGTTTCTAAGATATAATTTCTTCTATTATTCATGACACCTTCAATAACGTGATTGCCTTTATCTAAAACCTTAATTCTAACAACACGGCGATCCTTTTCGTCTTTCACACGAGATACCAGACCATTTCTTTCCATACGATCCAAAAGGTCTGTAACCGTAGAACATGCCAGATACATCTTTTGACTCAACTCGCCTATTGTTAAATTAGAATTTGAGTGTAAAGTTAAAAGAGCAGTAAACTGTGGGGGTGTTATTTCAAACTCACCTAATATTTCTCGACCCTTTAACTTGGTTTTCCAACTGGCACTTCTGAAATTCTCCTCTATACTCTTAACTTTTTCTTCTAAGTTTATTTTATCCATTTTAGCCCTCCATAATAATCTAATACCATTATATAAAAAAAAAAGTTTTAATACAAGACATTAAGTCATATGCCCATTTCCTCCTCTTATCCTGTCGTCTTTTTTATCGTTGATAACCTTTCTTATCACAATTTCACTTAGATAAATGTGCAATTTCTGCCCTAAACCCCCTCTAACCGGGCTTTTGTGCAACCTATAAACACAATTATTTGATATTTAATAGATTATCTGATATATTATAGAAGGTTAAATACATATTAAAAGGATGGATTATGAAACGACTAAAAAAGATTTGGCGATCAATATTCACAGACTTTACAGTTATTATTGTACCTAAAACCAGAAAATCTACCAAACAATTTAAACTGAACGGGATAGCCTTATGGAGTATTGCTATTGCAGCCTCCCTATCAATCATTGGCCTTACCATAGCCAGTGTAAGCCTATACTTTGACAAATTAGACCTTACAAGTGAAGTTAAATACTTGAATGTTGAGTTATTGTCATCTAATCAAAGTACCACCGCCCTCAAGGACCAGAACACTGTACTCGTAAAAGAGAATGGTAACTTATCTGGCAGCAACAAGGAGGTCTTAGATTACTTAAACAATAAAATCGATGCAGTTAACGCTGCGTACGGAGATGCATTTAATATCGTTGCAACCTTCAAGGATGATAACAACTCTGATATCACAGTGCCAGTCAGTCGGTCCCTAGACCGGGCCAGCATCGATGAGTTGATGACCTATCGAAACATTGATGATAAGTTGGCAGAGATGGATACCGAAGAAATAAAAGAACAAGATGCCCTTTCACAAGCAATTTACTCTATGAAGGAAGAGTCATCAAGTCTTATTTCTGAAATTGAAAGTGAACTTGAATACCTAGACTGTTTACCAGATCTACCACCTGTTGAGGGTCGGCTATCGTCTGGTTTTGGATATAGACGTCACCCTATTACTGGTCTAAGATCATTCCACTATGGTATTGATATTACCAATAATCGTGGCACACCTGTTCAAGCATCAGGTTCTGGCGTTGTTGTCTTTTCAGGTTGGAGAGGAACCTATGGTAAGGTGATCATCATATCTCATGGTTATGGTTATGAAACAGTTTATGCCCATAACAACCAACTCTACGTAAGCGTAGGGGACACGGTGGAAAAGGGAGATGTGATTAGTGCTGTTGGTAACACAGGAAACAGTACAGGACCCCACCTTCACTTTGAGATCCGTTTAAATGGGAAGGCAGTCAATCCATTAACTTACTTAAGATATGATCAATAGGAGGGGTTATCGTGTTAAAAAAGAGAGAAAATAAAAATTTTGACATCATTGTAGGCTTGTCTTCAACCATTACAGGCGACATCAAGAGTGAAGGCTCTATAAGAATCGATGGTAACATCACAGGAGAAATTATCTCTGCTGGTGATGTTATTATAGGGGATCAAGCAGTTGTAGAAGCTAATATTAAGGCTGAGTACTGTGAGATTTCAGGTAAGGTTAAGGGCAATGTTCACACAGAAACTCAACTGAAGATCTTTAAGTCTGGAACCCTTAACGGTGACATTACTGTTTCTAGCTTCACAATTGAAGAAGGCGGTATCTTCAGTGGTAACTGTGATATCAACCCTGATAAGAAGCAGCATAAAAATAAGAATAAATCTAAGGACAATTCAGACAATAAAGAGGACCAAAACAAGAAGCAGGACACGCCTAAGAAAAACCCAGATCCTAAGGCGGATAACCACAAGAAGCAAAATGATCACAAGAAATAAGAACCAGGAACATGTCATCCGACATGTTCTTTTTTAGTCTTGCCTTCTCCTGCATAATATACTATTCTAGAGGGTATGAAAGATTTATGAAAGAAGGTAAGCCATGAAACGTTTGAGCAGTTTGTTTATTGTAACCATATTAATTTGTTTGATTATCAGTATCACCCTAACAACCCTAGTTACTTCTTCTGGTGTTAAGGCATCCATTCGGAGTGAGAGTCAGCAACTCCTCCTATCCATCGCCTCTAAAAGTGCAGATGAAATGGACCTAAGAATTAAAAGCGTAGAAGACCAACTGAGTGTTTTAAGTCAAGTACTCTCTAGTGCTTATAGCTACCATTCTGTAGAGGATATTCTCTTGGAACACGACACCCATATTAGATCCATCAACCAAAACAACCAGCATGTTCTAGCCTCTTATCTGGTCTTCAACCCTGACCTGGTAACCAGTGATCAAGGGGCCTACCCCTATCAAACCGTATATGTAAAGGACCCAAAAGGCCAGGTTGTCCTACTGGATCGTCTGGCAACTTATGAAGACTTTCAAAGTCAAGATGCCTACATGACTTGGTACCGTGCCCCCCTTGAAAAAAAGCAAGGGGTATGGAGCGATGTATACTATGATGAGTTCATTGAAATGGACCTTATCACCTACTCTGCTCCCGTTATGTATGAGGGACAGGTCATCGCCATTGTTGGAATTGATATAGCCTTTGAAGAGTTTAAGACCATGGTCAACGCCATCAAAGTCTACCAATCGGGTTATGCCTTTTTATTAAGTGAAGACTATGATTACTTAATCCACCATAGTCTCCAGCCCCATGAGAATTTAAGTACTATTGAGTTTGGGCGCTATGCCCATATGGCAAAAATTTTGGATAAAAAAGACCAAGGGATCATAGAGTATTACTTCGACGATGCGGATAAGCTCATGGCCTACAAACGCCTTTCAAATGGTTGGATTTTAGCAGTTGCCCCAGTTTATGATGAAGTCTATGCTGTTTACAGGGGCCTGTCACTGCAACGGCTCTATATCATTGGCATAGGTATTCTAATTTCTATTATTATTGCCTTCATGGCCGGCAAACTGGTGTCTCGACCCCTGGTGCGTTTAACCCAGCAAGTCAACAAGGCTAAAGACCAGACCCATTACAGCCCCCTTGAAGTGACTTCAAACATTTATGAAGTTCAGGTTCTTTACGAGAGCATCAACAACCTCCGCCAGGGCTTAGATCAAGCCTTCAAGTCTATGAATGACCAAAATCAAGACCTTGAGGACTTGGTTAATAAAAGAACCCTAGCCCTTAGAAAGGCCAATACTGAATTGAGCAGCTCTCTTGATCACCTTCAAGCTATGCAGGGACAGCTGGTTGAAGCTGAGAAGGAAAAAGAGGTCGCCAGCCTGGTTAAAAATATTGCTTATAGCATCAATAGCCCCTTGGGCAATGCCATAACAACTCATTCCTATCTCAAGCATATTCTTGAGGCTCAGGGTAACAGTCAGGCTCTATACGAGTCCATGGCTATCATAGAGTCAGCTTATGCAAATCTCCGTCACATTGTTGATGGTCTCCATGTCTTAACCATGGAAATGGATACTAGCTTTAGAGAAACCACCCCCATTAGGTCCCTGATAGAGTCCCGGTTTGCCTGGATCAAGGGCAAGCACCCCAATAGGCAACTGGACTTAAACTTAACCTGTCCTGACCGTGATATCATGACCAACAAACCCTTGGTTACAAAAGTCATCAACAGTCTCTTGGAGATCAGTTTGGACATCAGTCGAGGGCGTCATGCCCCCCATACCATAAACCTTCTTGTTGACCTGACAGATACAAGCTGCCGTCTTTCATATAGGGACAATGCGGGTTGTAATCAACATATTTTAGATTACTTACAAGCACCCAGTACAATCACTGGGGATTTAACCCACCTCAATCTGGATATGAGTATCTTGAAGACCCTAGTTGAAAAGGGCCTATCGGGCCAGTTTAGTCACGATCCACAAGATGAGATGAGTCCACTAATTATAAGCTTTAACCTATAGTAGAAGAACTCCCCTGATTCAATCAGCGGAGTTCCTTTTCTTTTTTAATAAAGTTTTTCATGGCCTGACAAAGAATAGGGACCCCCTGACGAATTTCTTCTTCTGAGACCGAAGCAATACTCAGCCTTATGCCCCTCTCATTCTTCAGGTTATAGTAAAACATGTCCCCTGGAACAAATACCACCTTAGTCCGGTCTAGCTTGTCATAAAAGGTCCTACTGCTCAACCCCTTAGGCAGTTCAATCCAAAACATAATACCACCCTTGGGTATATAGTAATTGGCTCCTCGAGGAAGATGTTTATTCAACATCTCAATCATAAGCAAGTATTTCTTGTAATAAATCTTTTTCATGTAGCGAAGCTGTTTGGACCAGTGACCCTGCTTCAAGTAGAGGTCAAAGGCCTTTTGAATCAAGCCCGATGTAGAAATATCTGTTGCTTCCTTGGCATTGAGCACTGCTTGATTCAGGCGATTGGGAACAATCATGAATCCAAGTCTTAAGCCTGGCATGAGAATCTTGGAAAAAGATTTTAAGTAGATGACACGATCCTTGGGATCCATTGACTTAAGAGGATACTTATTGGGAGAGTCATAGATCAATTCACTCACATAATCATCCTCTAGGATATAAAAGTCATATTGGTCTGCCAGAGTCATCAGTGCTTGCTTTTTCTTCATGCTATAAGAATAACCTGTTGGATTTTGACAGTGTGTCATTGTAAACATAAGTTTAGGTTTATACCGCTTGATGAGGGATTCTAATTTGGCCATTGAAACACCATCGACCAACATGGGAATTTCAATAATCTTAACTCCCCTAGATCTAAAGGTCGCGATGGCACCAGAATAAGTAGGCGCTTCCACAATAACCACATCATTATGGTCTAAAATTGACTTGGAAACGATATCTAGCCCCTGCTGGGCACCCGATATAATTTGAACATGCTCTGCCTCTGTCTGAATCTTGTAGCCCTTGAGGTAGGCACATATGGATTCTCTTAGGGGCTTATAGCCCTTGGCCTCCTGGTATGAAAAGGCCTCCCCTAGGTCTCGATCCAAAACATCATTGAGGACTGTCTTAAAATCTGAAATCGGGAAAAACTCAGCTCTTGGTGTTGCCGATGCAAAATTGATTAGACTCTGACGGTACTCTTGATTTGAGCTTAGGGTATTTCTTAGGTGGTCTGTATTGTCAAACTCAGATATTTCAGCTATTAAAGACTCGGACTTAGGAGTAACATAGGTCCCACTTCCCCTCACCTTATAGGTCAAACTTTTTTCTCCTAGTAGGTCATAAGCCTTAACTATGGTCACATTATTCACACCTAAAAAGTCTGCTAGTTTTCGTATGGGTGGCAGTTTTTCATCCGCCTCATAAACCTGCTTTCGAATTAAATCTTCAATCCCATTGGCAATCTGCATATATAGGGGGAGATGACTGTCTTTCTTAATGCTTATGTGTCTCAGTTTATCCATAGGACCTCCATAATTCTAAAAAAAAATGCCTTTAAAAAAGACATTTTACCCGAGATGCCGTCATCACTAAAATTTCACACCACACCTCAACAGGTGGGTGATCTGTCTAATGGTTCAGGTTTCCTTCAAGAGGCTTACCATCTGCACTAGAACACGAAATCCCAATTCAAATTCAGTGGTTGAATTTTATATGACAACGCACACCCTAGGCTTAAATCTATTATACTACACATTTGTAAAAAAATAAAGCCCTCAGACTCTAGACAGATGAGTCCTACAAATAAAGGGCCCTAATTAAGCAGGGCCCTCCATCTATCCTTCAACGACGTTTCTTACACCCTTAATGATGTAATCAATCGTGCCGTCGCCATTTTTTTTGATAACAAACCGCTGGTGGTCCTTGAAGAAGTCAAATTCTCCTCTTATGACAACACCTGTATCCGTTTTGATTTGCTTGGATTTCATCTTCTTCTCAACCCATTGTTTGTCTACCTGGAACTGACTCCCTGGACTGTAACCCGCTTCAGAAATAGCCTCCTTAAACTGGCCACCTCCATCGGGTATAAACTGCTCAATCGTTTCTGATAACTCATCTACAGAAACTTGTGCCTCAGTCAGAAGTTTTTCATTCACTAAGTCCCTGACCTCACTGGCAACATCAATTTGCTCAGAAAGATTCTTTTGGGTCCACTTTTCCACGGTCTTTTTAAAGCGTCTGGTCTTCTCTGTGTCATCCGTTACCTTAACAGCCTGTAGGTACTTGTCTACAAAGTAATCTTCATCGCCACCTTCGATTTTTTGCTTCTTGTCTAAGACGATCATTTCCACCTGATTTTCAGGTGCCTTGGTGAAGAAAACACACTTCTTCAATCGTTGTCCCATACCTGGTAGACCAACTTCTTGAGATATAAGGTCAATACACAAGGCCTCATCCTTGAAGCTGATGTTATGCATGAAGGACAGCTGATAGTCTAGTTTTAAGATCCCAAAACATCTTTGGTCATCAGCGATAAATTGAACAAACAGCATGTCACCAGAAGGGATATCGCTATTCTTAGTAATATCGAACATATGCTGGGTCAAGTTGTTGGTCCTCTCCAGAAGCTGGTCAGGGTCTTGAAGTATTTGGATGACCTCTTGGGCAACCGGCACATTTTCACTTAAGAAACGACAGGTCATGGTCTCATCATCATTAAGAGACTTAACCACATGTTTTCTAACAAAGGCTTCTACGTCCTCATCAATACTTAGGCCTTTACTGGTTAAAATGGGTCCATCCGCATGAACATCCACAACATGGAGGATGGCCTTTTCTAAAAGAATATCCTTAATATACCTCATTGTTCTTCACCTCTTCTATTCGTTTTAACATATCCTCAAATAAGGGAGCCTCAATTTCCACCCAGTCTCCCTTTAAATTTTTAAACTTAAGCCATTTGGCGTGAAGACACTGTCTCTTGGTTAGCCCATCCTCATGTCCATAAAGGCTATCTCCTAAAATACCATAGCCTAGATGACTCAGGTGGACCCGGATTTGATGGGTTCTTCCCGTCTCCAAGTTCACTCTTACTAGGGCATGATTTTCAAACTGGTCAACCACCTGGTAGTGGCTGATACACCTAGCCCCATGGTCTGATACATACCGATGAACCTGGCCCTCATCCGGTTCTGCTATAGGCAGGTCAATGGTTGCAGCCTGAGGTTCCACCCGCCCCTTGACTAGGGCAAGATAACCCTTGACCATACTATTCTCGCTCATTTGATCATTGATCCATTTCTGACTGTGTCCATGTTTACAGACTATAAGGGCTCCTGATGTATCCCTGTCTAGTCGATGGGCAAACCGTATCTTATAATGGTCCCCCTGGGCCTGCATATGATAGGCGATTCCATTGGCCAGGGTGTGGAAGGGATGTCCCTTTGTTGGATGGACAACCATACCAGGAGGCTTATTAACAACAATAAAGTGGTCGTCCTCATAAAGTACCTGAATCTTTAGGTCCTCAGGCTCAAAGATATTTTCTTCCTTGGGTATGGGGAGCTCTATGGTATCCCCCACCCTCAATTTTGCATTCATGGATATATTATAGCCGTTAACCAAAACCAACTTCTTTTGCTTAAGTTGACGAATCCACCGGGTTGAGACATGCATTTCTGACTTAATCACATCCATGAGCTTCATAGAAGGTTTTACAGCATCAAGAGTGTAAACTAACTTTTCCTCCATTAAACTTCCTTTCCTTTCCACTTTCTAATCAAAATATAAAAGACCGTCATAGACCGTCTTAAATATCCTTATATCGTAATACCAATAGTGATTTTGTACGTGTTTCATGGACTATAATGTAAGACTTGAAATGGTCTGATACATACTTTAAAATCCTGTCCTTGGTGTAACCACTGACTTTAAAATCAATAATATCAACACTTTTTTCTACCCAACCATAGTCCCTTAAGATCTCAATATTTTCTTTTCTAAGCAATTCGCTTGGCACAGACCCATAAACGTTGCCAGCAACGGTTTCATGCTGCTTCCAAAACTCATTGTGGGTGTTGATGGCTCTTGCCTTCATCAATTCTCTCGTTCTTTCCTCACAAAAGGCAACCAGGTAATTGTCCTCATTCAAGTCATCCACTTCGGCATGCTTGATCAAGAAGGGGATAGAATTGATTACCGAGAAAATCACACCTTGATCCTCATCTGTCTCTCCCTCAAGTTCACCAATACTATACTGGTCAAAGCTCTTTTCCTTATAATAACGAGAAGCATCTTCTCTTAAAATATCTATTAATTTAACAATTTCATCTAACTCTGCATCAAATTGATGTTTGCTCATTGCATCATACGAATACTCTAATTTAGTTAAAAATCCTCTTATACCACCGATTCTCGTTTTCAATTGCAAACCTTCCCTCTTTAATATTCTCTATACTACTATTCATTATATCAAAGAAATTTAACATATAAAAGAAGATTTAGTAAAAAGCTCAAAGCCTGTTTTTTCCACCTTTAAGGCCAAAGACCTTGACGCAAGAAATGCGTCTTCTACGCTACCATTCTAGCTCTAGGTACAATGGTAGCCAGACTTAAAATAGTCTTTAAGGTTTTCTCAGTCCTAGCCCACTTGATCAACACGCCTGGTATTTGATTGTTAAATAAATAATGCCTTAGAACATTTAATCTTGCTTTATATCTACATGGAACTAGCCATATTTTATAGACCATAGGCCCCTTGAACCCTACTAACCGTCTATGCTAGAAAATCGTTCGACCACATTTACTATTGTCATATCCATGTAGTTCCTGTGCAATAAAAAATATCAGGTTTCCCTGATATTTTTACTATAAGAACTTGATTTGCTGGGCATTTACAATTGTGGTATATCTTGTTTCACCCTCCATACTTTCGTAGACATCTGTTTGTAACTCTCCAACAATGCCTACCATTTTCCCCTTGGCCAAATAGGTTTCAGCCAAGCGCGCTTGTTTGCCCCAGACTTGAATCCTCGGGAAATCGGCTACTGGTTTGCCCTCCTCAATCCTCTTTTCCTTCATCTCATTAGACATCGATTTGTCTACTGCCAAGTTAAACTTAGCTACTACATAGTCTTGTTCTAACTCCGTAATCATTGGGTCTGACGTCAGACGCCCGATTAATTGTACTGTATTCACAAGATCACCTCCTGGAAATATTTTACAATTAATTACCATTATTTGTCAACTCCTTATTTTTTTGTTATTTTCCTCGGATTTGGAGTATAATAAGAATAAGAAGATGAAGGAGAGATTTAAATGAAAATTATAGCAGGAATTGATATTAAGGCTGGTAGGGTTGTTTCCCTCTGTAGTCATGAAGAAAAGATCATATCAGATGATCCTATTGCTTTTTGCCTTGACCTTAAGAAAAAGGGTGTCCGAAAGCTCCACATCGTGGATTTAGACGGTGTTTTTTCCGGTCAATCCCATATGGACCCTCTACTAAAAAAGTTGATTAACACAGTAGGTTTACCCATCCAGTTTGGAGGAGGTATTCGTAATTATGATACCGCTAAGAGAATCCTCGATTTAGGGGTAGAAGAAATCGTCATCGGAACCTCAGCTGTTACGGACCAGGAGATGATCATTCAACTTCTAGAAGCCTACCCTGAGCAAGTTGTCGTAGCAGCAGACGTCTACAAGGGCATTGTCTACACTGAAGGTCAAGAAGCCAATACATCAACCAGTTTAGATGACTTCTTGAACACTCTTAGTCTCATTCACGTTCCCCAGGTTATTATTACAGACATCGCCAATAATGGTACCCTGTCTGGTGTTGATTCAGAAATTATTGCCACCGTCAGTCGCTACCCCAATCTTTCAATTACCCTGTCTGGTGGCCTGAAGTCAGATGAAGAAATCGCTCGACTAAAAGAATTAAAAATCAAGAGTGTCATAATTACAACAGCCCTAATCGAAAATCTTATTACCGTTGAATAGAGGGGAAATCATGTCATTTAGTTTTTCAAAATTAAAATCTGGATCCTTGGTAGAAATCAATGTTACCAACGATCAAAACAAACTCATAAAACTAAAGACCATCGTTGAGAACGTTGTGTCACTAGATGAGATGGTCCTTTTGGCTCCTGTTCATCAAGGGGTCAACTATCCCCTGCGCACCAACCAATCCTTTTCATTGATTATGGTCAACAAGCATACAGAACTAGACCAGTACGATATCTATTCATGCACTTGCAAAATTGTTGAACGTATGCAGGTAAATAAAATATCTACCATCCGCATAAAGCGCACTGGGGATATCAACCAGGTTCAGAGAAGGGATTATTTCAGATTGCCCTTAATTAAAAACATGACCATCCTCTATGATAATAGAATATATGGCATGCTGTCCAAGGATTTAAGCGGTAACGGCTTTAAGGGTTATGTTGACCTCAAACTCCCAGCTGATTCAGAAGGCGTTCTCCAGCTTGATACTGGTGAGGAAAAACTTTCACTAAGATTTAAGGTCATTGACTGTTTACAAGATCCTGAGCATAGTCGGCGGTACGAACTCCGTGCAAGTTTTCTTCAAATCAAGGGGAGCCAGCGTAGCAAACTGCTCAAGTATATTTATGCCAAGCAAAGTGAAGGCATTCGGAAGCAGATAGAGCTAAAGAACACCTCTATCCTGGGAACTTATCAAAGCTATGGTGATTACTTTGATATGCCAACCAAAGAAAAAATATCCCGTATTGCTCCCATTATTTTATGGGCCCTAACATTGATTAACCTGGCCTATTTTACCATGGCCTTTAAAAACCTGGATATGGGTCTCAATCGCTTCTTCAAGGCCTTCCAAAGAGATTTTAGACCAGAGTTTCTGAATGTATCTACTTCAATTTCAGCCATTCTAATCTTATCTTCCCTGGTAGCCATCAGTCTCAATGAGTCCAATAATACCCGGACTAAGTCAAGGGTCAGAATCCACCTTATCCTTATCTTCCTCTTGGGAGCGGGTATCTTAACAGCCAGCCTCTTACTGGGATCAGGTAATCTAGGACAATAAAATTATAGAACCTAAAAAGACGGCTATCCTAGGATAACCGTCTTATATATTATTTAAGCTTTTCTCTCATAATTTCAAGAGCCTTTTCAAGCTGTTCATCTTCCTCTGTCTCTGGATCATCCTCGACAAAGATGTCTGGATCAATACCAACGCCATGAATATAATGGTCATCTGGTGTAAAGTATTGTTCAACCGTTAACTTAAAGCCTGCACCATCATATTGATAAAGGGGTCTAACCGTTTGAACCAAGCCCTTACCGAAGGTCGTTGTCCCAACAATGGTTCCCTCTTCATTATCCTTAATGGCCCCAGTCAAGATTTCAGAAGCACTCGCCGATCCTTCATTGATTAGAATAACAAGTTTTTCATCAATGTACTTGGCCCCTGATCGTTCAACCTTCTCCTCACCATCACGGTTCTTGGTTTTAACAATAATGCCTTCATCCATCAAAAGGTCAGTTAATAGAATACACTGGTCTAAATAGCCACCACCATTGTATCGTAAGTCTATGATAATGCCCTCAAGACTATCTACCGGCAGAGCATTGTAGTGGTCTAAGAACTCCTGAGCCACGTCATCATCAAAACTTGCAATCCTTATATAACCGATTTGATCCTCAATCACCTCTGAAGTCACAGCTTCTAAGACAATTTGCCTTCTGGTTACAGGTATGATGAGCTCTTCTTCTCCCCTACGAATGGTCAGAATAACCTCAGTCCCCTTAGGACCTCTAATATTCTTCACAGCTTCTGACAACTCTTCGGCAGAATATTCAACCCCATCTACCTTGATGATTTTATCCCCCGGCTTCAGGCCAGCCTCAAAACCAGGCGATGTCGATATTGGAGAGACAACAGTGATATACCCGTCTTCTCCTGGGGCAACAACAACCCCTATACCTTCATAAGTATTATTGACATCTTCCAACAAGCGGGTAAACTCATCAGGTGTGTAATACTGTGAGTAAGGATCCTCTAAGGCATCAAACATGCCCTTGGTCATGGCACTTACAAAATCAATCTCTGATGGATCCAAGTAGTAATAGTCATTAATAAAGTCTTGAAGCAACTCAATCTCAGCATACTTCTTATCCAGATCCATTAAACGATCATATTCCTCTTGGTCCAAACGAACCCTGTCATCCTCTGGCTCTGAAGCTTCCTCTTCCTTGTCACTAGAAGCCTCTTCCTTCACAGGTTCAGGATCTTGGGCTGGTTCCTGAAGGGTTTCTTTGTCCTCCAGAAGTGGATATACTACTGCTACGGATATACCAGCTGTAACCAGGGCGGTCACAACCAGAGTAATTAATACTAATTTGATATTCGTCTTATTCATTGCCTGCTCCTTCTACTCGTCTGATAAGGGTGTCCAACACATCAGCTGCCATGAGAATCACCTCTTGACACCCAGTGACTTCATCCCGGTACTGGTCCTTAAGAGGGCCACACTCGATGGTCTTATACCGACTTCTAAAGTCTCTGATAAAGCAACCTACTAGGTCATCGAAATCCTCTCTTGCCTCATACAAGAGACTTAAGACCATGACCCCACCAGTAATGGCACCACAAGAACTTTCAACCTTCATGCCACCACCAAAGCCCCTGCCGATTTTCATTAACTGAGGACTCAGATTTAAGTCAAAATAGGCATTAGCTCCCATTAACATGTACTCACAACAGTTTATATGTGGTTGACTCTCTCTAACAGCTTGACTCAGGCTATTCCACTTTTCAAAGCGTTTCTCCAATATGTCTCTTATCATGATTATCTCCCCTTTTATTGTCCTTCTTATTTTAACACAAGGACAGGCAAGTGAGTATAAACTTATTAGAAATTTAAGCTTTAATGGACCTCCCAAGGGCATATACCCCTATGATATCCGTTCTGGAACCGGAGTAAATAAACTTCTCTAGGGCCTCCTGGGGTGTAAGGCTTTTAATTTTAGCCATTGCAGAAGGCTTAACAATCAAATAATCTGCATCATAGCCTGGTTCAAAAGAACCACTCTTACCAAAGTATGACCCGCCCCCCTTGGTTGCCAGGAAAAAGGCTTCGCTTAAACTTAAGGCCTTTTGGTCTGGCGTCAGCATTTCCTTGGCCTTTGACATTTGAATGCTCTGTATAATGGCAGTTTTGATAGAGATGTGGTGGCCTGCACCTACATCGGTTCCCAGGCCAACCTGTATGCCCTCCTCAAGGTAGGTTCTTATGGGCATGAGACCACTGGTTAAGTTAAAGTTAGCCGAAGGACAATGGGCCACAAAAGCCCCCCTGTCTTTAATCATTTGTCTTTCATCAGGACTACAGTAAATACAATGGCCCAGTATGGTCCTGTCTCCTAGTAAACCAAACTGGTCATAAACACTCAAGTAGTCACGGGCCTCAGGATGAAGCTCCTTAACCCAGTCAATTTCATCTAAGTTTTCAGATAGATGGGTCTGCAGGCCATATCCCATTTTTACCAAGTCACCCAAGCCTCTTTGGAGGTCTGGGCTACAAGTTGGGACAAATCTTGGGGTAACGATCCCCTTAACATGAGGATAGTCCAAGGTTAAGAGGTCCTTGGTTCCCTTGATGGCCTGGTCCTTACTTTCTATTAAGTAGTCTGGGCTATTTCTGTCCATGCATACCTTGCCCACATAGGCCTTGATACCAGCCTGGTGGCACATGTCCATCAGTAAACGACCAGCCCCAGGATGGATAGAGCTATAAAAGACAATCTGTGTTGTCCCTTGGTCAATGACATCCTTCAAGACCAGCTTGAATACTTCGTAAGCATAAGCAGGGTCTGAGAACCTTTCCTCCTCAGGGAAGGTATAAGTTTCTAACCAATCCAAAAGGGGTTTGTCAAAGCCCATACCTAGATTACCATATTGAACCGCATGACTGTGCAGGTCTGTAAATGAGGGCAGGATCAAGTGTCCATGATAGTCCTCCACTATAGCCTGGGGATATCGGTCCTCTAAGTCATAACCTACTTCAATTATTTTTTCTCCCTCAATGGCTAGATAGCCATCTTGGAAGACTTCGAATGCATCTTTTTCTCTTGTAAATATTATATTTCCTTTTATTAGTTTCATAGTCACCTCACTCCTTCATCATGAAGGAAAGAAAGGGGAGATTCAACTGCCTGCTAGAGTTCTTCAACAATTTTTGTAAAGATTCAACAAGATTCAGTAATCTCCCCTCCTATTATGGACTAAGCCTTGTGTCCACAAATATTTTTAATAAAGTAGTCATGTATTCGCAAGTCATCTGTCAATTCAGGATGAAAGGCTGTAACCATAAGCTGCTTATAACGACCAGCAACCATCTGTCCCTCTAGATAGGCTAAGCCTTCAACACCAGGTCCCCAGTCATGAATTTGAGGTGCCCTGATAAAGACCATTGGATAGTCTTCAATGTCCTCGGCAAATAGGGCCTGGGTTTTGAAACTTGCAAGTTGTCTACCATATGCATTTCGCCTAGCTTCTATGGGCATGCCTCCCAGGTAGGCCTCTTGACCATCCACTTGGTTGGCAAGAAGAATCAAACCTGCACAGGTTCCCCATACAGGCCTGGTTTCAATAAAAGTCTTCAGGGCCTGAACCAGGTCAAATTGGTGGATAAGTTTGACCATGGCGGTCGATTCTCCTCCTGGTATGATCAATCCATCCAGGGCCTGTAAGTCTGCCTTAGACCGCACCAGATCCGCTTGGTGACCTAGAGCCTCTATGGCACGCTTATGTTCACGAAAGGCCCCCTGAAGAGCTAAAACACCTATTTTCATCCTAGTAACCCCTATCTGCCATCTTTTCTTGGTCAGGCATGGTTGAGATTGAAATCCCTACCATGGCTTCACCGAGATCTTCTGAGATTTCCGCTAATTTCTTAGGATCATCATAATAGGTAACAGCCTGTACAATGGCTTCTGCCCTCTTCTTTGGGTCACCTGACTTGAATATACCAGAGCCTACAAATACACCGTCACAACCTAATTGCATCATCATAGCAGCATCTGCTGGTGTGGCAATCCCTCCAGCAGCAAAATTCACAACTGGTAAGCTTTTGTGGTCATGAACATAGTGTAAGAGATCAACACTGACGCCCATCAACTTGGCTTCATTCATTAAGTACTCAGACGACAAGCTTGCAATACGGTTAATTTCTGATGTCATGGCTCTCATATGTTTTACTGCCTCTATTACATCCCCAGTACCCGGTTCTCCCTTGGTTCGAATCATAGATGCCCCCTCCTTGATCCTTCTCAAGGCCTCTCCTAGATTCTTGGCACCACAAACAAAGGGAACCTTATACTTGTCTTTTTCAATATGTAAGGCATTATCTGCTGGAGAAAGAACTTCACTTTCATCCACATAATCAACCTCTAGGGCTTCCAGTATTTGGGCCTCTACAAAGTGACCAATTCTAACCTTGGCCATAACTGGTATAGATACAGCCTCCTGTATTTCCTTAATTAACTTGGGATCAGACATCCTAGATACTCCGCCTGCCAATCGGATATCTGCTGGTACTCTCTCCAAGGCCATTACAGCACATGCACCTGCTGCTTCTGCAATTCTTGCCTGGTCTGCGTTTATGACATCCATAATAACGCCCCCCTTAAGCATGTGTGCAAGATTCTTGTTTAAGTCATATCTTTCCTTCATAAGCCCCTCCTTTGTATGGGTACAATTCTTCTGTAACCTTCTATCAGGGGCAGTGTGCCATAAGCCAGATATTATTTCAACAGCCAAAGGAAGAAGCCTTCCTTTTTCAATAATTGTACCCCTACAATTAATCTGTAAACATAATAAATGGATTATTCAACATCAGTCAAATAATCCATTTCAGCAAATATCAGCACGTTTGGGATACTTATATTCAATTTTCATTAACTTCACTACTTCTATAGTCATCACTCCTAACACGATTTGCACTTTTAGAGATACGCTTCAAAGAATAACAATAGTTCCTCTTTTGTTTCTAGGATGAGTATACAACTCATTATGACGTCCCAATAATCGCTGTCTATATCAAACCCTTAAGGGATTTAGCCTTAACAGTTTAACATCTTATTCTTACTATACCCCCTTGTAGACACTTTAAACATTTATTGTCCAAGAAGCTCTAAATCACTCTTTAGGATGGGTAACTCCCTAAGGGTTACCTGATTCTCGTTAGTCCGCCACTCCAATACCTGAACCACAATACCCAGCTTTAAAATTAACTTGATAGAATACATAGACTCCTTATAAATCTTGAAGGCATCCAAGCGGTGGTCATGGATGTAATCCCTAGTCATCATGGACCGGATCTCCTGAATCTTATAAATATCCACAGGCTCTGAATTGTTGGTGTACCATTCCAACTTGTCTTCCAGCTCATGGTCTATTTTCATGAGCTTGTTAAAGAGACCCTGTATCTTGTTGTTTTGGATTACAAAATAAACTATAATAGACATAATTAATACCATAGCTATAATCATAAGATCAACTCCTTAATAGTTGTATTATATTTATACCTAAAGTCTTACAAATTAAACGCGAAGGAGGTAAAAATGAATATTGGAGCATTTTTTGACATAGACGGAACCCTTTATAGGGATTCATTGATGATTGCCCACTTCAAAAAATTGGTCAAGTATGAGGTAATTGATCCTATTCTCTGGTACGACCAGGTGGAGAAGTACTATAAAGAATGGACCAAGCGTCGAGGCGACTATGAAGTATACATGGAGGGCCTTGCTGAGGTCTACATCCAGGCCATCAAAAACCTTAACAAGCAGGATACGGCCTTTATCACCCAGCAAGTGATTGACCTTAAGGGGGATTCGGTATATCAGTTCACAAGAAAACGCATTGAATACCATAAGGCCATGGGCCATAAAATATTCTTCATTTCAGGCAGTCCCGACTACCTGGTTGAAGCCATGGGAGCCAAGTATGGGGTAACTGATTGCATTGGTACCAACTATCTGACAGATTCTCAAGGGAACTTCACAGGTGAAGTTGTTCGAATGTGGGATGCTGAAAGTAAGTCAAGAGCCATCGCCCACTTTACAACCCACTACAATCTCGACCTAGCCCAGTCCTATGCCTATGGGGATACCAATGGGGACTATAGCATGATTACCCAGGTAGGCCATGGTTATGCCATTAACCCTACCCAGGAGCTATTGTGTCGTTTAAGTAAACACCCAGAGGTCAATGTCATTGTTGAACGAAAGGATGTCATTTATAGACTGAATCCATCAGTAGAAACAATCCAGCAAGACCATTAAAAAAACTCCACTGAATCTTCAGTGGAGTTTACTTTATAGTAGGGTCTCTATAGGAATCATTTGGACCTGCATCTTATCGAAGCTAGCAATATGGTCAAAGCCTATCGTCTTTAAAAGGACTAGAATTTCTTTGAAGTGAGAATATATATCTTCCTTCCTATGGGCGTCTGAGCCAATAGTAATGATCCGTCCGCCCCTTTCATAATAAAGGGCTAGGATTTCAGGGTTGGGTAGGGTCTCTTCTAAGTCCGTCCGCAAGCCTGACATATTGACCTCTATCCCCTTTCCGTCCTGGATGATCTGGTCAAGCACAGGGATGATAAAGGCTTCCATATCCTTTAAGTCAACCTGTCTCAAGGCAGGCTCATACCTTTTGGGGAGGTCTAGATGGGACACTATAGAGTAGTCCTTAAAGACCTTAAGGGTTCTTAAAACATCTTCATAATAAGCTCGCCAAGCCTGATGTGAGGTCTTATCTTTGAAAAAATCCCCATTAAATAGATCCTTCTTTTCAGCAACATGGAAGGAGCATAAGACAAAGTCTGGCTGGAAGGCCCTAACAAAGTCTCTACACTGGTCTACAATATGGTATTGTAGGCCCAACTCAATCCCCTTTTTCAAGGTCAACTGGCCCTTATATTTTTCTTTTAATCTCTCAAACTCCTGACTAAACCCATCAGCATTGAAGTCAAAAGCAATATCATGAGAGGGATAGTCATAGTCCAAGTGGTCTGTGAAGCAGAGCTCATGCCCGCCTAGCTTGATAGCTTCTAGGATTGTTTCCTCCATCGCCTCTTTGCAGTCACCTGAAAAACTTGAATGTAAATGATAGTCTAACATAAAATCCTTTCTAAGCTTCAAAGTCCTGGTCTTGGCGTCTTGTTAAGACACTGACTGAGATATCATCTCCTGAACCCAGCTGGGTTGTTTCTTCTAACCATGACTCCAGGTTGTCATCAATACAAGCCAAGCCTTCTTCTTCAACAAGGTTAACCAGGTCTGCTCCAACCTTTTGGAAGGCTTGATCGTCTGAAAAGGAGTTTGCATAACCATCAGTTGACAGGACAACCATCTGTAGCAGGTGGTTGAGGTCTCTGAACACTCTTATTTTAAACTCTTTCTCTGGCTTATGAAGACAAAGACTCAGGGTATCATTAGCGATGTGACGCTTGTCCTTCTTCAAGGGCCTAGAAACCTTCTTACTTCTAGATACAAACAAAATATCTCCGTCACCTAACTGATAACAAACAACATAGGGACCAATAATTAAAACCATGATCAGGGTCGACCCATAAACCACAGAAGGATTCTTTTGGATAGACTTCCTTTCATCATCAGACAGGCTTTCAAGAACCTCATCTTCAAAGGGATTGGCCTTTGTGTCATCCGCTACATTACTTTGCCATAATTTCACGATTCGCTTGGTGAAGTGTCGGCCGATTTTTTTAGTATTTAAGCTACCATCTTCCTTTAACCATTCTTGATAAAGGTCCTTGGCAACCGTCAAGCAAGCATCAACTGCATAGTGAGCCCCACGATCTGATCGGAAACACTTTTTAGAACCATGACCATCTGCCAGGGCTGTTATGATAACTTCCTCCGATAAAATCTCACTGGCAACGGCATCTTGGTTGGGCATATCGAGCTTAGAATGACTCTTACCTATAACCGACTCATGAATTACATGCCAAGACTTGTTCTCTATTATCATTACCACACATCCTCTACTGATATCATTTCTAAATCATCCTCTTCATCATCTATAAGTGGTATAGACACATTGATGCCAGTGGTGACACTGGTCTCTGCCTGGCTGGCTGGAGAAGAGGCAGCCTGGAGAACAACTGTACTTACCCACTTGATGTATTCAACAAGTTTTTCAGCATTGTCAGCTTCTAATACCTGGATGCCATTTTCACCACAGAATGATGACAGCACCCGCTTATTAGCACTCTTACCTATTGCAATGGAAATCTTAACGGCCTTTACAGCCCAGGGTTCGGTCATTAAATCAGCAAGGGCTGTTCTGTAGTCATCAGTGGGTTGGCCATCTGATATTAAGACAATCACTGGTGGCAGGGCTCTCTCACTCATCTGACTCACCTTGAGGGTTTCCTTGAGTATGGAAAGGGCAGCTCCCAGATCGGTAACCCCTTGTGCTTGTAAGTCTTTCCATTCAAAAGACTCCACAGGTGTCCTATCCTCTATATGCCATGATGCCCCCGATGAAAACTCTATGGCCCTCACATAAACTTGAGCATTTGGGTTTTCATAGGCCACTTCCTGCATATGGGGAATTGACCGTCTAATGGCCTCATTTAAGGCATCCATTTTTCCTTGTGCTCTCATGGATATGGAGCAGTCTGCTAACCAAATAAATTCTAGTGGTCGGGTGGCAAGTTCTCCACCGGGTCTCATTTTCATACTTCTACCCCTTTCTGATGATACCATCAACCTGGCCAAAATGAACCATCGTACCATCCTCAATAGTAAAGCTTTTACCAAAATCTATGGTATATTGCTTACCCAATTTTGTTTTTACATGCCATGGGACTTGTGATAAATTTTTTAAACCCATGGTGTCCTTGTACTTTGGATGTGGCACCACCTCTGCAAGAATTTTTTTAAACCGATATTTCTCCCTGCCCATTAAGTGGTGACCATATAACTTCGTACTTAAATTAAGTACAATGATCTCATCCCCAATTTTTATTCTTGATGCCGGCTCAATCGTCCTATGACAAGACCAGCATTTATTCTTTATACCCTTTTTAAACTTATAAATATCATAGAAGTTCTCCATGCCACACTCACAAACAACAATGGAATTCTTTAAATGTATAAGAGCCTCTCGCCATCGACGTTCTGTCACCCTTTTCTCGGGTTTAAACATGCCTTCAGTGAAAACCTGAGTGAATAGTTGACGAATATATTCAGTATAAATCGGCCAGAAGGCTATGGGATTGTCCTGGTAGCCTGGAACGGGGCGATTGGATAAGTTCAGAGGATCAAATATAAAGACGGGGTTTTTACCGTATAACTTGGTCATGGCTGGCAGGTCAAAGCACTTGATATTCTTCTCTTGTCTGCCCTCTAAGGGGTGGTGCATCATTAACATGTAAAAAATTAAGATGCTCAAGGAAAACAAGTCTGATGTTATATTGGGTTTATGGGTACCCATTACAACCTCTGGTGCCATGAATCTAGGCGTACCAAGGACACCTGCGCCTAGGTCTTCTTGAGATGTAACATTGTCATTGTCACAGATTAAAATATCCCCAGTCTGAGGGTGGAAGAAAAAGTTTCCAAAGGAAATATCTCGATAGCACAGCCTCTTCTCATGGAGTTTATGGAAAGAGTCCGCTAGCTGGATGCAGGCAGTTATAACAGCATCAAAACTAGGTTCAACCCGCCGCTTCATAAGATCTACTATATTTGAAAATTGGCCGGGTCTAATGGGCATGATATAGCCAAATGACTTCTTTCCTCTAATAGAAATCAGTTCCATCGGCCATAAAAACCGTTCATCTGGTCGTCCACTTTTAACCAGATTATAGATCATCCTCTTTTGGTTGTCAGTTGCACTTTGCATAAAGTACCATTTTAGGGCCAATCGTCTACCCTCATACTGGACTTCATAGACCTCCCCCTGACCGCCTGATCCAAGGAATTTAACGATGGTTAAGTTTTTATGTTTATCTGTCATTACCTGTTGATTGTCTGAAAAACCTCTGCGCACCTTTGCCTCCTAATAAATTATTTCTATCTCGTAAAACACTTTTTCTATGATTTCAGGATTATACTCAAATGAACCTGCTTCAATTTGTCCTAGGAAATCTGATAATATGTTTTCTAGCCTAGAACCCGCATATCGATCAATTATTTTATTGAAATCTACAATCACATTTTCCCTATACTGGTCTTGGTCAAACCCAACCCTCTCAATATTTCTTGGATTGGATACAATGCTTCTCAAATACTGTTTGTAGTATTCTTCCAGCATGTCCTTATAAACTGATTTGGGGTACTCATCAATAAAAACTTCTATCTCATTGGCCTTGTAGGCTGCTGTCTCATTTTCCCTTTGATAATAACCCTCTACAAATAAGGGATTTCTTGATTCCCTAATTAAGATATCAATCAAAGTGGCTGATTCCTCTGACAAATATGGTTTGTACTCTGAAAAGGCTGCAGTATAGTCCGTTAAAACATAATACTTGTTATCCACCTTTCGAATCTGATAACCACCATTAATTGTTTTCTTTAACACCTCTATGTAATCCGGCATATCTGGATGGTTTTTGAGCATTTCCTCTGATACCAGGTAGGTATCCAAGAATAAGTTTGTGATTCTAGAAATATACTCAACGCCTAAAAGTTCAAACTTCTCATCCTCAATGATCCACTGGTAGTCTTCTAAGTTTTCCCCCAGGGTCACCACTGTCTTGTATAGGAGAATCTCCCTGTCTAAGGGGTCCATATAAGGGAAATGATAGTCAAAGAAGTTTAAGACAGCGTAAGAATCATTATTCAAATTAAAATCATTATAAAGGGTGATAATATGCTCAGAAACTGACCGAGGCATCATTTGTTGATCATTCTCATCTTTCATGATACTGGTTAGGTCATTTTTTTGATAATCAATTGAAGTTAAACGCCCCTGAATGGATTCTAAATAAGCATGCTCATCAAAGGTATCCTGGACAGGTGTCTGGTTGAAATGACTGTCTGTTATGGTTTTATCCATCTTTTGGGTCTGGCAACTGGTTAGGACCATGCCAGCCAAGAGGATGACTAGTAGTTTTCGCATCTTTTACCCTTTCTCAACTAATATTATTCTATCATAAAATCCTTTCAAAGTCTTTATGGGCCCCAATTTCTTGAGATAAAGCTTCTTCCCAACCTCTCCTTAATTGCCATTAAAAAAACCCCTAATCATTTATAGGGGTCTCAAGTACTTATTCATATACTGATCTTTTTAATATACCAACATAAGGTAGGTTTCTATATCTTTCCGCGTAATCAATACCATAACCAACGATGAACTCGTCTGGTACTTGGAAGCCGATGTAGTCAACTGTAATATCGACCTTACGACGTTCAACCTTATTCAATAGGGTACAAATTTTGATGCTCTTAGGATGTCTTGTTTCAAAGTTCTTAACCAAATAATCTAGGGTTAGACCTGAATCAACAATGTCCTCTACTATGAGTACATGCTCTGAATCAATATTCTCATCTAGGTCCTTTAACAAGCGGATAACACCTGTCGTTTCTGTTGATTGACCATAACTTGATACCACGATAAAGTCTAGGACTAAATCCACATCAATGTGACGAATTAAATCCGCAACAAAGACGTTGGCCCCCTTCATAACACCTACAAGGATTAACTTTTTGCCGGCATAATCCTTTGATATCTGTGCTCCTAATTCCTTGGCTTTTTCAGCAAGCATTGACTCTGAATATAAAATACTTTCAATATCTTTATGCATAACACACTCCTTTATACATAGAGTGTACTATAATCTGTGAAAAAATCTAGTAATTTTGACTTAAAACATCTACAAAAGTCAAATTGAGTAGTATATAAAATATATATAAACATATTCAACGAAATGTGAATATTTTTTCATATTTGGGATATAAATAGGCCAAGGAGGATATCATGTATACATTTGGTGAACGATTAAAAAAACTCAGACGGTCTCAAAAGGTCAAGCAAAAGACCCTAGCAGACCACTTAAAAATAGCCATGTCAACCCTATCACAATATGAAAATAACAAACGACATCCTAATTTCAATATCCTGATTGAAATAGCCAATTATTTCTCAGTATCAACAGACTACCTACTTGGTGTAGAAGACCAGAAGATTGCTCAATTGGCCCAAAATATAGAGATTATCGATGCCTCTCTAGAAGACCCAGTGTCTTACTATGACCTCATCCAACAAATCACTGAGCACTTGGTTATCATCAGAAACAACGAGGATCAAAAATCACTTCAGATCCTCCATAACCTCTACGATGCCATTTCTAAAATTGGTAGGGACTATACCTATGATACTGATACCTATGAGAACATTGAAGATATTCTAGGTCAACATCTGGCCCAGAAAGAGGACATCGACCAAACTCTCAACCAACTCTTCCGCCACCACTTGAAATTCTATGCACGGGCTCGGAAAGAAAAATAGACAATAAGACACCCCCATTCCTCTTATGTGAATGGGGGTTATTTTATAGTTTTGAAGCCGCTGCCTGGTCTACAAGAATAACGACTTGGTCGTGAAGATGAAGAACAGATGCTGGAACATTTGGACTGATCTCATCCTTAACCAATTGGCTAACAATGTCTGCCTTAGAAGCCCCACTAGCCATTAAGATGATTTTCTTAGACTTCATAATGGTCTTTATCCCCATGGATATTGCCTGCTTGGGCACAGCGTCAGCACTTGAGAAGAATCGTTTATTGGCTTCAATGGTTGCATCATCCAAAGAAACCACATGGGTCTTGGCTTCAAACTCTACATTAGGTTCGTTAAAGCCAATATGACCATTATGACCTATTCCTAATATTTGAAGGTCAATTCCCCCATGCGCCTTGATTAAGGCTTCATAACGATCACATTCCTTACCATAGTCAAGAGCCAAACCATCAGGAATAAAGGATTGGTCCTTGATAAGATTAACATGATCAAATAGGTTGTCCTGCATGAAATGATAATATGACTGGGGATCTGATTTTCCCAGACCTATATACTCATCTAGATTAAAGGTTGTTACCTGGCTGAAATCTATGTTGCCTGCCCTGTAAAGGTCTACTAGGGCCTTGTACATGCCAATTGGAGTTGATCCCGTTGCCAGGCCTAAAACCGACTTGGGTTGCCATGTTAACTGAGCCTGTATTAAGTTGGCTGCTCGCTTGCTCATTTCCTCATAGTTTTTTGATACAATGACTTGCATTTATTTGTCCTCTCTAAAAACTTCTTCTCCCTGAATCCAGGTACTCTGAACCTGGATTTTGTCATCAAATATAGTAAAATCTGCCCTATAACCTGCCTTTAGTTGACCCACATAATCGAGGCCCAACATAGTAGCTGGGTTCTCTGTTGCCATCTGAATCACCTGTGAGACATTATAAGGAGTATGATCTAATACGTTTTTGATAGCCTCGTTCATTTTTACGATGCTTCCTGCTAGACTACCATTTTTTAACCGAGCTGATTCTCCGTCAACAACCACTTCCTGGCCCCCAAGGGCATAGGTTCCTGGTGGCATATGGCAGGCACACATGCCATCTGTAATTAAGATCATTTTGTCAAGACCTACACAGTCGCCTAGGATATCATACAGGCCTGGATGGAGATGAATCTTATCAGCTATGACCTCAAAGTAGGGCTTCTTCTTCAGTACGGCACCTACAATCCCTGGTTGTCGGTGATGAAGGCCTGTCATGGCATTGAAGAGGTGGGTGGTACTATCGAATCCTTGACTGTAGGCTTCAAGTGCCTTGTCATAACTTGCTGCTGAATGTCCTATTGAAAACTTGATATGGTCATTTTTTTCTTTAACCGCCTGACAAAAATCCAAGGCCCCCTCAACTTCAGGAGCAAGAGAAATTAAGCGAATCTGATCGTAATAGCCTTCTATCATATCTTCTCTCGGCAGAACAATATAGGCCTCATTTTGGGCACCCTTGTAGGCCCTGTTTATAAAGGGTCCTTCAAGGTGAACGCCTAAGATGTTTGCCCCCAAGCTGCTGGGTTCTTGTCTGTATGTCCGAACAGCCTCCAAGGCCTTATCAATATCCTTTTGATCCTGGGTCATGGTGGTTGCCAGGTAAGAGGTCACCCCTGTTTCAACTAGGGTATCTGACATAATCTTAAGACTTTCTGGATCACCGTCCATCACATCTCTTCCCTTCAAGCCATGAATATGAATATCTATAAAGCCAGAGCTCACATAGGCCCCCTTTAAGTCAATGACTTGGTAATCTGAGGGTTTATAGTCCTGACATATGCCAATAATCCTTTCATCAAAAACAAGGTTATAACCTTCTTTAACTTGACCACCTATCAATAAGCGGCCATTAACAAATATTTTTTTCATTGGCCACCTTCTTTTTACTGAGATACGCCGCTCCCAGGGCTGGATCAACCTCTAGGTCCACCAGGTTCAAGGGAACATCCTTTAGAGCAGCTGTAAAGCACCTTTTAAAGTAATTACTCTTGGTTAATACACTACCGCTGCAAACCAGGGGGATGGGCCCCTGACCTCCAAAAAGGCGGTTATAAAGGGCAACAACCTGACGTGCCAGGAGTTTGGCCTGGTCTTCAAGTATGGCCCTAGCCACAGGGTCCCCAGCCTGAGAAAGTTGGTCTACAAGAACAGCTAACTCTGCAATTTTGTCTTTTTTAAATGACTTTTGGTAGATGTAGGGTAGAAAGTCCTCAACCTTGTGACTATTAGTAGCCTCTAGGAGGGCTTCACATAAGCCTGTTGCTTGTCCATATCCGTCTGCATACTCTATAACCCTCTGTAGGCCTTGAATAGCAATCCTGTAAGCACTGCCTTCATCCCCCAATATATGGCCCCAGCCTCCTGCACGCTTGACCAAGTCCTGATTTTGACCCATGACTATTGACCCCGTGCCAGCCACAACAATGATACCATCTTGGCCTTGACTCCCAGCACTCAGGGCAGCAAGAGCGTCATTGACCACATAGGTTCTCTTATAGCCCAAGTCTTCTAGCATACGATAGAAGGGTTGCTTATCTTCCTCCAGGTCTACTCCAGCACTGGCTAGGGTAATGATTAAGTCATCAGGACCAGCTTGGATCCCTTCTAGTAGTCGACTTAAGCCACTCCTAAGATGGTTCTTAACAGCCTCTTTGCCATGTGAGTTTGGATTGGTGGGACCATCCTGGACCTTAGCCAAGACTTGGCCCTCATCGTTCATAAGTAAATAATCTGAGGTGGTTCCACCACCATCAATACCGATGTAATACATTATATAACCATACCTTTCAAAATACTTATTTGACCTAGGTTAATTAGACCATAAGTGCCAGACATGGCTCCTAGGTCTCCCAGGCTTATATTCGTCTCAAAGGGGACAATCTCTTCAACGACTCCTCGAATCCCCTCTACAAACTTGGGACCTAGATCTGCTATTGCTCCACCAATGATGATCAGGTCTAAGTCTAATAGGAGGGCCATATTGGCAATTGCTGTTCCCAAGTGTTTACCCATATCCTCAATCAAGTCCTGGCAATAAGAATCGCCTTGGTCTAGGGCCCTTTTAATTGTCTCAAGTGACACCTGACCCTCTAGAGACTCGAGTAGGGTTTTTTGACCAGCCTGGATGTCCTTTTCTATTCTTTTGTAGACAGCCCCTAGGGACAGGTAGTCTTCCAAATTGTCATTCTGGGAAAAAATTCGACTAAAGCCAATCTCTCCGGCTGCCTTCCTCTTTCCTTCATGCAAGCGGTTATTTAAGATAATGCCTGCTCCCAGTCCCATCCCCAATGACACATAGACCAGGTCTTCAACAGTCTGACCACAGCCAAAGTGTTTTTCTCCTAGGGCTGCCATATCAATATCGTTTTTCATAATCACATCAACAGGATAAGTCGACTCAAACAAGTCCTTGAGGTTGAGCTCTTTCCAATGATTGAACTGGGGATTGGCAAATACCTGTCCCGTCTTTTCATCAATAACACCTGGAAGGGCAAGGGTTATAACCCCCAGGCACTGGTCTGGTTCAAGAGCCAGTAAGTCATCCACCTGGCGGATGATTTTTTCCTCAAGGTCTGCTTTCAGGTCTCCCTGGTCTACAAGAATTTCATGCTTGTGTAAGATTTCTCCCTCTAAGTTCACCAGACATATTTGGGGATGGTTACGGTTCAAATCAAGGGTTAAAATATGTCTATAATTCTTATTAAAAGCAATCAGGGTAGGGATTCTGCCACCACTGGATTGGCCAGCCCCACGTTCCAGTAGAACCTCACGGTTGAGCAGGTCCTCCACATTGGCAGAGACCGCTGGCTTACTCATGGCTAGGGCCTTGGCAAGTCCAGCCCTAGAAGTAGGACCTCCTTGTCGAATATAATCGATGATTAAGGCTTGATTGGTTTGTTTTACAGATGATTGATTAACAGATAATTTCATGCGGCCTCCACTTAGTTAATAAACTTTACTAACTAAGTCTACCATACTCCTGGACTTGTGTCAAAAATAAACCCCCGTTTATCAACGGGGGGGCTTCTTACCAGTCATCGGTATGAGGAACTTTATTCTTGAGTTGGTCCTTTAGATCACTTTCTTCAATGGGATTACCAGCCAGGTACAAAAAGTCCAGTTGCTTCAAGTAAACAAGGGGACCTATATTCCTAATGGCATTATCCTTTAAATCCAATATGGTTAAGTCTTCTAAGTAGACCAAGGGTTGAAGGTCTTCAATTCGATTGTTTTTGAGTTTTAAGACCTTTAACTGAGTCAGGGGCTGCAAGGGAGTCAGGTCACTCAGGTTATTGTCGCTTAGATCAAGAGATACTAGGTTAACCATCCACTCAATCCCCTCTATGCTAGATATCTTATAGTCACTGGCCATTAGGTCTGTCACTGATTCCAGGTCTTCTTGGGTAATCACACCTGACCTCTTGTCCAACCGATCTCGTACAGCCAGGTCTAACAGGCTGTCACTGAAGTAGACAATTACAATATCAGTGGCCTCTAACTGGCCTAGGACAACCTGGGCATCATCATAGGTCAGGATGGGATTGCCCTGGGCATAGAGACTTCTTAACTGACCAAGGTCATTGAGGGGCTCTAGGGTCTTAACTTGATTATAGCTGATATCTAAATAGGTTAGCTGTCTCAAGGAAGCCATTCCCTCCAGATTACTTATATGGTTATTTCTCAGACTCAATCGCTCTAAGGATTTGTTCTTTAATAGGAAGTCTACCTGGTTGAGTTTGTTGTGATGAATATCAACAAACTTGAGGTTCTCAAGACCAACAATCCCTTCTAACCCTTGAACAGTATAAGGGATAATCAAATTCTCTATATTGGGCATCATGGCTATACCTGTGATGTCCCTTACATTTATTTCCCTCAAGTCTACAGTCCTAACCCTTTCAAGGTCATAGTAGGCAATGGTCCCTTCTTCTTGGCCCAGTTGACTCCGTATATAGGCCTCAAAAGCTGGATCCTTAAACTCAACCTTGACCAAGAAATCTGTTGTCTTCAGTTGGTCATATAAGCCTGCTAGAACCTCAATAGAGTCTACAGGGTTATTTCTTATAAATAGCACCTCTAAGTGGTCAAGCTCCTTCAAGGGTTCTAGATCCTCAACACGATTATTTTGAAGGTCTAGGATTTTCAGTTTTTCAAGTCCAGCCAGGGGAGACAGGTCCTTAACCTTATTATTGGCCAGGGTCAGAGATTGTAAATTCTCTAACCTTTCAATCCCTTCAAGACTCTCTATGTCTTGGAAGGAGAGGTCTAAGTGCTCTATTTGATCAAAGGCATCTTTGGCAAGCCCCTGGACCTTTAACTCATTTTTTATAGCCCTGGACAAGTTCTTATCATCAAAGCCTGCAGAAAACATAGTGCAGGAACACAAGACCAGTCCCATTAGGACAATCAGCAGTTTCTTCATGTATCCATCCTTTATTGTTTTTATGATGAAAAAATGCTTCCCTAGGGAAACATTTAATTTAGGGTTTTAAGATGTGAATGCCAGCAGGCTTCACTTCTATTTCAATTGGTAATTGTCCACCGAACTCACCATCTACATCCACGTCCAGTTGGTCATTGCCTATTAACTCTATCTTGATGTGTTTGGTTTGGAAATAGTCAATGTACTTGTTATCTAGGTGTTTACCCATAAGTATTTTCATGAAAACATCCGCTTTACCCACTATAGGGGCTTTTCTAATAAACATACAATCAAACACACCATCTTGAAGGTCAGCTGCTGGAGAAATACGATCAAATCCACCAACTGAAGAAGAGTTGGTAATTAAGAAGAGGTGGTAGTCATCTTCTGTTGTAAACTCCTCAGATTCAATCTTAAGGCGATAAGATGTCCTTAGGTTCTTGGGCAAGCCTGACATAGCCTCTAAATAATAGGCTCCCCGACCCAGGTACTTCTTGACTTCTTTTTTTGTCATATGGGCCACTGAAGTAAAGATACCTCCAGCAGCAATATTAATAAAGACCTCACCATTTAATAGACCTATATCCACTGGGATATCATTACCGTTTTCAATCATATCTACAAAACCATGGGCTGACACGGGTAACTGTAAATGGCAGGCAAAGTCATTCACGGTACCTGACTTGAAAATTGCCATGGGCACCTGACTCTTAGCTAGGAACAGGCCCTTGGCCACTTCATTGACAGTTCCATCTCCTCCGGAAACCACAATAAGGTCATAGCCCTCTTCAACAGCCTTCATAGTTGCTTGCCAGGCATCGTCTTTCTTTTGAGTTTTAAACAAGGACAGGGTATGTCCCTTATGTAAAAGTAATCTGCAAACCTCATTAAACTCGTCTTCATAACCAGCCTTTCCTGAGGAAGGATTTAAAATAATCTTAATTTTTTTCATATACAACTCCATTACTCGTGTTGTCTCTATACGTCTATCCTATTTTAACATTTATTTACCCACACAACAATAAAAAGCGCCCATCTACTAGAGGGCGTCAATTTTTTCATCTATAGCTATAATCCAGTCTTCAATCTTTTGACCAACAAAGGTATAAGGGGAATCCTGGTAGGTATTCACCTGTATACATGCCTGACCCTTATGGGATCTCTTTTTAGTAAATACCTTTTCACAGGATTTTATATGCTCAAGGGGGATATAAACCTCTCTTTTGGGGAGGTGCTGTTGAAAATACAGACCATAATCTGTCAACAAGAGGATCCCCCTTCCCTTGGTCTTCTCAGGACCTCCCAGGGAGCAAGTATCATCTACCTTATTTATAGTCTCATAGGGTTTTACAGCCCCTACTAATTGCTTTTGTCTCTTATCACTTAAACTCGAATAGTAAAGTAAGCCTGCTAGGCCCAAGACAACACTTCCGATTTCGGCCATATCCAATATACTCATTTCGTCACCTCTCTCATAAGACTACTTTATCATCTTTTTATAGGAAAAGACACTTAAAAGCCTTAAAATGCATCTGTCATACATCAATATGCGTTATCAGAAAATTCAGCGAATTTCTTGTGGTTAAAAATTATTAGTGGTACACTTTCATTATAGACTTCCAGTAATTTCAAGGAGCATACCCATGAACATAAACCTAAAAAAAATTTGGCCCTATGCTATCTTAATACTTGTCCTGGCCTATGTCATCAATAACTATTATAAGAGTATGAATGACTTGTCTCTAAGCCAATCAACCTTGAAGACCCTTGAACAAGACTATCTGGCCCTAGTAGAAGACCATAAATTAACCCAGGAGCTCTTCGACCAGCAGGTATCAGTCAGCGAAACTACCCAGACCATAAACCTAGCAAAAATAGATAAACTGGAAGGTCATATAGAAGATTTAAGAGACCGACTCATCGAAGCCAACAACCTTTATGGTCAAGCAATGAACCAGATGATGGCCTTAAAAGATGACAATCTGGCCCTAACCCACCTAATAACGACCCTAGAAGACGACATGGAACTTTTAGAAGAAGAACTTGATTTTTATACCAGCAACAGTCGTATAACTTTAACCTATATCAACCAAAGTATTAGCTTTATCAATGACCTCAAGCTAGAAGACGTAGCCAGTTTAAAAAAACACTTCGGTGGCCACTTCGACTTTATTGAGGAAGCAGACCACACCTATGCCAGCAACCTCTTATCTGGCAGTCACTTTGACTTATACAGTCACCGGGTTAAGCTATCGAGTGCCCGACTTGTTGACTACCACTACCTGGCAGACCAGGACCTCCTGCTTATTCACTATGAGGCTGCCTATATCCACAAGGATGATCCAGACTACAACCTTGGTCTACGTAACATCTATATCCACTACAAAATTACAGAGGATTCAGGAAAGATAATATTTGATATCTACACATCACCATAACTAAGAGGGCAGACTTATCCGCCCTCTTACTAAATTCTAATGACTCGAAAACCATTTGAGTATAGCATGTCTCATTTCTGAATGGTGGTTGCCCATAGTATGATCATCCTCGAAGACCACCAGGTCTACAGGATGGTCTGTTTTCATTAAATCGTATAGGGCCTCTACATGACCAAGATCTAAGTTTTGGTCTAAGCTGCCCTGAATAAAAAGAATAGGGCTCCTCAGTTCAGCTAACCAGTTGATGGGTGAGTATAGCCTACAGGCCCCTTCAATATCATCTGATTCTACACCTAGGTATTGATTGTAATTGACTTGTTTATCGCTTGGTAGGCTAGTATAAAGCTGGTATAGGTCACCTATAGGTGATAGGACCACAGCTGATCTTATTCCTGTCTGTCCCCTTAGAACATTCATGTTTAGTAGTCCTGAATGAGAGGGACCTAGTAGGTGAAGGCCAGCGGGATCTACGAATGACAGTTGCCTAATAATCTCCAGTAGGCCATGAGACTCCTCTATTTGCTCTTCTAAGGAAAAACTGTAGTCCGCCATAAAAACGACATACCCTTGCTCTGCAAACTCAGCCAAGGCTCTTAAATTCCTAATGGAAGCCTCTCGGTCTTGTTGAAATCCTCTATTAAATACAATAACAGGTGAATCCACCTCTAAACTCAACTTTTCAGGGAAAAGAAAGAATCCTCCGATTTCCTTATGGTCGACTTGGTAGGTATACTCATACATGAGGATACCTCTAGAAATGTTCCCCACCTCCTTGAAGTCAGTAAAGACACTTATATCATCTGCCTTAAAATCAATTAGATAAGCTGATTCATCTTGCCTCTTACTCATTTTTAAGACTACCAGGCTGCCTAGGACAAGAACAACCCCTAGAAAAACTAATATCAACTTCTTATTCATACTACCAGTCCTTTCTCTTCATACGTATGGATCGCCTACTCTTCAATTATAAGACTTATTCCTTCCTTCATTGTTTTTATGAACCAATAGGTGGATAATAACCACGAAACTGCAAAAGTAGGGTCTATTTCATGACATGAGCCCTAAGCTCTCTAGTAAGCACCCCTTAATTGTCCTTATAAAAGATTTTTTACGGTCACCTCCTGGATGATATCGTAAGTAGATAAAAGACAACATGTTTCAACAAATAAAGTAAATCTGGCCATATAAATATGGCCAGATCACTAAGACGCTAGTACTAATAGATATTTTTATTTCAGGCAAGTGCCTTAACTGGTTCCACTACCAATTAGTTAGATGTTTTCATTATGTTTCAAAGCTTCTACACGATAGAAAGTCTCATTAATTACGTTTTGTCTTTAACATCTCTATTAAGTCTTGCAAATCACTTCCACTGATCTTAGACTCAAGTGTATTATATGCATTAAAGCTCTCTATAACTGTCTTATTCGTTTCATTTCCTCCTAAGGCAAATACACCTTGATAAGCACCAGAAGGTGTGAAGTAGTTATTGTCTAGCTTATCAGGCCAGGTTTTCATTAAGAAAAATAAGTAAGTCTCACCAACTTCAAGTGGCTTCACCTCTGCTAACTCATTTCGTTCCCCCTCATAGTAGCCACCTGTCTGCACGACTTCAATTTCCAGCGAAAAATCTTGGTAAAGTGTTTTAAGTGTATCATCAATAATTACCTTATAGTTGGTAAAAATCACACCGGATTTCTTGTAAGAGTAGCTTTCAGAAACCCTTGCTGTAACGACTAAATCACATCCATCATACAAGTCCTCAATAGAATCTACCAATCCAATGTAATTGACTGATAGACTTGCTCCAGGTATTTCTACACCTACTTCATTTGAATGATCTCCCTTGTCTATTGACTTAGTTTCTACAATATCTTTATCAGAATTATACGAGTAAACAGCAAACACAGTGCAAATGGATAGTAAGGCTACTATAATTATTTTTTTCATTGATTTCTCCTTTTCTTAGCAGAGGGATTGATTCCATGAATTATTTTATGTGTCAAACTTACAATAGTACAAAGTATTTGTATCACTATCGTAAACTGCGATAGTAAGAATTAAATAAATTAACTGATAAACACTAGACAAGCTATATTTTAACAAATCTATATATTGAATCAGTCAACTAATTTAAATTCAAAATTACTAAATTCTATTGCCTGGTTGATTCTATTTTCTATCAACTTAGATTGCTCATTAACTAGAATGACAATAGAATTACTAGCAATATCTATATACGATCTTACGATTGAACTCTCGTCAATCTCTTGAACCATTCTCAAAGTATTCCATAGCTCATTTAGATTGTATTGTCCTTGTATATATTCATATTCACTATTTTTAACATGTCCAACATCACTCTTGGTACATCATCAGTTATCACCATAACAAACTTGAGATTATCTGAGATATAGGTTCCACAATAGTATTGAGGATATTTGTCTTCGATTTCAAGATAAAGACTTGCATAGTCCTTATCTTGAGTTGATATCACTTCATTAGTATTTTTACGATTCGCATGAACCTCATTCTCTTTACATGAGAAAGTACAACAGCTTATAAGTAAAACACATGTACCCAACCAAAGATATTTGAAGAAAGTAGCCTGTTCATCCCAGTTATTTCTCCATGATCTGATGGATATCTGATAATCTTTTCCCCATTTTTCATCTAGATCATCTAAGGCTACAAGAGACTGTTCTTCAGTCACTGCTTCATAAACTAATTTCAAGTCCTTGCAAAATTCCTGACGATATTTATAAGAGAGATCCTTAGTTGAGTTTCGGATTTGGTGGATGATACACCCCTGGATCTAGATTTCTGTTGCAAGAAAAACCGATTTAATGGCATCGCTAAAACCAACAAAGCCATCTATAGACGCTATTAAAATATCCTCCACACCACGATTTTTAAGCTCTGTAATGACTTTCAACCAAAACTATGAGCTTTCATTCTCGCCAATCCAGATACCAAAAACATCCTTCATACCTTCTAGATTTGTACCTATTGCAACATAATCAACTTTGTTTATGACCTTACTGTCCTATCTAACATAGTAGTGAACAGCATCCAAAACAACATGTGCATATATGCATTCTAATGATCGATCTTGCGATAGGTAGTATCTTTTCAGTTATGTTTGATATTAGATAAGGAGAAGCGTTAACATCGTAGATACTCTCTAAGTGTGATTCGATGTCCTTACAGTCATACCTTTAGCATACATACTTAGGATTTTGTCTTCTAGTCCAGAAACATCCTTATGATTCTTCTTACAACTACTGGTTTAAACTCGTTTTCTCGATCACGAGTGACATCTATTTCTACTTCGCCATAGTCTGTTGAATATTTCGCTGTAATAGAACCGCTGGAGATGCGGACATCTGAGCCACCCTCACGCTCTAAATTGTGCCAGTGTATCGCTATAGACTATACCATTAGGTTTTATGCTGCGAAAGCCCATTTATGTTGAGTACTGAAATGTTATCCTAAGTGGAATGGCATCGTGAACTCATTTGTATTAGATGCGTACAGATGATGCCCTTAATGACTAATTACATTTCAGTTGAGGCTCAATGTAAATGGGATAGTAAAAAAAATTCACAAAGATTTGCTATTATTAGGTGGCTCAATTTGTGCGTACTAATGGCTCTTAAGCTCTGAAATACTCAGTCTGTTCTGACAGTCCTTTTTCGTTTCTGCTGTTGTCTGCCTTCTTAGTCTTGTAATCGTACTTTGAATAATAACCGGTACCGTCAAGAATTTTGCACAAATTAATTTAGCAGCTTGGTCAACGACAACTATATAGTTATAGATTCCGATGGAGCATCCAGACCCATCCGTTCAAAGTGTTTCATGATTATATAGCGTTTGGCACCCCATTAAGTACCTGCTACATGGCGAAGTCTTGCAGCATCCTTATCTTCACTAGCATGAATAGCTTTCAGCATTTTAGTCACATGACCCATTTCGGATCTTGGCCTAATGGAGAAGACATTTCGGTAGAAATGAACTGTACAGCGTTGGTATTTAGCTTCAGGTAAAATAGCCGGAATCGACTCAAGCATACCAAGGCCTTTATCTCCTACGATCAATTTAACACCTTTTAGACCACGACTTATAAGCCACTGGAAGAATGATAACCAGCTTTCTTTGTCTTCTTTCATGCCTTCGGTAGCACCGAGTATTTCACGATGTCCTTCTTCGTTGACTCCAATGGCTATAAGTATTGCAACGTTCTCGTTTCGCCACCCCAAGAACGTTTGAGGAAGATACCATCCACATATACGTACGGATAGTTTCCGACGTTAAGAGGTCGATTTCGCCAAGTTTCAATGTGTATATAAGCTTTCTTGTTGAGATTACTTATGGTGCCTGGAGACACTTTCGTACCCCAGAGAGCTTAAGTGATATCTACTACACGACGAACTGAGACACCAGCGAGATACATCTCAATGAGTGCTTCTTCAACAGAGCATTCTCTATGGTGATAACGCTCAATAATCGCAGTTTCAAACTTCCTATCCTTGAGCTTTGGGACTTTCAAAGTAACATCGCCCGAAGTTGTAGTCTGACCACGTGTGTAATGTCCTGCTCAATAGCCTTGACGCTCCTTCGTACGTTCGTACTTGGACGCATTGAGTAGATCGTCGCTTCTTGATTAAGAAGTGCATTAAATGTTTCCTCAAAGCTATTTCGTACAAGATCTTTGATCTCGGTTTTGATTACTTGCTCGTTAAGTTGTATAATGTTATCGGACATGGTTCGTACCTCATTTAGTAGGGTTTTGTGTGGTAACTTTATTTTACCACACGACACTGGACACATGTCCATTATTTATTTGCGCAACTTATTATACGTTATCGAATAACCAAGTTCCTGTTCAAGTTCAGCTTCAAGGATCGCCTCTAAGATTTTATCAATCTGTTCTTTTAGAAGTTTGGAGATATCACTTGCATCTGTAAGTTTTCATTCTTTCATCAATCGTCGTATTTTTTCTTTATCAAAAAGCTTCAAATCGGTGTGTTCTCCTTTGTGATATACGTTGGTTGTACATCATTTCAGAAGTTTACACCGATTATTATTCACTCTCAACAAAGCTGAAAGATTACTCTCCGCTTAGGTTAAATATTTGATACTATCATTACAGTAAATTATGCTTATTCGATAAAATGAAACGTTGACAATCACATTTCAATTGTGTCTTATATTATCTACCGATTAACGTGTTTACTTTTTCTTTGATATATACTTTATACAGTTCACAATGTGGTTCTAAGTTATTAGGATTCTTAAAGTACATCCATGTTCTTGCTCGACAACCACCACCACAGAAATAAATATAATCACATTTCTTACATGAGTCTACATTTTCAACACTAAATTGTTTCTGATTGTTAAAATACTCTTTTACTTTTTCCAAACTCTCATCTAAAAGATTACATAGTGCCAATTCAGGGTCATGAAGCATGTGGCATGGATAAATCGTACCATCATATGATACACTAATCATCTCACCACCAGCTCCACATCCATCTTTAAAACTTAAATCATCGAAGACTAATGAATCCTCAAGTTGAGCATTTAGAACCCTGTCATTTTTTACAGTCTCATAAAAGTCTAACATATCTTTGCCATCTAATAAGAAACCTTCTATACTTTTGTTTGAAGGGGAGCATGTTAATAGACTAAATGAGAGAGGTACCTGTAGTTCATCTGAAAGCTTCTGATACTCTTTGTAGTATTTACTATTTTTTTTATGTAAAGTTGCTACCATACTAACAGGCAATTGATTATTTCTCAGGTATTTTATTGAGTCAATGGACTTTTCATATGAACCTCCATCTCTTAGGAACTTTGAATTCTTTTCATCATATCCATCAATAGCAACACTTATATTATCAACTATTCCTATATACTTTCTTATCTCCTTCTTAGGAAGCACTGAACCATTTGTTCCTATTATGATTTTGTCAAATCCTAAACTCTTCCTAGCATACATTAGAAGGTCAAGTAAATCATGTCTCAAAAATGGCTCTCCACCTGAAATAATCAAGTTTTCTACCCCCAGAGCAGACAGCTTATCTAGAAGTTCTTTTGCTTGCTTTGTTGATAGATAATCTTTATCGATGCACCTCTCATTTCCTTCGTCTGAATAACATCCCAAGCAATGATAATTGCATCTATCAGTAACATGAAAGTAAGCTGTATTCATTTTTAATACACTATTCTCAGAAGCATCACAACCTGCTTTATTTACTAATAAATCCAAATTCTGACATGTGTCCAGAATTATTTTTTCGTTTTCAGTTAACTCATCCTTATCATCAATGCTTGTATTCACAAGGTTTTCAATAAACATAGCTGAAGGCTCATCTACTATTATGTATTGTCCATTCTCAATATTCCCAACAAAATAAATATCATCATTTTTTACCATTCTTGTTCCATTTGCAAAACGTAACATTATATCCTCCTATCATTGTAAAATTTAACCTTCAAACATTCAGTACTTGTTCTTTCCAATTTATCTTCTAGCAAACTATCTTAGTTTAAACGTTCTTTCAACTCTTGAGTATACAATATAATATACTCCAATCATACAACAAAGTACACCAATCAGTGGTCCAATTAAAACAGTTATGTCTTTTCTTGCGAACAGTAATAATACACAAAATAGACCAAAAAACCAATTTGAAACTTTATAGAATAAGCTCGAAACAGTCAGCGACCGAGTGTATGGTTGAATGCCATAATAAACCATGAAGTAATATATTTCATGAATAATTAATACAAGCAAACAAGTAATAGAAACCTTTATTACTATCTCTAGAGCAATGTTTATGTTGGCAACCAAAATGAACACATATATTCCTAATGTAAAAATAAGACCTGACATACAAGTTCGTTTTAATATATCTATCATTCTAAGATTCATCAAGTGTCTAATACTCTTCTGAGAATAAAACTGATTCATTAAAAGTGACAAGTCTACCTGCCTAAAGCATAGCTGAGTATACTCCCCAACCCTAGACATACTCAATAGAATAATGAACAAACTGTTAGAATACAGAATAATATTCTCTGAAGCAACATCAATTATATTTTGTCTAAGTAGAACACCTACAACTATAAAGATAAAAAACATTAAAAAATATGAGTTTATAAACATGTTTCTCAATGTCCTTTTATACCTAGCTGTAAAAGCATTATGTATATACTGAACTGGAGACTCTTCCTTATGCTTATTAAAATAGGCCTCGCATTCTCCCTCCTTTAACTTCATTAAACCTGTTTCCCCTTCTGTGAAGTTGCCAGATGAAACTGATATAGTTAATGTAAAGACATCCTTGTTAGCAAACTTGTTTGCAATAGTCTTAAATCCCTTAAATGTAAGAATATAGCTCCAAGACATTATTGACAAGACTATTAAAACGACACACACAGAATATAACATGCTGTAATAAATCATATCAGGTAAGAATCTATGGTAATGACCTACATACACTCCAATGGTAAGGAGAGTTGAAACAATCAATCTTACTCTCTTATTAACAACTTTGTTGAATCGCTTATAAAGATATAAGTATGAGAAGTTTCCAAGCACAATGAAACTACTTTTTATAATAACTAATATAATAGACAACTTGAGGTCATTTAATATATAGTATAATGCCAGAAGTGCTACTAAACACTCACCTAGTGTGTACATAACAACTTTTAACTTGTAATATATCTGCGGATCTATCTGAAAATGATTCAACATAGTATAATCCATCTGAGACACTTTAAATAATTTCGACTCCAGCATGGCTGGTATGACAACTAGTAAAAAAGCATACAGATAAAAAGCATGTCCATTATGAAAAGCCTTGCTACCAAAACCTATACCAGTAACAAAATGTGGAATCCAAATAACCATTATATAAATAGTCAATATTTGACGTAAAAAATTCTTAACATATGCAAATCCAACACCTAGGAACCCTATTAGGTTTTTAAGTTTGTATTTTGAGTAAATACTGCTAGGTATTATCTCTGATACAAAAGGTAGTTTTCTTAAGTAAAAAATAAATGCATTCAAGTTCATTTTTATGTATATAATTATATATGTTGTTAAGGATTTCACTGAATTTCCTCCTGACTCAACTCACTAATAATATATGCCTCAAAATCACCAGAAGCTACTACGTCATGAGCCGAATCAATCAAATGCCCATTCTTTAAAAATACGACTTTGTCACTTATGTCTGTTGCAAGTTGAAGTATGTGCGTGGACATTAAAATGATATGTTCACATCTCATTTCAACCAATAGTTTCTTAATATCATGAGACACAATCATGTCAAATGAAGACAAGGGCTCATCAAGTAAAATGATTTTAGGGTTCTTTATTAAACAGCATAGTAACTGAATTTTATTTTTCATTCCAAACGAGTATGATTTTATTATCTTATGTTGATCTCTCTGACTGATATTTATTAAATGAAAATACTCATCGATAGTCTTAGAATGAGCATTACTGTGGTATTTCATGAACATATTGATAAACTCGAAACCCGTAAGAAACTCAGGTAACACAGGATTATCAGAAACAATTCCTACATCATCAAAGCTCAACTTTCTGATCTGTTGATTTTCCTCAATTAATATTTCGCCACTGTTAAACTCCAAGTTATTAGATATACAGTTAAATAGAGTAGTTTTACCCGCACCATTTCTCCCAATAATCCCATAGATGTTACCATCTTCAAATGAATAATCTACTTCCTTCAACACCTCTTTCTCATCGTATTTCTTTATTAGTTTTTTTATATGAAGTATCGCTTTTGACACTGATAATTACCTCCCGAAGTTATCTTACACTATACCTTTACTATTATTTAACAAGCAACTACTCATTTTTTTAGAACTCTATTGAAGTTAACAAATATAAAGCTTTAAATTCACATATAACAGCCATTAAAACAACATTATCTCAATTAGCATAAAAAAGCAAAGACCAAATATGTACTCATCTTTTATTGATAAGTAGCATTAGCACATCTTGATAAAATAAGCATATAAATACTAAAAACCTACTGTAATAACAATACTATTAATGTGTATATTCAAACATTTCCCTTTAGCAGTCATTTCTCCTGAACTAAAAATCATTGTATAACCTCCTAATACATAATCACTTTACCAGTATACACCTAGCCACACTGGTAAACCATAAACTTTAACAGATAGACACTTACCGCCTTTTGTAGTTACTTCACCTGACTTATATAACATATCAATATCTCCTTTAAATAATAGTATTAAGCTTTTGGTTTGTCTGGCCAATGAATACCGACAAGAAGTATAAATCTAATACACCCTCCACCTTTAGGTTCAATGTTCCCTGAACTAAATATCATTCCTTACCTCCAATCTAAGTTTTGATTATGGTCTTTGCTTTCTCATTATAGTTAGTAGTTAAAATAAATTTATCTACCAACAAAAAAAGCTTAACATGAAACCACACCCTACTTCAATATAGAAACGTGTATTTCTTTAATGATGTGGTGATTTATTGTTTAATTTGCCAATATGCGTTATATGAAACTGCACATTTTTTCTCTGAACGAATATAGGATTCCGTACAGTAGATTTTCATTATATATTTACGAATGTAATTTAATGTTAACTTTACACAGCCATAAGAACAACTATCAAGATAATAGTTGTTCTTATGGCTGTGTAACAGGTAAAGTCAGATCTATGTCCTGATACAATAAAGTTGTAACACCTTATTATAGTTTGGTATAATCCAACTATGAAAAGGAGTACAATTATGGCAAATAAAAAACATGATGACCACCTGCGAAAAAAAGTGATATAACTTCACTTGGAGGAAGGTCGAACAATTCGAAGTCTAACGGACGAATACAATTTAGGTAATGGTACAGTAAGTTATTGGTTAAAGAAACACCGCGAAGAATGCAATGAGAATCCAGAACTGAAATCTGAAACTGATCAAATGATTGAAAATAGGAAACTAAGAAAGCGCCTAGAAGAACTCGAAAAGGAGAACCGTTTCTTAAAAAAGGCGGCAGCATTCTTCGCGAAGGAAATAGACGACTAAAATACAAGTTCATCGATAAGTTCAAAGATGAGTTTGGGCTTAGATGGCTACTAGCCCGGTTTAACTTCTCACCAAATGCCTATTACAACTACCTAAAAGATAGAAAAAGATCATATAAGATTCACAAGAAATACTTGTAAGATGAGATCAGAGAGCTTTATCATAATCATGCTGGCACTCTAGGATACCGCTTAATTTGTGATATTCTTAACAACGGAAAGGAAGGTTTCTTAAGCTATCCTACAACCTATAAATACATGCGTGAAATGGTATTAAAGCGAGATTACAAAAGAAAAAGCTAAAATATGTTAAGGGGTTAATACACAAGACTTTTGACAATCTACTGAACCAAAATTTCACGGCGAGTGCTCCAAACAAGATTTGGTGTACAGATTTTACCTACCTTGAATTTAAAGGAGGAGAGAAAAGATATAACTGCAGCATTGTTGACCTATATGATCGTAGTGTAATTGCAAGCAAGAATAGCAAATACATTGATGCCCAACTCGCTGTAGATACACTTGAAATGGCTATCCATAACACAAACCAGGGGCTTGATTGATATTACATTCAGATCAAGGTTCTCAGTTTGCATCAGTTAAGTTCACAAACTTCTGCAAGGAGAATGAAATCATTCAGAGCATGAGAGTCTGTCAAGAAATGGGTGTAAATTTTTCCGAAAAAAATATATAGAAATTTTATTTGATCTGGCCATGGTGTATCATGGCCAGATTTAGCTTTATTTGTTAAAATATAACATCTGTTCTTAACTTCAAATAACACTATACTCGAATTATTATTAGTAATAAGTGGAACTTATACGATCCTCAAAGTGAATCGCTAGCTGGGCTAGGATTTGGGCCCAGCCTCGATACCTAGTTGTCCATTTCTTTTGGATGTCCATTGCAGCCAAATATAACATCTTATATAGGGAATCATCTGTTGGAAAAACACTCTTACTTTTGGTCACTTTTCTCAAGCTGCGATTGTAACTTTCCAGTGCATTAGTTGTATAAATCATCCGTCTGATATTTGGTGGATATTTAAAGAAAGTAGCTAGTTCATCCCAGTTGTTTCTCCATGATCTAATGGATATTTGATAGTCTTTCCCCCATTTTTCATCTAACTCATCAAGGGCTATGAGAGCCTGTTCCTCTGTAGCTGCTTGATAGACTGATTTCAAATCTTTACAAAACTCCTTACGATGTTTATAAGAGAGATATTTAGTAGAATTTCTGATTTGGTGGATGATACATCTTTGAATTTCCGTTGCAGGAAAAACAGCTTTTATGGCATCACTAAAACCAACTAAACCATCTATAGATGCTATTAAAATACCCTCTACACCACGATTTTTAAGCTCTGTGATGACTTTCAACCAAAATTTTGAGCTCTCATTCTCGCCGATCCAAATGCCTAAAACATCCTTCATTCCTTCTAAATTTGTACCTATTGCAACATAGGCAGCTTTGTTTATGATCTTATTGTCCTTGTCTAACTTTATAGTGAACAGCATCTAAAATAACATGTGCATATATGCTTTCTAATGGACGATCCTGCCATTCTTTTGCGATAGGTAGTATCTTGTCCATTATACGTGATATTAGACCTGGAGAAGCATTAATACCATAAATATCTTCTAAGTGTGACTCAATGTCTCTAACGGTCATGCCTTTAGCATACATACTTAGGATCTTGTCTTCTAGTCCAGAAACATCCTTCTAATTCTTCTTAACGACTACTGGTTCAAATTCGTTCTCTCGATTTCGAGGAACATCTATTTCCACTTCACCATAATCGGTTCGAACAATCTTTTTTCTTTTTCCGTATCTACAATTATTTGTCTTCTTATTCTTATAATCATACTTAGAATAACCAAGTTCCTGATCAAGTTCAGTTTCAAGCATCTCCTTTAAGATTTCGCCAAACTGTTCTTTAAGAAATTTGGAAATATCTTTTGCATCAGTAAGTTTTCCTTCTTTCATCAACCGTCTAATTATTTTTTTATCAAAAAGCTTCAAATCGGTGTATCCTCAATTGTGATATACATTGATTATACATCATTTCAGAAGTTTGCCCCGATTATTATACACTCTCTTTTTTCTGTTCTATACAGGCGAGAGCTACTTATCACAAACTAGAAGACCACTATTCTGAGGGATGAGAACCTGTCGATAATTATCCATGTAATGGTAAAGCCTGACAATCTCAATTATGTGACTGTCAGGCTTGTAACTTTCAATTTGCATGGATGTGGCTATATGATATACAGAACACAACTCAGTAAAAGAGCATTTTATCAACTAACTAGAACATTTACTAATTGAATGCTCAGCACCAATTAAATCCAGTCAGATACAATTTATTCATCTATAAAAAATGTAGATCATATAGTCATTTAAAGTTTAAAATTATTTTTTACTATCTGAATTAGTTCACTGAAATCCTTGATACTGTAGGCAGGTTCAGTGTCAGTAAACATTAATTTTATTGCTTCTTCTCTTTCCACATCTTCATTAGTCCAGTGAGTAATCTTAACTAAAATATCCCATAACTCTTTGTTATAAACTTTACCGTAGCTTGCAAATACGGATGTAACACATGCTTTATTTGCAATAGCAATATCTTTGATTAAACTATCTCCAATATAAATAGCTTCAGAAGATAGAAAATTTTCAGTAGTTAATACTAAATTTATCGATTCTACACTTGATTTCTTAACACTTCCTGACAAAGACACAATCTTAGAGTGATATTTTATAAGAAGTTCATCTGTTTTCAATGGATGTCTAACGTTCTCACTACTAGTTGCATAAACTCTAGTGAAAAAATCAAGCACACCTAATTTTTCCAATCGGTCTAATGCATTAACATCCATAGCTTCAGTATGAGCAACTATAGTATGTCCATCGTTCTTTAGTTTTTCCAGTGTTGTATAGACATTCTCATACAAAGTTAAATACTTATCTCTAGACATGTTAAAAGCATCTAATGACTCTTTCAGATAACTAAGTTTTCCTTCTTTATCCATGCTACTTGTAGCTTCAAGAACAGATGAAATATCAAAAATCGAATATGACCTTTCAGAATTTCCATACTTCTGATGAACCATTTTAAACTCTTTATATAAACTCTCTAAGTCAAAATCTAGCAGTGATGAGAGTTCATTTATCATAGCTTCAAAACTCTTTGCATAAAACGTCACCCAATCATACAAAGTGTTGTCTAAGTCAGTAATTATTAACATAAAAACCTCCTAATATTCAACTGTAATTTTTTTCTTACTCTTTGGAGAATCAGTTCCTCTCACTTCGAAGAACTCTACATTTAGTTCATCCTGTTTAAACTCTAAAGTAGCAAACTGATTTGGACTAGAACCTTGAGTAACCAAAGTTTCATTTCCTGTTCGTCCCATGCCGATTATTGATACCTCTTTATAATCATTAAAATCCATCGTTTCAGACCGTCCTATTTTTGTATGGAAAAATTGATGAGTATGCCCATGCAATACTAACTTCACATCATTCTTTAACAGCCATCTTATAAATTGTTCACTATCAATTAAAGAATTTATCCCTTCTTCTATCGAATGTTCAAGGTTATAATCAACAGGGAATACATTGTAATGTAGAACTACTATTCTGAATGGCTTTAAGTTTTGACTACTGTTCCATCCCATTCTGTCTTCAACAAGTAGAAGTTGTTCTGACGAAAGATAGCCACTTCTAAATTGTCCTTCAAACTGTTGCAACACATGAGAATTTAGGGCTACGACTTCAACTGGAATTGAACCTTGAACTAAGTATCTTCTACCAAGGGCAAAGAATTTGTTTGGTTTCTTTCCGAAAATTTCCTCATAAAAAGCTTTATAGTTTTCAGTATTCTCAATGTCTACATTTCTTCTTACAAATTTTTCTACTATCTTTTTGTCTACAGTTGGAACAAACTTAAAATCATGATTCCCTGGGCAAAAAGCGAAGTGTTCATATTTCAATCCATGCTTAACTCTTAAACGATCAATCATTCTTCTTGAAGCATCAAATTCTTCTGGTGCAGACTTGTTCGTAAAATCCCCCGAAATGATAACTGGGCCAAAGGAAATATTGTTTTTGCCTACAAATCCATCCAAAACATCACTGAAGTCTGTCGATGTTAGATCCTTGATTTTAGCTTGTTCACCTCCAGAAAAGTTAAAATGCAAATCAGATAACCAAAGGAATCGATTACTTTTAGTATCAATTGTATGTGGTATAAAATCCTCTGATTTAGAGCTATATGGTGTATAAAGAATAATTTCAGTTTTAGAATCTGCCTCAACGCATTTTCGAATGAACCATATAGTCCTCTCTTGATACCTTAATTCATCAACTGATATTACAACCTTCTTGTTAAAAGGTTCATAATGAGTCACATTTTCCTTATAGAACTCCTTGATTTCCATGTAAGAATACTTCCCCATCACTTCTGACGAACTTATCTTCTCTATTTTACTAAACTTAAACCAAGCCAAGTAACCCGTTTCGGAGTAGTAACCTGGTGTGCAGGCTTCTTCTGGTGATATTATTGGTTCTTTTCCTTGTGAAGAACTAATTTTCTGACAGTTCGCCTTATATATTTCAAGTGACCCAGCATCAAACAGAAACACCTCATAATCGGTTTCTTTAGAATTTAATGCCTGAAATGTACTAGCAGGAACTTTTTCAAACGACTTATTCCACCACCCCCACCAAACATAACCCTTATCATCAATTATCTTATTGTGACGCTTTATAGTATCTCCTTTGGGTACACTCAAATCTCTAAATCTTAGTATTAATGTTTCAACAGCCATATAATAATATCCTTTCACCTAATCAAAATAACTCTCATAACCTCGCAATCATATATCAGCAAAGAAGAACATACATTCTTATTAATTCAATCGAAAATGTTCCAAAGATTATAGACTTCCACTACATCAGTAATTCTTATGAACTATGATTTTTTAGACAATGAAGCCATTTATGATACAATAAGTAATCCTATACTTATTGTATCACAAATTATTTTATTTTATCGACTTACCTATAAAGTCAGAAGTTACTGCTCTAAAACCTGGTCATTAAATATCAACCAGACAGCCATCATTTAACATATCTTATATAAATCAGAATGAGTAAGGCTATCAAAAATGGGCGTACAGGTTCAGTATAAGTCGTATCATTCACAAAGATAACCATGAATCTTTCATTTCTCTTTTTGCTCGGGCAAATTTCAGGGCAAATTTTTGAATAAGAAGTATTGACTGCACTTCACGATCCATGTTACTTTTTCAAAAAAAAATAAACCCAAGGGCCTGACTCCTTGGGTTAATATATTCTTTAGGCTGTGAACCGGTTGATTTATCAACGTTCCACTATTCCTAAGAAATGCCTTATTTAATTCGTAAAAATATACCTAATATGAATTAGGTATATTCTTAATGGCGCGCCCTAAGAGATTCGAACTCCTGACCTTCTGGTTCGTAGCCAGACACTCTATCCAGCTGAGCTAAGAGCGCAATTTTAATGGAGGCGGCACCCAGATTTGAACTGGGGATAAAGGTTTTGCAGACCTCTGCCTTACCACTTGGCTATGCCGCCATAAAAATGGTGATCCATCCGCGACTCGAACGCGGGACACCCTGATTAAAAGTCAGATGCTCTACCGACTGAGCTAATGGACCAGGTTAAAAAAAGTGGAGCGGGTGAAGGGAATCGAACCCTCGCAACTGGCTTGGAAGGCCAGGGCTCTACCACTGAGCTACACCCGCGAATTGGAGCAGAAGACGGGATTTGAACCCGCGACCCTCGCCTTGGCAAGGCGATGCTCTACCACTGAGCCACTTCTGCAAATTGGTGGTGGGAGAAGGATTCGAACCTTCGAAGGCGCTGCCAACGGATTTACAGTCCGTCCCCTTTGGCCACTCGGGAACCCCACCAAATATGGAGCTAGTGAAGGGACTTGAACCCCCAACCTGCTGATTACAAGTCAGCTGCTCTACCAATTGAGCCACACTAGCATATGTTGTAAAAAAAATGGCGATCCAGAAGGGATTCGAACCCTCGACCTCCAGCGTGACAGGCTGGCGTTCTAACCAGCTGAACTACTGGACCGCATTTTGGTGGGAGTAACAGGACTTGAACCTGTGACCCTCTGCTTGTAAGGCAGATGCTCTCCCAACTGAGCTATACTCCCATGAATGGTGACCCCTAGGGGAATCGAACCCCTGTTACCGCCGTGAAAGGGCGGTGTCTTAACCGCTTGACCAAGGGGCC
>Ga0209379_10000143_pt1 | contig 85364 bp, 100 predicted proteins | sample tdDd001_FD_187124 | JGI IMG/M metagenome (GOLD analysis project Ga0209379, IMG submission 187124) | Marine sediment microbial communities from the Atlantic coast under amendment with organic carbon and nitrate - tdDd00.1 (SPAdes)... | ecosystem: Environmental > Aquatic > Marine > Coastal >...
TATCTCTAAATCCAGTGGCAATAGCGAGAAGGCTACACCTGTTCCCATCCCGAACACAGAAGTTAAGCTTCTCAGCGCTGATGATACTTGGGGGGCAGCCCCCTGGGAAAGTAAGACGTCGCTGGTTTTTTATTTTGGGGATTCGCCAAGCGGTAAGGCACTGGACTTTGACTCCACTATGCACAGGTTCGAATCCTGTATCCCCAGCCAACCATCTGGTGGCAATAGCGAGAAGGCTACACCTGTTCCCATCCCGAACACAGAAGTTAAGCTTCTCAGCGCTGATGATACTTGGGGGGCAGCCCCCTGGGAAAGTAAGACGTCGCCAGTTAGAAAGACAGTATTTATACTGTCTTTTTTATTTTTTGGCTTGGGTATGAGAGAGTTATAACCACTAGATATAGTGGTCGAAGTAAAACCTAAAATCTCTAGAATTACAAGACAAAAATTCATGTCAATTTGAGATTGAAAATGGAAGCCTTGGAAACTCACGTGTCCAAGGTTTTTTAGTCACTAAATTAGGTGGGACTGGCTATCCATGAGAAAAAAACATGACTACCATATTTACCCCAAATAGATTTGGTGGTACAATATATAGTGTGTTGAAAAGGAACTGAACACTAGATATAGTTAGTTCAATTTGGTGAATGATTGATAATTTACATTTTGAGCTTTGGATAGAGTATATAATTAAGAGGGGGCAAATTCCAGATGGCGAAAGTTATTAAACGGGATGGTAAGGTTGTTGATTATAACAATGCTAAAATCCTAACGGCGATTAAGAATGCAATGTACGAAACTGCTGCCGGTGTAGACGAGGCACTATGCGTTGCTTTGGGTGCACAAGTAGATGAAGTGATTAAGGCTTCAGAAGAAAACCTGACAGTAGAAGCAATTCAAGATATAGTTGAAATTGAATTGATGAAGAGTGAGCGTAAGGATGTTGCGAAAAGATACATAATTTATAGAAATGAGCGAGACCGTACGAGGGATGTCAGACACAAGGATGACCGTCTTTTGTCAGATACCTTCATTTCTAAGTACAAGCATTTACCGTCACCAATGAAGCAGTTGGGTGACTTCGTTTATTACCGTACATATTCTAGATGGTTAGAAGAAGAAAAAAGAAGAGAATACTGGTGGGAAACAGTTAGAAGAGCCGTGGAATACAACTGTGGTTTGGTTAATGCCAGCAGAAACGAAGCTGAAGAGCTTTTCGATAATATCTTCTACCTAAGACAATTCTTGTCTGGAAGAACCTTCTGGGTTGGAAATACAGATGTAGCCAAGCATTATCCCATGGCTAACTACAACTGTTCTTTCCAAATCATTGATGGAATCGAGTCATTCAGAGATGTCTTCTACCTACTTATGATCGGTTCAGGGGTAGGTGTAAGAATCCTTAAGTCAGATGTTGCTAAGATTCCTAAAATAAGAACAGACTTTGAGGTGATTCATAAGGATTATTCAGCCATCCATCCAGATGAAAGAGAAGATAATACATCGGTTGAATTCTTCTACAACCATACGGTTAAAATTACTATCGGGGACTCTAAGGAAGGTTGGGTACAGTCTTTAGATTCTTTCATGAAAATTATTTCAAGCAATGAATATAGAAATATTACATCCGTTATTATTGATTATGATCATGTGAGACCAAAGGGAGAAAAGCTGAAGACCTTTGGTGGTACTGCTTCAGGTCACGCTAGCCTAAAGAATATGTTTGAAAAAATCTTCAGAACCATTAAGAAGGCAGCTATGTTACATGCGGACAAACGTATTAAGTTACGTCCAATTGACTGTTTGGACATTGCCAACATCATCGGTGAGAATGTTGTTGTAGGTGGTGTTAGAAGAACAGCAGAAATCATTCTATTAGATGCTGATGACAATGAAGCTATTGAAGCAAAATCAGGCTTGTACAAGCAAGTGGATGGCCAGTGGGTTGTTGATAAGGAAATTATTCACCGACAAATGTCTAACAACTCGATATACTATAAGGAACGTCCTACAAGAGAAAGACTTCATTGGCAAATTGAGCGCATGAGGTACTCTGGTGAACCTGCTTGGGTAAATGCTGAAGCTGGTGCCAAGAGAAGAGAAAACTTCAACGGTGTCAATCCTTGTGGCGAAATCTTATTGGATAACAAGGGCCTATGTAACTTAACTACTATTAATGTGTTTGCCTTCGTAGATGAAAATGGTCGCTTGCAAGATAAGGAACTCCTGAAGGCTCAAAGACTGTCTGCTCGTGCAGGCTATAGAATGACATGTGTAGAGCTAGAACTTCCTTATTGGGATGCTGTTCAGCAAAGAGATAAGTTAATTGGCTGCTCTTTAACAGGCTGGCAAGATATGGTGAATGCTACCAAAATGACAAGAGATGACCAAAGAATCCTTCTTAATAAACTAAGAGAGGTGGCTAAGAAGGAAGCGGAAATGTATGCCCTTGAACTGGGCAAGAATGTGCCTCTCCTTGTTACGACTGTCAAGCCGGAAGGTACCCTTTCTCAATTACCGACGGTTTCATCTGGTGTTCACTACTCTCATTCGCCCTACTATATCCGTCGAGTTAGAATTAGTGCTGATGATCCATTGGTTAAGGTTTGTGAAGAGTTGAACTACCCTGTTTTCCCAGAGGTTGGTCAAGAGTGGGATACATGCTCGACTAAGGTCGTTGAGTTCCCTGTTAAGGCACCTGAGGGGCGTACCAAGTATGATGTATCTGCTATAGAGCAACTAGAAAACTATAAGATGTTTATGGAAGCCTATGTAGACCATAACTGTTCAATCACCGTTCATGTGAGAAACCATGAGTGGGAAGAGGTTGAAGAATGGGTATGGCAAAATTGGGATGAAATCATGGCTGTATCCTTCTTATCATTGGATGATTCTTTCTATGAATTATTACCATATGAGGCCATTGAAGAAGCAGAGTATCAAAAACGTGTTGAGGAAATGAAGGCCTTCAGACCATCCTTAATCTCAAAATACGAAAAGGAAGAGATCATCTTTGATATAGGAGATGAGGGTTGTGACACTGGCAACTGTCCTGTAAGATAATAACTTATGTGCACCTAGGAATAGGTGCGCATTTTTTTTGTGTTTTAAGGATTGCCAAATTTTAATTTATATGTCAATATTAATGATGTGCCATCAAAACACACATGTTTTTAATTGTAAACATGGGGTATATATGTATTAGGTAAAGTAAGGACTTAAGGAAGGATATATATGACTCCTCAAAAAGGTGATTCAATTCGAGAAGTAAACTCCATTTTTAATGAAGTTATTGAAAGCATAGATCAAAGCAAGACCCGGATTGTTGATATGGTATCTGACACTAGAGAAGAGCTGGATAAGTTAAAGGCTGACCTAGAAAATCTTCGAAGTCGTATTGAAGAAGCCATTGAAAAAGTGGATGAGTTAACCATGAAGGAAAAGTTAGCCCGTAATACCCTGGCCAATGTATCTAAAAATTTCAAGACAAATTCAGAAGATGTCATTAAGCAGGCCTATGAAAAGGCAAGTGAATACAGGATCAGTCTCCGTCTCGCTGAGAAAGATGAAAGCGATTTAAGGAATGAGCGAACAAGAATAGAACTGTCCATTAAAAGGGTTTTAAAAAGTATTCATGATGCAGAGCATGTCATCCACCAGGTATCCGTTGCAGCCTCTTATCTCAAGGGAGAGATTATGAGCGCCATAGAAACGGTATCGGGCAATAAGGATATGATGCTGGGGGTTGTTGTATTGGAGGCCCAGGAAAATGAAAGGCGGCGGATCTCAAGGGATATTCATGATGGACCAGCCCAACGGGTGGCCAATATTGTCATGAAGGCTGAACTCTGTGAGAAGATTGCCCAGAAGGATATCACCAAGGGGCTGGAGCAGCTGGCAACCCTTAAGACGGTTGCAAGAGAGGCCCTAGAGGATATTAGGGGGATCATCTATAACCTTCGACCCATGTCCTTTGATGATTTAGGTCTTAATAAGACCATTGAAATGAATGCAAGAAGTCTTCTGGACAATGAGGTAGACCTGAAGTGTGGCTTTAAAAAGGTACCAGACAACCTAGAGGAAATCATTCAACTGGCTGTTTTCAGAGTATCCCAGGAAATTGTAAACAACATTAAGAAGCATGCCAAGGCAAAGAGTGTCTACATTCAAACTGAGTATGGCACCAAGTACATGCGGTTGACGATTGGTGATGATGGGGAAGGCTTTGAGGTTCAGCCGACCCTGGATAGGGTTCGAAAGGAGAAACGTAACTTTGGACTCACAGGTCTCATCGAGCGTGTTGAGCAGTTACAGGGACAGATAAAAATCGATTCAGAAATAGGTAGGGGGACGATTTATAGTATCAAGCTCCCCTTGAATCGGGAGGTGATGCAGGGTGAGTAATCCAGTGAGAATAATGATTGCAGACGATCATGAAATTATTGTACAAGGCATCAAGTCTGTCTTGGAAATGGAAGAGGACCTAAAAATTGTTGCTGTTGCCCACCATGGTAACGAAGTAATCAGCCAAGTCCAGACCTTATTACCTGAGGTCCTGCTCTTGGACATGAGTATGCCTCAAAAGGATGGCCTGAGTATCCTCCAGGAGCTTAAGGCCGGAGGATGTTCCACTAAGATCATCATCTTAACCGTGGATAATTCCTCTGACGTTATAGAAAGAGCCATTGATTATGGGGCAGATGGTTATGTATTAAAAGAATCTACTACGGGTGAAATTGTAGAAGCCATAAGAACCGTCCACAAGGGGCAAAAGTACCTAGACAAGTCCCTCATGCAGTGGATGTTTAAAAAGTATAAGAAGGATGAACCAACAGTTTTTGATGATTTGACGACACGGGAAATTGAAATACTCTACCACATCTCTCGGGGGGACTCTAATAAGGAAATTGCAGACCAGCTCTTTTTATCAGAAAAAACCATCAAAAATAACATTACTAGGATTTTCAGGAAGCTAGAGGTTAAGGACCGGGTTCATGCAGCGGTCCTATCGGTTAATAACCACATAGAAGATGTTTATAGGAAGAAAGTTAAGAAGTAGCCAGGCCATGAGCCTAGGCTATTTTTTTATCGGGACCATGGTCCCTCCATTTACGGACCAGGGCCTCTGTTGAGACCAAGAATGCTTTGATACAATTAGACCATAAATAACAAGTCATTTGTTAAACTCAATTTAAGGAGGTCAGGTATGTTAGCATTATATTCATATTTATTAAGCTTTTTTAAGCAAGAAGAAGGACAAGGCATGGTAGAGTACGCTTTATTAATTGGTTTAATCGCAATTGTAGTAATCGTGGTACTTGTTAACTTAGGACCAGCAATTGCAGCACAATTCCAACAAATCATTAACAGCTTATAACATGCTATTGACCTCAATCTATTAGGATGGTTGAGGTTTTTTCTTTTTTGAAGAAGAACTACAGTAAATGAGGGATGCATATGAAATTACTCAAAAATCAAAAAGGACAGGGCCTTGTAGAGTTTGCATTAATACTACCGGTATTGATTCTTATTCTAATGGCTATTATTGAGTTCGGTTTTATGTTCAACTCCTACCTCACCCTAAGCAATGGGGTAAGGGAGGCAGGACGGTCTGCGGCCCTCGGAGCAGATGATGCTACTGTAGAACTGAGGCTGAGAGAGGCGGCCTCAAGTTTAGATGGCAGTCAGCTGGCCATAACGGTAACCCCCGCCCATAGAAGTAGGGGGGACCAAATCACAGTAGAAGCCACCTATACGTATCAATTTCTTACCCCCATTATAAGTGGTATATTTGGATCTGGAGTCACCCTAGAAAGTGATATCAAGGTTAGGATGGAATAGGAGGAGAGCATCATGTTAAAAAAGACAAGTGGTAATATCACCATCTTAGTTTCTTTTGTCCTGGTCTTAATACTGGTATCCCTTGCTTTTGTCACAGATTTCGGTGTAATTTATGCTGAAAAAGCAAAGTTGATTAAGGCCATGGATGCTGCTATTTTAGCAGGTGGTCAGGCCTTGCCAGAGAATATTTCTGAGGCAAGAAGTGTTATGGAAACCTACTTGATTGATAATGGTGTCGGCTTAGATCAGGTGACCATCTGGATAGCAGATGATGGTATGTCGGCATCTATTACAGGAACGAAGGATGTTGAGCATGTGTTTGCCAAGGTCATTGGGATGACCACAACAGAAGTCAATGGGATCAGCAAGATACAATTGGGAGCCCTTGTCAGTGTACAAGGGGGCATAAGACCCTTTGGGGTGGAAGCCTTTGACTTCAGCTATGGAGATCAGGTTGTTTTAAAAAGTGGAGCAGGAGATGGCTACTCTGGTAATTATGGAGCCCTAGCCCTTGGTGGAACTGGCGGTAGTGTTCTTCTGGACAATGCCCTTTATGGCTATACAGGTGAGATTGCTATAGGGGACTGGGTTTCAACAGAACCAGGAAATATTGTCAGCCTGCTAAAATATATGAAGGACTATATCAACACCATACCGGAAACCTTTGATAATTATAGTATGGGGTCTGATAGGATTTGGACCCTCCCCCTTATACGGTCTTTAGAGGTTGAGGGTAGGGACGAGGTGGAAGTTGTTGGCTTTGGTCAGTTCTTTGTTGAGGATATAGGAAAGGTTAGCGGGAAGGCTACATTTACAGGAAGATTTATCCAATATGTCAGCCCTGGAGATATAGACTTTGACCGTGTATCAACAGGAGCCCTAGGTATGAAGTTAGTTGAATAGAGGTGGAAAAATGGAAAAGACTAGAAGACGTTTACTATTAATATCTATAATTATTGCCCTCTTAGCAACAGCCAGTGTTTACTTATATCTTGAGTCTTTAGATACACGACCAGAAGTTGTTGAGGAGGTCCTTTACAAGAGTTTAGTTGCCAAGATCAATGTACCTCCAAGAACAATTATTACAGAAGACATGCTTGAGGTCATAGAAACAAAGGACCCTCAAGATGAAGCCCTCTTCTTCACAGAGGGAACCCAGGTGATTGGTAAGATAACTTCCATGCCCCTTTATAAGGGAGGTCCCATTTCAAAACAGGCCTTCTTAGAGCCGGAAGATCTACCCCTTAACCTGAAGATATCAGGTAATATGCGGGCGGTTGCTGTAGGCGTCTCGGGTGCAACAGGTGTTGCTAACCTGATTAAACCGGGTGACCGGGTAGACATTATCGTTTACCTGCCTGAAATAAAGGAAAACCAAGTGGTTGTCAGACCAGACATTGTAAAAATTATTCTTCAAAATGTTGAAGTTCTGGCCATAGATAACCACCTAAGTGAAGCAGATTATGAAGATGCCCTTAACTTAGATGCCACTGTAGAAAGTAGCCGAATGTACCTGGCTACCCTCAGTGTGCCTGTACAAGATGTTGAAAAGCTGATCCTGGCTAAGGACATAGGCTTTATTGACCTGGCTCTTAGACCCTTGGAAGGCGATTATGTCTATGTAACAGAAGGTATGATTTGGCAGGAACTTCTCTTAGATGACTTTGATAAGATCAAGGACATGTTCCCGAATTATGAAGTGAATACAGTAGGCAAGGTTGCTGTCGATGAAGATGAAGTAGACTATGACCAGTACATTTACTATACCGTGAAATATGGGGATACCCTCAGAAGTATCAGTCAACTTTTCTATGAGACAGAAGAAAACTATATTTTACTCAAGCAAGTTAATCGGATTGTGGATGAGAACTTAATTACAGCAGGTATGGGTCTCAAAATACCAGTTTTGAAAGAGTAGGTGGCTATTATGATTAAAATTCTTATAGCAGATGATATGGGGGATACCCGGGACCTAATCAAGCAGCTTTTAACCCTCAACCATGATCATTATGAGGTGGTTGGAGAGGCTGCCAATGGTGAAGAAGCCATACAGCAGGTGGGTAAGCTCAACCCGGACTTGGTCTTGATGGATATTAACATGCCAGTATTGAATGGCCTTGAAGCGACAGAAGCCATCACGACCCAGTATCCCAATGTAGATGTGATCATCATGTCCGTTCAGGCAGAGACAGAATACTTAAGAACAGCTATGTTATCTGGAGCCAAGGGCTACTTAATTAAACCTGTTGATGAAACAGAAATGATTGACATGATTGAAAAAACATATGAAAGAAGGCAGCACCTACAACCCCTTCACCTTGAGCAAAAGCCTGTTGAGGGGAGAGTTGTTTCCTTTTATGCTTTTAAGGGAGGGGTGGGCAAGACTCTATTAGCCCTTAATACCAGTATCATCCTTGCAGATAAGCAAAAGAAAAAGGTCTTACTGATGGACTTAGACCTTCATTTTGGTGATGTTGCCCTCATGGTCAACAAGCACCTTGAGAAGAACATTTTAGACTTTGTTGATGACGGATCTGATGTGGACCAGTTGGACCAATATGTCTATAATTATTCTCCTAATATGGATATCTTGTTTGCTCCCTTGAGTCCCGAGGGTGCTGAATATGTATCCAAGGGTACCATAGAAAGTGTCATAGAAAAAGCTTTGACTCTTTATGACTATATTGTTTTAGATACGGGGGTAAACTTTGAGGAACATACCCTGTATGCCTTGGATAAATCAGACATTATCTACATGGTAACATCCATGGAGATGACGGGGATCAAGAACAGTAAGTTGGGTCTCAAGGTTATGGATTCTTTGAACTATGCAGAAGAAAAAGTAAAAATCGTATTAAACCGTGTAGAAGAAAAATTCGGTGTTCATAAGACCGATGTAGAGAAACTGTTTGAGAAGTCGATTCATATGGCCCTGCCAGAATCCAAGAAAGAAGCCCTGATGTCCATTAATAAGGGAGAAGCCCTTGCATCAAGTAAATCGGGCAAGCAGTCTAAGCTCTACAAGACTTTAGTGAAATGGGTCAAAGAGATTGTGAGGGATTAGTATGTCATTAAAGGATCGATTGGAAAAAGTGAATGTTTCATCTGATAAGGGAAGGTTTCAGGATGGGGGCGGCCATGACCCCTTTGCAGACTTGAAATCAAAGATTCAGAACGCAGTTATTGATGATTTGGATATTGATTTTACAGAGGTGGATGAAGAAAATGAAACCCTAAAAGAAGAAATCAAGGCCATTGTAAAAAAACACGTGGAAAAAGAAGCCTTAAATCTGACCAACAATCAAAGAAAGAAAATTGAATCAGAGCTTCTCAATGAGATTATTGGGTTTGGTCCCATCACCTTTTACTTGGAAAGTCCCGATGTGACTGAGATCATGGTCAATGGGCCCAACCAGATATTTGTTGAAGAAAAGGGCAAGCTCATTCTAGCACCAGCTGTTTTTAAAGACAATGCCCATGTCCTCCATGTTATCAAGAAAATTGTATCAGCAATCGGCAGAAGGATTGATGAATCCTCTCCCATGGTGGATGCCCGGCTAAAAAACGGGTCCCGGGTAAATGCTATTATTCCTCCCCTTGCCATAGACGGTCCAACCTTGACCATCAGAAAGTTCGCTGAGGAGCCCTTTATGGTGGACGACCTCATTGGCTTTGGTACCTTTAATTCAAAAATGGCAGAAGTTTTAGAAGCTTGTGTTAAGGGCCGGCTCAACATCATTGTATCTGGTGGTACTGGGTCAGGTAAGACAACCACCCTAAATGTCTTGTCATCCTTTATACCAGAAGAAGAAAGAATTGTAACCATAGAGGATGCTGCAGAGCTTCAATTGATTCAAAGTCATATTGTCCGTTTGGAAACAAGACCCCCCAATGTTGAAGGCAAGGGGGAAGTGACCATACGGGACCTAGTAAAGAACAGTTTAAGAATGAGACCCGACCGAATTGTTGTTGGTGAGGTTAGATCAGGTGAAGCCTTAGATATGCTTCAGGCCATGAATACTGGTCATGATGGGTCCTTGACAACAGCCCATGCCAACAGTCCAAGAGATATGTTGTCCAGACTAGAGACCATGGTCCTGATGTCTGGTATGAACCTTCCTGTAAAGGCTGTTAGAGACCAAGTTTCATCTGCAGTGGACTTGATTGTTCAACAATCTCGTCTCCAGGATGGATCTAGAAAGGTTACTTATATAACTGAGGTACTTGGTATGGAAGGGGATGTTATTATCCTCCAAGACATATTCCGCTTTAATCAAAAGGGAATCGATAAAAAAGGACGGGTTATGGGAGATTTTGAGTTCACTGGTATTATGCCACGTTTCTTGCAAAATCTACGCAACCATGGTATTGAAATATCACAAGGAGTATTTACTTAGGGGTGTGATGGTGTGTTATATCTTTCAATTCTATTTATAGGGTCTTTCACCCTGGTCTTCATGTACTTGGTCTTACACAAGCTCTTTGTTAAGCCCCAGTACATTGACCGGTTGAACCTGGAACACAAGATGACTGTGACAGTTGACTTACCCAAGTGGCAGCAAAAGAAATATACAACTCTCATGTCTGGGATTGCCAGTAAACTACCCAGTAAGAGAAACTCTAAGACAGCCAAATTGTTACTTAGGGCCAATGTGAGTTTTTCAGCTGAGGAGCTGGTAATCTACAAGATCCTCTTTGCGGCCGGCCTAGGCTTTTCTGTTTTTGTGTTGACCTCTAATTATATATGGACTGGACTTGTGGTGTTCATGATTTGGTACCTTCCCACCCTGTGGTTAAAAAATAAGGCTAAATCAAGACTCAAGGACTTCAATGATCAGTTGAATTCAGGTTTAAGTTTAATGTCCAATGCCCTAAAGGCGGGGCACTCTTTCAACCAAGCGATTGCTCTTTCGGCCAAGGAGACAGCAGGATCGTATTCAGAAGAATTTAAAGTTCTATTAAAAGAATTGAACTTTGGTCTTGCCATAGAGGATGCCTTTGCCAACATGTCTGATAGAATGCCATCTTTGGACTTAAAGCTCCTGATCAATGCCATCCTAATCCAAAAGGATGTTGGCGGTAATCTTTCAGAAATTCTAGATAATATTTCCACAACCATTAGGGACCGACAGAAGTTACAAAATGAAATGAAGACTTTAACAGCCCAGGGGAAAATGTCTGGTGGGATTGTTATGTTTATGCCAGTGGTCCTAGGACTTGTGATTTATGTCTTTAATCCATCTTATATAGCCCTCCTCTTCCAGACCAAGGTCGGCTTGGCTATGTTGGGCTTGTGTGTCTTTAATGAGTTTCTAGGTATGATGATTATAAGAAAAATCATCAAAATAGACCTGTAGGAGGTGGGCTTATGTTGTATGTTTCGGTTGTATTAACGTTCGTAGGCTTAATCACCTTATTCTATGCTTTGATGCTTTATATTAAGGGAGATGCCATTAAGATGAATGACCGGCTTGAGGGGATTCAGAACATTGAAAAACCTTGGTTGGCAGAAGGTGCTGACAAGCACCAGAGTTTGGGAGACTACATCCTTAAAAGTGTTGGTCATGCTATTACCCAAAGAACATCTGAAAATAAGAGAAAAAAACAACAAAGAAAATTAGAACAAGCAGGTGTCCTAGAGACTCAAACCTATGAGCAGTTCATGGCCAGAAAGTTAGTCATCTTCCTGGTGGGTGGCTTGGGGTCTGCCTTACTAGTCCTTGCCACAAGCAGGGATATCAACAATATGATTATGATTTCAGGTTCTATCCTAGTCTTGATCATGGTCTGTTATCGGTTTTATATCTCTAAGAAGATGACCAAGAGAAAGGATATGATCATCAAGGCCCTGCCCTACACCCTTGATTTAATTACTGTATCTGTTGAAGCTGGCTTGTCCCTAGACGGTGCCTTGGGTCGAATTGTTATGTCTGTAGCCGGTCCCTTGTCATATGAGTTTAATCAGACCCTCAAGGAAATGCGGATGGGTATTAGTAAAAAAGAGGCCCTGACTAATATGTCAGAACGGGTAGACGACCGTGATGTTTCTATGCTCCTATCTTCTATGATTCAAGCAGATGAGCTTGGGGTTAGTTTAAGCAAGATACTTAGGATAGAGGGAGCTCAGTTGAGGGAAAAACGTCAGCAGGCTGCCAAGGAAAAGGCCATGAAGGCTCCTGTTAAGATGCTCTTTCCCCTGATGTTTTTTATTTTTCCAACAATATTTGTTATAATATTGGCACCGGCCTTTATTCAAATGAGTCAATCGTTTTAGGATAGGAGACTTTATGAACCTATATTACCAGGGACAGATTATCCACCACCGCGTCCTGATGGCAGATACATTTATCAAACGTTTAAAGGGCTTGATGTTCATCAAGAAACCACCCGATTATCTACTGGTTTTCCACCCTTGTAATTCCATTCATACCTTCTTCATGCGTATCCAAATAGATGTCCTATTTTTAGATAGTGACCTGGTTGTTGTCAAAAAGATAGAGGGCTTAAAAAAGAATAGGGTCATTATGCCAGTGGCAGGGGCCAAGTATGTTATTGAGGGAAGGCAAGGAAGTTTTAAGCAAATAGCTGCTGGGGATTGCCTCAGCTTATGTTAGGAGGTCCAATGTACTACCAATTGATCGTCATCCTCTTATCAGGTGTCGTTATATTTTATACAGATTTTAAGTACCGCAAGATCCCCAACTGGGTGAACTTAATGATTGGTCTTGCTGGTCTAGCCTATATGATTTTCACTCAATCTTTTCTTCTGCATTTGTTAGGCGGCCTTGTTCCAGGCCTGGTCCTCTTCTTAATAGCGGTTAAAACCAAGGGGTTTGGCATGGGAGATGTAAAGTATGTGATGGCATCCGGACTTGTTTTAGGACTGCTTGTTGGTATCAATGGTCTTTTATATGGTGTGATCATGGGAGCTGTCTATGGCCTTAATTTAGTAATCGCAAAAAAAGCAAAGGCGAAAGATACCTTTGCTTATGGGCCTTATTTGGTTATGGGTAATCTCTTGGCAATCATCTTAGAGCATGACATTTTGGGGCTTGTCCTCTAGGTAAGCAATAATATTATCAATAACAATTTGCCCCCTTCGGAGTATAGACTCCTTGGTTGCATAGGCTACATGAGGGGTTAAAACCGCAGTGTTCTCATAGATTAAGGCTTCATCCTTAGTTAAGGCAGGTTCCTGGTCGAAGACATCGATACCAGCACCTGCTATTTTATTAGCCTTAAGAGCCTGAGCCAAGTAGGCCTGGTCTACAATCGGACCCCTAGCAGTATTGATGAGGATGGCCGAGGGCTTCATCATGTCAATCTGGCTAGCAGCGATGAGATGCCTTGTATCTGGTGTAAGTGGGACATGAACAGAGACAATGTCAGACTGGGACATAAGATTTTCCAGGGATATGTACTCTACACCAAGGGCCTTCATGGTTGGGTTTTCTGAACGGTTATAGGCTATTACTCTACAGCCAAAGGCCAGGGCAAGTTTGGCAACTTGACAACCAATGGCCCCCATACCCACTAGGCCAAAGGTCTTTTGATAAAGTTCATGGCCTACAAGACCCTGCTTGGTCTCTAGAGCCCGGGTAGCATCATCACATCTCGGTATATTTCTCAAGACACTTATGGTCAGACCCAGGGCCAATTCAGCAACGGCATGGGTACAGTAGTTGGCTGAGTTGGAGATGATGATATTACGTTCTTTACATATGTCTTGTGCAATATGGTCAATACCCACAAAAGCAACAGAAATCATTTTAAGGCTTGGACAGGCTTCAATGACCTCTTTCGTCAGGGGAGTGTTGGCAATGACTAATATATCAGCCGTCTGGGCCCGTTGAATCATTTCCTCTGGACTCTTTGCAATAGAGTCATACATATCGATATCATGGTCCGAAAGAGGACCAAGTCTTTCTTCTAATTCCTCATTGGATAAACCAATAGGTTCTAAAATTACAATTTTCATAATGCCTCCTTTAATATGTTTAGGGTAACAAAAGATTTATGAGCCGTCAATGATTTTACAGACCAATGGGCCAAGTATGCCCATGTTTTCTAGAAAAGACCATAGGCTTCTAGAGGTCAGGAGTGCATGTTGGCAAGATTACAGGTAGGTTACAATTAATTACGATTCATTAAGTTTAGCTAAAGTTGATATAATTCTGACATGGAAGGGTATATCATGTGATTAGAAAGAAAAGCGGAGGCTTAGAAATAGAAGGAGGAAGGGATGTTCAGACGATTAATTTGTTTTGGTCTGATAGTGGTGATGGTAATTAGTTTTCCTTTCAGTTTAGCTTTAGAAGATGATACAAGTGAGGGGACATCACCTACTGAAGAAGTTGTTATCGACGAAGAGGTTCCTGTTTTCGTGGATGTAGAAGAGGGAGAATGGTACTATGAAGCCGTTATGCTCATGGCCCAAAGGGGGATTATCACTGGTTATCCAGATAAAACCTTTAGGCCCATGGCACCAGTCTTGAGGGAAGAGTTTGCAAAAATGATGGTAAAAGCCTTGAAATTGGACTTGGTTCCTGTAGGGTCTAGTTTCGTAGATGTTGCTGATGGCTACTGGGCATCATCTTATATAGAAACAGCAAAATTATACTTAACAGGTTATATCAGACAGGGAGAATACCTTTATAAGCCGGCTGAATCAGCGGTGCGTGAAGATATGGCAGTGGCCTTGGTAAAGGCCAAGAATCTCGAGATTGACGAGACCATGTTGTCAGCCCTAGATGAGTATGAAGACGCTGATTTAATTTCTGATAAGTTAAGAACCTATATGGCTGCGGCAGTTTACCATGAAGTGATGATCGGCTATGTGATCGATGGAAAGAAATACCTGAAGCCTAATGAGAGTTTAAGTCGTGCAGAGGCCTCGAAGTTAATCGCTTCTGTTATAACTGAAGAAGAGGGAGAAGCTGAATTGACTGAAGTCCTTATTGTAAAAGAAGGTGACTTTCCTCTTGAAGCCATCAAGGAAGAAAGGGGTTACAAGCTGACCTGGTCTTATGAAGAAGATGAAGAAGCTGCCTTCAGGGTTATTGCCTCTCAGTTAGATCCAGACCTTTCCTACCCAGAGGATGGCTATACAGCCTATATAGACCAGATGACCTATGACCTTCATATTGGAAGCTCATATGTGAATGGAGACTTTGATGAGTTCCTACCAGGTGAGACCTACTATTTAGCAGTTATAGCTGGAGACGCTGACAAAATCGTGACCAGCGATATCATTCAAATTAAAATGCCCCAGGCTCAATTGGCAGGATTGACGGTTCCAAGTGTCAGTGTCCAAGTAACAGACGAAGGCCTTCTTGTTAAGTGGAAGCCTATTGACCATCCGGACCTTATGGGCTTTAATGTTGTTGCCTCTAAGACCGTTGAAAATCCGTCCTACCCCATGAATGGTTATGGCGCTTGGCTACCTGACCCTGGGGCCACAGAATATTTAATCAGACCTAAAGATACCTACAGCGGTGGTGACCTAGAAGGTAGCTTTGTCAGTGGCCAAGACTACTACATTAATATCACTGCCATTTATAATACCGGTACGGTCTCGGGTCAGGGACTTATGGCAACCATGCCTGATGTGGAGTTAAATCCTATAGACTTGTCAGATAAGACGCCCAAGGTAACAGCATCCATAGTGGATGGTAAGGTTTTAATCACTTGGTCAATGGTTGACCAGACAGGCCTACAGGGCTACATGCTTGTTGCATCCTTGAACAACCCCAACCCTGTTTACAATCAAGATGGTTATGCCTACTGGATTACTACCTTGAATACCCAGGAGAAGCTTATAGAACCCTTTAGCTTGTACAAGGGGGGGGATGTAGGTGGCAAACTATTACCTGGTGAGACTTATTACTTCTCTGTTACCGCCTTATTTGGTGACAGGAAGATACCAGGAAATGCTATTCGATTGACCATGCCAAACTTAGAATAATTCAAGTCATCCATAAATCCTACTAGGGTTTATGGATTTTTTACGGCATATGGTTAAGAAAGAAAAATATGGGTAAGTATAGATAGTGAGGATTCCTAAATATATATTAATAATTTGGAAAAAATCTAGTCTTAAATGCTGTAAGTATGCTAATATGAATGTATTAGGAGGAATTATATGAATACAAAGAAATTATTGGATATCGCTCTTGATCTTGCTGGCCTTTCTGAAGCGCCACACGATACTGGCATTCAAGTGCCTGGTGATAACATAAAAAAAGTTTTAATCGGTGTAGACATGGAGACACCTGAATTATTACTCGGTAAACAACTCGGCTATGATTGTGTTGTGAGCCACCATCCAAAGGCAGACTCAACAGTTGTTGACTTCCACAAGGTTATGGATGTTCAAATTGATAAGATGGTATCTTTTGGTGTGCCAATTAATAAGGCCCAAAAGGTCTTGAGAAAAAAGCAAGGTTCTGTTGAGCTGGGAGGTCATGTGAGTAATTATGACCGTCATTCATCGAGTGCTCGTTTACTTGATATGCCTTATATGAATATTCACTTGCCTGCTGACATTATTACAGAAGGCATTGTACAAAATCATTTAGATGAAAAGCTAGGTGACAATCCTAAGAGAACCATAGGGGATGTCATTGATGCTTTAAATGAGATGCCTGTTTACAAAAATGCTGTATCAGGTCCTGTTGCACGCGTGGGTGGAAAAACTGATTATGCTGGTAAGATTGCTGTTTTAATGGCTGGTGGTACCGGTGGTGGTTCTGATGTTTTTAAGGCCTACTTTGAAGCTGGTGTAGGTACTATTGTTTGCATGCATGTTCCTGAAGATGTAAAACGTGCAGTTGCGGAGCAAAATATTGGCAACATCATTGTGGCGGGTCACATGGCAAGCGATTCTATTGGCTTGAATGTGATTATTGATGCATGGGAAAAAGAGGGCGTAGAAGTAACAAAAATGTCTGGTATATTATAAGATAATTCTCGGTTTTTTTGCCGAGAATTTTTTTCATAATAAATTATACAAATTTTCAGAATTTTTCAATAATAAGAAGGAGTTTTTAAGTCGCATATAGAATTAATATAAAGTGCGATAAAATAAATATCACAAGGAGGGTACGTATGAAGAATTACAAATATGACAACATCAGAAATATTGCTTTACTTGGGCATGGCCACTCAGGGAAGACGACTTTAACTGAATCCATTCTTTACACATTGAAGCAAGTCAAAAGAATGGGTACAGTAGAAGACGGAACAACTGTATCTGACTATGATAAGGCAGAGATCAGTCGAGGTTTCAGTATCGGTACTTCAATCATTCCTGTAGAGTGGAATAACTCAAAATACAACTTAATCGATACACCGGGTTACTTTGATTTTGTTGGTGAAGCCTTCAGTTCTCTACGTGTAGCCGGTAGTGCTGTTATTATGGTTGATGCTAGTTCTGGTATTGAAGTTGGTACCGAAAAGGCTTGGCGTTATTGTGAAGATCGTAAAATGCCTCGTTTGATATTTATTAATAAAATGGATAAAGAGAATATTGATTATGTTAAGGTCTTAAGAGAGTTAAAAGACACCTTTGGTAAAAAAGTTGCACCATTTGCTGTACCTTGGGGCGTAGGTCCAGACTTCAAAGGCTTTGTTAATGTTGTTGACCTTATAGCTAAAGAGTTTAACGGAACAGAATGTGTTGAAACAGATGTACCAGAAGAGTTAATGGCAAGAGTAAACCCCATTAGAGACATGCTTATTGAATCTGTAGCAGAATCTGATGAAGACCTAATGGAAAAGTACTTTGAAGGAGAGACATTCACGACAGAGGAAATTCATGAGGGCTTAAGAAAGGGTGTTATTTCAAACGAAATCGTTCCAGTAATCGTTGGTTCTGCAACCAAGGGAATTGGTTTACATACATTGTTAGATATGGTATATGACTACATGCCAACACCACATGACATGCATGATGGTATTTATACAGGCCAAAATCCAGACACTGAAGAGGGTGTATCAAGAGAAGTAGATGAAAATGGACCTCTTTCAGCCTTGGTATTTAAGACCGTGGTTGACCCGTTTGTGGGTAAAATTTCTCTCTTCAAGGTTTATTCAGGTAAGTTTAGAAAAGACATTGAAGTCTTGAATTCAACTCGAGATGAGGTTGAAAAAGTAGGCTCGGTCTTCTTATTAAGAGGTAAGGAACAATTAGAAGTTGATAGTGTCTTAGCAGGGGATATTGGAGCGACTGCTAAGTTACAACATACAGAGACTGGTGATACCCTATGTGATAAGGCCAATCCAATTGTCTATCCAGGTATCAAGCTGCCAAAGCCATGTATCTTTATGGCTGTTGAGCCTAAGTCTAAGGGCGATGAAGAAAAGATTGGTCAAGCCCTTCATAAACTTGTAGAGGAAGACCCAACCTTTGTGGTTCAAAGAAATAAGGAAACCAAGCAGCTCTTGATTGGGGGCCAGGGGGCCATGCAACTTGGGGTTATTACCAACAAGTTAAAGAATATCTTTGGTGTTGATGTAGACCTTGTGGACCAAAAAATTGCTTATAGAGAAACCATCAAGGGCAAGGCCAAGGTTCAAGGCAAGTACAAGAAACAATCGGGTGGTTCAGGTCAATACGGTGATGTTCATATTGAGTTTGAGCACAATGATGGAGACTTTGTGTTTGAGGAAAAAATCTTTGGTGGTTCAGTTCCAAGGAATTACATTCCAGCTGTTGAAAAAGGCCTAGTTGATTGTCTTGAAAAGGGTGTTTTAGCTGGATTCCCAGTTGTGAATATTAAGGCTACCCTCCTAGATGGATCTTACCATGCAGTTGACTCTTCGGAAATGGCCTTTAAGATGGCGGCATCTCTTGCCTTTAAGAAGGGGTGCCAGGAAGCCAAGCCTGTTTTATTAGAACCGATTTATGCGGTTAATATCATTATTCCTGAAAGTTACATGGGGGATATCATGGGAGATATGAACAGACGTCGTGGCCGTGTTCTGGGGATGGAACCAGCTGTAGCCAAGGGTTTCCAAAAGGTTGTAGCAGAAGCACCCCTAGCTGAAATGTTCAAGTATGCAACGGAGCTTAAGTCTATGACTCATGCTCGTGGGTGGTTTGATATGGAATTTGAAAGATATGAAGAGGTACCTAGCCAACTAGCAGAAAAAATTATAGCTGAAGCCAAGGAAGAGAAATAAGATCTTAAGCCATGACGAAAGTCATGGCTTTCTTTTCAAGTGAGACAAATTAATCAGAACTTTTGTTCTTTATTCCTGAATTTGATATACTGGTTATAGGAGGTGACTTTCTTGTCCTTATATGAAAATTTTTCAGATAAATCTAAGTTAATATTAGACCAGGCCTATACAGAAGTAAGGTCTATGAATATGAATTATGTTGGGTCTGAGCATCTTTTGCTAAGCCTACTTAAAGTAAAATCAGATATTGTTGATGAAATAAAAAGATACAACCGACTCACCTACCAGGATGTTAAAAAAGAGTGTTTACGATTCGTTGGGATTGGCCTTGTGGCTCGTGAGATTCAGGGGTATTCTGGCAGGGCCAAGGAGATTTTGAAGCAGGCTTCCTTTGAGGCCCACGCCCTCAAGTCCCTACATGTAGAACCTGTCCATATTTTTTTAGCCCTTCTAGACTTCCAGGAGGCCACGGCCATAAAAATTCTTGAGAAGATAGGTTTCTCTGCCTTCGACATGAAGACAGACGTCATCAGGGAACTGGATAGCCAGGCCAAGGCCAAGGAAAGGTCGTCTAAGGAAAAAATAGAAAACTCATTTTTGGAAACCTATGGGGTTAACATGACCCAGATGGCCAAGAAAAAGAAGTATGACCCCCTCATCCATAGGAGTGATGAAATCCAGCGGGTGATTCAAATTCTGGGCCGTCGGACTAAGAATAACCCCTGTTTGATTGGTGAGCCTGGCGTAGGTAAAACAGCCATTGCAGAAGGAGTTGCCCAACTGATGGTTGCCAGTCAGGCTCCAGATTATTTGGTTGGAAAATCCTTAATCTCTGTATCCCTAGCCTCTTTGTTGTCAGGATCTAAATTTAGGGGGGAGTTTGAAGACCGGTTGACCCAACTGATTCGAGAGGTAAGATCCAAGAAAAATATCATTCTGTTTATTGATGAAATTCATACCCTGGTTGGAGCAGGGGCTACTCAGGGAGCCATGGATGCTGCCAATATCCTCAAGCCCTTCCTAAGTCGAGATGATATTCAACTCATTGGGGCGACGACTCGGACTGAATATAACAAGTATATAGAAAAGGACCTGGCTCTAGAAAGGCGTTTGCAGCCGGTTGTCATAAATGAACCAAGCCTGGAGGCTTGTATTGATATGTTGGAAGGAATCAAGGGGGCCTATGAAGCTTATCACAACCTAGTGATTTCAAAAGAGGCCATAGAGGCTTCTGTTAAGCTGTCCCACCGATATATGACTGACCGTTTCTTACCCGACAAGGCCATTGACCTCATGGATGAAGCGGCCTCGAGGGGCCGACTCAACCAGACAAAGAAGCTTGAGCGGGACCATATCTACGAGGTGGTGTCCCTTTGGACAGGCATGCCTCTGGGGGCCTTAAAGGAGGAGGCCATGGTTGACCTTCAAGGACTTGAGGGACGGCTTAATAAAGAAATTATTGGTCAAGACTTAGCTGTTAAGACCATTTGTGATGCTATCAAGCGGTCCCGTGTGGGCCTGAATGACCAAAGTAAACCCTTGGGTGTCTTCTTCTTCGTGGGGTCTACAGGAGTTGGTAAAACAGCCCTGGCCAAGACCCTAGCCAGGGAGTTGTTTGTTGATGACAAGTCACTTATACGGTTGGATATGTCTGAGTATATGGAGAAACACAGTGTGTCTAAGCTTATTGGGGCTCCCCCAGGTTATGTGGCTTATGAAGAAGGGGGACAGTTGACCGAGCGGGTTCGTCGCCAACCCTATTCAGTTATTCTCTTTGATGAGCTAGAAAAGGCCCACCCTGAGGTTCTTAATCTTTTGTTGCAGTTATTAGATGAAGGAAGCCTGACCGACTCTAAGGGCCGTCTAGTTAACTTTAAGCAGTCCCTCATCATCTTTACTTCAAATGTAGGAAGCGAGTCAATTCAGGAAAGAACCATTGGGTTTAACCCAAATGATGGTACAACAGATGAGTATATAGTTTTCGAAGAAAACTTAAATAGGGCCCTTAAGCAGACCTTTAAAACGGAGTTCTTAAACCGAATAGATGAAATCGTAATCTTCCAGGCCTTAAAGCGGGAGGCTGTGATTAAGATTATCCACCTCCTCCTAGAGGAATTAAAGGATCGACTGAAGGAATTGGGCTTAACTATCGAGTTCTCCAAGGGTCTAGTGGGAAGAATTTATGAACTAGGCTATTCAGAAAAGTATGGGGTACGGAGCCTTAAGCGATGTATCACCCGCCTGGTGGAGAATCCTTTATCAACCTACTTACTGGAAAATCAAGTGTCCGAGGGGCATTTACAAATGAAGTTGAATGGTCATCGTAAGATCAATATCAGCCTGAAGTGTTAGAAAGGCAAAAAAATGGGTAAAAATATAGTGAAATATGTGTGTCAAGAATGTGGCTGCATTTCAAGTAAATGGCTGGGCAGGTGTCCAGAGTGTAATAATTGGAATACCTTTGTAGAAGAAATGCCTGAAGTCAAGGCCATAACAAAGTCTGTTGGTATATCAACTAACCAAAAACCGGTCAAGCTTTCGGAGGTTGAAATACTGGATGAGGACCGATATACGACAGGCTTGTCTGAACTAGACAATGTTTTAGGCGGCGGTATTGTGAAGGGGGCCTTGGTTTTGGTCGGAGGTGATCCGGGTATTGGCAAGTCGACCCTCCTCATGCAAGTAGCCCATGCCATCAGTCAGAAAAAACTAAAAGTCTTGTATGTATCAGGTGAGGAGTCGCTCAAGCAAACTAAAATACGAGCCGATCGCTTGGGAGTTGCTGGAGATAAAATTTACCTGGTATCAGAAAATAATCTAGACTATGTGGTCAAGTATGTAGAGGATATTGGCCCGGATATCCTTATAGTGGATTCCATTCAAACAGTCTTTAACCCAAGTGTATCCTCAGCCCCTGGGAGCGTATCCCAGGTTCGTGAGGCGACAGCGACCTTAATGAGAATATCAAAGGTCTCTTCTGTTGCTACCTTTATTGTGGGCCATGTGACCAAAAGCGGTGCCATAGCAGGCCCTAAGATTTTAGAACATATGGTGGATACTGTCCTCTACTTTGAAGGAGAAAAGAACCACACCTTCAGAATACTGAGGGGGGTTAAGAATCGGTTTGGGTCGACAAATGAAATCGGGATTTTCGAGATGACCTATAAGGGGCTGAGTGAAGTAAAAAATCCTTCTGAAATTTTCCTGTCCAACCGACCTGAAAGTGTACCTGGGTCCGTTGTTGTAGCAGGTATGGAGGGGACAAGACCCGTCTTGGTTGAACTGCAGGCTTTGGTGTCTGACTCTAGTTTTGGTACGCCCAGACGGATGTCTATGGGGGTAGACCACAATAAGGTGACCATGATGATGGCCATTCTAGAGAAGAGACTGGGTATCCAAACTCAGGGGTGTGATGCCTACCTTAATGTAGTAGGGGGCATGCAGTTGTCAGAACCGGCTATCGATTTGGCTATTGTAGCAGCTGTGGTTTCAAGTTTTCGCAATAAGGTGATTGATGAGGGCATGGTTATATTTGGTGAGGTTGGCCTAACAGGAGAAGTTAGGGGGGTCTCAAACATTGAACAGAGAATCAATGAAGCCATTAAATTAGGTTTCAAGACTTGTATTATTCCTAAGAAAAATGCCAAGGAAAAGTTCCCGGGGATTAAGGTGATAGGAGTAGACAGTGTTGAAGCCATGATACAACATATTTTTTAGTTGATGATTTGATTGAGAGCATGATCATCAACAATAGAGTTTCACATAAGGAGATATTATGATTTATAAGAAGGATAAGCGACACGATGCATTTAAAGAAATATTAGAACGTTTATCTCCTGGCACCATGCTAAGAGATGGATTAGAGAATGTTTTAGCGGCTAAAACAGGGGCTCTAATTGTTTTTGGTGATGATGTGAAACGACTATCTGATGGCGGTTTTTATATCAATGAAGTTTTTTTACCAGCAAAATTGTATGAGTTGGCCAAGATGGATGGGGCCATAATTCTCAGTGAGGATGGCAAAAAAATCCTATATGCCAACACCCATTTAAACCCAGAAGCAACCATTGAAACTAGCGAAACTGGCATCAGACACCGGACGGCTGAGAGGGTAGCCAAGCAGACAGGCTTCCTGGTGATTTCGATTTCCCAAAGAAGGGATTTAATCACCCTGTACAAGGATTCTGAAAAGTATGTGCTTCCCCATACCAATCAGCTCATTAGCCGGGCCAACCAAGGGATCCAAACTATTGAGAAATACCGTAAGGCCTTTGATGATAGCATAGAGATGTTAAACAGCCTAGAGTTGGAAGACTTAGTCTCTCTAAATGATGTTTGTGTGACCATCCAACATGCTGAAATGTTGGCCAACATGGGACGGGATGTAAACCGTTACATATTGGAGTTAGGAGATGAGGGGGAAATGATTGCCAACCACTTGAGTCAGTTGGTTGGTGATGTTGACCATGAACTTAGAAATATCATAAAAGATTATGCTTATGAAGATGCTCTTACAGATTATGAGGAGAACTATTACTTAGATGTGACGAATATCTCAGATCGGTTGGGCTATTATTCGGAAGTGGATGTCTTAGATGCTCCAGTTTTTACTCGGGGTTACAGGCTATTATCTAAGATCAAGAGAATTCCAGATTATGTAGTAGAGAATGTCATCAACCACTTTGACGATTTTCATAGTATCATCCAGGCGAGTATGGATGAACTTGATGAGGTGGAAGGTGTTGGAACAGTGCGTGCTCGAACAATTGTAGAGGGATTACGGCGGGTTAAGGAGCTTTATTCCTTTGAGAGGAAATAGGAGGTTCAAATGTTCAAATGTGGTGACAAGATTTTGTATCCTATGCATGGAGCTGGGGTTGTAGAAAACATAGAAATGATTAATATTGTGGGTGAAGACAAACAGTATTATGTCGTCAAACTACCTTCAAAAAATATGACAGTAAGAATTCCTGTAGAAAATAGCGACAATTTGAACTTAAGGGAAATCATTGATTCTAAAGCAGTGCCGGAAGTGTTTAATGTTTTCAAGGAAGACTATGTAGACAAGGGGCTTAACTGGAATAAACGGTTTAAGTACAACATGGAAAAGGTGAAGAGTGGTAACATTTATGAGTTGGCCAATGTTATTAAGGACCTCATGCTCAGAGACCAGGATAAGGGACTTTCAACAGGGGAAAGAAAGATGCTCAACGATTCCAAGCAACTCTTTGTTAGTGAAATTTCCTTGGCTTCAGGCCGAGAAAAGTTAGAGGTTGAAAATATTATTAAGGGTTATTTCTAAGTCAGGATTCTTCCTGACTTTTCCTTTACCCATTCATATTAAATAAATATAAAAGGAAATGATTTCAAATCGTTTTATGGTACTATTATTGGGGAAGGGAGGTACTTATGTTAAAGAAAATGATACGGTTAATTATTGGCCTGGCTGGTGTTTCGACAGGGGTTGCCCTATCCACATCAGTCTTACAGAAGGTTGCCATAGAGAAATACATTGATGTGGCTTGGGGACCTGGGATTACAGAGCTTGTGTTAGTGGCCTTATCTGGACTTATATTAGGATTAATTGCATATTTTATTTCACCCCTACTTATGTTAGTGGGGAACAAGTTGGCCAAATACATTGAACGAGAGGTACAGAAGATACCATCAGACCAGTTTGCCCTAGGATTTGTAGGCCTACTCCTAGGCCTCTTTCTTGCTTATCTCATTTATAATTTGATGGATAAGTTTTTAGTTGTTGAGTTTATCAATAGTGTAGTGGGCATCGTCCTTTATTTGTTCTTGGGTTACTTGGGGGTTCGGATGGCTCTGGCCAGTAAGGCAGACCTGTCCAAGCTGCTGGTGGTTTTCAATAAGGCCCCCCTGGGCAAGGTTCAATATGAAGTGAGACCCAAGGTTTTGGATACCAGTGTTATTATTGATGGACGTCTTTTGGATATTTGTAAAACCAAGTTTATAGAGGGTCCCCTGGTGGTGCCCGAGTTTGTCTTGAAGGAACTCAGACACATAGCTGATGCCTCAGACCCCCTTAAGCGCAAGCGGGGAAGACGGGGCTTGGACATTTTAAACAAGTTGCAGACTGAAATCGACAATGAGGTCATTATAGACAATACTGATTTCAAAGATGAAAAAGAAGTAGATATCAAGCTCTTGAAGTTGGCCAAAAAAATAAATGGTCTGGTAGCGACTCACGACTTCAACCTCAACAAGGTAGCCATCGTTCACGGTGTAGATATCTTAAATATCAATGCCCTAGCAAACGCCGTGAAACCAGTTGTTATTCCAGGTGAAGAAATGCTTGTACAAATTGTCAAAGAGGGTAAGGAAAACAACCAAGGTCTGGCCTATCTAGATGACGGGACAATGATTGTAGTTGAGGATGGTCGATCACTCATTGGTCAAGAGGTGACTGTTGTTGTGACGACAGCCCTTCAAACGGCAGCGGGTAAAATGATATTTGTAAAAGTAAAGTAGGAGTTTTCATGGAGATTAGTGTAGTGATTCCAGCCGCAGGCTCAGGCAGGCGGATGGGTTTGGACCAAAAGAAACAGTTTTTAGTTTTAGAGGGTCTGCCGGTTATTGTTAGAACCATTCAGGCTTTCTTGAATTATGACATTATTAAGACGATTATTGTTGTGACATCACCTGGGGACCTAGGGCAGATGGAGGACCTTTTAAGGGACCATGGCTTGGACCAGGTAGTCTGTGTTCCGGGAGGCAAGGAAAGACAGGATTCTGTTTATCAGGGTCTCTGTCAGGTCAAGACATCCCATGTCATGGTTCATGATGGGGCAAGGCCCTTTGTGAGCCAGGAACTTATAGCGGCTAATATAGAGGGCCTAAAAACCCAATCTGCCCTTATTACAGCAATACCAGTCAAAGATACCATCAAGGAGGTTGAGGGGAACCATGTCAAAATAACCCTGGATAGGTCAAGCTTAGTCCAGGTACAGACCCCGCAATCCTTTGAAACCCTTTTACTGAAGGCGGCTTATGACCAGGCCTTTGAGAGGGGCCTTCAGGTAACGGATGATGCATCAGTTGTAGAAGCTTATGGCCAGCCTGTAGGCCTGGTGGCGGGATCTAGCTTGAATGTTAAGTTGACCCTGGCAGAAGACCTAGTCTTAGGGGCATTTATATTAAGGAGGTTGTCATGAGAATTGGCATAGGATATGATGTTCATCAATATACCAAACACAGACCCCTGATTTTGGGAGGGGTTCATGTGCCTTATGAAAGGGGCTTGTTGGGGCACTCGGACGCAGATGTTCTGACCCATGCGATTATGGATGCCCTCTTAGGGGCTGCTGCTTTAGGAGACATAGGCAAGCACTTCCCAGATGATGATCCCAAGTTCAAGGGGATTTCTAGCTTACTTCTCTTAGACCATGTGAAAGCTGCCATTGAAGACAAGGGCTATCGAATAGAGAATATCGACAGTGTCATTATGTGTCAAGCACCAAAACTAGCTGACCATATCGGGCAGATGGTAGACAATATAGCCAAGGTATTGGGCCTGGATAAGGACCAGGTCAATGTCAAGGCCACAACCACGGAGAAGTTAGGCTTCGTTGGGCGAAAAGAAGGCATTGCATCTGAAGCAGTGGCCCTTCTGACCCGAGCCTAGAATCTTGACAAGAGGCTTCAAATACCTTATGATTGTGGTAATTAAACAGGCTTTTAGAAATGATTAAAATCCATAGTATGGATCATATGATTAGACTCCCCGTTTCTAAAAAATGGGGAGTTTTTACTTGGTGGCAAGACGCAAGGTCTCGTCAACTTTGGGGTATAATAAGGAGGGAGTATGGCCAATTATAAGTTCAACCAACATAAGACATGTGAATATTTTCCTTGTCACAAGGTAGAGGATCCATCCACTTTCAACTGTTTGTTTTGTTATTGTCCCCTCTACCTCTTAAGAGATGAGTGTGGTGGTGACTTTAACTACGACCACGGCATAAAAGATTGTTCCAAGTGTACCAAGCCTCATGGACCAGATAGTTATGAGTTTGTTATGAGTAAGATGAAGTTAGTAATGGAGAGAGGCAAGTTAGGAGGAAAGTAATGGGAAATCGTGTTAGGTTTGCACCCAGCCCTACTGGTTATGTGCATGTTGGTAGTTTAAGAACTGCCTTATATGATTATATGTTTGCAAAGAAAAATGGTGGACAATATGTCCTAAGAATAGAGGATACAGACCGTACCCGTCTGGTAGATGATGCTATTGATAACTTAATCAATGCCTTTGAATGGGCTAATATCATGCATGATGAGGGACCCTTCTTTGAAGGTGGCCAGCTGGTACAAAAGGGTGACTTCGGTCCCTATATACAATCAGAGAGACTGGAGACTTACAGACCCTATGTGGATCAATTGTTAGAATCAGGACATGCTTATTATTGTTTCTGTTCAAAAGAGAGACTGGACAAGGTGCGTGAGGACAACAAGGCCAAGGGCATTATTGCTGGTTATGATGGTCATTGTCGCGACATGGATCTGGGAGAAGCCAAGAAAAGAGTGGCAGCTGGGGAATCTTATGTTGTTAGAATGAAGATGCCTAAGGACAGGGAACTTATCTTTGATGACCTTGTTAGGGGAACTGTTAAGATGAATACTGCCGATTCAGATGATCAGGTTATCTTAAAGGCTGATGGCTTCCCGACCTACCACATGGCTGTTGTTGTTGATGACCATTTGATGGGGATCACTCACATGATCCGTGGTGAAGAGTGGCTACCCTCTACACCCAAGCAAATCATCTTATATGAAGCTCTAGGCTGGGAGATTCCTAAGTTTGTTCACCTGCCTAACATCCTAAATACAGAAAAGAAGAAACTATCTAAACGTCATGATTCAGTTGCTGTAGAGGACTTTAGGAAAAAAGGTTACTTGCCTGAAGCCCTTGTAAACTTCCTAGCCCTAGTGGGATGGAGTCCTGAAGGGGAAGAGGAGATCATGACCCTAGAAGAAATGACTCAGCAGTTCTCCTTTGAGCGTGTCTCTAAGTCTGGTGGTGTGTTTGATATTCAAAAGCTTAACTGGATGAACAACCAGTATATTAAGAAGACAGACTCTAAGCGTTTAACAAACCTGGCGATGCCGCACTTACTTGAAGCGGGTATCATTACACCTGAAGGCGTTCAGGGGCACTTTGAGTGGGTGGAGCGTATTGTTGAACTGGTTAAGGAAAAACTGGACTACATGGCTCAAATCACAGACTATATTCCAATGTTCATGGACCATGAAATGAAGATTGAGGGAGAGTCAGCTCTTGAGATGATTAAGCTGGACCATGTACCTAGCCTTATTGAAGCCTTAACAGAGGCCTTCCAGGGTGCAGAGGAGTTCGACGCTCCTAGTGTCAAGGCCCTCTTCAAGGGTGTTCAAAAGGCAACTGGCATCAAGGGCAAGAATCTCTTTATGTGTTCACGTCTGGCTATTACTGGTCAAGAACATGGACCGGATTTAATGGAAACTATTTCTATTCTTGGTAAAGATACGGTTATTAAGAGAATGGCAGAAGTTAAAAAGACCTACTGCTAATCATAAATTTTACTAAAATCGCTTGCAAAAGCGATTTTTTTTTGTTAAAGTAGCTATAATCAAAAAAGACTAAGAATAGGAAAGTAGACTTTTTGAGTTCTCTAAGAGAGGATACGGTGGTGGGAGTATCTAGGACGAAACCAGTTGAAGTGCACCTAGGAGTTGTTTTCCTGAATAAGTAGGGAGAAACGGTTGATGGCGTTAGACATTTGCAGAGATAAGCCTGGCTTAATTAAAGTGGAACCGTGAGTAGAATCGCCTTTATATGAGGGGATTTTTTTGTTTTTTGAATAGAGTTATTGGTGTTAGGCGGATAAAAGGAGGATTCTATGGCAAGACATAAGGAGGTTGGTCTTTTAACTTCCATTAAGAATAGAGACCCTGCAGCCCATTCGAGGCTGGAGATATTACTTTGTTACCCTGGTGTTCATGCTGTCCTTGGGCATAGGATCAATCATTTCCTATATAAGGTAGGCTTTAAACTCTTGGCCAGGCTGGGATCGCAGTTTATTAGGTTCCTAACAGGCATCGAAATTCATCCTGGGGCGACCATTGGTAGAAGACTTTTGATTGACCATGGCATGGGTGTAATCATTGGAGAGACAGCCATCATCGGTGACGATGTGACAATCTACCAGGGGGTGACTTTAGGAGGAACGGGTAAGGATGAGGGGAAGCGTCATCCGACCATTGGTAATGATGTTATGATTGCATCTGGGGCCAAGATACTAGGACCCTTCACCATCGGGGACCACTCGAAGATTGGATCTGGATCCGTAGTCCTCAAGGAGGTTCCTCCTTATTCAACTGTGGTTGGTGTTCCTGGTCGTGTGGTGAAACAAAAAGATGAAAAAATTAAAAAAGGCCTGTGTGACCTGGACCAGATTCACATGCCTAATCCATTAGAAAAAGAATTAATAGAAATAAAAAGACGGCTAGCTGAATTAGAGCAAAAGGCCTAGAGAGGATGGTAGACATGAAACTGTATAATACGATGAGCAAGCAAAAAGAAGACTTTATTCCCTTAGAGGAAAATAAGGTTAAAATGTATGTGTGTGGGCCAACCGTCTACAACTATTTCCACATTGGGAATGCGAGACCCTTTTTAGTGTTTGATGCCTTCAGACGGTACTTGATTTATAGGGGCTATGAAGTGAAGTATGTTCAAAACTTTACGGATGTAGATGATAAGATCATCAACAAGGCCCTAGAGGAAGACTTAGATGCCATGGCGGTATCTGAACGTTATATCCAGGCATATTTTGAAGATGCCGATGCCCTTGGTATACAAAGAGCGGATGTTCACCCTAAGGTGTCTGAGCACATTGGTAACATCATTAAGATTGTAAAGGGATTAGAAAAGAAGGGATATGCTTATGAAGTGGATGGGGATGTTTACTTCGATGTTAAGTCTTTTGAAGGCTATGGGAAACTATCAGGACAAAACATTGATGATTTAGAGATGGGGAGTCGTATTGAAGTCAATACAGTTAAGAAGAATCCTATGGACTTTGCTCTTTGGAAGAAGGAGAAAGAAGGGGAAATTTCTTGGCAATCGCCTTGGGGCAAGGGCCGTCCAGGCTGGCATATTGAGTGTTCTGCTATGATCCACAAGCACTTTGGAGACACCATTGATATCCATGCTGGTGGTAAGGATTTGGTCTTCCCCCACCATGAGAATGAAGTGGCTCAATCAGAGGCCTTTACAGGTAAGCCCTTCTCAAAGTACTGGATGCATAATGGTTATATTAACATTGATAACAAAAAAATGTCCAAGTCAGAGGGCAACTTCTTTACGGTAAGAGATATTCTAGAAAAATACGATCCTGAAGTGGTAAGATTCTTCTTGTTGTCTGCCCATTACAGGCACCCAGTTAACTTCTCTAAGGAACTAATCTACGCTGCTGGTCAGGGACTTGAGCGTTTATACAATGGTAGAGACCATCTTAACCACCTGATGCAGACTGCACCTGAGAGTATAGGTGACCAAGAAGCGGCTTTAAAAGAAGCCTACCTCAAGCACAAGGATAAGTTTATTGAGGCCTTAGATGACGATTTTAATACAGCAGACGGTATTGCTGCTATCTTTGAACTGGTTAGAGACCTTAACAAGGATACTAACTCAGAGACTTCAAAGGACTTCTTATTCTTCGCCCTTGACCTTCTAAAAGAGTTAACAGGTGTACTTGGTCTCTTGTCTAAGGAAAATGATGCCCTAGCCCCAGACTTACAAGCCCTGATTGATCAAAGACAAGAGGCTAGAAAGAACAAGGATTTCGCTAAGTCTGATGAACTGAGAGCGGTCTTGTTAGATAGGGGGATTGTAGTAGAAGACACACCTACTGGTGTTAAGTGGTCATACAAGAGATAGGGGTTTAAGGTGAAAGTATTTCTGGATAAAGTCGGAAGAAGCGTTTTAAGTACAGATGATATAAAGATGATGAATGGCTCTAAACTGGCCTATATAGGAGATGGGGTTTATGAGTTATATGTTAGAACATATGTGATTCATCATTACAAGACCCATGTTAATGCTCTGAATAAGAAGTCAGTTGCCCTGGTTAAGGCCCAGTCACAAGCCCGTGCGGTGACTTACCTGAAGCCTGAGTTAACAGACCAGGAATGGGCTATTGTTATGAGGGGGAGAAACATGAAAACATCGACCCCTGCCAAGAATGCCAGCTTAAAGGATTATAAGCTGGCGACAGGCTGGGAGGCACTCATTGGAGCCCTCTACTTAAGAGGGGAAGAAGAACGGATGGAGACCCTGATTGCCAAGGCGATCCACTACCTAGATCCGGAGGTTAAAGATGAACTTTAGAGAAAAAAGGTTGCTTATTGCCATGGTTATTCTCCTTCTAGTGATTACGGCCAAGTCGTTTTTGCTGGATCCCTACAAGCCAGCCAATTCTGAGGAAGAGGCCTTCTATGACAAGGTTGAAATGATCCAGGAGGTGTCTGAGAGCTCTTGGATTTACAAGTCACACCTTGTGACGACTAGGATTGTAGAAATAGAAGAAATGACCGAAAAAGAAAAGGAAACCAAGGACCTGGATGGTAATGTGGTTGAGAATAAGGGCGTCTATAAGGCTAAAATCAGAAAGTATGTCTTAGGCATCATTCCCTTTTCAGACCAGACCATACTAGATGTTGTTCGGGAGGAATAGATGAAAGTAAGCTTGTTAACCCATACACCAGACCCGGAACGCGTGGTGGCAGCTGCTGCCAAGCTTTGTTATTCCCGGTCTGGCACAGAAGATATTTTAAGGGAATTAAGTCCTGAAAAGACTCATAAGTTTATTGAGAAACTCATGTCTATCGGTCATGAGTCTCCCATAGAACATGTATCATTTACCTTTGCTGTAGAAGGGGTCAGCCGGGTCTTGACCCACCAATTGGTACGACATAGGATTGCATCTTTTTCTCAGCAATCTCAGCGCTATGTGGCTCTAGATCAGTTTGACTATGTGATGCCACCAATGATAGAGAAGAATCAAAAGGCCAAGGAACTCTTTGAGGAGGCCATGGCTGATGATCAAAAAAAATACAACCAGCTGGTTGACCTTTTACAGGTAACCTATGTAGAAGAATTTAAGGGCCATGGCGATTCAGACAAGGTGGCCAAGCGAAAGGCTGAGAAAAAGGCCATAGAGGATGCCAGGTTTGTTTTTCCTAATGCCTGTGAAACTAAGATTGTCTTTACCATGAATGCTAGGACCCTGCTCCACTTCTTCCACCACCGGTGTTGTGAACGCGCTCAATGGGAAATTCGCCAGATGGCGGATGCTATGTTAGAATTGGTTAAGGGCGCATCTCCAACCCTCTTTGCATATGCAGGGCCTTCTTGCCTGAGAAAGGCCTGTCCAGAAGGAAGGATGACCTGTGGTCAAATTCAGGAAAAACGCCAGCTATACTTACAAGCGACATAAGGAGAAGGAATGAGTGATTATATTATAGAAGGAAGAAATCCAGTCATGGAGGTCTTAGAGTCTAACCGGCCCATCAACAAGTTGATGATTGCCAATGGACAAAAGGAAGGGTCTATTAAGAAGATCATAGCCAAAGCCAAGTCCAAGGGGGTCGTTATTTCATATGTAGATAGGAACAAGATTGATCAACTGTCTACCTCTGATAACCACCAGGGCGTCATGGCCTTTGTAGCTGCTTATGACTACATGCCCATAGAGGACCTGCTGGCATCTATTGAGGCCAAGGGGGAGCCAGCCTTCTTGATTGTCTTAGATGAAATCAATGATCCCCATAACCTGGGATCTATTATGAGAACGGCTAATGCCGTTGGGGCCCATGGAATTATTATCCCCAAAAGAAGGGCTGTTGGCTTGACACCTGTTGTTGCCAAGACTTCTGCAGGAGCCATTGAATATGTTCCTGTTGCCCGAGTAACGAATATTGCTCGGACCATCGACCTACTTAAGAGTAAGAACATATGGGTTGCAGGAGCGGATATGGCAGGGGAATCCACCCACTTCAAAGCAAACCTTACGGGTCCTTTGGCCCTAGTTATGGGTAATGAAGGATCAGGGATCAGCCGTCTGGTTAAGGAGAAATGCGATTTCCTTATCAATATTCCCATGGTTGGTGAGGTGTCTTCATTAAATGCATCGGTCGCAGCAGCGGTTATTATGTATGAAGCCTTTAAGCAGAGGTCAAAGTAAATGAATTCCAGTCGATCGATACTCTTTGTAGATGGTTACAATGTCCTTAATGCCTGGCCCGAGTTAAAGGCTATGCTGGATAGTGACTTTGAAGGGGCTAGAGACAAGCTCAATGACTACATGTTTGAGTATGCCTCTTACTATGGTGAACGGGTATATGTGGTTTATGATGCGTATCAGCAAAAGAGAAAGCAAATCAATGTAGAAGAGCGTCATGGTGTTACCATTGTATACACTAAGACCAACCAGACAGCAGATGCTTATATTGAGATGAAGGTAAAGGAACTTGCTCAAGACCTAAGGCTGACCGTCAAGGTTGTTACCTCAGATTGGGTCCAACAGAGACAAATTCTGGGTAGTGGGGGGATTCGATTAACACCTTTTGAGTTAAAGGCCAAATGCCTGGGTATTAAGGAAAAGATTGAATGGAAGGCAAGCAAGACCAGTATCAGTGAAAAGAGCCAGCATTCAAGCCTAGCCAAGTTAAAAAACATGTTGAATGACAAAGAAAATAAAAAATAATGTAAATTAGGTATTTACTTATGGGCAAGGAGTGATTATAATGGATTCTGGTGTGTCGTTGCATTCCACCATTTCAGCCTACCATGATATGACTGATGAAGCTGTGGTAGCCTTAGCTAAGCAAGGTGATGACCTGGCTGAGGAATATATCATAACCAAATATAAGAACAATGTCCGTCTAAAGGCTAGAGGGTATTTTCTAGTAGGGGCTGATGGAGAAGATATTATTCAAGAGGGTATGATCGGATTGTTTAAGGCAATTCGTGACTTTGATATCAATAAAAATTCGAGTTTTAAGGCTTTTGCAGAGCTTTGTATAAAACGTCAAATGATTACAGCCATAACAACTGCAACGCGGCAAAAACATACGCCGCTGAATTCATATATTTCATTAAATAAAGCTATGAATGATGAGGATCCTGAGCGAACGCTGATGGATGTGTTAACTAGCAAGAGGGATACTGATCCTGAAAGTTTGTACATATCTAAAGAAGCGATTCAATCAATGAAAAAAAGTATGGATGCTATATTGAGTTCTTTCGAATGGAAGGTGCTCACCGGTTATCTAGCCGGCGAATCTTATCAGGAAATTGCTACAGATTTAAATCGCCCATTGAAGTCTGTTGACAATGCGTTGCAAAGAATTAAACGAAAAATAGAGAAAAACATTAAGTTAGATATATAACTTAACTTAAAGGGTTGAAGGAATACGGTTTATCTGAAGTTGACAATTTGATAAGATTGTGTTAACTTAATAAGGTAACGGTATTTTGGATACGTATATATAAATATCTAAAAGGGTAGGAGGTGTCTGAGGTGAGAGTAAAAATTACTTTAGCTTGTACAGAGTGTAAACAAAGAAACTATAACACGACTAAGAACAAGAAGAATAATCCAGATAGATTAGAGCTGAAAAAGTATTGTAGATTCTGTAAAACTCATACAAATCATAAGGAAACTAAATAGTTCGAAGGATGTGAAGAGATGGCTGTACAATCAAAAAAGAAAACTAATCCATTTAAGGCGATTAAAATGGAGCTAAAAAAGGTTAGCTGGCCTAACCGAAAAGAAGTAACACAATACACTGCAGTAGTTTTCGCTATGTGCGTAGCTGTTGGCCTAGTTATTGCAGCATGTGATGCGTTATTCTCTAAAGCATTTAGTGTGCTTATTGGTTAATCAATCACAACTATATTAATGAAAAGGAGGGCAGAGTGTTACGGTTGTAGCACTATTCAGTATGTCAAAAGAAGCTAAATGGTATGTTGTTCATACGTATTCGGGTCATGAGAACAAAGTAAAAGCTAATATCGAGAAGATCGTTGAAAACAGAAACAAAAGCGACCTGATTCAAGAAGTTGCCGTTCCTACAGAAGAAATAGTTGAGATTAAAAACGGTAAAACCAAAGTTAAACAAAGAAAAATATTTCCTGGATATTGCCTAGTGAAAATGGTCATGACCGATGAGTCTTGGTATATCGTAAGAAATACAAGAGGGGTTACTGGTTTTGTTGGACCTGAGTCTAAGCCAATTCCATTAACGCCAGAAGAAATTACTAAGATGGGCATTGAAAAGCACGTTGTTGAAATTGACGTGGTGGCAGGTGATAACATCAAGGTTATTTCTGGACCGTTTGACGGTTTTGAAGGTGTTGTTAAAGAAGTCAACATGGAGAGACAACTTTTACATGTTTCTATTTCAATGTTTGGAAGAGAAACAAATGTAGAAATTGATTTCACTCAAGTTGAAAAGTTATAACATAATATCCTTAATGAGGAGGTGAAAAACATGGCTAAAAAATTAGTAAGTATGATCAAATTACAAATTCAAGCAGGTAAGGCTACTCCAGCTCCACCAGTAGGTTCAGCTTTAGGTCCACACGGTCTTAACATCATGCAATTCTGTAAAGAGTTCAACGCTAAAACTGCAGATCAACCTGGTATGATTATTCCAGTAGTAATCAGTGTATACCAAGATAGATCTTATACTTTCATTACTAAGACTCCACCAGCGGCAGTTTTACTAAAGAAAGCAGCTAAGATCGAAAAAGGTTCAGGTGTTCCACAAAAAGATAAAGTGGCTACAATCACTATGGATCAATGTAGAGAAATCGCTGCAATCAAGAAGGCAGACTTAAACGCTGCTGATGAAGAAGCTGCGGCTAGAATGATTGCTGGTACAGCAAGATCGATGGGTATCATCGTAGAAGGTTAATAATCAAGTGGGAGACAGAGTCGTTAGTACCACGAGGAGGACAAAATGGCTAAAAAAGGTAAAAGATACGTTGAAGCTGCAAAGTTAATCGACGCTTCTAAGCACTATGATGTTGAAGAAGCTGTTGCATTACTTAAGAATGTAGCTAAGGCGAAATTCGATGAAACGGTAGAAGTTCATTTTAAAATGGGCGTTGATGGTCGTCATGCAGACCAACAAGTTAGAGGTGCAATTGTATTACCTCACGGAACTGGTAACTCGAAAAAAGTATTAGTAATCGCTAAAGGTGATAAGGCTGAAGAAGCTAAAGCTGCTGGTGCTGATTTCGTAGGTGCTGAGGATATGGTAGATAAAATCCAAAAAGAAAACTGGTTTGATTACGATGTAATCGTTGCAACTCCAGATATGATGGGTTTAATCGGTCGTTTAGGTCGTGTGTTAGGTCCTAAGGGTTTAATGCCAAATCCAAAATCAGGAACAGTTACTTTTGACATTACAAAAGCTGTTAATGAAATTAAAGCTGGTAAGGTTGAGTACAGATTAGACAAGACTAATATCATCCACTGTTCAATTGGTAAGATTTCATTTGAAAATGAAAAATTAGCAGATAACTTGGCAGCATTAGTTGAAGCAATCAACAAGGCTAGACCTGCTGCAGCAAAAGGTACATACTTAAGATCAGTAGTAATTACATCTACAATGAGTCCTGGTATCAAGCTTAACGCTGCAAAATTATAAGTTTATTATAGAATAGTTGACAGTCGTCATATTAGATGATAAACTGCTAAAGAAATATAAATACGCGAATTCACCAAAGACAGTAGGGGCCTAATGGTTTAATTATCCTACCGAGGTATAAATAGATTTGATTTATTGCCCTCTTGTCTTGCATAAGAGGGCTATTTTAAATATACGGTGAATCCATAATTCTAAATGAGGAGGTGGACGAATGTCTCAGAACTTTGAGAACAAAAAAGTAGTTGTTGAAGAAATTAGAGAAAAGTTTTCAAACGCTAAATCTGCAATCTTAGTTGACTACCGTGGTTTAACAGTTGGTGAAGCTACAGAGTTAAGAACTAAATTCAGAGAAGCTGGTGTTGAGTATAAAGTATACAAAAACAACTTAATGAAATTAGCAATCAAAGAAAGTTCTTTCGAAGGTTTAACAGCTGATTTACAAGGACCAAGCGCGGTTGCATTTGGTTACGAAGATCCTGTAACTCCTGCTAAGATCGTTAAGGACTTTGCTAAGGATCACAACAACTTAGAGTTAAAAGCTGGTGTTGTTGAAGGTGAATACTACGACAACGCGAAGATCATCGAGATCGCTGATATTCCTTCAAGAGAAGTGTTATTATCAAGACTTGTTGGCTCATTCCAAGCGCCAATGTCGAACTTTGCTTACTTAGTTAAGAACATTGTTGACAAAAGAGTGGAAAACGGTGAAGAAAATGTTCAACCAGAAGTTGTAGAAGCTGCAGCGGTTGAAACTACAGAAGAAGCATAATAAATTCGGAGGTGTATTATGAACAGAGAACAAATTATCGAAGCAATCAAAGAAATGACAGTTTTAGAGTTAAACGAATTAGTTAAAGCATGTGAAGAAGAGTTCGGCGTATCTGCTGCTGCTCCAGTTGTTATGGCTGCTGGTGGCGGAGAAGCTGGTGGCGCAGAAGAAAAGTCTGAGTTCGACGTAGTTTTAGCTAACGCTGGTGCTAAGAAGATCGGTGTTATCAAGGTGGTTAGAGAAATCACTGGTTTAGGTCTTAAAGAAGCAAAAGCTTTAGTTGATGAAGCTCCATCTGCAATCAAAGAAGGCGTTGCTAAGGACGAAGCTGAAGCAATGAAAGCTAAGTTAGAAGAAGCTGGCGCTGCTGTAGAGCTTAAGTAATTCAAATCAAGGTTTCCCATTGGGAAACCTTTTTTTATTTCCTATAAATGTGTTTGTAATACCCTTGATGGGGCAAGTATATAAGGCTATGGAGGGAAATAACCTAACTTATATGAATACTTATGAACAATGTAAAAAAAACGTTGACGAAGTTACCGCTTTGTGTTATAGTTTTAAAATGGCATAAGTAGCGATAAATGTTTTTGCATGTCTAAATTTAGGTAAAAACACTATCTCTTTTTTGTCATGGTAATTTAAACGTAAAGAGAAGATTTTTTTCTCTTAAAATAAAAAATAATTTGCTTAAGGGGTGAACAGTTGATGCCGCAACCTATACAACTCGGAAATGCTGAAAGAATGAGTTTTTCAAGAGTTCAAGATGTTATTGAACGTCCAAATCTAGTTGAGGTCCAAAAAAAATCTTTTAGATGGTTTATGGAAACTGGATTAATGGAAGCGTTTAATGATATTTCACCAATTGAAGACTACACGGGGAACTTGGTTTTAGAATTCGTAGACTACGAATTAGAAGACAAGGCGAAGTACGACATTGAAGAATGTAAGAACCGTGATGTAACTTATGCTAAACCTTTAAAGGTTCAGGTAAGATTCATCAACAAGGAAACTGGAGAAATTAAAGAGCAAAAAGTATTCATGGGCGATTTCCCGATCATGACACCTAAGGGTACTTTTGTTATCAATGGCGCTGAGCGTGTTATTGTTTCTCAGTTAGTAAGATCACCAGGCCCTTACTATGACATGAAGTTTGATAAGGTTGGTTCTCAACTTTATTCTACTACTGTTATTCCAAACAGAGGGGCATGGTTAGAGTACGAGACAGATTCTAATGATATTATTTCAGTTAGAATTGACCGTACTAGAAAATTACCAGGAACTGTTTTTATTCGTGCTTTAGGTTTTGAGTCTGACCACGAAATTATCAGTATTTTTGGTGAGTCTGAAAGATTGCTTCGTACTTTAGAGAAAGATACGACGTCATCTCAAGACGAGGGTCTTGTAGAAATCTACAAGAAGTTAAGACCAGGGGAACCACCAAACGTGGACAATGCCAAGTCATTATTATTCTCATTATTATTTGATGATAAGCGATATGACTTAGCTAAGGTTGGTCGTTACAAGTACAACAAGAAGCTAGGTGTTGCTGATCGTATTATGGAAAACATCGCTGCTGAAAATATTGTCGACCCTAGAACTGGGGAAGTGCTTGTTGAAGAAGGTCAATTAATCTCTGAAGCCAAGGCATTTGTTGTTGAAAATGCAGGTGTTAAGGTTGTTAATGTATTAAATGGCCAAAAAGATGTGGTTAAGGTCGTTGGTAACCACTTTGTTGACTTGTCTAATTTTGTTGACTTAGAAGATCTAGCGGTTGAAGGTAAGGTGCACTACCCTGCTTTAGTAGAAATCCTAGACAACTATAGTGATCCGGAAGAAATTAGAGCTCAAATTAAAGCAAATAAGAAGGCACTTGTGCCTAAAAATATTATTGTAGATGACATTATTGCTTCGTTCTCATATATCCTGAACCTAGCACAAGGTGTTGGTCTAACAGATGATATTGACCACTTGGGTAACCGTCGTATCCGTTCTGTTGGTGAACTATTACAAAACCAATTCAGAATCGGTTTATCACGTATGGAGCGTGTTGTTCGTGAACGTATGACTATTCAGGAAATGGAAGCGATTACACCTCAAGCCCTAATCAATATCCGTCCTGTTACGGCTTCAATTAAGGAGTTCTTCGGTTCTTCTCAGTTATCTCAGTTCATGGACCAAAACAACCCACTAGCTGAGCTGACTAACTTAAGAAGACTATCAGCCCTAGGACCAGGTGGTTTATCTAGAGAGCGTGCTGGCTTCGAGGTTCGTGACGTTCACTATTCTCACTATGGTCGTATGTGTCCGATTGAAACACCAGAGGGTCCAAACATCGGTCTAATCGGTAACTTATCAATCTTTGCTCAGATTAATGAGTACGGATTCGTTGAAGCGCCTTACAATATTGTAGAAAAAGGCACTGGCCGTGTAACTGGAGATATCCGTTACATGAGTGCTGACGAGGAAAAAGATGCTGTTATTATTACAGCTCTAGAGCCTATAGATGAAAATGGCGTTATTAAGAATGCCAATGTAGTTGGTAGAAGACGTGGGGATATCAAGGAATTCTCTAGAGAAGATGTTTCTTTAATGGAAGTTTCTCCTCAGCAAATGATTTCTGTAGCCACATCACTGATTCCTTTCTTAGAGAATGATGATGCCAACAGAGCCCTGATGGGTGCCAACATGCAAAAGCAGGCGGTTCCACTATTAGTGGCTCAATCGCCAATTATCGGTACAGGTATGGAGTATTTCTCTGCCCGTGACTCGGGTGCGGTGAATATAGCTCAGCATGACTCTGTAGTTGATTATGTATCTTCTACTAAGATTGTTCTTAAGAGAGAAGAAGATGGTCAAAAAGATACTTTCGACTTGTTAAAGTTCCAAAGATCTAACCAGGGTACCTGTGTTAACCAAACACCACTTGTAACAAAGGGTGAAAAAATTAAGAAGGGTCACATTATTTCTGATGGCCCATCAACTCATAACGGTGAGATGGCCTTGGGTACCAACCTGCAGGTTGCCTTCATGACGTGGAATGGTTATAACTATGAGGATGCCATCCTATTAAGTGAAGAACTTGTGCGTAAGGATGCCTTAACATCAATTCACATTGAAGAGTATGAGTGTGAGGCAAGAGACACTAAGTTAGGACCAGAAGAGATTACTCGTGATATTCCTAACGTGAGTGAAGAAGCCTTAAAAGATTTAGATGAAAGAGGGATCATCCGTATTGGTGCGGAAGTTGGTCCTGGAGATATATTAGTTGGTAAGGTAACACCTAAGGGTGAAACTGAGTTAACAGCTGAAGAGCGTTTATTAAGAGCAATCTTTGGTGAAAAGGCAAGAGAAGTTAGAGATACATCATTAAAAGTACCTCATGGTGAAGCTGGTATCATCGTTGATGTTAAAGTCTTCGTAAGAGAAAATGGTGATGAACTGTCACCAGGTGTTAATCTACTTGTTCGTGCTTATATTGCCAAGAAGAGAAAAATCAACGTTGGTGATAAGATGGCCGGTCGTCATGGTAACAAGGGGGTTATCTCTAAGATTCTTCCTATAGAAGACATGCCATTCGCAGAAGATGGAACACCCGTACAAATCGTACTAAACCCACTAGGGGTACCATCTCGTATGAATATCGGTCAGGTACTTGAGATTCACTTGGGTCTAGCTGCTAAGAAGTTGGGTTACAACGTGGCAACTATGGCCTTTGACGGGGCTAAAGAGCCTCAAATTGCAGATTTATTAGAAGAGGCAGGTTATCCTAGATCGGGTAAGCTAAAACTTCGTGACGGTAGAACTGGTGAGTATTTTGACAACCCTGTAACTGTTGGTTACATGTACATGTTAAAACTGCATCACCTTGTTGATGATAAGATCCATGCTAGATCAACTGGACCTTACTCACTTGTAACTCAACAGCCTCTGGGTGGTAAAGCTCAGTTCGGTGGACAGAGATTCGGTGAGATGGAGGTTTGGGCCTTAGAAGCTTATGGTGCTGCTTATACACTACAGGAAATCTTGACAGTTAAGTCGGATGATGTTATCGGTCGTGTTAAGGCTTATGAAGCTATCGTTAAGGGTGAAAACATTCCTGAACCAGGTATTCCTGAATCATTTAAGGTATTGATCAAAGAATTCCAATCATTAGCATTAGATGTTAGCGTTATCAAATCTGGTGGCGAAATCGAAATCAAGGAAGATGATGATGAGTTCCAAGACGATCCGTCTGATTTAGATGATTTAATCGTTAACGACGCTGAGGCGGGCGAAGGCGTATTAATCGAGGATGAGTCGGGTGAAATCATCGAAGAAGAAGAAGAGTTCAATGAAAATGAGATTGACTTAGATCTTCCGGCTGACGATTTAGACTTAGAGTTTGAAGACTAATGGGGTTACCCATAAAATTGGTATAGACCATAACTTATGAAGGGAGCGAAACCTTGCTAGAATTTGATAATTTTGATTCCATAAAGATTCGTTTAGCATCGCCAGAAAAGATCAGAAGTTGGTCGCGAGGCGAGGTTAAAAAACCTGAAACAATCAACTACAGAACCTTAAAGCCTGAAAGAGAAGGCTTGTTCTGTGAAAAAATATTTGGACCGACTAAAGACTGGGAATGTCACTGTGGTAAGTACAAGCGTGTGCGTTACAAGGGCGTTGTTTGTGACCGTTGTGGTGTTGAAGTAACCAAGTCAAAGGTTAGAAGAGAGAGAATGGGCCACATTGAATTGGCGGCTCCAGTGTCTCACATCTGGTATTTCAGAGGGATCCCATCAAAGATGGGTATCCTACTGGACATGTCACCAAGATCATTAGAGAAGGTATTATACTTCGCAGCTTACTTGGTAACAGATCCAGCTGACACCCCGCTTTCATACAAGCAGGTATTATCTGAGAAGGAATACGCTGAAGCGAGAGAGCAATATGGATTTGCCTTCAAGGCAGGTATGGGTGCTGAATCGGTACGTGTTGTACTTCAGGATATCGACTTAGATGCTTTAAGAGACGAGCTAAAGGCTCAATACTTAGAAGCATCAGGTCAAAAAAAGGTAAAATTGATCAGACGTCTTGAGGTTGTGGATGACTTCAGAGCATCAGGCAATGATCCTGACTGGATGATTATGGACGTCGTACCTGTTATCCCACCGGATATCAGACCTATGGTTCAATTAGATGGTGGTCGTTTTGCAACATCTGACTTAAATGACCTTTACCGTCGTGTAATTAATAGAAACAACCGTCTAAAGAGATTATTGGAGTTGGGTGCTCCGGATATCATCGTTAGAAATGAAAAGAGAATGCTTCAAGAAGCTGTCGATTCATTGATTGATAATGGTAGACGTGGTCGTCCAGTAACTGGACCGGGTAACCGTCCACTAAGATCTTTATCTGATATGTTAAAGGGTAAGCAGGGTCGATTCAGACAAAACTTACTGGGCAAGCGTGTTGACTACTCTGGCCGTTCGGTTATCGTAGTAGGTCCAACCCTGAAGTTCTACCAGTGTGGTTTACCTAAGAAAATGGCTCTTGAGCTATTTAAGCCATTTGTTATGAAGCGTCTTGTTCAAGAGGACATCGTTCATAACATTAAGAGTGCTAAGAGAATGGTTGAACGTGGTAAGCCAGAAGTATGGCCAATCGTTGAAGACGTTATTAAGAACCATCCAGTACTTCTTAACCGTGCCCCTACTCTTCATAGACTGGGTATCCAGGCCTTTGAACCTGTATTGGTTGACGGTAAGGCCATCAGACTTCATCCGCTAGTATGTACAGCATACAATGCCGATTTCGATGGTGACCAGATGGCGGTCCATGTACCTCTATCTGTAGAAGCACAAGCTGAGGCGAGATATTTAATGCTTTCAGTGAATAACATCCTTGCTCCTAAGGATGGTTTACCAATTACCACACCAACACAGGATATGGTTCTTGGTGCTTACTACTTAACCCTTCACATTGAAGGTGTTAAGGGAGAGGGCAAGATCTTCAAAGACTTCGACGAGCTATTCATGGCTTATAGAAGTGGCGCTGTTCACCTTCATGCTAAGGTTAAGATGATTGTGAAGTTAAACGATGAGGATCCAGGTCAATTGGTCGAATCTACTGTAGGTCGTTTCATTTTAAATAATGAGCTACCACAAAACTTAGGTTTTGTTAACAGAGAGGAAGAGCCATACGCCTTAGAAGTTGATTTCGTTTGTGCAAAGAAAGACTTAGAGACGATCATTGCCAAGTGTTACGAAACAACAGGCAACACAGTGACTGCTCAAATCATGGATTCAATTAAGAACCTTGGTTTTAGATATTCTACACAAGCTGCCATTACAGTAGCCGTAGATGATATGATTATCCCAGAAGAAAAGTGGGATATTGTTGAGGAATCACGTAAAAAGGTAGAGAAGTACCAAACAGCCTTCAGAAGAGGTTTCTTAACAGAAGAAGAGAGATACGAGGGTATCATCCAGACTTGGACTCAAACAACGGAAGATGTAACCAACTGCCTGATGGATGCAATGGATGAGTTGAACAACATCGCTATCATGGCAACCTCTGGTGCCCGTGGTTCGAGAAACCAGATCCGTCAGCTGGGAGCCATGCGTGGTCTGATGGCCAATGCAACTGGTAAGACGGTAGAGATTCCTATCCTATCAAACTTTAGAGAGGGTCTATCGGTACTAGAGTACTTTATCTCGACAACTGGTGCGAGAAAGGGTCTTGCGGATACTGCCCTTAGAACAGCCGATTCAGGTTACTTAACAAGAAGACTTGTTGACGTTGCTCAGGATGTTATCGTTAGAGAAGTTGATTGTGGTGCTCAAGATGGTATTGAAGTAATGGATATCGTTGAGAATGGTCAGGTCATCGAAACTTTAGGTGAAAGATTAGATGGTCGTTACCCAGTGGTAGACGTCCTACATCCTGAAACTGGTGAAATTATTGCATCGAAAGATGATATGATCACTAGAGAAGTGGGTAATAGAATTGCAGATGCTGGCGTTAAGTCACTTAAGATCAGATCAGTGCTGAACTGTGAAGCTGAAGTTGGGGTTTGCTGTAAGTGTTATGGTAAGAACCTTGCAACTGGTAAGCCGATGAGTGTTGGTGAAGCTGTTGGTACTATAGCAGCCCAGTCAATCGGTGAGCCGGGTACTCAGTTAACAATGAGAACTTTCCATACCGGTGGTGTTGCTGGGGCCGATATTACTCAGGGTCTTCCGAGAGTTGAGGAACTTTTCGAAGGTCGTAAGCCAAAGGGTATGGCAGTTATTGCTGAAATCTCTGGTCAAGTTTCATTCCAAGAGAACAAACGTAAGCAAGAGGTTGTTATTACAAGCCCATCTGGAGAAAGCCATGCGTCACAAATCGTCTTCGGTTCTCGATTGAGAGTGCAAGAGGGGGATTATGTGGAAGCTGGTGATAAGATCACAGAAGGTTCGATTAATCCACATGACATCTTAAGAGTTAACGGTGTTAACCGTGTACAAGAATATATCGTAAAAGAAATTCAGATTGTTTATAGACTGCAGGGTGTTGATATCGATGACAAGCACATCGAAGTTATTGCTCGTCAAATGTTATCTAAGATTTGTGTTGATGAGCCAGGTGATTCAGATTACCTACCAGGTAGAATGATCAACTATAAAGAGTTCAGAGATGAAAACAAGCGTCTACTTGTAGAAGGTTTAGAGCCTATGGAAGGTACAAGAGCCCTTTATGGTATTACGAAGGCATCTCTTGCTACTGATTCATTCTTATCAGCTGCATCCTTCCAGGAAACAACCCGTGTGCTTACGGACGCTGCTGTTAAGGGTAAGGAAGATAAACTTCTTGGACTTAAAGAGAATGTTATTATTGGTAAGTTAATTCCTGCTGGAACAGGCTTACGTAAATATAAAAATGTAGCTTATGAAAAGAAAAATGACCACGACTTACAAGATGTCTTCTTATAGGTTCGTCTCAAAAGTATTTACTTAAATTTTGTTGACAGAGTGACTTTGAGAGTGGTACAATGTTTGAGTATGTTATCTTGACTATGTTTCGGGATAACATCAGCTCAAATATATGAGTTTGGAGGTGTTCTATGGATATCAAAAACTTAGAAACAGCTCAAAATAGAAAAATAGGTATCAAGCAATCCTTGAAGGCGATTACACGCGGTGAAGTAGAAGCCCTATTTATAGCGGAAGACGCTGAGCAACATGTGGTCAGGCGGATTGTGGAACTAGCTGAAGAGAATGATGTGGAGATTGTTTATGTCGACACCATGCTTTTGCTAGGAAAGGCCTGTGGAATTGACGTTGGTGCTGCGACGGCAGTTATTGTAAAATAAATGACTATATTTTAAAAACGATTTCAAAAACGAGAGGAGGTGCATGGATGCCAACTATTAATCAATTAGTAAAGAAGGGTAGAAAGCAAGCGGTTACAAAATCGACTGCTCCTGCATTAAACAGAAGCTTTAACACTTTAAAGAGACAAGCTACTAAAGCTAAATCTCCACAAAAGAGAGGTGTATGTACTTCGGTTAAAACTGTAACACCTAAGAAGCCTAACTCGGCTCTTAGAAAGGTTGCCAGAGTTAGATTATCAAATGGTATGGAAGTTACTGCTTACATCCCAGGTGAAGGTCACAACTTACAAGAGCATAGTGTTGTTTTAATCCGTGGTGGTAGAGTTAAAGATATCCCGGGTTGTAGATATCACATCGTTCGTGGTGTATTAGATACTTCAGGTGTTACTGAGCGTACGCAAGGTAGATCTAAGTATGGTGCTAAGCGACCTAAGAAGAAGAAGTAATGAATAAGCCTTTACTTCGGTAAAGGCTTCATATAGTCAAAACAAGCACAACGACATGTAGTGCAAACTATTTGTTGAGTACCGATGAAGAAAAATTGTAATTAAGGAGGGAAGCAAAGTGCCTAGAAAAGGAAGTGTTCCAAAAAGACAAGTATTACCGGATCCTGTATACGGAAGTATTGTAGTTGCAAAGTTAATCAACTCAATTATGTTAGACGGTAAGAAAGGTACAGCGCAACGTATTGTATATGATGCATTCGACGTTATCGCTGAGAAGACAGGTAAAGATCCATTAGAAGTATTTGAAACTGCTATGGAAAACATCAAGCCGGTATTAGAAGTAAAGTCAAGAAGAGTTGGTGGTTCTAACTACCAGGTTCCTATGGAAGTAAGACCAGTTAGAAGACAAACTTTAGGTTTAAGATGGTTAACTACTTACACGAGAAAACGTGGTGAGAGAACTATGTCTGATAGACTTTCTAAAGAAATCATGGATGCTGCAAACAATACTGGTGCATCAGTTAAGAAAAAAGAAGATACGCACAAGATGGCAGAAGCAAACAAAGCATTTGCTCATTACAGATTTTAATTAACAGCATACTAATTTTTGGAAGGAGGGACAAGACGTGTCAAGACAGTTCCCATTAGAAAAAACTAGAAATATCGGGATTATGGCGCATATTGATGCGGGTAAGACCACGACTACAGAAAGAATCTTGTACTACACTGGTGTTTCTCACAAAATTGGTGAGGTGCACGACGGTGCAGCGACAATGGACTGGATGGAGCAAGAGCAGGAGAGAGGTATCACAATCACTTCTGCAGCGACAACTTGTCAATGGAAAAACAACAGAATCAACATCATTGATACACCTGGTCACGTTGACTTCACAGTTGAAGTAGAGAGATCATTAAGAGTATTAGATGGTACAGTAGCTGTTTTCTGTGCTAAGGGTGGGGTTGAGCCTCAGTCTGAGACAGTATGGAGACAGGCTGTAAAGTATAGAGTACCAAGAATGGCATTCATCAACAAGATGGATATTACAGGTGCTGACTTCTTCAGAGTTGTTCAAATGATGAAGGACAGATTATCTGCTAACGCTGTACCAGTACAAATTCCAATCGGTGCCGAAGATAAATTCTTAGGTATTGTAGATTTACTAGATATGAAAGCTAGAATCTATAAAGATGATATTGGTACGGATATTGAAATCACTGACATTCCTGCAGACTTAGTTGAGTTAGCTGAGGAAAAAAGAGGTGAAATGATTGAAGCAATCGCTGAAACTAATGAAGAATTAATGATGGCTTACCTTGAAGGTGAAGAGCTTGATCAAGACGAGTTAGTGAAAGCATTAAGAACTGCTACAATCGATAACATTATTGTACCAGTACTATGTGGTTCAGCTTACAAGAACAAGGGTGTTCAAATCCTTCTTGATGCTGTCGTGGCTTACATGCCTGCACCAACAGACGTTGCTGCGATTAAGGGTATTGATCCAGAAACAGAAGCTGAAGTAACTAGACCTGCAGACGACAATGGTCCATTTGCTGCTTTAGCATTCAAGATCATGACAGATCCATTCGTAGGTAAGTTATCTTTCTTTAGAGTTTACTCAGGTACATTAGAATCAGGTTCTTATGTACACAACTCAACTAAAGATAAGAAAGAAAGAGTTGGTAGAATCCTTCAAATGCACGCAAACAAGAGAGAGGAAATCAAGAAGGTTTACTCTGGAGATATTGCTGCAGCGATCGGATTAAAATATACTACTACAGGTGATACGCTTTGTACTCAAGACAGCCCAGTTGTTCTAGAGTCTATGGAGTTCCCTGAGCCAGTAATTAAGGTTGCTATCGAACCTAAGACTAAAGCTTCTCAAGAGAAGATGGGTATTGGTCTTTCTAAATTGGCAGAAGAGGATCCAACATTCAAAACGTACACAGATGAAGAAACTGGTCAGGTAATCATCGCAGGTATGGGTGAGCTTCACTTAGAGATCATCGTTGATAGACTTTTAAGAGAATTTAAAGTTGAAGCCAACATTGGTGCTCCACAAGTAGCTTACAAAGAAACAATTACTGAAGAAGTTACAATTGATCACAAGTACTCTAAGCAATCTGGTGGTAAGGGTCAATACGGACATGTTAAAATGCACGTACGTCCAAGACAACCAGGTGAAGGTTACAACTTCATCAACTCTGTTACTGGTGGTTCTATTCCTAAAGAATACATCGAGCCAGTTAACCAAGGTGTTCAGGGTTCAATGGAAAATGGTCTATTAGCTGGATACGAAGTTGTAGATATCGAAGTTGAATTATTCGATGGTTCTTACCATGAAGTCGATTCATCTGAGATGGCATTTAAGCTTGCTGCTTCTATGGGCTTCAAGGAAGCTATGAGAAAAGGTAAAGCTGTTCTTCTTGAGCCATACATGAAGGTTGAAGTTACAACTCCAGAGGATTACTTAGGTGATGTTATGGGTGATGTCAACTCTCGTAGAGGTCAATTAGAAGGTATGGAAGCTATGGATGGTGCACAAATCATCAAAGCTCACGTTCCATTATCAGAAATGTTTGGTTACGCAACTGACTTGAGATCAAAAACTCAAGGTAGAGGTAACTACACAATGCTATTTAGTCACTATGAGCAAGTTCCAAACTCAGTTGCGGAAAAGATCATGGGAGACAAAAAATAAATTATTAAGGGAGGAATTTCAAAAATGGCAAAGCAAAAGTTTGAAAGAAATAAGCCACACGTTAATGTTGGTACTATCGGTCACGTTGACCACGGTAAAACTACTTTAACAGCTGCAATCACGAAAGTACTTTTCGAAAGACATGGTCTTGGTGAAAAAGTAGACTTCGAGAACATTGACAAAGCACCTGAAGAGAGAGAAAGAGGTATCACTATCTCTACAGCACACGTTGAGTATGAAACTCCTAACAGACACTACGCTCACGTTGACTGTCCAGGCCATGCCGATTATGTAAAGAACATGATCACTGGTGCTGCTCAAATGGATGGATCTATCTTAGTAGTATCTGCTGCTGATGGTCCTATGCCTCAAACTAGAGAGCATATCTTATTATCACGTCAAGTAGGCGTTCCATACATCGTTGTTTTCTTAAACAAGTGTGATATGGTTGATGATGAGGAATTATTAGAATTAGTAGAAATGGAAGTTAGAGAGTTATTAGACGAGTACGACTTCCCAGGTGATGATACTCCAATCATCAGAGGTTCAGCTTTACTTGCTCTTGAAGATACATCTTCTGAGTGGGGTGACAAAATCGTTGAGTTATTCGAAATCATCGATGAGTACGTTCCAGAGCCAGAAAGAGCTACTGACAAGCCATTCCTAATGCCAGTTGAGGACGTATTCTCAATCACTGGTAGAGGTACTGTTGCTACAGGTAGAATCGAAAGAGGTATCTTAAGAGTATCTGACGAAATTGAAATCGTTGGTATCAAAGAAGAAAAGAGAAAAGTTGTTTGTACAGGTGTTGAGATGTTCAAGAAGCTTCTAGATGAAGGTTTCGCGGGCGATAACATTGGTTGTTTATTAAGAGGTGTTCAAAGAACAGAAATCGAAAGAGGTCAAGTTCTTGCTGCTCCTGGTACTATCAACCCTCACACTAAGTTCGAAGCTCAAGTATACGTTCTTAAGAAAGAAGAAGGTGGACGTCATAAGCCATTCTTCTCTGGTTACAGACCACAGTTCTTCTTCAGAACTACAGACGTTACTGGTAACATCGAATTAAAAGAAGGCGTAGAAATGTGTATGCCTGGTGATAACGTTGAGATGACAATCGAGTTAATCTCTCCAATCGCGATCGAAGAGCAATTAAAGTTCTCTATCCGTGAGGGTGGTAGAACAGTTGGTTCTGGATCTGTTATCAAGATTTTCGAAGACTAATTTAAACTCAAAAGATAAGTTGCCTTGCAACTTATCTTTTTTTATTTTTTTTGGAATAAAGTCTTGCATTGGCATGAAAAGTAGGTTATACTGTTTGAGTACGTAAAATGCGATGAAGCGAGAGGTTACCAGGTGCCACTGGAGAACTTTCGTGGAGAAGAGTTCACCCTGTGAGGTGGGCGACTCGTTGTTTTTTTGTCAAAAAGCTTAAGACACGCTAGGCTGAGTGTGCAAAAGAACGAATGTATAACAAATTAGAAGGAGGAAACAAAAAATGGCTAATGCAGGTCAAAAAATCAGAATAAGACTTAAGTCTTATGATCACAAATTGTTAGATGCTTCTGCTGGTAAGATCGTTGAAGCGGCTAAGAGAACTGGTGCTGAGGTTTCAGGTCCAATTCCATTACCAACTAAGAAGGAAATCGTAACAATTATTAGAGCCGTACACAAGTACAAGGACTCTAGAGAGCAATTTGAAATGAGAACTCACAAGCGTTTAGTAGACATCTTAAGCCCAACTCAAAAGACAGTTGATGCTTTAATGAAGATTGATTTACCAGCTGGTGTAGATATCGAAATCAAATTATAATGTAGTATACTAAATATTTGTTGTTTTTATAGAAACGTAAAAACGCCTGTATTTTTAGTATGATTATGGTTTATGAATTGTCATAATCCGCTGTAAGAATTATAGGAGGTGTATACATGAAGGGAATCATCGGTAGAAAAATCGGGATGACTCAAGTGTTCACAGAAGGTGGAAGTGTTGTTCCAGTAACAGTTGTTGAAGCTGGTCCAATCTTTGTAACACAAATCAAAACAGTTGAAACAGACGGTTATAACGCTGTTCAAGTTGCTTTTGAAGACAAGAAGAAAAATCACGTAATCAAGCCAGAAAAGGGTCATTTTGACAAGGCTGGTATTGAAGTGAAGAAGTATGTTCAAGAATTCAGAGTAGAAGATCCTTCAACTTATTCAATTGGACAAGAAATCAAAGTTGACTTATTTGAAGCAGGACAGTCTGTTGACGTTACTGGAACTTCAAAAGGTAAAGGTCACTCTGGCGTAATCAAGAGATGGAACCACTCAAGAGGTCCAATGTCTCACGGTTCGAAGCACAGAAGAAGACCAGGTTCAATTGGTAACGCATCATACCCAGGTCGTGTTATTAAAGGTATGAAGATGTCAGGTCAACATGGTAACGCTACTTCAACAGTACAAAACTTAGAAATCGTATCTGTAGATGTAGACAGAAACCTATTGTTAATCAAAGGTGCTATCCCAGGTCCTAAGAAGGGTGTAGTTACTGTAAAAGAGACTGTTAAAGTTCAAAAATAATTTGAATGAAGGAAGGAGGACTGGATATGCCTAAATTAGACGTTTTAAACGTATCAGGTGAGAAAATCGGTGATATCGATTTAAACCCAGGTATTTTCGGAATTGAAGTAAACGAATATGTTTTACATGACGTTGTTAAAAACTATTTAGCAAATCAAAGACAAGGTACTCAGTCTACTAAGACACGTTCAGAAGTACGTGGTGGTGGTAAGAAGCCATTTAGACAAAAAGGTACTGGTAACGCAAGACAAGGTACAAGAAGAGCTCCACACTTTGTAGGTGGTGGTGTTGCATTCGGACCTAAGCCAAGAGATTACTCTTATAGATTACCAAAGAGAGTTAAGAGATTAGCATTATTCTCTGCTTTATCTTCTAAGGTAGCTGCTGGCGAATTAATCGTTTTAGATGAGCTTTCAATGGAAGCACCTAAGACAAAAGATATGATTAAGATTTTATCTAACATCAAAGCTGAGAGAAAATCATTAATCGTATTACCAGAAGTTGATGAGAACGTTGTTAGATCATCAAACAACATTCCAGGTGTTGAAACAACATTTGTGGGTCAATTAAATGTTTATGAGATTTTAAATCACACAAACTTTATCATCACAAAAAAGGCACTTGAAACAATTGAGGAGGTTTACGCATAATGAGATCATCTTATGATATTATCGTTAAGCCTATCGTGACTGAAAAGTCGATGATGGACATGGAAGCTGGCAGATATACTTTCAAAGTTATGTCAGATGCAAATAAAACAGAAATTAAAATTGCTATTGAAGAAGTATTTGGTGTAAAGGTTGCTAAGATCAATACATTAAATGTTAAAGGCAAGGTTAAAAGACAAGGAAGATTCGTTGGAAAGAGAGCAGACTGGAAAAAGGCAATCGTTACTTTAACAGCTGATTCTAAGGCTATCGAATTCTTTGAAGGTATGTAATAAAGGAGGCATGAGCCATGGGTATTAGAGGATTTAAACCCACTTCACCTGCTATTAGACATATGACGGTTTCTACATTTGAAGAAATTACAAAGAAGAAGCCTGAGAAAGCTCTAGTTGTAGCTTTAAAGAAAAATGCTGGTAGAAATAACAGAGGGGTTATCACTGTTAGACATAGAGGTGGCGGAGCTAAGAGAAAGTACAGAATCATCGATTTCAAGAGAAATAAAGATGGTATTCCTGCTACAGTAAGCGCTATCGAGTACGATCCAAACAGAACAGCAAACATTGCTTTAGTAACTTATGCAGATGGTGAGAAGCGTTACATCTTAGCACCACACAAGGTAAAAGTTGGCGATGTATTATACTCTGGTAAGGGTTGTGACATCAAGCCAGGTAACTGTATGGAGTTAAGAGACATGCCAACAGGTACAATCATCCACAACATCGAGCTTAAAGCTGGTAAGGGTGGCCAAATGATTAGATCTGCAGGTACATCTGCACAGTTAATGGCAAAAGAAGGTGACTTCGCAACGATTCGTTTAGTTTCTGGTGAAGTTAGAAAAGTAAGACTTGAGTGTCGTGCGACAATCGGTCAAGTTGGTAACATCGATCATGAGAACATCAAAGTTGGTAAAGCGGGTAGAAAGCGTCACATGGGTATCCGTCCAACAGTAAGAGGTTCTGTAATGAACCCTAACGATCACCCTCACGGTGGTGGTGAAGGTAGATGTCCTATTGGTAGACCATCTCCGGTTACACCATGGGGTAAGCCAACATTAGGTTACAAGACTAGAAAGAACAACAAGCAATCTGATAAGTATATCGTTCGTTCTAGATCAGAAAAGAGAAAGTAAACATTGTAAATAGATTTCACTTGTTGAAAAGGAGGCAATGAACTATGGGTAGATCATTGAAAAAGGGACCTTTTGTTCACAAAGGCCTTTTAAAGAAAATAGTAGCTATGAACGAAGCTAACGAAAAGCAAGTTGTTAAGACTTGGTCAAGAGCTTCAACTATTTTCCCACAAATGGTAGGACACACAATTGCAGTTCATGACGGAAGAAAACATGTTCCAGTATACATCACTGAAGACATGGTTGGTCATAAATTAGGAGAATTTTCACCAACAAGAACATTTAGAGGTCATGCAGGCGATAAGACTTCAAAGAAAAAATAGTCTTGTTTGATAGGAGGTAAAAGTAATGGAAGCAAGAGCTTTAGCGAAACACATTAGAATCTCTCCTCGTAAGATTAAGCCAATTGCAGACTTAGTTAGAGGTAAGAACGTAAATGAGGCGAAAGCAATTCTAAAATTCACACCGAGAAAAGGTGCTAGATTATTACTAAAAGTATTAGAATCTGCTGTAGCAAACGCTGAAAACAACCATGACATGAATACAGACAACTTGTTCGTTTCAGAAGTATATGCAAACCAAGGTACAACAATGAAGAGATTCGTTGCTGGATCTATGGGTAGAGCAAACCCAATTCTTCACAGAACAAGCCACATCGGTGTTGTAGTTAAGGAAAAATAGTAAGGAGGGCCACATATGGGTCAAAAGGTAAGCCCACACGGACTTAGAGTTGGTGTAATCAATGATTGGGATTCAAAGTGGTATGCAAACAAAAAGAATTTTGGTGCATTATTAAAAGAAGACCATGAAATTAGAACATATATCAAGAAGACTCTTTACACAGCTGGTATTTCAAGAGTATATATTGATAGAACTGAAGATAAAGTTAAGATCAACATTTTCACTGCGAAGCCTGGTATGATTGTAGGTCGTGGTGGCGAAAATATCGCAAAATTAAAGGATGGTTTAGCAAAGATTACTGATAAGTTCATCCAATTAGATATTTCAGAAGTACAAAATGTAGATACTGACGCTCAATTAGTATCTGAAAACGTAGCATTCTCTTTAGAGAGACGTGTATCTTTCAGAAGAGCTATGAGACAAGTAATGCAAAGAGCTATGAGATCTGGTGCTAAAGGTATCAAGGTACAATGTTCTGGTAGATTAGGTGGCGCTGAGATGGCGAGAACTGAACACTACTCAGAAGGTAATGTTCCATTGTCTACTTTAAGAGCAGATATCGATTATGGTTTCGGCGAAGCTGATACTACTTATGGTAAGATCGGTGTTAAAGTTTGGATTTATCATGGTGAAGTATTGCCTACACCAGGTGGTCGTGTGCTTAAGAGAAAAGAAGCAAGAAAAGCAAGACCTAAGAACGATAACAGAAGAAAGCCAAACAGAAACAATCGTCAACGTAATGCAAAGAAGAATTAATCGTTAAATCATATTTGTGATTAGGAAGGGAGGCAATTTGTCATGCTGATGCCTAAAAGAGTAAAAAGAAGAAAGCAACATAGAGGCAGAATGAAAGGGTATGCACAAAAAGGTAACACAGTTACTTACGGTGAATACGGTTTAGTCGCTATGGATAGAGCTTGGATCACTTCTAATCAAATAGAAGCTGCCAGAATCGCAATCAACAGATACATTAAAAGAGGTGGTAAAACTACTATTAAGATTTTCCCACACAAGCCAATTACTAGAAAACCAGCTGAAACTCGTATGGGTGCCGGTAAGGGTTCTCCAGAGTATTGGGTAGCTGTTGTTAAGCCAGGCAGAGTTATGTTTGAATTAGCAGGTGTTAACGAAGAAACTGCAAGAGAAGCTATGAGATTAGCAGCGAACAAACTACCAATCAAATGTAAGTTTGTCGTAAAGGAAAAGGGTGGTGAAACTCATGAAGCGTAGAGATAAATTAGTTAAGTATCGCGACATGACGTCGAATGAATTGGACGGTACGCTAAACGAACTGAAAAATGAACTCTTCAATTTAAGATTCCAATTGGCAACAGGTCAATTAGAGAACCCTTTAAAGTTAAAAAGCGTTAAGAAGGACATCGCTCGTGTAAATGTAATTTTACGTGAGAGAGAGTTACAAGCTTAAGCAAGGAGGAGACGTCGTGGTTAGAGGTAGAAGAAAAGTACGTCAAGGTCACGTTGTAAGTAACAAAATGGATAAGACGATCGTAGTTGAGATTGTAAACTTTGTTCGTCACCCATTATACAACAAGCGTGTTAAGAAGACGGTTAAATACAAGGCACATGATGAAAACAACGTGTGTAATATTGGCGATAAAGTAAAGATTATGGAAACAAGAAAATTAAGTAAAGACAAATTCTTTAGACTTGTTGAAATAGTTGAAAAAGCTAAGTAGTTTGTTAGGAGGTAATAGCTATGATCCAACAGGAAACAAGACTAAAAGTAGCTGATAACTCAGGTGCTAAAGAGCTATTAACAATCAAAGTACTAGGCGGTTCTAGAAGAAGATATGCCGGTATTGGTGATATTATAGTTTGTTCGGTTAAAAAAGCAACGCCAGGTGGAGTTGTTAAGAAGGGTGATGTAGTTAAGGCTGTTGTTGTAAGAACAGTTAAAGAAACAAGAAGAGCTGATGGAAGCTACATTTGTTTCGATGATAACGCAGCAGTAATTATCAAAGAAGATAAGACGCCAACTGGCACAAGAATCTTCGGCCCTGTAGCAAGAGAGTTAAGAGATGCGAAGTTCATGAAAATCGTTTCTTTAGCTCCAGAAGTTTTATAGGAGGTGGACTAAATGCGTATCAAAAAAGGCGATACAGTAATTGTTAATGCTGGAAAAGATAAAGGTAAAACTGGTAAAGTTTTATTCGCCATCCCTAAAAAGAATCGTGTTATTGTTGAAGGTGTGAACATGGTAACTAAGCACCAGAAGCCTTCAGCTAAAGTGCAACAAGGTGGAATCCTTCACCAAGAAGCACCTATTCATGTGTCAAACGTAAGCTATTATGAGTCTAAGACAAAAAAAGGCACACGTATTGGATATAAGTTTTTAGAAGATGGTAAAAAAGTACGTGTATCAGTTAACACTGGTGAGGTACTTGACTAGAATAATCCTGTGAAGGGAGGTATAACACTAGATGGCTAGATTAAAAGACATTTATAATAATGAATTAAAGAAAGCGATGATGGAAAAGTTCAATTACGATTCAGTAATGCAAATTCCTAAGCTTGAAAAAATAGTTGTTAACATGGGTTTAGGTTCTGCTAAAGAGAATCCTAAGGTTGTGAAAGCAGCAGTTGAAGAAATGGCAACAATCACTGGTCAAAAGCCAGTAATCACTAAGGCTAAGAAGTCTGTAGCGAACTTTAAAGTGCGTGAAGGCATGAGCGTTGGTGCTAAGGTTACTTTAAGAGACAAGATCATGTATGAATTTGTAGATCGTTTATTCACGATTGCATTACCACGTGTTCGTGACTTTAGAGGTACAAACCCTAACGCATTCGATGGTAGAGGTAACTATACTTTAGGGGTTAAAGATCAATTAATCTTCCCTGAAATCGAATACGATAAAGTAGATGCAATGAGAGGTATGGATATTACTTTCGTTACAACTGCTAACACTGATGAGGAAGCTAAAGAGTTACTAAGACTGTTAGGCATGCCTTACAGTAAATAACAAGGAGGGAATACTGTGGCTAAAAAATCACTTAAGGTGAAACAAGCTAGAAAACAAAAGTTTTCGACTAGAGAATATACAAGATGCAGTATTTGTGGACGTCCACACTCTGTATTAAGAAAATTTGGTGTTTGCCGTGTATGCTTTAGAGAATTAGCTTACAAGGGTCAAATCCCAGGCGTGAGAAAAGCAAGCTGGTAAGCGAGAGGAGGAACATATCATGATGACAGATCCTATTGCAGATTTACTAACACGTATTAGAAATGCAAATATGGTTAGACATGCAACAGTTGATATCCCTGCTTCTAAAACTAAGAAGTCGATCGTAGAAATTCTTGAAAAAGAAGGTTTCATTAAATCATTTGAAACAATTTCTGAAGATAATCACGAGACAATCAGAGTTGCATTGAAGTATGGTCAAGACAAATCAAGAATTATTACTGGTATTAAGAGAATTTCTAAGCCAGGACTAAAGGTGTATGCTAAGAAGAACGAATTACCAAGAGTACTTGGTGGTTTAGGGGTTGCTATTATCTCAACTTCAAAAGGCATCATTACAGACAAAGAAGCTCGTAAATTACAAGTTGGCGGAGAAGTAATCTGCTACGTTTGGTAAGATAGAACAGGAGGTGCGCGTGTGTCTAGAATAGGTAAAGCGCCGATCGAGATTCCTGCAGGAGTTGAGATCAAGATAAGCGAATCAAACCTTGTCGCTGTTAAGGGTCCATTGGGCCAATTAGAAGAGCAAATCAGCAAGGACATGAAAGTAGTTATCGAAGGCAATGTGTTAACTGTAGAGAGACCTACTAACAACAAATTGCATCGTTCACTTCACGGTCTTAGCAGAACGCTAATCAATAACATGATTATTGGTGTGACTAAGGGTTATGAGAAAAAATTAGAAATTCAAGGCGTTGGTTATAGAGCTACTAAAAAAGGTAAAGTTTTAGACTTACAATTAGGTCACTCTCATCCAATCGAAATGGAAGATCCAGAAGGTATTACAGTAGAAGTACCATCTAATACTCAAATCATTGTTAAGGGTATTAACAAGGCATTAGTTGGTAACTACGCTGCTAAAATCAGGAACTGGAGAAAGCCAGAGCCATATAAGGGTAAAGGTGTTCGTTACGTTGATGAGTATGTAAGACGTAAAGAAGGTAAATCGGGTAAATAATAAGAAAGGGTGACTAGGATGATTACTAAGAAAAGTAAGAACGCTAAGCGTAAAGTACGTCAAACTAGAGTTCGTAAGAAAATTAGTGGAACTCCAGAGCGTCCTAGATTAAATGTATATAGAAGTAATACTAACATTTACGCACAAGTGATCGACGATGTAAACGGTAAAACTTTAGCATCTGCTTCTACACTTGAAGCTGAATTGAATATCAAAAACGGCGGTAACAAGGAAGCTGCAAAAGTTGTTGGTACTAAAATCGCTGAAAGAGCTTTAAAAGCTGGTATCGAGAACGTTGTATTTGATAGATCAGGATACATTTATCACGGAAGAGTAAAAGAGTTGAGTGAAGCTGCTAGAGAAGCAGGACTTAAGTTTTAATAAGGAGGTAACTACATGAGTCGTCAAGTTATTGATGCAAGTAAATTAGACCTCAAGGAGCAGGTAATTAACATAAATCGTGTAACGAAAGTTGTTAAAGGTGGTAGAAACTTCAGATTCAGTGCACTTGTTGTAGTTGGAGACCATAATGGACACGTTGGTGTTGGAACTGGTAAAGCACAAGAAGTACCTGAAGCTATTAGAAAAGCTATCGAAAAAGCTAAGAGAAATCTTATCTTTGTTCCTAGAGTTGGCACAACTGTACCACATCCTATTAAGGAAAGATTTGGTGCTGGTAAAGTATTAATCATGCCAGCTAAGCCTGGTACAGGTGTTATTGCTGGTGGTCCAGTACGTGCAGTATTAGAAGCTGCTGGAATCGCGGACGTAAGAGCGAAGTCTTTAGGTTCTAACAATCCTAACAATATGGTTGCAGCGACAATCAACGGTTTATTAGCAATGAAAACAGTAGAAGAAGTTGCTAAAGCTAGAGGTTTGTCACCTGAAGAAATCTTAGGTTAGGAGGAGAAACTTATGGCTAAATTAAGTATTAAATTGGTTAAATCTACTATCGGTAGAAAGCCTAAGCACAGAGCAACAATTCAAGCTTTAGGTTTAAGAAAATTAAACCAAGTTGTTGTTAAAGAAGACAATCCTCAAATGAGAGGTATGATCAAACAAGTAGACTTCTTATTAGAAGTTGAAGAAATATAGGAGGTGCGAAATGAGATTACATGATTTAAAACCAGCACCGGGTTCGACTAAGAAGAGAAAAAGAGTAGGTAGAGGTACAGGTTCAGGATCTGGTACAACTGCTGGTCGTGGTATGAACGGTCAAAACTCAAGATCTGGCGGTGGCGTTAGATTAGGTTTCGAGGGTGGTCAGTTACCATTATTCAGAAGATTACCTAAGAGAGGTTTCTCTAACTACGCATTCAAGAAGAACTGGACAATCGTTAATGTTGAAACCTTAAACCAATTCGAAGATGGTACTGAAATCACTCCAGAGTTATTAGTGGAAACAGGTATCGTTAAGAAGTTCGAATATGGATTAAAAATTCTTGGAAACGGTGAATTAGAAAGAAAGCTTACTGTAAGAGCTAACAAATTCACTCAATCAGCGATCAATAAAATTGAAGCTGCAGGAGGAAAGGCAGAGGTGATTTAATGTTCTCTACCCTAAGAAATGCTTGGAAAATACCTGACTTAAGAAAAAAAATACTATTTACATTAGCTATGATCGTAGTATATAGACTGGGTTCAATCTTAGTTGTTCCTGGTCTTGACATTGATCAACTTAACTTTATAATTGAACAAAATGAAGCTGCTGCAGCAAACGGTACAGCCGGCATTCAAGCCATGTTTAACTTAATGACTGGTGGCGCTTTTGGTAGAGTGGCAATCTTTGCACTCGGTATTGGACCCTATATTACCTCATCGATCATCATCAACTTGTTGACGATGGCCATTCCTTACTTCGAGAACCTAGCGAAGGAAGGGGAAGCAGGTAAGAGAAAAATGGCGACTTATACGAGATTTGGTACAGTAATCCTTGCCTTATTACAAGCGGTTGCCTTAACCAATACTCAATTTAAGGGATACTTCCCAGCGGTTGATGGTGTAAGAGGCCCAACGTTCTTCTCGGGTTTAATGGTAGTTTTAGTTTTAACAGCAGGTACAGCACTACTTATGTACTTAGGTGAGAAAATTAATGACCACGGTATCGGAAATGGTATCTCAGTAATTATCTTTGCAGGTATTATTGCTAGATTACCAAAGGATATCGGTTTGATGATTTCCAGCTTAGTGGACAAGGGCGATAACACAATTAACTTGTTCTCCTTCGCAGCTTTCATCGTGATTGCTATTGCAATCATCATTGGAGTTATTTATATAACTCAAGGTTCTAGAAGAATACCTGTTCAATACGCTAAGCGTGTTGTTGGTAGAAAAATGTATGGTGGACAATCGTCTCACATTCCATTAAAAGTAAACCAAACAGGAGTTATTCCAGTAATCTTTGCATTGTCGATCTTGAGTTTACCTCAAACAATTGCATCATTCCTAGCGGAAAGCAACGGTTTCAGACAATTTGCAGAAAAATATTTAATCCAAACCCACCCAATTTACATGGTGGTAACAGGTATCGTAATTATGTTATTCACCTTCTTCTACACTGCGGTTACATTCAACCCAGTTGAAGTAGCGAACAACATGAAGAAAAATGGTGGTTACATCCCAGGTATTCGTCCTGGTAAGCCAACATCTGAATACCTAATGAAAACATTAAACCGTTTAACATGGGTTGGTGCATTCTTCTTAGCATTCATTGCTACAGTACCGAACTTATTAATCAAGTTCTTGAACCTACCAATTGTATTCGGTGGTACATCATTACTAATCGCTGTTGGTGTTTCTATTGAGATTGCTAAGCAATTAGAGCAACAATTGACAATGAGACATTACAACGGATTCTTGAAATAAAGGAGGCGCCATGAGACTTATATTATTAGGACCTCCAGGTGCTGGTAAAGGTACTCAAGCTGCTAATATCGTTAACAAGTACAAGCTGCCACATATTTCAACTGGAGATATCTTCAGAGCGAATATCAAGCAGGGTACAGAGTTAGGGAAAAGAGCGAAAGCCTATATGGATAAGGGTGAATTGGTTCCAGATAGCCTTGTTGTTGAACTTGTAGAAGATCGTCTTTCTAAAGACGATACTCAAGTCGGCTTCATGTTAGATGGTTTCCCAAGAACAATTTATCAAGCTGAAGCTCTAGATGAAGTACTAAAAAATATGGGGACTTCAATCGACTATGTTTTAAACATCGTTGTAGACCCAAGTGTTCTTGTTGAAAGAGCAGTAGGGAGAAGAATCTGTAAAGACTGTGGAGCAACTTACCATGTTCAGTTTAATCCATCAAAGGAAGAGGGCGTTTGTGACCTATGTTCAGGCTCACTTTACCAAAGATCGGATGATACAGAAGAGACTGTGACCAACAGAATCGGCGTATATCAAAACGAGACAGCACCACTAGTTGCTTACTATGAAAAAGCGGGTAAGAGCGTGTCTATTGATGGCTTACAAGATATTGATAAGGTATTTGAAGATATCCAGAAAACTTTAGGTGTGTAATTATGGCAGTTAAAATTAAGTCTGAAAAACAAATCGAACGTATGCGAGAAGCGGGTAAAATCGTAGCATACACCCACGAAGTTTTAAAGGCTCATATTAAGCCTGGTGTTACCACTCAAGAGTTAGATTACCTTGCTGAAAAAGAAATCAGAAAGTACAATGCTGTTCCAGCTTTCAAGGGCTATGGAGGATTTCCAGGATCGATTTGCGCCTCTGTTAACGAGCAAGTCGTTCATGGGATTCCTGGACCCTATGAATTGAAAGACGGGGACATTATTAGTATTGATATAGGTGCTTATAAGGATAATTTCTTCGGAGATGCTGCACGGACCCATGGTGTGGGCAATGTCTCTATGGAAGCACAGCAATTAATGGATGTAACCAAACAATCATTCTATGAAGGTTTGAAGTTCTGTCGTGAGGGGTATCGTTTATCTGACATTTCTCATGCCATCCAAGCTTATGTAGAACAGTATGGTTTTTCAATCGTAAGAGATTACGTTGGACACGGTATAGGGACAGCACTCCATGAAGACCCTCAGATTCCCAACTACGGAAATCCAGGTCGAGGCTTGCGGCTGGTCAAAGGAATGGTTTTGGCAATTGAGCCCATGGTCAATGCAGGTACCCATATCGTGAAGGTGTTAGAGGATGATTGGACTGTTGTTACAACGGACGGGAAAAACTCGGCACACTATGAGCATACAGTGGCTATCACTGATGAAGATCCTATTCTCTTAACCAGTTTAGAATCAGAGGTGTAGTTATGAAAAAAGTTGGAAACATTCAAATAGGCCAATATGTACGATCTAAGGCTGGTCGTGATAAAAACCACATTTTTCTTGTCATACAAGTTGTGGATCACGAGTATGTCCTGGTTGTAGATGGCGATGTTAGACGCATCGAAAAGCCTAAAAAGAAAAAGTGTAAACACTTGTTTGAATACAATCAGATGAGTGATGTAGTTTGTGACAAGGTTAAGGATGGTAAAAAAATCACTAATCTTATGATTCGTAAGGAAATTGAAAAATTTGATTTGAATCAAATCAAAACAGGAGGTTTTTAAATGGCAAAAAGTGAAATAGAAGTAAAAGGTATTGTAGAAGAAGCTTTGCCAAATGCGAGGTTCGTTGTAAGATTAGAGAATGGCCATAAAATCCAAGCTACAATATCTGGAAAATTAAGAATGAATTATATCAAGATCTTACCAGGAGATAACGTAACTTTAGAATTGTCACCATATGACTTAACTAAGGGACGCATCACTTGGAGAGACAAGTAATCAGGAGGTATAACGATATGAAAGTTAGACCATCAGTAAAGCCTATTTGTGAAAAATGCAAAGTCATTAAAAGAAAAGGTCGAGTAATGGTAATTTGCGAGAATCCTAAGCACAAGCAAAAGCAAGGCTAGGATCCAAAAATATTAGGAGGTGTCATTTAGATGGCAAGAATAGCAGGTATTGACTTACCTAGAGATAAGCGTGTTTTAATTGGACTTACTTATATCTACGGTATTGGAAGACCAACTTCTGCACAAGTTTTAGCAAAAGCTAACATTGATGAGAGCACAAGAGTTAAAGACTTAACAGAAGAGGAAGTTTCTGAGTTAAGAAGAATTCTAGAAGAAGAATACCTAATTGAAGGGGACTTAAGAAGAGAAGTTGCAATGAACATCAAGAGACTTCAAGATATCGGTTCTCAAAGAGGTATCCGTCACAGAAAGAGACTTCCAGTTAGAGGTCAAAAAACTAAGACAAATGCGAGAACAGTAAAAGGTCCTAAGCGTACTGTTTCACGTAAAAAGAAATAAGGGAGGTTGATTAGATGGTTGCTAAGAAAGCAAGAACTGTTCGTAAGAAAAGAAAAGACAGAAAAAATATTGAACGTGGACAAGCTCATATCCAATCGACTTTTAACAATACTATCGTAACTCTTACAGATATGCAAGGTAACGTAATTGCCTGGTCATCATCTGGAAGCTTAGGATTCAAGGGATCAAAGAAGGCTACTCCTTTCGCGTCTCAAATGGCTGGCGAAGCTGCTGCTAGAGCTGCTATGGAGCACGGATTAAAAGTAGTTCAAGTATTCGTAAAGGGTCCAGGTTCTGGTAGAGAAGCTGCAATTAGATCACTACAAGCTACTGGTCTTGAAATTACATCAATTTCTGATGTTACTCCAATTCCACACAATGGCTGTAGACCACCGAAGCGTAGAAGAGTATAATTAGTAGGAGGTAGTAAAATGGCAAGATATACAGGTCCATCTTGTAGATTATGTCGTAGAGAAGGCGAAAAATTATTCTTAAAAGGCGACCGTTGTTATTCTGAAAAGTGTGCTCTTTCAAGACGTGAAAGCGCTCCAGGACAACACGGTGCTAGAAGAGGTAAGGTTTCTAACTACGGTGTACAATTAAGAGAGAAGCAAAAAGTTAAAAGATATTATGGCTTACTAGAAAAGCAATTCAGAGACACTTATGAGAAGGCTGATAAAATGGCTGGCATCACTGGTGAAAACTTATTGTCTTTACTAGAAAGAAGATTTGATAATGTAGTTTACCGTCTAGGTTTCGGTTCATCAAGAAAAGAAGCTAGACAATTGGTATCACACGGTCACTTCACAATCAATGGTAAAAAAGCTAACATTCCTTCAATTCGACTTAACGTTGGTGATGTGATTGCAGTTGTTGAGAAGAGCAACAGCTCAGCTAAATTCAAAGAATTAGCTGAAAAAGCTGCAACTACACCAAAATGGTTAGAAGGCAATACTGACAAGTTGGAAGGTAAATTAATTGCACTTCCTACAAGAGAAGACATTGACCTACCAATCGAAGAGCATCTTATCATCGAGCTTTACTCTAAGTAATAGCGCGTAGGTGATTGCCCTCAAAAGTAGAGTTGAAAAGTAGAGGAGGGAAAGTTTAGTGATAGCTATAGAAAAACCGAATGTTGAATGTGTTGAGATGAGTGAAGACTATACCTATGGTAAGTTTGTTATCGAGCCTTTACAAAAGGGTTATGGTACAACACTGGGCAATAGTATGAGAAGATTGCTTCTTTCTTCACTTCCAGGCAGTGCTGTTAAATGGGTTAAAATTGAAGGCGTTTTACACGAGTTCTCTATGATCCAAGGTGTTAAAGAAGATGTTGTGGGAATTATCCTAAACTTGAAATCTTTAATTACTAAAGTACACTCTGACGATGAAATCAAGATTGTTAGAATTGAAGCCAATCAAGGAGGCCCTGTGACAGCAGGCGACTTAATCGTTGATTCTGATGTAGAAGTATTAAATACTGATCTACACATTGCAACGCTTGAGGACGATGCCTCATTGAGCATGGAAATCGGTATTGCCAAGGGTCGAGGCTATGTACCTGCTGAAGAGCATGGTGAAACAGGTCTTCCAATTGGTGTAATCTTAGTCGATTCAATTTACACGCCAGTAAAGAAAGTTAATTACTATACTGAGCAAACTAGACTCGGTGAAGAAACTGGTTTAGATAAGCTAGTGCTAGAGTTAACTACTGATGGCTCAATTAAACCTGATGAAGCCCTTTCCTTAGCTGCAAAGATTATGAATGAGCATTTAAACTTGTTCGTTGATATGTCTGAGACGATGGAAAGCGTTGAAATCATGGTTGAAAAAGAAGAAGACCAAAAAGAAAAAGTTTTAGAAATGACAATAGAAGAACTTGATCTATCAGTGAGATCATACAACTGCTTAAAGCGTGCTGGTATCAACACTGTTGAAGAGTTAGCTAATAAGTCAGAAGATGATATGATGAAGGTGAGAAACCTTGGTAAGAAATCACTGGAAGAAGTAAAGAAAAAGCTTATTGAACTAGAACTTGGCTTAAGAACTGAGGAAGAATAAGCAAGGAGGAATAAAACCAAATGGCTATTTACAGAAAGTTAGGCCGTCCTTCTGCTCATAGAAATATGATGCTTAGAAATTTAGTAACTAGTTTACTAAAATATGGACGCATTGAGACGACTGAAACAAGAGCAAAAGAAACTAAGAAAATTGCTGAAAAGATGATTACTCTTTCTAAGAGAGGCGATCTTCACGCAAGAAGACAAGTTTTAGCTTATGTTACAGAAAAAGAAGTTGTACAAGATCTTTTTGATGATATAGCGCCAAAATATTCAGACCGTAACGGTGGTTATACAAGAATGTATAAGTTAGGACCTCGTAGAGGCGATGCTGCACCTATGGTTATTCTTGAATTAATTTAAGGCTATAATTGTATAATGATAGGAAATCCTTCGGGATTTCCTTTTTTCGTTTTTGAAAGAACAAGCTAGCTTTATGGTTTCTTAATCTAGGAAGTCTTTGTTGAATGACCAAACTTCTGTTATAATATGATGTGATGTAAGTAGGCTATCAAAATAAAAGTGAAGAGGTTAATATGATTAAGTCCCAAGGGATTAGCTTTAAATATAACCAGGAAACTGGCGATACCATATTGGAAGACTTTAGCCTAGAAGTTAAGGACGGTGAGTTTGTTGTGCTCATGGGCCATAATGGATCTGGTAAGTCAACCTTCGCCAAGCTTCTTAATGGTATCCTAGTGCCCAGTCAGGGTAAGCTTTTTGTAGCGGACTTGGATACCAGTATAGATGACAACATATGGTCCATAAGGGAAAAGGCAGGTATGATTTTTCAGAATCCTGACAACCAGATTGTTGCCACCATTGTTGAAGAGGATGTGGCCTTCGGTCCAGAGAACCTGGGGGTTCAACCTGAAATCATACGAGAGCGGGTGGACAGGGTCTTGAAGATAGTCGATATGGATGGCTACCACAAGAGACCGCCCCATATGTTATCTGGAGGCCAGAAACAGAGGATTGCCATTGCAGGTGTTCTAGCCATGGAACCCTCGTGTATTATTTTAGATGAACCCACAGCCATGTTGGATCCATCAGGGCGACGGGAAGTATTAGATATAATTACCAAGTTGAATAAAGAGGAGGGGATGACGGTTATCTTGATTACCCACTTTATGGATGAGGCCATTCATGCGGATAGGGTCCTTGTTATTGATGAAGGAAAAATTCAATTACAGGGTCCACCCAAGCAGGTCTTCTCTCAAGTAAAAAAGATGCAGGCCCTAGGTTTAGATGTGCCTGAAGTGACCAAGTTAGCTGCTAGTCTCAAGGCCAGTGGTCTAGCTATTGATGATCAAATCATCAGCAATGAGGAAATGGTGGAAGCCCTATGTCGATTAAAGTCAAAAATTTAGAACATACCTATGATCCTGGAACCCCCTATGAGTTGAAGGCCTTGAAGGCCATTAATCTTAGTATTGAAAGCGGAGAATTGATCGGTTTAATAGGCCATACAGGGTCTGGTAAGTCAACTTTGATTCAGCACCTGAATGGTTTATTAAGACCAACAAGTGGTCAACTGGAGGTAGGAGATTATATGATTACCCAGGAAAAGAAAAACCTACTTAAACTCCGCCACCAGGTAGGACTCGTCTTTCAGTATCCTGAATACCAGTTGTTTGAAGAGACCGTTTATGCAGATATAGCCTTTGGCCCCAAAAATGTTGGCAAGTCACCTGAGGAAATTGATGGCTTGGTCAAGGCAGCAATGGCAAGTGTAGGACTTGACTTTGAGGTCTTTAAGGACAAGGCCCCCTTTGAACTAAGTGGCGGGCAGAAACGAAAGGTTGCCATAGCAGGGGTATTGGCCATGGATCCCAAAATCTTGGTCTTGGACGAACCGACTGCTGGTCTTGATCCTAAGTCAAGAGAAGACCTGCTCAAGCATATTAAGCGTCTTCATAAGGATAAGGGCATGACCATTATTTATGTGACCCACAGTATGGAAGAGGTCGCACGCCTAGTCGATAGAGTCATTGTTATGCACCAGGGGACTGTTATGTTTGATGACAAGCCAACCCAGGTATTCAAACATGTAGAGGCCCTACAAGCTATAGGCCTTGATGTACCACAGATGTCCAAGCTTGTTCATATGTTAAACCGATCAGGTTTTTCTATTCCTGAGGATATTATGACCCTAGAGGGTCTACAAACCTATTTATTAGAGGAGTTAAGGAGTTCACATGCTTAGAGATATAACCATTGGACAATATTATCCAGCTGACTCTCCGGTTCACAGCCTTGACCCGAGAACAAAGATACTGGCATCACTCATGATGATTATTGCCCTTTTTGTCATAAGCCCTCTTTGGGGCTATAGCATCCCCCTAGTTTTACTGGCGGTGATCATACGACTTTCAAGGGTTCCCTTTAAGTTCATCGTCAAGGGTTTAAGACCCATCATGTTCTTTATGATATTTGCTGTGGGTATTAACGTCTTCTTAACCCCCGGAGAAATAGCCTTTGAGATTTGGTTTTTAAAGGCCTCATATGAAGGGCTTTACAGGGCAGCAATCACCCTTTGCCGATTCTCTTTCTTGATTGTTACGTCGTCCTTGGTGACCCTGACCACGTCTCCCATGGCCCTGACCGATGGGATTGAACGCCTCTTAAATCCTTTAAAGGTGATTAAGTTTCCTGCCCATGAGTTGGCAATGATGATGACCATTGCCCTTAGGTTTATACCCACTCTTATAGAAGAGGGGGATAAGATCATGAAGGCCCAAATGGCTAGGGGGGCTGATTTTGAAAGTGGTAGCCTGTTCACCCGAGCTAAGAATATGGTTCCACTTTTAGTGCCCCTTTTCATTGGTGCCTTCAGGCGTGCTGATGACTTGGCTATGGCCATGGAGGCCAGGTGTTATCGTGGAGGCCTTGGGCGGACAAGAATGAACCAGTTAAAAATGAAAGTCAGAGATGGTCTAGTCTTGGGTCTTGCTATGATCTACATGATAACTATGATCATCGTCTTATAAGGATCGTGTATGAAAACTATAAAAATGATTATCCAGTATGATGGATCAAAGTTTTACGGCTGGCAGCGTCAGTCCAAATTAAGAAGTGTTCAGGGGACAATAGAAAAAACCCTATCAAAAATATTCAAAGAAGAAATACTCATTCATGGAGCCAGCAGAACGGATGCTGGTGTCCATAGCTTGGGCCAGGTTGCAAGTTTTCAATATGACCCACCAATGACTCTTGATAAGCTAAAAAATGCCATGAACAATGATTTAAGCCAGGATATTTGTATTTTAGACCTATCCTATGAAGAAGAAGACTTCCATGCCAGGTATTCCGCTTGCGGTAAGACCTACCACTACCTGGTGGACAGGGGGGACCATAGGAATGTATTCAGGAGTGATTATGCTTTTTATTACCCCTATGACTTAGACTTGAAAAAAATGAAAATTGTCTGTGAAACCTTGAAGGGGAAGAGAAATTTTGAATCTTTCAAGGCTTCGGGTTCATCCGCTCAGAATCCCATCCGAACCATAAAAGACATACATTTTTATGAAAGTGAAAATGGTTTAACTTTTGTCTTTACAGGTGACGGTTTTTTGTATAAAATGGTTAGGATTATGATGGGGTATATACTCAATGTAGGCGGGGGACGTAAATCCCTGGACAGCCTACTGGAAGTCTTGGAAACACCCAGTCGGACCCATACAACTTTAGTAGCGCCGGCCCAGGGTTTATACCTAAACGAAGTCTATTATAAAAAGCTTTAAAAGTAGAAAAAAGGCCTTGACTTTACAAGGTCATAAGTATATAATATATACGTTAATTACGATTACAAATCCAATGCCCCGGATTTTAATATATGAAAATAACTAAATTATCAGGAGGAATGTTATGAAGTCTTATGTAGCAAAGCCATTAGAAGTCGAAAGAAAATGGTATGTAATAGATGCGACAGATAAAACATTAGGTAGATTAGCTACTGAGGTAGCAAAGAGATTAAGAGGTAAGCACAAGCCTACTTACACACCTCATGTTGACTGTGGTGATTACATTATCGTAATCAATGCTGAAAAAGTAAAATTAACAGGTAACAAAACAACTCAAAAAGTATACAGACACCACACTGGTTTCATGGGTGGTTTAAGAGAAGTTTCTTACAAGGAAATGCTAGCTAAGCACCCTGAAAGAATCGTTGAAAAAGCTGTAAAAGGTATGCTCCCTAAGAACTCTTTAGGTAGACAAATGTACACGAAGCTTAAAGTAGTTGTAGGTCCAGAGCACAATCACCAAGCTCAAAAGCCTGAAGTACTTGAATTATAAGGAGGAAGTTAAATGAGTTTAGAACAATACCGCGGTACAGGTAGAAGAAAAAATGCTGTTGCCAGAGTAAGATTGATTCCTGGTTCAGGTGCTATCACTATTAACAAGAGAGACATCCAAGATTACTTCAACTTCGAAACTTTAAGAAGAGAAGTTAAGAGACCTTTGACTTTAACTAAGACAGAAGGTAAATTCGATGTTATTGTTACTGTAGAAGGTGGCGGTTACACTGGTCAAGCTGGTGCAATCAGAATGGGTATCTCAAGAGCATTATTAGAATTAGATTCAGATGCTTACAGACCATCTTTAAAGGCAGAAGGTTTCCTAACTAGAGATTCTAGAATGAAGGAAAGAAAGAAGCCAGGTTTAAAGAAGGCAAGAAGATCTCCACAGTTCTCAAAGAGATAATATGGATCAAACAACCCTTGGATTATATCCAAGGGTTTTCTTTGTGTAAGGATATAAAGACTTGAAAACAATGTCACTAGGGTCTTTTCCAGTCCCCTTCATTTATAGTATGATAGGTATAAGAGTAAAAGAGCTAGGGAGGAAATGATGAAGAAATTGATAATTGTTTTGATGGTAATGGTTTCGGTTTTCCATTTTTCATATGGACAAGAGAAGGCGGAACTTACTATTCAAGAAGGCGAAACCTACATGATCAGTTCAAGCGACTGGGCAATCTTAAATGGTCATCTGGAGGGCTTGTACCTGATTATGGATCATGACTTTTCAACATCAAGAATCATAGAAGCAGAAGGTGACTTCACCCTGGATGTTGATGTGGAAAGACGAATATACATTACAGTTATAAGAGGGACCATGACCCTGTCCAGGGATATAGATGGAGGGACAGTAGACTTCCTAAAGCAACCGGATAACTTCATTGCTTTTGAAGTCATGGAAGGGTCTGATAGACATACTTTTTTGAACGAAACCAATAAGGAAATGGCTCTTTTAAGTGTTGCACTTGACGATAATACTGACTTTCAAATGGGTCACTACTGGCTAGATGTTAACCAGGCTCCTGTCAATCGCTATGACAACAAGTTTACTGCCTCTTGGCGAACTGCCAATAAGGGGGATTTCTTTGACTTTAAGGTTGCCTCTGGTAAGCTGCTCATTGTTAGCTTGTTTGAGGCCAATAGAGTTGAGATGGCCGGATTGTCTGGCCAGGAAAAGGGAGAAGTTACTTGGGAGTGGCTCACTCAATTAGAAGAAGAGGCTTCAGCTTGGTCAAAAGATTCTATTATAAAAATGAAATTGTATGGTTATTTTAGGGATGAGGCCTTCGGGGCTTATCGTGACTCTATTACGAGACAAGACTTCATATATCTGGCAGTGAGAGTTTTTGAAGTTTTTGAGGGAGAAGAGATAACAGTTGACCCTTCAATATCCTTTACAGACACAGATGATATATATGCCTTGAAGGGGGCTACCATTGGTATTACAAATGGTATAGGACAAGGGAAGTTTGGACCTGGCCTTAAGATCAGTCGAGAGCAGATGGCTGTTTTGATTACTAATGCTTTAAGGAGAGGCAGTGTAGACAAGGATTTTGATTATTCTTTTAAGTTTAAGGATGAAAGAGAATTCTCGTCATGGGCTCATTCCAGCATTTATTCAGTGAAGTCTAAGGGGATTATGAATGGAATCGATAGTCATACCTTTGGTCCTAAGGGAGAGGCTTCTGTCGAGATGGCCCTTAAGATGATTGACAACATACTAGAATCCTACCAGGGAGGAACCTGGTATAGGGGGGACAAGGACTACACCCTCATAGACACTAGAGGTGTTTCTGGGTCCAAGTCATCTGCTGAAGGAATTATTAAACTTGGCAACCAAAAGTCCACACTTGCCTCTAATGGTCTTTCTTATAAGTCGCCAACTTGGGCAGAAAGTAGTCAGTCCTATCTCTATTTGGAAGGGAGTGACCTGGTATCTGTTACAGTTGGGGACAGAGTCTACATCGATACCTACGACTTGAATTTCAATTTAAAGGAATCTAAGACTCTTGATTTTGAACTTCCCATTTTTGGAACATTTTATAAGGGGCTGGACTATAATTATCTGGTTTATGGTCAGGAGAATCCTAGGGAAGATGATCAATTAGAAGTCATTCGGATTGTAAAATATGACAGGGCCTTTAATAGGCTAGATAGTGTGAGTGTGAGTAACTGTTACACAGTCCTTCCCTTTAGGGCATCCAGTGTCAACCTTTCAGAAGATAACGAAACCCTCGTCTTACATACATCTCGGGAACGTTACATGACTGAAGATGGCAAGAACCACCAGTCACAGCTAACCCTTGTCATAGATAAGGCCAGTCATACGATTATCAATAACCTAGGTCGCTATCAAGACAATCATGTGAGTCATTCCTTTGATACCCTGGTCCTGCATGACTCAGGTTATCATGTTTTAGTAGACCATGGGGACGCCTACCCAAGGTCCATTGTTCTTCATAAGGGCAAGACGGGGTCTGATTACCAAAGTGTGGATTTGTTTGATATTCCCGGTGAGGTTGGAGCCAATCAAACGGGTGTATCCCTTGGTGGCTTGAGTCAATCGGCTGGTAACTACCTGCTTCTTATGAACTCCGTAAACCATGAAAAAGTCACTGAATACACAAACTTTGATATGGTTGGCCTAGAGGATACTAGACGAGACATACTCCTTTTAACCATACCCAAGAACCAACTGGTAGACACGAGGGTAATCCAGCATAAGTTGACCTCTTACATAGGGACTGACAAGTATGGATCTGTACCCAAGTTGGTGAAAATTAGTGATGACCGCTTCCTTGTCTTATGGCAGGAGTTTGTGATGGATGAGGCATCTAGCTATGGTGGTGTCAAAGCAGGTGACCTTAAGTATGTTTATGTGAATGGTCAGGGACTTGTCCAGGGACCTATTTATAGTCAAGAGGACTTGGTTCTTACAGATTGTCAGCCCATCCTTCTTGGAGACAAGCTGATCTGGACCCACCAATCTTACGGTACTGATTATCTTTACCTCTTGCCTATCATAAGAGACTAGGTCTGAGAGTTGAAGGTTTTCCTTCTAATAATTGTCTTATTTTAACCCCTGGCTTTTGCCGGGGGTTGTCTACATGATAAGACCATTATATTAACATAAAGTCTGATACAAGACACTAGAATTATGGTATGATAAGAGTAAATTAGAGACTATAGGAGGCTATATGGCACATACAGAATATAAAATGATCAGCTTACCCAAGCTGAATAACCTACAACCTGGTTTAGAATCAACATGCTTGAAGCTTATGGAAGAGGCGGGGGAATTAGCCCAGCTAATTGGTAAATTTCGAGGTTTAAATGGTGAGGAAATTACCATGGACAAGCAGAGTCTGGTTGAAAATATTACAGGCGAACTATTGGATGTTGCCCAGGTGGCGGTGTCTATGATGTTCGTATTAGAAGATGAGTACGGTGTGGACATTGAGGATAAGATCCAAACGCATATAAGCAAGTTGATTAAGAAGGGTTACATCAAGGGAAAAGGAGTTGAGTCAAGTGATTAAGGCTGGTTTTTTATTACCCCATCCTCCCATCCTCTTTGAGGCTATCGGTAAGGGGGAGGAGAAGAAATGTCAAGAGGTTATAGATGGGATGAAGGCAGTAGCCCATAAGATAAGGGCCTTAAAGCCTAAGACCATTGTCATAATTAGTCCCCACGGTCCAGTATTTTCTGATGGCATGGCTATTTCTTATGACATGTTTTTAGAAGGTAATTTGAAGAAGTTTGGTTACGAGGCTATCCAATATCATAAAAAGAACAATGTCAACCTAGTTGACCGCATCATCTATGAATCTGGAAAAATTGATGTTCCTTGTTTAAAGTTGACAGATGAGAATGCCAATTATTTTGATATTGATAAGTCTATAGACCATGGCGCCCTTGTTCCTCTAAAATTTATTGATCAGGTTTATGAGGATTACGACCTGGTTCATTTGACTTATGGCCTTTTTTCTAGTGAAAAGCTTTATGAGATGGGGATGACCATTCGTCAGTCCATAGAAGCCCTCGATGAGGATGCTGTGATTATTGCCAGTGGCGATTTGTCTCATGCCCTTTTAGATGGGGGACCCTACCAGTTCCACGAGTCTGGACCAGCTTTTGACCAAGTGGCCCGAGACCACTTGCTTCATAAGGACGCCCTAGGCTTTATGGCTATTCCTGAAAAGATGAGAAATGAAGCCAAGGAGTGTGGTAAACGATCGATAGATATTCTCCTTGGAACCCTCAATGGTTATAACTATCAAGTGACCGAGTATGCCTACCAAGCGCCATTTGGTGTGGGGTATTCAGTTATGGGCTTTGAGGACTTGGTCTATGATGATCATTATGATGTATTTGCAGACATACTACAGGCAGCCAAGGCCAACGTAAGACAAGCGATCTTGCAAGAGTCCCGTTTTGTTAGCCTGGCTAGAAATGCCATCTTACATTATCTAAACGATACTGAGATTATATTTGACGACCGTCTGACCCATGAGATGCTCAATACTCGGGCGGGGACCTTCGTTTCCATCAAGAAAAACGGCGCTCTTAGAGGGTGTATGGGAACTGTGGGACCAACAGAGGACAACATGGCAATGGAGATTGTCGCCAATGCAATAAAAGCGGCCTTTGAGGACCCTAGATTTCCTCCCCTAACCATTGACGACCTAGAGGATATTCAATTATCAGTCGATGTGATTCACATGCCGGAAGTGGTAGAAGATGTGTCGGATTTAGATCCTAAGAAGTACGGTATAATTATAACTTCCGGTTATAAACGAGGGGTTCTTCTCCCAGACCTTGAGTCTATTGATACAACAGATGAGCAGATAAGAATAGCCTGCCAGAAGGGAGACATACGACCAACAGATCCGGTTGTTATCCAGAGATTTGAAGTCAGCCGTTATTATTAATGTGGATAAACCTGTGCATAAGGTGCTTAAGATGTGGGCAACCTGTGTACAGGAGCTGAGTAAGTGACTGGACGACTATCCACATATCATCATGAAATTGTGGAAAAGTCTCAAAAGTATGGTTTTTATCCACATAAGAAGGGAACACTTATAAACATTTTGTTAACAAGGAAAGGAAGACAATGAAAAAACTATGGATAGCCTGTGGATTATTTATCATTCTAGGGCTAACAGTTGCCTGTTCGTCACCAGCTAATACACCAGCTGACAAGAATGTGACAGATGATATGCAAACAGAGGAAACAGATTTAATTGAAATTATTGAATTGAAAGTGACCCAAGGTCAGGAGACTAAGGTCTTCCCAGTGGAGGACTATGAATATGACTTATTCCGGGACGACCATAAATTAAACTTGAACTACATGAAGGGGCTTGATCGGTTTATTTATACCTATGATGCCAGTGACAGTCTTTTAGTCATGGTTTATGAGGATACGACTTTTACCATAAACTTTGTGAATCAAACCACAAGGATTAATTATCAGGAAAGCATGGCAAATAATTTAGTGGACCGGGTAGGTGATAGCTTATATTTGAATCTTGACGCCTTTCAAACCTGGTTTGATATCGACTTTAAAGTATACGAAGATCCCTTTAAGGTGCTAGAATTAGACATGAAATCAAGTGGTCAAGTCGATAAGGCTATCCAGGCACAGGTTAATCAGTTGCCGGAAAAGATCAATATGACCTGGGAACCCGTATACAATGTCCAACCTAAAATTGAGGATATGTACGACATGCCAGGCCTAGATATAATCTCGCCTGTGTGGTTTAACCTTAAGTCAGGTCAAGGAGACTTTGACAATAAATTAAATGAAGACTATATTAAATGGGCTCGTTCATCGGGCTACAAACTTTGGCCAGCTATTACCAATAGTTTTGACCTTGAGATGACCAGGGACTTGGTGACATCAGCCAGCAACAGAGAGACCTATATAAGGGATTTAGTAGCCATCTATAGCCAATATGATTTCCATGGTATCAATGTAGACTTTGAGAATATGTACATGGAAGATCGTTACTTGCTCAACCAGTTCATCGCTGAGCTGACAGCAGCCTTCCACCGGGAGGGAATTTTAGTTTCTATGGACGTGACCTTCCCTGGAGGATCTGATCGGTGGTCCAAGTGTTTTGACCATGAGGGGCTGGGTCAGTGGTTGGACTTTATGGTCATCATGGCCTATGATCAACATTGGGCATCCAGTCCTGTATCTGGAACGGTTGCTGGTATGACTTGGTTAAAGAATAATTTGACAGTCATCAATTCTATGGTAGAATCAGATAAGTTAGTCTTGGGCCTACCCTTCTACATGAGAGTCTGGTATGAAAGACCCTCTCAAGACCAGGTGAATACTATGAAGGTGTCTTCGGACTCTATTACCATGCATGAAATGGAAAGTATCCTAGCCAACCGCCAGCTGACAAAGCTTTGGGATGAGACCACGGGTCAACATTATGTATCTTACATCAACAGTCAATACCAGGCTGTTAATAAGATATGGATAGAAGATGCCAAGAGTCTAAGACTCAAAGTTGATTTGGTTCATACCTATAACCTGAAGGGCGTAGCTTCTTGGAGACGGGGCTATGAACTTCAGAGTATATGGCCTGTTATAGATGATGCCCTAGGGGAGAGGTAGTATGTATATAAATATGAAACGGATTTACCGGTATGGCCTCCTTATGGTAGTCGGTATGTCTTTGATATTTTATGGCATGATTCAAATGGTCATAGAGGATCATTCTATGGACCAGATTACGGATGAAGAAGTGATTGAAAGAGCAAGAGGCCTTGGCATGAAGGGCTTAGAAGAAACCCTTCTTGAAAACAAGGATGAATAAGACCTCATAAATTGGGCATATATAGCTTAAGGAGGACTTGCTTATGGAAAAGACACTTGTTCTAATCAAACCAGATGCTATAAAAAAGAATATTGTAGGTAAAATACTAAACATGTACGAGGAGAACGGCCTGGTCATTGAGGCCTTATATACAAGACAGTGTGACCAAGCCCTTCTGGAAAAACATTATGCAGAACATGTAAACCGTGATTTTTATCCAAGTCTAGTGGCTTTTATGATGTCAAGTCCTATCATAGCCATTAAGATATCAGGCCAGGGTGCAGTTGACAAGGTAAGGGCCCTGAACGGGGCAACTAACCCAGCCAAGTCCCAGCCAGGGACCATCCGTTACATTTACGGTGAAAGTGTCCAGGCCAATACGGTTCATGGGTCTGCCAATAAGGATGATGCAAAAAGAGAATTGGAGATATGGTTTGGCCCTGAATAGGGCCATTACTTATGTAAGGATAGATAAATGATTAAAGTAGACAATATCAAGGTTAGAATTAATTATACAGACCAAGACCTTAGACAGGCCATTTGTAGGACCATGAAGGTAAAAATGGACGACCTCTTATCCTATGAGATTATGAGGCGGTCCTTGGATGCTAGAAAGAAACCAGACTTGTTTTATGTGTTTAGCCTTCATGTGGAGGTAAAGTTGGAAGACAAGGTTTTGAAGAAGAACAAGCATTTAAAGAAGGCTGACTTGTACACCTATAGGTACCCCACGTGTAGCCCCCTAGAAGAAAGACCCATTATTGTTGGTTTAGGCCCAGCAGGTCTTTTTGCTGCCCATGTGTTTGCCAAGGCAGGACTAAGACCCCTAGTCTTTGAAATGGGAGAGGCAGTACAGGAGAGAAGTCAGACCGTTGAACATTTTTGGAAAACTGGCCAACTCAACCCCAAGTCCAATGTCCAATATGGAGAAGGAGGAGCGGGTACCTTTTCAGATGGTAAGTTAACGACTCGGTCAAAGGATCCGCGTGCTCGTAAGGTCCTTGAGGTCTTGGTGGACCACGGTGGACCTCAAGAGATTGTTTACAGCCATAAACCCCATGTTGGGACTGATATTCTAAAAAAAGTGGTTGTATCTATGCGAAATGAAATTATAGACTTGGGAGGAGAAGTTCACTTTTCTACTCAGGTGGAAGACTTAATTATAGACCAGGGGAGAATTAAGGGGGTTAAAACATCCAAGGGAGACTTCTACAGTGGTTGTGTCTTGCTGGGGATAGGTAATTCAGGTAGGGCTATGTATGAGGTCCTTCACAGGCATGGAATTGACCTGGAGCAAAAGCCCTTTGCCATGGGCTTAAGAATAGAGCACCAGCAGTCAATGATTGACCTCAACCAATATGGTTCCCTAGAGGCTAGGCAGTACTTAGGAGCATCAGATTATAAGTTAACCCACAAGGCTGCAAACGGCCGGTCGGTTTATTCCTTTTGTGTTTGTCCTGGAGGCATGGTTGTCGCCTCGGCGTCTGAAGAGGATGGTCTTGTGGTTAATGGTATGAGTGAGTATAAGAGGGACCAGGAGAATATAAACTCTGCCCTCTTAGTCCAGGTACAAACAGAGGACTTTGGTTCTGACCATCCCCTGGCAGGTATGTACTACCAAAGGAAGTATGAGCACAAGGCCTTTAAGTTGACTCAAAACTTCAGGGGACCCGTTCAGACGGTAGCAGGTTTTTTAAATGACCGCTTGGATGAGTTGGGCCATATAAGCCCCTCTTATCGACCGGGTGTTAGCCTAGCCATGTTAAAGGAGTGTCTTCCGGATTTTGCTAGTAGGGCATTAAAAGAGGCCCTGGTCGCCTTTGGAAAAAAAATCAAGGGCTTTGATCAGGATGATAGTGTTTTAACTGGCCTGGAGAGTCGATCATCTGCTCCTGTAAGGATTGTAAGAGATCGGGAAAGTCTAGAGTCTACAAGCCTAGGCGGCCTATATCCCATAGGTGAAGGAGCTGGTTATGCTGGTGGTATTGTCTCAGCGGCCATTGATGGCATGCGGGCAGCTGAAGCAGCTATAGAAGCATATGGAAAGAGATAAAAAAGGACAAGGCTCACAAGAGCCTTGTCCTTATATATAATTTGTAGACGAGCATGGAATTACTTCTTAAACTTGGTGATTTCCTCACAGAACTCACATACATATTCCAGAAGCTTGTCATCTTCAGCATACTTGTGGAAGGTTGGGTTAACATAGTCATCGAAGTTTGTGATACAACGTGGATTTTTACACTTGATGTGGCCAACAATTTCCTCAGGTACGTTGACAGTGAACTTCTTAACGCGAACGTCGTTTTCAATGATGTTTACTGTGATATGAGTATCGATTAAAGAAAGGAGGTCATAATTGAAGTCTGACTTGTTTTCAATCTTAATGATATCCTTCTTACCCAAGTTTTTAGAATCTACATTCATTAATAGAACAACCGATGCATCGATCTTATTCAGCTTAAGTAAGTGAAATACTTCTAACCCCTTACCAGCCTTGATATGGTCTAAAACAACCCCATTTAAAATACCTTTAACCTCTAGCATAAGGACCCACCTCCAATAATTTTGTGATTAACGCCATTCTGATATATACGCCAAGTTTAGATTGTTCGAAGTAAACTGCACGTTTGTTTTGGTCAACTTCATAAGCAATCTCATTAACTCTTGGTAGTGGATGCATGATGATCATGTCTTCCTTAGCATTTTTAAGTTTGTCATTGGTTAAGATAAATGAGTTTTTCAGTTTCAGGTAGTCCTCTTCGTTGAAGAATCTCTCTTTTTGAATTCTTGTCATGTATAGGATGTCGATTTGATCAACGACTTCTTCTAAGTTGGCTACTTCTTGAATTTCAACATCGTACTTATCTGTTAATTGTCTCTTTAATGATGATGGAAGTTGTAATTCCTCTGGTGAAATCAAGATGAACTTCTTAGCCTTAAATCTTGCCATGGTTTTAATCAGGGAGTGAACTGTACGACCATACTTTAAGTCGCCACAGAAGGCAATGGTATGTCCCTCAAGTTGACCCTTGTAAACTTGAATCGTCAGTAGGTCTGTCAGGGTTTGGGTAGGATGCTGGTGGCCACCGTCGCCTGCATTGATGATTGGTACTTCAGAGTACATAGAAGCTAACTTAGGTGCCCCCTCTTTTGGGTGTCTCATGACGATGATATCTGCATAGTAACCCATTACCTTAATGGTATCCGCTAAACTTTCACCTTTTTTAGCTGAGCTGGTATTCGCATCAGCAAAACCGATTATGTTACCACCTAGACGAAGCATAGCTGAGTCAAAGCTGAACTTGGTTCTGGTACTTGGCTCATAAAAAAGAGAAGCCAGAATTTTACCTTGACAATCTTGAGCATACGCGCTTGGATTTTCATACATTTTTTGACCTAAATCAACGAGCTTAACAATTTCCTCTTTGCTAAAATCCTCAGGTTCGATTAAATGACGAATGTGTTGCTGATTCATAATTCTCCTCCTCATGGGTTTCTTTAAAGGATTATCCTAAAAAAAAGAGTCTTTTCTACACGAAAAGACCCAGTTATCTCTAAAGAAACAGACGTAGACCTTCTCAACCTCTCGGGTCAATTTAAAGGCAAGTATGTGATTGTTTGATGTCAAAGCCCCTTTGACAGGACCTGAACTTTTATTGGCAACATCATAACATAATAGAAAATCGGTGTCAATTATAAATATCTTTATATTTTATTCTTAGCTTTATAGATAAAAAACAAAATATATAAGGGATCAAAAGGGAAAATAGAATTTTTTGTTGACATGCAAAATTACCTATGATAAAGTTCTAGGAAATAGGAACCTTTAAAAAAGTACGAGAGACTTAGAAGGTATGATGATCAGAATTCGACAGAATCCTTGCCTTCTTATGCCCATAAGAAGGTATTTTTTTTGAATTTTTTAAAGAACATGTTTTTAAGAAGACAGTCTGAACCTAAGGAGGCGGCATGAAAGTTTTAATTAAAAACGGGAGAGTCATAAACCCAGGTACACAAATGGATGACATAAGAGATGTCTTTATTGTTGATGAAAAAATTGAAGCCATAGATAAGAACATGGAGGTCCAAGCTGATCAAGTAATTGATGCAACAGGTAAAATTGTTGTTCCTGGCTTTGTTGATCTTCATGTTCATTTGCGTGAGCCTGGTTTTGAAACCAAGGAGACCATTGAGTCAGGGACCTATGCTGCGGTTGCAGGTGGGGTAACCACAGTGGCTTGTATGCCCAATACCAAGCCAGCTATTCACTCTAAGGAAGTCGTTGAGCTGATTCAAGAGAAGGCTCAACAAGCTGGCTATGCAAGAGTGGAAGTGGTTGGTGCTATAACAGAAGATATTATGGGGAAAAACATCGCTCCCTTAAAGGAGCTTATGGCAGCAGGTGTGTGTGGTGTATCAGATGATGGTAGAACAACACCAGACCACGATATTATGATAGAAGCCTTTAAGACCATTAAGGAAAGAGACCTACCCTTGATGGCCCATACAGAGGATGACAAGTTGGCCAGAGGCGGCTGTATGCATGAGGGAGACTATAGTAAAAAGCACGGTCTTCAAGGTATACCAAGTGCAGCTGAATACAATATAGTTAAGAGAGATATTGATATGTGTAGAGCAACTGATTCAAGATTACATGTCTGCCATGTGTCAACCAAGGAGTCAGTGGCCTTCATTAAGGAAGCCAAGGCAGAAGGTGTTAAAGTAACCGTTGAGGTATGCCCTCACCACTTCATATTGACAGACAAGGATGTGGATCCAAACAACGCTTACAGTAAGGTTAATCCTCCCTTGAGAAGCCAGGCGGACAAGGAAGCCATGATTCAAGGGATTCAAGATGGGACCATCGACTGTATTGTTACAGATCATGCTCCCCATGATGAAAAGACCAAGTCGGTTCATTATTCCAAGGCGGCCTTCGGTATCAGTGGCATAGAAACATCATTTGCCTTATCTTATACCTATCTGGTAAGAGAAAATCATATTGATCTAATGAAGTTAGTCGACCTTATGGCCTATAGCCCGAGTCAAATCATTAAGAGGGACTTGGGTAACTTAGCTGTAGGTAAGCTTGCAGACATAGCAGTTATTGATTTAGAAGAGGCTTACACCATTGATGGTAGTCAATTTAAGTCAAAGGGTAAAAACACACCATTCAATGGCTATCAAGTATATGGTGTTGTAGATTATACATTAGTTAACGGTCAAGTTGTTTATAGGAGGTAAGTATGTCAATTAATAAGTTAGTGGAACAAATTAAAGCCAAGCAATGTCCTATCGTAGTAGGACTGGATCCAAGAATCGAGCAAATTCCTGAAAGCGTAAAGAGACCTCACTTTGACAAGTTTGGGCCCACTCTAGAAGCTGTAAAACATGCTTTGATCGATTTTAATAGAGGTATTATTGATGCTGTGCATGATATTGTACCAGCTGTTAAGCCTCAAATTGCCTTCTATGAAAAATACGGTATTGAAGGCTTGATTGCCTACAAGGATGCTTGTGACTATGCTAAATCAAAGAACCTTCATGTGATTGCTGATATTAAGAGGGGAGACATCGGATCAACCTCTAAGGCTTATTCAGATGCCCATATTGGCTTGACTGATATAGAGGGACAGAAGGTATCAGCCTTCTTCTCAGATTCAGTAACAGTTAATCCTTATTTGGGTGACGACTGTCTGAAGGAGTTCGTTGATGATATCAAGACTTATGATAAGGGCATGTGGGTACTTGTTAAGACTTCTAATAAGTCTTCGGAGCAACTTCAGAACCTTCTTGTTGAAGGAGAAACCATATATAAGAAGGTTGGTGACCTTGTTGCCAATTGGAATGAGCAAACAGTAGATACATGCGGCTATTCACCAATTGGAGCAGTTGTAGGTGCAACTTTCCCAGAAGAAGCGAAACTCTTAAGAAAAGTAATGCCAAAGGCTTACTTCCTTGTACCTGGCTATGGGGCACAAGGTGCTAGTGGTAAGGATATTGTTCACTGTTTCAATGAAGATGGTCTTGGGGCGATTGTTAACTCTTCAAGAGGTATTATCTTCGCTTACTTAAAGAGTGATCTAGATTATAAGGCTGCAGCAAGACAAGCGGTTATTGATATGAAGACTGATATTAATTCAGCTCTAGAAGCTGTTGGTAAGAAGTACTGCTAGTTTAAGGGGGAAGTATGAAGCAAGCATACCAATGTGAGATTGTAAAAAAGGAAAGACTAGACCATGAGGTCTTTAAGTTATTCTTTAAAATACCAGAAGGCATGGATCCAATTTTACCAGGCCAGTTTTTCAACCTAGTTGCATCAGAGAGTGGTTTCACCTACTTAAGACGACCCATTAGTGTTAGTCTTGTAGAGGATGGTTGCTTTGAGCTGACCATAAAGATTTTAGGTAAGGGGACCAAACTATTATATGAGAAAGCAGTAGGGGATACAGTTGACCTATTGGGTCCTTTAGGGAATGGTTTCTTCTATAATGAAGTAAATGAAAAGTCTTTAATAATTGGAGGTGGGATTGGGATCTCACCTATGAAGGAGTTAGCCCGTTACCTGAAGGAAGAATATCAGGTAGAGCCACCTGTTATTTTAGGCTACAGAGAAGAAACCTTTGATATAGAGGACTTTAGTCGTTTCTCAAGTAAGATTGAAATAGCGACTGAGTCTGGCTGTCAAGGTCACAAGGGATATGTGACACCTTTAATAGAAGAACACTTAAAAAGAGGGGACATAGAGAGAGTTTATGTTTGTGGACCCCATGTGATGCTAAATTCTGTCCACCAATTGTGCAGTCAGTATAAGGTAGAAACTCAACTTCTTATGGAAGAAAGAATGGCCTGCGGCATAGGGGCTTGCTTGGTATGTACGTGTGCCATAAAAGAAGAAGAGGGTATTGAGAATAAAAGAGTGTGTAAAGATGGACCGGTATTCTATGGAAGTGAGGTAGTATTCGATGTCTAAGTTAGATTTATCAGTTGATTTGAATGGATTAAAGCTTCACAACCCAATTACGGTGGCTTCAGGTACCTTCGGTTTTGGTAGAGAGTACGGTGAGTATGTTGACTTGAACAATATTGGTGGGATTATGGTTAAGGGATTGACCCTAAAGCCAAGAGCAGGAAATCCATCTCCCAGAGTTGCAGAAACGCCTATGGGTATGCTCAATAGTGTTGGTCTTCAAAATCCAGGAATTGACTACTTTATTGAACATGAAATTCCCTTCCTAAGACAATACAAGACTAAGATCATTGCCAATATTAATGGAACTAACTTGGAAGAGTATTGTGAAATTGCAGAGATCACTTCAAAGGCTGACGTGGATTCTCTTGAACTTAATATATCATGTCCCAATGTAAAAGCAGGGGGACTAGCATTTGGCACGGACCCTAATATGGTACATAAGATTACCAAGGCTGTAAGGGCAGCAAGTGGCAACAAGCATTTAATAGTAAAGTTAAGTCCTAATGTTAAGGATATTAAGGAAATAGCTCTTGCAGCTGAGGAAGCAGGAGCAGATTGCCTTTCAATGATCAACACCCTCACTGGGATGGTGATAGATATCCATACGAGAAAACCGATTCTTGCACGAGGGATTGGTGGCTTGTCAGGCCCTGCTGTTAAACCAGTGGCGGTAAAAATGGTTTATGAAGCGGCTTCTGTGGTAAATATACCTATAATAGGAATGGGTGGGATCTCTAATCATGAAGATGCTGTTGAGTTCCTCCTGGCTGGTGCGGATGCATTTTCTATCGGTACAGCTAACTTTGTTGATCCTCAAGTTTGTGAGAAAGTATTAAAAGACTTGACAACTTATATGAAGTCTCATAAGATTGACAGTGTAAAAAGCTTAGTTGGACAGGTGATCCGCTAGAAGAATCGATGAGGTAACTATGAGTATATTCCAAAAGAAGGTTGACGAGTTAATTAAACAACAGCTTGAAGACCTAAAAAAGAATAAAAAGATATCTGATGAAGAAGCAAAAGAAATTTATCGTAAAGAAACAACCCAGGCAAAGATTAATGCCTTAATAGAATTAGAAAAAAAGAAAAAAGATGATTAAGCACCCGGACCACGGGTATAGAAGGATTACCTTTATCAATAAGATAGAGGTTTTTCTTTGTTTTTAGCTCATTTATTCATTTCTAGGTGGCTACTACTTGTGGAGATAAATACAAGAAATGGGTGTTTGCAGGGCTTATAAAATTGTCAAAAAATTTGAAAGAAAATAACTTTAAAAAAGTTGAGATAATCCGTTGACATTATAGGCTAGGCTTGTTATAGTATAAAAGCTGTTGCGAGACAACAACACAAAACAAGTTAAATATGGTTTTATTTACCAGTCGTTTCCACAGAAACAAAACGTAAAAAAAACTAAAAAATAACTTGACAAAAAAAATCAAAAATGCTACTATGTTATAGTCGCTGACAGAGATACAGCAAGCGATGCAAGCGTAGTAATAGGACATTGAAAACTAAACAGTATAAGCAAAAAACAAGCATACCATTTCGAAAGAAATGGCCCAAAAATTCCGTTTCAATTTATTGGAACACTTCGGGAACGAAGTAAAACATATCAAACCAGTTAGTAACGAAAGTTATTATCTTAAATTTTATT
>Ga0209379_10000144_pt1 | contig 84492 bp, 82 predicted proteins | sample tdDd001_FD_187124 | JGI IMG/M metagenome (GOLD analysis project Ga0209379, IMG submission 187124) | Marine sediment microbial communities from the Atlantic coast under amendment with organic carbon and nitrate - tdDd00.1 (SPAdes)... | ecosystem: Environmental > Aquatic > Marine > Coastal >...
GAAATGATTGAAGGCAAGGTAAAAACGAGTCACTTATCCGAGAATGCGATTGGTTCTTTGGTTCCTAATCCCGTTTACCACAACGCTAAACGTACCTGGGAATCAGCCTTAATCATTCTGAGTTTTCCACTCACTCTACCCATAATGATTATCACTGCTTTGCTGATTAAATTAGAAAACCCAGGGCCGGCAATGTTTATACAAGAACGTGTGGGACAAGGTGGAAATGTTTTCCGTATTTACAAGTTTCGCAGTATGACGGTTAAGCAAACCGGTGCTGAAGATAAATTTGCTACCGAAGAACAAGCACGTGTGACTAAAATCGGCAGGTTCATCAGGAAGGTTCGAATTGATGAACTCCCTCAGTTTTTCAATGTACTTAAGGGAGAAATGTCTCTGATCGGCCCTCGCCCAGAGCAAGAGAGTTTCGTGACACAATTTGAAAAAGAGATTCCGTTTTACGGCTACCGCCATATGGTAAAACCAGGTATTACAGGTTGGGCACAAACCGTTCAAGGATATGCAGATGACACTGATTCAACACGTGAAAAGCTGGCTCATGATCTTTATTACATCAAACATTTATCCTTCTGGCTAGATATGAATATTGTGTTGAAGACTCTAAAAACGATGATGACTGGGTTTGGAGCTAAGTAATCCGGAGAACTTATACCCCAACTAACGCAACTTGGTTGGGGTATAGCTATTTCTGACTTTTATTTGCCCGAAGATGAAAGAACTTCAGCTATGTGCTTCCAAGCAATCTCAGAGCCTAAGGAAGATAAATGTAGATCTGGCATGAAGAGAGATTTGCCATCCAAATCATATTTACATACTTCATCGGTACAAAAAACACTATCTACAGGAATGTATTGAACAGATTCATATTGTTCTGCGAGTTTTATAAGAACCTCATTTACCCTTTTAACGTTAGGTGGATAAGGCCAATTAGTCTGACACTCCTGATTAATACCTAGTAGATAGTTACTCTTCATACAGGTGACCAGGTCTTTAGATTGTGGCCTTGGTAAGTCCCCTAAAAGATATACTTCAAGCCCTTTATACTCTTTTAGTAATTCGTGCATGTTCCATTCTAAATCTTTTAAGTAATTTCCAGTTAGCGGACAACTACCATTTGTACACTCAAGACGGTTATTATTCTTATCCCAATGGTGTACGAGAATAACTGGCTTGGATTCATTAAGTGCAAGTTTATAGTGTTCTCTGCACTTCTCTTTCCAATCTAACCTAAGACCGTCTCTCTTATACATGGAACTTGGGAATGACATACATGCACCAAGCCAGGCTTGTTTGACTTTGGTTTTCTCTTTCAAAATCCCACGGGTATAATGATTGGCGTTGCTATCACCCAGAAGTAAGTAGTCATAATCACCTTTATCAGCCGTATTTAGATAAACCACCCCTTCATTTATTCGATAATTTTCACCAGTTCCACCTTGAACAATTGGGCTGGATTCTATCTTTAATCTTTGTGCTAAGCCTTGAGTAATAAAAACGAGACTCCCGGCAGCGCCTAGAGCAATGATTACTAAGAGATGTACCCCTACAGCTTTTAGCCTATTGTTTTTTAGCTTTCGCGAAAATGGCTGCTCTATAAATCTATAGCTCAAAAAACCCAAAACAATAGAGGATAGAATCCCGAGAAATGCTAGGTTCTTGAAACCAAAGTACGCCAAACCAGTGACTACTGGCCAATGCCATAGATATATCGAATATGACCAAAGCCCAATCCTTTGGACAAGCCCATTGGTGAGGGCTTTACTGTTTTGTAATCCTCCCCAAATAACAAAACACGTGCCCAAAGTTGGAATAAGAGTCATAAAGCTAGGCCAAAGATCTTCGCTATCGACCCAAATGTAGGATAGTAAAATCAGAAGATAACCACCCAAAGCAATTATAAAAGAATTGCTTTTATTCAGCTTTAAAGGGAAAAGAAATACGACTCCGCCTAGGAGCATTTCCCATGCTCGACTTGGGAGTAAGAAATAAGACTGTGTTGGGAAGTAATTCGATAAGTATACACTTAGAGCAAAGAAAATAATGGTAAGTGAGAGCAAGGCTCTCTTCAGAGTGTCTTGGCCAAAAAGCTTGAACAAACCAAGCAGTACAATTGGGTAAATAATGTAAAACTGCCACTCAGCTGATAGTGACCATGTATGCAAAAAAAAGTTACCTTCACTGGTAAAATAAGCCTCTCGCATCGAAAACATAACATTACTGACAAATGCAATGCTCGTCGCAACATCTCTACCAACAGTTTTGTAATCCCATGGAACTAAATAGAAGTAGCCCAAAGCTAACATCACAAAACAAAGCACAGATAAAGCTGGAATAATCCTGTTGGCTCTCGCTAGATAAAAATTAAAGATATTTAATCTATTGTCCTTCAGTCCTGTATATATGATACTCGTCATCAAGTATCCAGATATAACAAAGAACACATCGACGCCAGCAAAGCCACCTGTAAGAACATCAGGAAAAAAATGGAATAAAACGACAGCTGTTACGGCTAAAGCACGTAAAGCATTTATGTCTTGGCGAAAACCTTTCATTATAACGACACTACTTTTTCTATTTTGTTGGCAATACGGTTCAGCTCCTGTTTTGTGTAGCTGTACCCAGCCCCATGTACGCTGTACTCATATTTTAAGTAATTAATAAAACCCTTCCTCGCAGCCACATCGACTGGCTTTGGGTTAGACAGCCCATCGGACAACTCTGCAATACTAACAGGATGACAAACATCTTCACGAGCAAAAAAGGCCCGCCCCAATACAAATAGCGGCTTATCGGTTTCAATTGCTTCCATACATACAGTGGAGTTCACTGAAACAATTGCATCAGATCTCTTAACTAGCTTGGTAGTATTAGCGTTAGTAAACAGAGTTTGTTCTTTCGCTTCGTAACAGCCTAAATCGTTAGGATGAAGTTTGACTACCAACTGGTGCGTTTTCGACAATGTAGAATGGTAAAACGCTCGCTCAACTTGCTCCAACAGTGACTGGTTTGACGAAAAGTCACTGTGAATAAGGAATTGGGTATCATTTTCTAACTGCATAGGAAAAAACACATAAGGTTTTTCAGGGAGCGATTCCGAAGCATTATTAGCAGTATGCACGCGACGTTTTACACTTTGCTCCCAAAATCGCTTTATATACGGACGAATTCGGAATGGGTTGTGTAGTATTGGAGAGTTGTGACCAGCAATCCCACCTAGTTTGTTAAGCAATAGAAAATAAGCAAAGTTCAACTTAGAAGTTTTACTTTCATGACCATGGAATGAACTGGGCACATTAAATCTTCTTCCAGTGCAATTGGCATACTGAGTAAAGTCTATTTCTAGGGACGCCACACTTGAGTTGGCATTCACGCCATAAAAATCTAGCGTAGTTGTGTACGGTCTGAATAAACCTAATTCACTAACACAAAAAGGCACACCTTCTTCAATGCATATTTTACGAGCGATTGCGTGATGCCAGCGGAGATCATTGTGCATCATAACAAAATCAATAGACTGCTTTTTTAGATAGGTTCTAAAAAAATTGGCAAATCTGGCAAATTTTTCGATCTCTGCAGTACTCAGTTCACGTTGTTCAAACTTGCGTACATAAGCCGAATAATGATTGTTTGACCATATCGCAAGCTTATGATCATCTTCTGTGGTGATTGAGTGCTTAGTTAGAATATCACCGATAAACTGACATTTATCACCTGAAAAGTAATGCCTGTAACCAGACTTAGAAAATATGCCATGAAAAGAAGTGACGCTCTTTATCTGCTCTACAACTGAAGAGAAAAATGGTGAGTATGGTGAATCAAGTGAGAGAATATTCATAATTTAAGTTCGAAATTGATCTAACCAAAGAGAGAGGATGGCGTCCTTTCCAAAGCGTTGTCGATTTTCAACCGCTTTAGCAGACATATCAAGTCGTTTCACTTCATCATCAGCCAATTCAATCAATCGCTTAGCAAAAATTTCAACATCAAATGCCGGTACTAAGTACCCATCTTCACCATCAGTAATTATTTCAGAAGGCCCTGTTTCGCAATCAAAGCTAACTATTGGCAGACCATGAGCTTGAGCTTCTAATAGCACCATAGGAAAACCTTCATTTCTCGAGGTTAGGATGAAGACTCCCGCCTTTTGATATTCATGGCATACGTCATTGGTAGGATCGTTCACTTCAACAATATGATCGAGATTCAATTCTGTGAGTCTATTTTGAAGCCACTGTTTATCTTCCCCTTCACCATAGAGGGCAAACAACCAACTTGGACAAGCGAAATGAACTTTCTCTATAATATCAGCTAGATAATCAACCCCTTTAGTTTTGTTGTAGCGACCAATAAAAAGAAATCGATAACGATTACTGTATACCGATTCAACATCTGAGAAGTTAGTGTAATTGGGTATTACAACTACACGATTTAAGTATTTATCGTAGTGATGCACTTTATCGGCATAGGTAAGACATATCAAACGCTGCAATTTTGGATATCGCCATCGTTTCATTAGTTTACGAAACGGTCCAAAATAATTATGCGCGGTATGTTCCGCCCCCCAAAGAGAAGCTCGCTTAAATTTACAAAAACTCGCAAATAGGTTCATTGCGGTACCAACAGCAACGACGATATCGACCTCTTGACTGTCAACATAGTACTCGACTTCTCGGCGAAGAGAACCATACCATACAAGCTTAGATGCAGCATTCAAACCATGCAGAGCTGGCATCTCTAAGTAGTCAACTCTAGAATGATGATACTTCTCATATTTTGCTGCAGCTGACAATGCGCGGACGTGAAACTCATTGCCAAACTGAGCGAAGTCATTCACAAGATTTTTTGTGACTCGCGACAGCCCTCCAGGCATGGTGATGTCGTTAATTAAGAAAAGTATTTTAGTTTGCTTTGACACTGCTACCCACTTACTTCAATTTTAACCGTCGCCACAATGACCCCAAGGCTGGTGTTCTAGTGTGAACATAAAGTGACAATGCTGATTTGTAATTCCACCTGTTAATATTTTTCAACATAACTCCTAGGCTATAATGACTAGGATCCGCTTTACATCGAAGAATAATAAAGGATTGAATATGTTCCTTGGACATCAAATGTTCATGCTTATTGAAAAACATATCCAATGCAGCCAGTCGTTTTACATTGCTATTGGTAATTCGTTTTTCCTCATGTCCAGTATGCCAAACGTAGGTAGCAGACTCTAACTTAACACCCTTTCCATATGCTTCTATGAACCTTATCCACATATCGTAATCTTGGGAAGCGGGTAGCGATTCATCGAAACCACCGAGTGCAACTAGCCACTCTGTGCGAGTAAATATCTGGTTTCCTATTGGATTACTATGCAAAGCCCTAATTAAATCAATTTCCCCAACGTCGCCAGTTCGACAGAACCTTCCTTTGCCAGTATCTTCCCAAATTGAGGACGCAACGAACGAGCAATCATTTTTACAAAAACTATCTAGCAAAGTTTCTAGGTGGTCGGGCAAAAACTCATCATCATCATCTAGACCTGTTATGAACTCACCTCGGGCACTGCGTATTGCTACATTCCGGGCATGACACGCACCTTTAGCCTCTTGGTTTTCAAATAATCTAATGTTTTCGAATTTTTTTTGAAAATCCTTTACAACTTTATTTGTATCATCGGAAGACCCATCATTAACAATCAAAATCTCAATGTGCTTATAAGTTTGACTCACAACTGATGTAATAGCCCTCTTTAACAAAAGACTTCTGTTATGCGTCGGAATATAGATGCTAATCAGCGGAGAACAATCATTCACCTTCAACACCATCTAAGACATTGTTTAATTTAGCCCACATATCTCTAGTTTGTGACTTATACAGTTCAACTTGAGTGCTATATTGTGTCGATGTAACATTATCTATAGAAAATAATAAAGCATTCTTTATGTCATCATAGGAAGCGCCAGCGTTTAACAACTGCTTATCTGCAGTGTATTCTGAAAATAGCTGCTCGTATTTATGACTCCAACTGGTGCCCACGCAAGGAACGCTCTGCGATAGCGCACTAACACAGCCATGAAATCTAGAGCAAACAACTGCTTTGCTATTCCCAATAATACCTTTGACTTTTAGCGGATCGCTTTCTTCAATGTACTCTAATTGATTGTTAAATTGTTCATTTATTTGGGCACATAGTCGGCCATCACCCTTCCCTTCATGATTGAGTAGAACAGGTTTAAGCTGCATACTTTTGATCACCCGGACAGCATCACATAACACGGTTAGGTATGTGTCTTTCCACATTTTATTCGGGTTATTGTCTCCAATCATATTGCTATTCGGAATAATAACCACCTTGTCAGATCCACCTGTGAAATAGCTTGGAACTTCTCCAATAACTAAATTAGTAAAGTCTGGGGCTATAAACAGGTTCTCGTTACCGTAGGCAAGCGAACTAATATAATCATGTGTAGTCTTTTCTCTCGCAAATACTAGAGATGCGAAAGGCAAACTTGCCTTCAGCTTTTTCCTATCGCTTTCTACAGTAAATGGGCCCATAGCCTGTGGCATAAAGATATATTTACTATTGTATCGCTTAGCCCTAATAAGCTCCCCATACAAATGATCTACATTCATATTTTTCCACTGATCACCGTAAGCGAAACCAGATGCATCCAACACAACATCTATATCAGCTTCAGTCACAACCCCCCAATTATTTTTGAACCATTTCCTGACTGATTTAGGTAAAATGAAGGCCAGACGGTTGAGATCAAAGACTCCCTTTCTCAAGCTTAGCTTTTGGTATGCCCCTACAGATACCCTAGATAAGTAAGGCGAATTTACGTGAGGAGCTAGAGCAATTTTTATTGTGTCATTTCTTGCTTTAAGCTGCTGTAAGATAGCGCATAACATGAGCTCTGCGCCTTTATTGACAAACTGAACACCTTTTATTTCTACAATCATTGATCTACGACCTTCATTAACTCAACGCTGTCTTTTTTTCTTGAGAAAGCTATCCCACCATCCGGATCTGCATATCCAACGGCCAATAGCATAATTGTTCTTTGGTGCTTTGCCAAACCTAACTCAGCATCAAGCATCCGTTCGCGCTTTTCTATATCAGGCCAATTAATCGGACATGAACTTAACCCTAGGGTCTCTAAAGCTAGCATTAATTGCATACTAACTAATCCACCATCAATATAGATAACATGTCGATCCCTCTCTGAAGGATAAGCAGATAAATCCCCAACCACCGCGATCACAGCGGGTAGGTTTTCTGCAAAACCAGCCGTTCCCATAGCACATTTAGCAATTTTCTCAGCTTTCACTTTAGACAGAGCAGTATAAAACTGAAACGGCTGTCGGTTACATGCTGAAGGCGCCTGGGTCGCAATATCGATAGCCCTGTTTAGATCACCTAACTCAACGGGTTTATCTAAATACCAACGAACAGAACGACGCTGTTTGAATAAATCATGCAGCTGCTCGTAACTAACACCTGATGTGATCCTCTCTTTATGTAGATAGGGAACACTTAACTCACGCAATTCGGTGCTTCTCATATCGCCAAACATAGCTCTAGCTCTGTCGATTTCGGGATTACTTCCCACTACGTTGAAATAATCGCTTAATACGTCACCCCACCAATTTACTTCTTCGGGGCTACCCACATCTTGAGCAATAGCATTACAATATGCCTTAACTGTCTCCAAAATAAAGGCCGTGGCAAAAACTTCCCGTCTAGGCCTCATTATCAAACCTTTCTCTAAGCGATGGATATTGCGACGCAATAAAGTCGTACCCTCCCTAGAATCAACAATAGAGCGACGATATTTCAACCTACCTTTCAATACACTTTGCTGCTCTCTGGAAAATGACGAGTTAAATAGAAAATAATACAAAGAAGAAAGAAACCTAGTTCTCGAAAAAAACTTAATAGCAACACTATCAAACTCATTAATAGTGGAAATTATTTTTTCTTTTGATGCTCTACTTAGCTTACTCTTAATAAATTTAAACATAAAATCACTTAGTAAATTTAAATTTCAGGCTTATCAATCTCACTAATCTTAATGGTAAAAAGAGAGAACGAGACATAACCCAGAAAATTGGCCTAGTCTTACTAGAGAAACAGAACACCAGATACGATGCTCCAATGTATGAAATTAGGGTTGCAATTGCAGCCCCTACACCACCGTACTCTGGAATTAGAACAATATTTGCTAAAATATTCATAATAGCTCCAACTCCTTGACTTAAAAGTGAGTACTTTAGAAGCCCTTCCGCGATAATCCATTTACTTACGAGAGAGCGCATAAAAACGAAAATTGATGCAAAAATATGGATATTGAGTATAATGTACGATTCTTTATATTCGACTCCGTACAATAAATCTATTATATACTCAGAAGAAAAAAGCATAACAATAACTAGTACAACAGCAGAATAGCATAATAAATCTGATGTACCTTGAATTCTATTAGTGTATTTTTCCTTGTTACCATTGTTTTTTAATAGTAACAATGAGGGGAAAATAGAAATCACCAGTGCGTTTGAAAAAAAATACCAAACTTCTGATATTCTAGAAGCAACAGAGTAAACACCAACTTCAGACAACCCGACCATATTTGCAAGCATAATCTGGTCAATCTTCAAGTAAACAATTGCAGCCAAGCTTGAAAAAAATAACCATATAGACTGCTTAAGAAGAGATTTCCCATACTCGAAGTTAACAAATCCAAGGGATATATTTATACTTTCTTTTTTAGCGATATAAAAGAAACCAACTCCAATGAAGACAGTTTCTAAAGCAAATACAAAAGCAATAAGCGATATATCTCTCGTAAAATAAAGTACCCCAAGTTTTAACGAAGAGAACATGATAATTATCATGCTTCTCATTTTAGCTACTATTTTGGCTTTAACTTTAGACTGAAACCAAAATTCAATAACAGTAAACGATGTAAATAAGTTACCAAACGCTACAAAAAGGAGAGCATAGAGTCCTTCTCGACTAGAGATCCCTATATCTGCCAAAACTAAAGTTGCACAAAATACACTTCCACCAAGCGCTCCAATCATTCGTAAAAACAATGCCGTGCTCATTACTTTACTGGTATCATGGGGGGAATTTATAAGCTCACGAGTTACAATTGCATTTAAACCCAGAGCAGCAAGAGGACTAACTATAACTCCAATTGCAATTATATAACTGAACTCTCCAAACAGCTCGGGCCCTAAATGCCTACCTAAGAATACGCTTACTGTAAGATTTGCAAGCATTGTTATAATTTTCTCATACATCTGCCAAGACGTATTAAAAAGAACTTTTTTCAGGAATGGCGGCACTTGCTCTTGAAACCTCAAATGAGCCAATACGCTGGGGTATCAGCTAAAAAACTAGATGCATTAGTTTAACCTAGTAGCTATCAATTAGCGATAGAGATTGAAGTCAATCATGGCGCATGTTCATGGCTCTACAACGTCCACCATGTTATAGTTGCTGCTATTAATCCGTATTAATCTGAGTATAAACCATGATCATCGTAACTGGCGGTGCTGGCATGATTGGCAGCAACATCGTAAAAGCATTGAATGAACAAGGCATCAACGACATATTGGTTGTCGATCACCTGAAAAATGGCAAGAAATTTAAGAACCTGGTTGATCTTGACATCTCCGATTATATGGATCGCGATGACTTTTTGGTTCAGATCATGTCTGGTGAAAATTTTGGCCCAATCGAGGCGATTTTCCATGAAGGCGCTTGCTCTGCGACAACAGAGTGGGATGGTAAATACATGATGCTCAATAACTATGAGTACTCAAAAGAACTGTTGCACTATTGTTTAGAACGAGAGATCCCTTTCCTTTATGCCTCTTCCGCTGCAACCTATGGCGAAACAAATACCTTCATCGAGGAAAAAGAGTATGAAGGTGCATTAAACGTATACGGTTACTCAAAGCAACAGTTTGACAACTATGTTCGTCGTATTTGGGAAGATGCCGAAACGCATGGCGAAACATTATCTCAGGTTACGGGCTTTCGTTACTTCAATGTTTATGGTCCTCGTGAACAGCACAAAGGGTCAATGGCTTCAGTAGCCTTCCACCTTAATAACCAAATGAATGCAGGTGAGAATCCTAAGTTGTTTGAGGGTAGCGAACAATTCAAACGCGATTTTGTTTACGTAGGTGATGTCGCTGATGTAAACCTATGGTTCTTGCAGCACCGCGTCTCTGGTATTTTCAATCTAGGAACAGGCAACGCTGAGTCTTTTGAGGAAGTCGCAAAAGCGGTTATCGCCTATCATGGCAAAGGTGAAGTAGAGACAATTCCATTCCCCGAGCATCTCAAAGGCGCATACCAAGAGTACACTCAAGCTGACTTAACGAAACTTCGAGCAGCAGGCTGTGACCATACCTTCAAATCTGTTGCTCAGGGTGTCGCTGAGTACATGGCAATCATCAACAAATAAAAGCGACGCATTGTGAGTAAACCACGTAACGATTTCGATCCGAAAGCATACAACCCCGCTTTTGAGTGGGGTTTTCTTACGCCTAAATATTGGGGAACTTGGCTAGGCGTGCTAGTTTCTCTGCCAATATCCCTACTGCCAGTTAAAGTTCACAAATGGATCGCGCACCAAGTCGCCTCTCGTTTGGTCAATAAACGCAAAGGCGCGGTGCATAACATTCGAGTCAACCTTTCTCTTTGCTTCCCAGATAAAAAGGAGCAAGAGAGGGAAAAATTAGTGTATGAAACACTTCTTACCGCGGGTGTATTTATGATGCGCTTCGGTTTGCTCACATTGCGCTCCCCAAAATGGCTTCAAAGTCAATGCACTCTGGTAAACGAGCACTATTTAACCAACTGTACTGAGAAAAATGAAAATGTGATCCTTTTGGTTCCTCACTCTTGGTCAATTGATATTCCCGCCGTATTACTGGCTTCAAAAGGGTTACCCGTCTCAGCTATGGCGAAAAAGCAGAAAAACCCAGTAAGTGACTGGTTGATGCATCGTCAGCGTGTGCAATACGGTGGGCGTGTTTACGAGCGCTCTGGAGGAATCAAACCTTTCATCAAATCGATCAAAGACGGTTATCTGGGGTATTACCTCCCAGACCAAGATCATGGCGCCGAACTTAGTGAGTTTGTCGATTTTTTCGCTACCACGAAAGCAACCTTGCCAGGGTTAACTAAACTTGCGAAATTGTCTAAATCCAAAATAATCCCTACGTTCGCATCTATCGATCCTGATACAGGCAGATATTCGATTGAATTTATGCCGCCTATAGAATTGCAAGACACTGATCCTGACGATGCTCGTGGGATGAATAAAGCAATTGAATACTTTGTCGCCAAAGCACCTAATCAGTATATGTGGATTCTCCGCTTGCTCAGAACCCAACAAGATGGTCGCAACCTCTACCGAGAAATGCGCGGTAAACTATGAAATCACAACGAGGCACCGTGAAAAAAATATTGGTCATTGGTCCATCTTGGGTGGGCGATATGGTGATGTCACAGTCACTCTACATTGCGCTGAAGCAGCAATCTCCTGATGCCATCATTGATGTGATCGCGCCAGGTTGGTGTAAGCCCATCTTAGAAAGAATGCCCGAAATCAACAGAGCTATTGAAATGCCATTTGGTCATGGCGAGTTCAACTGGTCAGGGAGAAAGAGCCTTGGCCGTTCACTGATTGATGAGCATTATACCCACGCTTTTGTCTTACCTAATTCAGCCAAATCCGCACTCATTCCTTGGTTTGCCAAAATACCGGTAAGAACAGGGTGGAAAGGAGAAATGCGCTATGGTCTACTCAATGACCTAAGACCAAACAAAAAAGCCTTTCAGTACATGGTCGAGCGGTACGTCGCTTTAGCCAACCCAAGAGACAAAATGATCAACTCACAGTCTCTGGGAGGCATTGATGTTCAGCCGAAGCCTAGCTTATCAATAGATAAGTCGATACAAGCCTCCACACTAGCGAAATTTAATCTGACACAAGATAAATCGATTGTAGGCTTATGTCCTGGCGCAGAGTTTGGACCTGCAAAGCAATGGCCAGTTGAGCACTACGCAGCTGTTGCCGCTGAAATGATTAACCGAGGTCATCAAGTTTGGCTTTTTGGCTCAGCAAAAGATCAACAAACCACATCGTCAATTAAGAAGCAGTTAACCTCACAGCAGCAAACTGCTTGTTTTGACTTAGCAGGAAAGACATCGTTAATCGAAGCGGTAGACCTGTTGGCATCTTGCCAAAGCGTTGTCAGCAATGATTCGGGCTTAATGCATGTCGCTGCAGCGGTTGGCTGTCATGTGGTAGGGGTTTATGGCTCTACGTCACCGAAATATACTCCACCGCTTGCACAAAAAGTGGATATTGTAAGTACCGATATTGAGTGCCGTCCGTGTTTTAAGCGTGAATGTCCATTAGGGCATTTAAAGTGCTTAACATTGCTATCTCCGACAACAGTTGTCAAAGTACTAAATAGATATAAATAGGAACCAAATAGTGTTTACTAAAGCAAGTACTTATTTTCACCATGCAAAGTATTCTTACTTCATGCTATTCCTTTCATTTAGCTACTGTATAACCTTCCTATCCAGTGATTCTGCAAGTAGGTTATTTCAAATTTTATTAATCATGGGAAGCCTTCCTATATTTATCTTCTATCGAAGGGAGATATTTAGGGACCCAATGGTAAAAATACTTGGCCTAGTAATTGCGATACAAATAATAAGTTGGGCATACTCTTTATACTCCTTACCAGAGATAGCTAATAGCGGACCAAAAATTGATCGCTTAGCAAAACTTTTTAGCTTTTTCTTTATTGCGTACTGGTTAAAAGGTAAGATCAGCAATGTATATTTACTATGGTCATGTATACCAATTGGCTTCTTTCTTGGATGTATAAGCCAATCAGATTTTATCAATACAACCCTCCTAGGGCTAAATGGAGAAAGAATCGACTACGGCATAAAAAATGAACAATATGCTTCAATGCTAGCTAGTATCTCTCTATTTATTTCAATATTTTTAATATCACAAACCTCTAATTTTAGGGTAAGTAAACTAATTAAAAATAGAGAGCCATTCAAATATTCAACTATAGTACTATCATTCATTTCATTATTTTCTGTTTTCGTTATTATAACAACACAAGCAAGACAATCTTGGCTAGCCATTGTTATAATGATGTTATCACTTCCAGTTTATTACTCATATGTAAATTCAGTAAGAAGCAAACGTAAAATATTATACTTCTATTCAGCATTAATTGTTTTAGGCTTAATAATTGTACAAATACCAATAATTCAAGAGCGACTTTTACGAGAAAACGCAACTCTTATTGCGATTGTAAACGGAAACTTCCATAGCATCCCTATGACAAGCATAGGGATCCGTGTAAACTCTTGGATAGAAGCAATTGACTGGATTATAAGAAGCCCAATTATTGGCCACGACAACGCGGCTATTGGACAAGTTATCCAACAATCAGACAACTTTCCGCAAAAAGTGAAAGACTTATTTAGTCACCTACACAGCTATCATATTGAAGTTCTAGTTGCTTATGGTTTTTTGGGTCTATCAGCAATATATATAATGTATGCTTGGTTAATTCTGTCTATATATTCAATGACAAAGTCAAATCATAATCTAAAACCAATATTTTTCTTTTGCTTAGTTTTCACTACCTACTGGTTCATAGTCAACAGTTTTGAAACTTTCAACAGTCGCAGCATGGGCGTTTATGTCCACAATATTATGTTTGCGGGCTTTTACACTTTCTATTTAACTCACTCGCTAAATAAGCAGGAGAACTAACATGAGGGTGGCGGTCGTTGTTAATTGCTTAAAAATAGGCGGAATGGAACGCGTTGCCGTCAACCTTGCCGACGCTTTTCATGATGCAGGGCATGAGACCGATTTAATTTACCTAAAGAACCGCAAAAAAGAGATTACGCCAAAAAACAGCGACCTTCCGGTTCACCTGTTTAATCTCAAAAAATCCGTTTTCTCTACTGGGCTTGGTGCACTTTGGTTCGTTGTTTGCAAAGTATTGAATCTTGTATTCAGCAAAACCTTTCCGCTTTGGTTTGCATACGCTGAATCTATGGCTTTTAAAAAGCAGTTAAGAAAGCTCGAAACGCAAAACGGGCAACCTTTTGACTTAATTATATTTCGTGGCCAGGGCACGTTTGAGCAACTTTGGCCAATTCAAGATAAACGCTTTGTATATGTGTGTGAAAACGTACAAAAGAAGCACATGTACGGCCGACTGTCTGGTTGGGTTTTCACTAAACTTTTCCAACACAGAAACGTCACTTGTGTATCCCAAGGAGCATTAGATAGCTTTCAGGATATGGTTGAAACGCACCAAATCACGCCAAAGAAGGCAATTGTGGTCAATAATCCTAATGACTTTATCAATATCCGACAGCAGGCAGAATGCATTCAAGAAGAATTGCACGACAAGCCTTACATCTTGGGTCTTGGACGGTTAGTTCCACAGAAAAATTTTTCGTTATTAGTGAAAGCGTATCACTACGCGATTAATACCTATGACCTAAAGCAAGACTTGGTGATAGTAGGAGCAGGTAGTGATCAAATAAAGATTGAAGCTGAAGTGAAGCGACTTAGCCTCACAGAGCGAGTTCACTTTAAAGGTCAACAAACCAATCCATTTCCATGGTACAAAGCTGCCGATCTTTATGTTCTCAGTTCTAAGCATGAAGGATTAGGCATGGTGCTAATCGAGTCACTAGCTTGCGGAACCCCTGTTGTTAGCACGGATAGCCGAGGTGGTGTTCGCCAAATCATGAATGGTGCATTAGAACCATTTTTAGCAAAAGAAACACCTGAGTCTTTAGGTGAAGCAATCAATTTTGCTCTCCACCATGAATGGGATACATCATTTAATGACTATGTCCAAGAGACTCTCGATAAGTTTGATGGTAAGAAAATCGTCGAGGCTTATATTGACGAATTTGCGGTGAAACAATGATTCGTTTTCTTTATACAGTTCTTCTCTTCTTAGTGTCGCCAATCCTATTGTTTGGACTTTACAAACGTAAGCCTGGTAAACCCTCTTTTGGTCCGAGGTGGAGAGAGCATTTTGGGATAACTCCTAAACTACAAAACCCAACTTCACCTATATGGATTCACGCTGTCTCAGTAGGTGAAGTGATTGCCGTTACTCCTATCATCAAAGCATTAAAGCTCCAAGATCCAGGTCAACCTATTGTGGTAACCACGACCACTAGTACAGGGGCAGAGCAAGTCGAGAAACTCGCAGATTTGGTAGAACATCGCTACATGCCCATCGACTTTTCTTTCGCTGTTCACAGTTTTTTGAAAAGTGTTAAACCGAATAAAATGCTGATCATGGAAACAGAGTTATGGCCAAATACGCTCCATACCGTTGCTTACAACAACATCCCAATAACCGTCCTTAACGCACGTTTATCTGAGAAATCTTATCGCAACTATCAAAAAGTCCGCCCTCTGTTCGATATACTTGCAAAAAACCTCTCTCATATCTGTTGCCAATATCAAGACGACGCCCATCGTTTTGAAAAGCTTGGCGTAGATAAAGATAAGATTTCAGTAACAGGCTCCGTTAAGTTTGATATTTCAATCCCTGCAGAAGCTAAGTTTGCAGGGATACAATTACGCAATCAACTAGGTAGTACTCGTGCAGTCTGGATCGCGGCTAGCACTCATAAAGGGGAAGATGAGAAAGTGCTCGCTGCACATAAGGAGATCATTCAACGACGGCCCGATGCTCTCCTTATCTTAGTACCTAGACACCCTGAGCGCTTCAACTCAGTCTATGAACTTTGCAAACAAGCAAACTTTAATATTTCTCGCCGAACTCAAGACAACGTCAGTCCACAAAGCCAGATCTACTTGGGGGATACTATGGGAGAAATGCTCACTCTGCTTAGTGCTGCAGATGTCTGCTTTATGGGCGGGAGTTTACTTGGTGATAAAGTAGGCGGACACAATATGCTAGAGCCGATTGCTCTAGGCGTTCCGGTTATCAATGGCCCGAGTTATTTTAATTTTCAAGAAATCAGCGAACAATTGCTAGCGGAAGACCTCATGACTATATGCAATTCTGAGTTCGAAATGGCTAACAAAGTATTAAATGCCTGGGATAGCAACACTCAAGATATTCAAGAACGAACGGATAAATTTATGCTCCGTCATCGAGGATGTATTGATAAGACCTTAAAACTCATTTGAATATGGCCGGATAAACCGGCCATTTTTCTTTTATTTCCTAAAACGACTAATCTTCTCTAGCGCTTCTTGAACATATTGATAGTTCATCGACTCACCTTTCTTTGGTCGATAGGTACTATCAAGGATCTGAGACTGACCTGCACCGTTTACTTCAATAATGGTATCGTCATATAGAATGCCGTAAGCGCTGTAGCTTGATGTCATTACCCAAGCACGTTTTACGTTATCACCATACAGATCTTCCCCAGTGGAGTAATCTTGGATGTCATTCTTCGAGCCCAAGTAGTTCTTCATTAGCGTAGGCGCTAAGTCTTCATGAGAAGTCGTATACGTCACTGCCGCATTAAGCTTCTCTTTGTCCACACCTGGACCAAACATGACAAATGGAACCTGAGTCTGAGCACGCGAGAAGTTCCCGTTGTGTCCCCAGAAGTTCTGCTTGTTGTCATTCATCTCTTGGCTATGGTCACCAGTGATAATAACCAGCGTGTTTTCTAGCTCACCCGATGCCTTTAGCTTATCCAGAACACGCTTCGCTTGAGTATCAACGTAGCGAACAGAGGTTTTATAGCGATTAAAGAACTTCTCTTGATCGCTGTTGTTATCCAACTTGAGGTAATCCACACGCGGGATCATTGGCTCGTATTTAGGTTCAAAGTTCTTAGGGAAATCGTAGCCATGAGGTGCATCATAGAATAAGAACGAGAACGTTGGCTTCGACGTATCGCGGCTATCAAACCAACTAATCCAATCATCAGTTAAGTGACGGTCTCGCTGTGAAGGCGTTAGTCCCTTTGAGCCAACACGTAGATTTGGCACATTAGCAAACACGGTTTGATGGAATTCAGGGCTGGTCAATCTCGCGGCCGCAAATAGACCCAATTGGTAATCCAACTCCTGAAGACGATCGACCAATACTGGCGATTGATGGTTGGCGATAAACCCATGCCAATATGTACCAGGCAAGCCGTAGAATAAGCCGAAAATACCCGTTCTCGTCGCATTACCAGTCGCGATATGATCTTGGAAAATCGCGCCGTTTTTCGCGTATTCCCACATGTAAGGGGTGTTGTCAGCATTAAAAGTGTCTGCTCGCCAAGAGTCGACAGTAATCAGCATAATGTTGACTGGTTTTACCGGCTCAAATTCAACCGGCTTTAACGGGTAGTTCAAATCACTTTTTGGCGGTACACGCATCGCTTTCTGTTGTGCAATCGCTTCTTTATCTAACCAACCACGTTTTTCCATGAATTTATTAGCTGTCGCGGGATAAAACAAAGGCAAATAACGCTTCACCATGGTCACTGGCTGATATGCATGAGCTGCTGCCCAAATATGAATGCCGTTAGTCAGTAACAAAGCAACAATCGTAAGGTAGGTGAACTTTCGGCCCAACTTCCACTGGCGAACAGGCGCATCGTTTTCTAACCAGCGAATCAAACACCATTGCCCAACAAGCAACGCAATTACTGAACCAATAACCGTCACCCAAGTAACTAGCGGGAAGCTCACCACCTGGCCAGACATAACGAGTTCTAAAACAACTGCATTTATGTGAAAACGATATTGAGCGTAAACAATGGTATCAATAAAAAGGACCGCAATGCCGATAGAAGCCACCAAAGCTTGGATAATGTTACGACTTGCTTTCGGCAGCAATAACGCAGGCAAACTTACTAAGCCTATAATGCCGGCCAATAAAGTCATTTGACCTAAAGTACCAGCAAAAATAAACGTGATACCTAAGGCATCTGAAGGGAACTCAGGAAGAAAAGCAAAATAACGGCAAGCAATCGCAACGGCTACTAGCGCATTGATAAGAATGAACCAGCCGTGGGCATGGAGTCTTTGTTTAAAAGGCATTAGATGTCCCGGTTATAGTGAGTATTGCCACCAAGAGCAGCAAATTAAATCGTTGTATTATAGCCATCCATTAGGTGACCAAAATCATCTTCGTTCCAATGAATGTTTCGTTTTTTTTGCTCTTTACGAAAAGAACGGAGCAATCTATCTAGATTGCTTTGTTGCCAATCAGTTCCCTGCTGTTGGTAACATTTATCGAAATCAATGATCCAAATTTTTCCGCTGCTATCCAGCAACAAATTATGAATATTTAAGTCAGTATGGTTGACATGTGCCTTGTGCATCTTCGCAATTTCAGCACCAATAGCCTGATACTTTTTAGGCTGCAGATCTTTGTGTTGCAATATGCCCACCAAATCTTTGGCGTTGGCAATCTTTTCACTCAACAAGTCTGCTTGATAGGTAAAGCCTTTCTTTATCACTCTTGCTGCGATAGGTTTCGGCACGTTTACCCCAGCATCTGCGAGCTGTGTTAACAGTCGAAACTCTGCATAACTGCGCGTTTTTTCCCAACCCGAGAACCAATAACTGTCTGACACCAATTTGCCAAACAATCCGCCGCGGCGATAATGACGTAAGGCAGCTTGTAGTACTTGAGTCTGAACAAACCAAGTCGTCCCACGCCCTTGCGCGCTGCCAATAACCGAGTTTTGTTGCTGCCAAAAGTCAACATTAAACACTTGCTCAGGTGGTTCGAGCAATAATTGCTCGTCATACCAAACAATCTGATTTTGGGATTGGTAACGTTTGATCATGGTTTACCTGTATCGCGGAGATTGTACCTAAACTAGGCTATATATTGATGATAAAGGATGTAACTCCATGTAAAGCCGGCTAACGTTAATGCCACCAATACTGCCGCAGAACCAATATCTTTTGCACGACCACTCAGTTCGTGTCTTTCTGTCCCAACTCGATCGACGATGGCTTCAATGGCGGAATTAACCAGTTCAATAATCAAGACCAACACAACACTGGCAAGCATTAAGACTGTCTCCACCACAGGTAGAGAAAGCCAAACTAAAGCGATAATGGCAACCAGTAAAAGAGTTATTTCTTGACGAATCGCCGCTTCATGTTTGAATGCAGCTTTGAGGCCTTGAATAGAATATCCTGTGGCGTTAACAATACGCGTCAGCCCTGTTGCTCCAGGCTTACCATTTTGATCTGGGTTCATTACTAACCTTATAAATTTCAATACTGAGGCTATTTTACATTTCTTAGCGTTATCTGCATAATTCTAACCAATTAAAACGCGCGAGCACCTTTTATGCCTCTGTTTACGTCACCTCCCAAGTCCATCTGTTTTTTGCGCCTGTCTGCAATCGGCGATACTTGCCATGCCGTCGCTGCTATCCAAGCGGTACAACGCCACTGGCCAGAGACCAAAATCACATGGATAATTGGAAAAATAGAAGCGCAACTCCTCGATGGCTTAGACAATGTTGAAATAATTGTATTCGACAAAAAATCAGGATTGAAAGGCATGCAAGCGGTTTGGTCTCAACTGAAAGATCGCAGATTCGATGCATTAGTTCACATGCAGTTGGCGCTGAGAGCCAGCTTATTAACACTCGGCATTAAAGCCCAATATAAGATCGGCTTTAATTTCAAACGCGCTAAAGAAGCGCAATGGTTATTCACTAACAAAAAAATTGCCGACACAACTTCCGCACATGTATTAGACAGTTTTTTTGCCTTTACTGAATACCTTGGCGTTCCTCGTTCAGCACCCACTTGGAACCTGCCCATTTCACAGCAAGACATTGCAGTAGCTAAACAACTATTAGGCGATAAGCCAACGGTTGTTATTAGCCCAGCAGCGAGCAAAGATGAACGAAACTGGTTAACAAAGCGATACGCAGAGATTGCAGATTGGCTGCACGAGCAAGGCTATCAAGTGGCGTTATGTGGCTCCCCAGCAGACAGAGAAGTACGTTTAGGCAGTGATATTACCGATCTCTGCAACAATAAGCCGCTTAATCTGATTGGTAAAACATCCTTGAAACAACTAACCGCTGTACTGAAGCAGGCCGACGTGGTGATTGCGCCTGATTCAGGACCCGCTCATATAGCAACGACCCAAGGAACCCCTGTCGTTGGCCTGTATGGCCATAGCAATCCAAAACGTACAGGTCCTTATAACAACATTGATTCTGTTGTTAGCGTCTACGAAACTTTCGTTGAACAACAACAAGGTAAACCTGCGGCACAACTTCCATGGAGTACCCGAGTAAAGGGAGAACATGTTATGCAGGCAATTACTCTAGACATGGTACAATCTCAGCTCACTCCACTTTTGCACAAAATTAAGTAAGGCAGAACTATGATTACTGGCGTGGTTATTACCCTCAACGAATCAAAAAACATCGTTGAATGTATTCAATCCCTTCAACAAGTATGCTCTGAAGTCGTTGTCGTTGATTCAAATAGTACGGACAACACCCGTGACCTCGCAGAGCAAGCTGGTGCAAAAGTTGTGATTCAAAGCTATCTCGGTGATGGTTTTCAGAAAAATGTTGGTTTAGATTATACAGACAATCATTGGATCTTGAGTATCGATGCCGATGAGCGCTTAACCGATGAGATGGTCACCGCTATCAAACAACTTGATCTAACTAGCACTCAGCATGATGCTTTTGCATTTCGCCGAAGAAACTATATCGGTAGCCGTTGGATAAAACAGTGTGGTTGGTACCCAGACTTTTGCATTCGACTCTATGACAAAACCCAAACTCGCTTTGCAGAAGTAAAGCAGCACGCGGCAGTTCAAGCAAAGAACCCTGAGCGCATCAACGCAGATTTAATTCACTATTCATTTGAAAACCTTGGTCAACTATTTGCTAAACCGGGTCGAGATTTTAGTGGCCGAGCAGCAAAGATCATGTATCAGAAAGGTAAGCGTGTGAATTCAATGAGCCCATTTTTACACGGACTCAATGCCTTCATTAAATCTTATCTTATCAAGAAAGGTTTCTTAGGAGGGGCTGACGGCCTAACCGTTTCAATCAGCGCCGCTCTAAGCAGTTACTTAAAATACGCACGTCTACTTGAGTTCCAACGTGATCCAAAAGTACTTGAAAAAGAAGACTTTAATAAGGTCTGGTAAATACTACAGCTTCTGATAACACTCAATATAGTTCGCAGCCATACTTTGCGGACTATATTGATGCTTAATCTGACCAATATTCTCCTGCAACCTTTCATACAAAGCTCTATCAGTCACCAAATCTACTAAATACGCTTTGGCTTGTTCAGTATTATCAATATCAACTAAATACCCCGTTTGACCGTGCTGAACGATTTCAGGAAGGCCCCCTGATTTAGAGGTCATTACAGGCTTATTATGCTGATAAGCTTCCAACACGGCAGAACCAAGCCCTTCACTCTTTGATGGCATGATCAAAAGCTGAGTTCGCTCAAGAATTGAAGCGACATAAGGCGTGAAACCAAAAAATGTCATGTTTGAAAGCTCTTTAGCCTGCTCTTTCAAACTCAATTCCTCTTTTCCCTTACCGACAATTAAAAAGTGAACGTGAGGGTGCGAATGCTCTATCTGTTTAGCCAACTCAATCGTAAAAGGGACATTCTTGATATCGAGTAAGCTACCCAATTGTGTGACAACAAATTTATCGTTTAACTCAGCCAAACGTTCATCGACACTCCGACTACTTGGTAAGTGGGAGTAGCTATCGTGGATGACAGAAATATTACTATTGAGCTCATGTAGATTAGCGGCTACTTTTTGACTAACGGCTACCAAAGCACCTGCGCCTCGATAGGTTTGCTCAGATAGTTTTCCCTTTAGTGGCTTATCAACTCTTCGTGAGATCAGATACTTTTTACCAGAGAAAAAGGCGAGCAGCCGAGATAAGTGAGCTCCCCGGCCATCATGAGCATGAATGACGACATTCTTCTTCATTAATACGCAGTAAAAAGCCGACCAAAACGTGGCCACTTTTATGTCCGTTTTGGCTTCCCCTAACTCACGAGCTTTCTGTTCAAACTCACGACCTTTTTTACACACAATCAACTGGTGATAGCCGGATAGCTGCTCAATTAAATTTAAGGTTTGCACCTCACCGCCACCAAAACCAGATGCTAAGTTTATGTGTATAAGGGTTCTATCTGTCATATAATAACCAGTTCATACTCTCTACCAACGCCAGAACTATACAATAAAATGAACACTAACGTTATCTATCCTGGGACCTTTGATCCTATCACCAACGGCCACGTGGATATCATTCAGCGTGCATCTAAGATGTTCCATCAAGTGACGGTGGCTGTCGCTGAAAGCCCAAGAAAGAACACATTGTTTACTTTGGATGAGCGTATCGACATGGTTCGTGAGGTATTCAAAAGCCACCCAAACATTATTGTAAAAGGTTTCTCTGGGTTGCTGGTTGATTTTGCCAAAGCAGAAAATGCCAATATTTTGATTCGTGGTTTACGTACCACCATCGACTTTGAGTATGAACTTGGCTTATCGACCATGTATCAGAAGCTGATGCCAGAAATAGAAAGCTTGTTCCTACCACCGAATGAAAAGTATGCATTTTTGTCCTCGACCATTGTTCGAGAAGTAGCGCTACATGGTGGAGACGTCGATGATTTTGTTCATCCGTATGTTGCACAAAAACTGCGCAACAAATAGAACAGAAAAATAAAAGGCTACCCTATGGTAGCCTTTACAACAAAATCGCTATTCACCGTTAAAGAAAGCTTTCGCTTTGGAGAGTTCTTTTTCTGAATGGTTTCTTGACCAATACACTCCCCCCTCTTTCACCAATTTTGCCGGAACGCCCACTGCAATAGCATCCGCTGGGACACTTTTCGTCAGAGTACTGAAAGCACCAATAATAGAGCCTTTACCTATGGTGACACCTTTAATGATTTTAACGTCTCGACAAAGCCAAACATGTGGCCCAACAAACACACCGGTATTTCGGTTGTTAATTTCATTTCCTTGGTGATCAAAAATTGGGTGGCCATCATATTCTTGAATCAGAATGTTCGCAGACAACATAGCATCATCACCAAGCACCAGTTGACCATAAGACTTAATATTGGCGCCAGCACGAATCCCTACATGATCTCCAACAGCAAACACAGTGTCATCCCTCAATAGAGAGAATTTGCTCTTTTTAATCACAGCATCATCACCAACATACAGAGTACTGTTTTTACCTTTTACCAAAACATTCACATTGCCATTGAAGTTCTTGCCAATAACAACTCTATTGCCAGTGGCTTTCTTATCAAACTTAATAACAATTCGAGATCGGTGCTTGGTCTTGCCAATTGAAACTTGATTGTCTTTTGCTCCTTTAATGAACAATACCTGATTGCGAAATATGCCCGTCACCATCTTTAAGAAGAGTGTAAGTTGACTCATTCCCTTACCAAACGACTCCGGATATTTAGTGATGTATCTTTTCAGCTCACTGGTTTCAATCATTGATGTAATTCCTTCTAAACTTATCCAAACGACGCTTGGTTTGAATATGGGTGATGAGTGACGTAATACGAAAAACATTTTTTAAAAAATCATTCGTAAACCCATAACCATCAATCATGATAATCCGTTGCTGGCCTGCCACTTTCTGTAACACAAGATTCTGCAAGCGCAAATCCGTCACGGACAACCGATTATCCAACACACTCTGAGCAAACTCATCAAACAGCGCAGCAAGCTGAGATTTATCTTCAACTTTCGATAACGATTGAGACAATTGGCCGTCATCATCACGAATCAGAGGAAAAACGAGCCCCTTTCCCTCAGAGGTCTCTACCCATTCTAAAGGTAATGCATACGGAGCCAAATTAGGGTTCTTTAACCTTTTCACGTAATCGTATTCACGTTCGCTTTCGTCACGTGAACGCTTAACTCGATAACGCACCTTAATACACAGATTGTGATCATCCGGATGTTGATAGCAAATTCGTTCCGAGCCTTTACCAATGACCTTCGCACTAGCCAGATCTATACTATTTTTCATCAAGTGCCCTATTTATTGCCTGCGACCTGAGAGCGCAAATAGTAGTTCTGCAATTTGTGATATTCACTTGCCCAGTCAGCCTCAGGGTTTTCCGTAGGGGTCGATTCTGTCATAACACCATCTTCCCAAGAGTAAAGTCGCCCAGGGTTACCATTCTCGTATGCACCCCACTGATTAATACTGCGTACTTTGTTATAACCACGGTTGCTCACGCCATCAGTCGACAAAATGTTCTCTCCACCTAAGCTGATATAACTTTGATCCGAGAGGCTAAAACTATACAGTGTTGGGAAAATATCTCGATGAGAGCCAATCCTTTCAGGCTGATACTGGTAGTCAGTCTGCGCTAAGATTTCATCTGGAACATAAAGGTAAAACGGCACTGCGTAACTCACAGCGAATTCATCCAGATTCTTAGTCGAAATAGAGCGAACACGGTGATCCCCTGATGCGGCAATCAAAGTTTTCTTCGCTAAATTTGAGCCTTTGATATCAAGGATAAAATTGCCCAGAGCATCATTCGCGTACTGATACGCTTCAAGCATTTCTGTCTCTTGACCGGCAATACTACCAATCACATCCTTCAAGCGCTCACTCGCCAATGTCGGCTTAGGCTGATAATCACTAGGCGGACGATACGGTGAATGGTTGGTCACTGTCATGATGTAGATGAGTGTCGGTTTGGTTGCTTCATCAAGCAATTTACGAGCAAAATTAAATGTATATTCATCGGCTACTCCCCAGGTATCTGCATGTTCTTTTGCTTCTGGAAAAGCCGCTTTAATACTATTTTCATCGTAAACCGCATCAAAGCCTTGAATGGGTAAGTAATTGGCTAAGTTTCGCCACATACTGTTACCACCGTAAATGAACACCACCTCATAACCTGCTCGCTTATAAGGCAAGACAGCAGAACTTGGTAATGCCACTTTTTGAGCACCTGAGTGACTGATGGTTGGAATATCACTATGGAACAACATCATAACGATACTATCAATGGTCGCCGTTGTGCCTGCCATAAAGCGCTCAAAGACGAAGTCTTCCGCAAAAGCATCACGTAAGCTGCCCAATAGATCATTTTGCTGCGCGTCATCTTCAATCAGAACGTTGGTTCCTAGCCCTTCCATTAGTGCCATCACAACATGAGGAGGGTTATCAGCCAAGTATGGATTTTTTTCGGTGTGGTATTCAGGAGTCGGCTGTCCAAGCATTTTCATCATCTGATCTGTTACGGCTTGTTCAGCAATAGGAGCGAATTTGGCCTGCTTCTTATAATCACCGTTAGCCCAACTTAGCGCCATAAAAGCATTTGGGGTAACAATATTAAGCGGCTTATATTGCGAAACATTGGCGTGGTAACGTTTAAGTGGCAGGCTTCCAATAGAACCTCGAGCGACGATCACATACAGCACAATGGCTACAACCACAGAAAGTGTCGTCATAGCCCAATGACGTTTCGGCCAAGACCAATGAAGGCTGCGCCCAAGCAATTTCCGGGTCGTAATAAAGCTCAAACCACCAACAGCAACCGCAGTAAAGAAAGAGCGTAAAATTGGGTAATCTTCCCAAGCATTATCCAGTACTGCTTTGGTGTCATCATCGAATAAACCAAAGACAAAAACATCGATATAACTGCCGTACGTCACGAAATAGTAATAATTGGCGATCGAAAAACCACACAGCAAAAAGAAGATAACAGCGCTATACCAAGGAGTTGCAGATTTCCACCAAGTAAAGAAACGCGTTTTTGCCAGTATCAGGCCACTTAAAAATAGAGGGGCAAAGCCAATAAAAGCGATTTTAGCGTCAAATCTGGCCCCAACCCAAAATGCGCGTATCACATCACTACTAAGACCTGTTAAACGTTCAGGCTCAACAGCTAAAGAGAAAAAGATACCTCTAGAAACAGCTAGCAAAGCAATAGCAGCAAAATTAACGAACAGGACAATTCGAATTAAGAGACGGTAGTTATGCTGAAAAGAGACCATAATTTCCCATTTTGACGCGTTATAAAGATTAAGGTTTTGCCTTAAAAACCCACTTATCGCTAAGTAAGTAATTACTGATCATACCGATAAGAATACCAAGAACTAAAGCGACATACGCCCAAATGCCCTCACTCCCTAAAAACTCTAACGATAATTTGAAGGTGATGAAATTCGGGATCGCCGAAATACATGCCGAAGTCATAAACTTCAACCACTGTTTTCGTTTAGAACCTTGTTGAGAAGTATCTGAGAAGGTTAAGTAGCGATTACCTAACCAAGTTGAAGTGGCGGCGCAGAAAAATGCGATGACACGAGATGTCATCAACGGCCACTCGAGTAAATGAAGGCAAAGCGTAAAGATGGAGGTATCGACGATAAAGCCGATGCCTCCAACAAATGCGAACTTAATTAGCTTCATTGCTAACGGTGCTACAACGATACATGGAACGACGAGAGCCCGCCGGTTCTAACTGCAATTGACACTCAAGCTTGTCACTGCCTAAGAAGCCTTGCATGTGGCGCTCGCGGCCAATCAAGTAAAACTCATCCGCTTTGATCTCTTCAGGTGTCGTTACTTTGATCGCTTTGCCTGAGCTGTAATATTGACCAGAGAAAGGACGACTACGTGCATAATAAGTATCCAGTTGTTCTGACTGTGATTCAAAGAACACACGATCACTCTTATTATTTTCCATTCCAGTATTCAACAGAATCAGTGCAATAAGCAGAACAATTGGCAAGATTAGCGATACAACACTGAACCATTTCCAATCCTTCTCGACTACCATGATTGCAGCAATGATCCCCAGCGCAGGAATACCAGGAAGTACATAAGCAGGCAGAATGTTACCTGACATAGTAAACATCAGCAGCGGAGAGATTAGCCAGAAAATCGCAAACGAAAATAGACCTTTATTCGATTGATTAGTTTCTTTGATACGATCACGACGGAACCAAGCTAAAATTGGTAGTGCAATCGACCATGGCGCTGCACTTTGTAACCAGAACAACCAAATCATACCGCGAGGTTCATCATGAGCACTGCCGTAAAGATCACCTTCCCAACCACTCACAACGAATCGCTTGAAGTGCTCACCAACAATAAAGTAATCGATAAAGCCTGGTGTCGCACGCTCTGCTAGGATATACCAAGGTAGAGCGATGACTAGCATCAGAATCAAGCCCTTAACGATAGGAAAACGTTGCCAAAGTTGAACAAAAGCACCGATAAGACCATGTTGCAGCACTAACCATGGGAACACCGCTAGCCCCATAATCACGATCACTACAGGGCCCTTAGCTAATAGACCAATAGCAAGACCAGCAAAGGCAAAGTAACCCCAAGTATCCTTGATGCCACCTTTTTCTTTCTCAAGCCAACAGTAGTAAAAGCCTACCATCGCCATCGCCATACCTAGTGTCAGCGCCATATCCGTCATAACCGCGCCAGCAGCAATCGAGAAAATGCCACAGGTTGCCAGCACTATCGATGCAACCAACCAATTGAAGCCTTCGCGTTTTGCTACATAGCCGATCAAACCGATAACCAATACGCTTGCTAACCAATGCGGCGCACGTAATGAGAATTCGCTCAAGCCAAACAGTTCTACACCTGTTGCACTCATCCAAGTAAATAGTGGCGGTTTACCCCAAAAAGGAACACCGTAATCAAATTGAGGAGTTAACCAGTTACCTGTCTCCACCATAAGACGCGCCATTTCACCATAGCGTGCTTCAGTAGTATCCATTAGAGGGTAAAGACCCAAAGAAATCAGGCGCAATAATAATGCGACAGCCAATAAACCCCAAAGGTGCTTAGCTGTGATCTTAATATTCACTGTTATTTATCCTCAGTTTGATTATTTTGCAGTGATGCTTTTTTTGCTTGTTTTTCGATATTCGATTGCACAATAAACAGTGGACGACGTTTTGTCTCAATGAAGATTCGGCCAATATATTCACCCATAAGGCCAATACACAATAGCTGAATACCACCTAAACCTAACTGTACAACCATCATTGATGGGTAACCCACGACCGGTTCGCCTAAGAAAACCGTTTTGCAGATAATGATAAAACCATAAAGGAAGGCAACAACTGCCATCAAAGCACCCAGCAAGGTCGCTAGACGTAGCGGACGAATCGAGAATGATGAAATACCATCAATCGCCAAACCGACCAATTTTAAGTAGTTCCACTTCGTTTCACCGACTAAGCGAGGGTCTCGTTCAAATTGAAGCGTTGTAGTGTTAAAGCCAGGCCAAGAGAATAACCCCTTCATGTAACGATTACGCTCTGGAAGCTGATTAATATGTTCAACCACGCGGCGGCTTAGTAGGCGGAAGTCACCCACATTTTCAGGAACATCCATTTGCGACACAGAGTTCATCAAGCGATAGAACCATGCCGCTGACTTCTGCTTCATCCAAGTTTCACCGTGACGCTCTTTACGCTGCATGTTGACCACATCGAAGCCTTCGCGCCACTTGTCTAACATTTCAGGCAATAGCTCGGGTGGATCTTGCAAATCGGCATCAAGGATTGTCACCACTTGACCGCGACTGTACTCTAAACCTGCACTCATCGCGGCTTCCTTACCGAAGTTTCGGCTCAGGTTTAAGCTCACAATCGTACTATGCTCGCTTTCAAAATCAGCAACGATACTTTGGCTTTTGTCGCTACTGCCATCATCAATGTAGATAACTTCACAATGCCCATCGATACCTTCTAAAATAGGCATCAATCTGTCATGAAAAGCAGGTAACACCTCTTCTTCATTAAAATATGGAACAAGCACAGATAGCAGAATATCAGATTCACTCTCTGTTGAAGGTCCACAATGTGGGCAAGTTACCGCAGATGAAAGCTCTGTCATGGAAGGTACCTTATGTACAAAAATCACTTTAGATAAGTCGTCACTATTATCAATGGACGGCTTACCGCGAAAAGGGGCTATATTCTACACTATTAGCTCAAGCGTAGGATAGGCGAAAGTAGATGAACATTGGCTGAACATCATCAAAAGCGTAACTAAAGACGACTAGTGAGTCTGCTACATTTTCTGGCAATCAGAACAGAAAAAAGTATTTCTCTGACCAATCTTTAATTCTTCAATTGGACCGCCACACACCAGACAAGGTTCACCTTTTTTTCCATACACTTGTAGCTCTTGAGCAAAGTATCCAGGCTTACCGTCAGCTTGAGAAAAGTCTTTCAAGGTTGTACCACCCTGCTTGATCGCAGTATCCAAAACTAGCTTAATTTCAGCCACTAATAGTGACCACTCTTGCTCAGTTAACTGTCCTGCTGGTTTTGTTGGATGAATACGTGCGCTAAACAATGACTCATTGGCATAGATATTCCCCACCCCAACCACAACCTTGTTGTCCATGATGAACTGTTTCACTGCCACCCGCTTATTGACCGCTTTACTCACTATATAGTTAGCACTGAATTCATCGGTAAGCGGCTCGGGCCCCGAATTATTAAGGACCGAATGATCGCCATCTTCTGTCCATAGCCAAGCGCCAAAGCGTCGTGGATCGTTATAACGCAGGACCTTGCCATTTTCGAGTTTCAAGTCAACATGATCATGCTTACTTGGCGCAATCTCTGCGTCGAGTACGCGCAAAGAGCCTGACATACCCAAATGTACAATCGCACTACCCACATCTGTTTCAATTAACAGATACTTAGCACGGCGATGAACACCTCTGATCACTTGACCTTCTATTTGCTTCAGCTCTAGAGGAATATCCCAACGTAGCTTTGGGGTACGAAAAGTCAGTTTCGCGACCTTTTCCCCTACAAGATGAGGCGATATCCCCATTCGACTCACTTCGACTTCTGGTAATTCAGGCATTCGTCTTCCTAATCGGTACTCAATTAAATCATTCTGGCATCAGGTAACGGTTATCGACTGACACGGCTATCCATTTGTCTTGCCAGTTTTTTAACAGTAAAAATTGCGGTGTTTGATAATAAGTGATCCTTTGCGGCTCTTCTTGATCCACATACCAAACTTCTATCGACTTAGGGGCATCAAGCGATGGCTTCAAGCTATCAAAATTTGCTTGTGGAACCTCGGTACCCACTAGATCTTGCCATCGACCAACCAACTCGGCTTCTGCAATATGAGATTCAAGAGTACTCGTCCACTGACCTTGCTGCTTTTCTAGCGACCAAGTCGAGAAATGCAAAGCTTGTAGATCCTTTGACGGGTTCAATAGATAGGGATAAGCGCTCTCTACGACAGGCTCATCAATCAAGTAGGTTTTAATCAAAGTTGGTAAGTTAAGTAAACCAATAAAAGCAATAATGCCTAGGATCAGGATGTTATTCCAACGGCGTCGACGCCTTGGTGAAACGCGCATGATTGATCTCTTCACTGCTATTAACAGTCTCAAAAGTAGCAGAAAAGGGGGATGGAGGCGAGGTGTGTTAAAACTTACATAGCGACAAGATTGGCATCCTGACTCGAGTGCGATTCAAGATTTGGCTAATGCACACGCTGTTTTAGATTCCGGACAATTCGTTCGCTATTCCGGATTGACGACTTTGTTACAGATAATAAAAAACCCAACTATATCGCTATAATTGGGTTTCTAATTCACTCTTCCCGAAGGAAGCTCAAAGAATAATCAATTACTTGATTTTAGCTTCTTTGTACATAACGTGCTGGCGAACTACTGGATCAAACTTTTTGATCTCAAATTTGCCTGGCATGTTACGTTTGTTCTTATCAGTCGTGTAGAAGTGACCAGTACCTGCAGAAGATACTAGACGGATTTTCTCACGTACGCCTTTCTTTGCCATTGTCTATTTCCTCTTAAACGTTTACGCCGTTTGCACGGATATCAACAAGAACAGCATCGATGCCCTTCTTATCGATGATACGCATACCTTTAGCAGATAGACGTAGTTTAACAAAACGTTTTTCGCTCTCTACCCAGAAACGATGAGTTTGTAGGTTCGGCAGAAAACGACGCTTAGTAGCATTTCGTGCGTGTGAACGGTTGTTACCCGTTACTGGACGCTTACCAGTTACTTGGCATACTCGTGACATGAATGTCTTCTCCAAAATCGTTTCAGCTCGATATCAACCTTGGTGGCCGAACCTCTCTACATTCTCAAAAAGAAGAAATGAGGTCTAACTCCGTTATGGAAAACCATACAAGGCTATCAAAGGTCGCGCATTATACTAACTTGATTAGCATTGCTCAAGACCCGAACAGATCCTTTTTGCAGGTTTTCGTGATCTTTTTTTAAACAGAGCTGATTTAAGTTCAAAAAATGTGGGCCGATTGTAGCAGAAATCGCGCAACTCACAACTAATAATGTGATTTAAATCCATCCACGCTCTGCAAAAGAAATAACCTCGCCATCTCCAACCACAAAATGGTCGAGGACTCGGATATCCACCAGCGCCAATGCATCACTAATTCTACGGGTGATTCGTCGGTCCGCCTGGCTAGGCTCCGCAACGCCTGAGGGATGATTGTGGGCTAGAATCAAAGCAGCGGCATTGTGCTCTAAAGAACGCTTTACCACCTCTCTAGGGTAAACAGATGCAGCATCAATCGTTCCTTGAAATAATGGCTCACCAGAGATGACTCTGTGCTGATTGTCGAGAAAAAGTACAAAAAACTCTTCTCTATGCTTATCTCGCAGGAGACCAGAAAGGTACAATTTTGTCTGCTCTGGGCTAGTTAAGGCATCTCCTCTTTTTAATGTTTCGGACAAATAGCGCTGTGTAAGCTCTAAAACAGCCTGTAATTGAACATATTTAGCACTGCCCAATCCTTTATGGCGACAAAACTCATCTTGGGTTGCGCCAAACAACTTTCTCAGCGAACCAAAATCTTTTATTAGAAAGTCCGCCAACTCAATCACATTCATCCCGCGCGTGCCCGTGCGGAGAAAAATAGCCAACAATTCCGCATCCGTTAATGCTTGCGGGCCATGAGATATGAGCTTTTCTCTTGGCATAGATTCTTGAGGTAAAGAGTTCATCGCGTGAAACCTTCTATATAAAGAGAGCATAGAGTAATCAATCTTCCTCACTCAGCATGATGCAAAAGCGATCATTGCGAGGGTTATTCACTCCTAGTAAGAACAAAAGGTGCGCAGAGTATGAGAGAACGTGAAATCACATAGAGATCAAAACTGGTCACTAAAATGGCGCGACTAGGCACACGATTATGAGCCGTGCTATCTTACCCGCAGCAAAAATAAGGGAGATCCTCATGCAAACATTAGCGGGTAAAAAGATCCTATTGGGAATTAGCGGTGGTATTGCTGCTTATAAATGTGCAGAGCTAACACGTCGTTTAATTGAACGCGGAGCACAAGTACAGGTAGTAATGACTCATGCAGCCAAAGAGTTCATCACTCCGTTAACCATGCAGGCGGTATCGGGTCGTCCTGTCTCTGATAGCCTATTGGATCCTGCTGCGGAGGCTTCGATGGGCCATATCGAATTAGCGAAGTGGGCTGATTTGGTCTTACTTGCGCCAGCCACGGCAGATCTTATCGCTCGTATGTCTGCGGGAATGGGCAACGACTTATTGACGACACTTGTACTTGCAACAGATGCACCTATTGCTGTTTCTCCAGCGATGAACCAACAAATGTACTTAAATATCGCCACTCAAGAGAACATAGCGACGCTTGCTAGACGCGGTATGAGCATTTGGGGCCCAGCAGCAGGTGAACAAGCATGTGGCGATGTTGGACCAGGTAGAATGTTAGAGCCAATGCAGCTCGTCGCTCATTGTGAAGCCTTCTTTGCTGATAAGCCACTTGAAGGCAAATCTGTGGTGATCACCGCAGGTCCGACTCGTGAAGCCATCGACCCTGTTCGTTACATCTCTAACCATAGCTCAGGCAAAATGGGCTTTGCTTTAGCAGAGGCGGCACAGAAGCTTGGCGCTCAAGTTACGCTCATTGCAGGTCCAGTCTCTCTTGCCACACCACAAGGTGTCGAACGAATTAATATTGACAGTGCACAGAACATGCATGCTATAGCGATGGAACAAGCAGCCAAGCATAATGTCTTTATCGGTTGTGCCGCCGTTGCCGATTATCGACCAGAAGTCATCGCAGAGCAGAAAATCAAAAAGACTGACGACAGCGATCAAATGAGCATCACTATGGTGAAAAACCCAGATATCATAGCGTCTGTCGCTTCAATGAAAGAAGCTCGCCCATTCACTGTCGGTTTCGCAGCAGAGACACAAGACGTTGAGCACTATGCTCGCACTAAGTTGGCGAAAAAGAATCTAGATATGATTTGTGCTAACGATGTCTCGGTAGAAGGGCAAGGCTTTAATAGCAACGACAATGCAATCACCGTATACTGGAAAGAGGGTAAGCAATCACTTACGCTTGCCAGTAAACAGCAGATTGCCCAGCAAATTATGGCGTCAATCGCAGAGAAGCTAGAAGCCTAAGAGCGTCAGCTTCACACCACTATTTTAGGTTGTTTGACTTAAAGCTCGTTTCTATAGCGGGCTTTCGTCTTTTATTCAGAATGGGTTAAAAAGGAAAGTGTTCATGGCCGGAACAAGAAAAACCAACCGCCGCGAAGAAATATTGCAAGCGCTCGCAGAAATGCTTGAATCCAACGAAGGCGCATCTCGTATCACTACTGCTAAACTGGCTAAGCAGGTCGGCGTTTCTGAAGCAGCACTATATCGACACTTCCCAAGTAAAGCGCGTATGTTTGAAGGCTTAATCGAGTTTATCGAAGAGTCATTAATGTCACGCATCAACCGCATTTTGGATGAGGAAAAAGACACCCTTACCCGAATTCGTCTCGTGATGCAGTTGATCCTGGCGTTTTCTGAACGTAACCCGGGCTTAAGTCGCATTCTTTCTGGCCACGCTTTAATGTTTGAAAACGAACGTCTACGCGAGCGTATTAACCAGCTTTATGAACGTATCGAAACATCACTGCGCCAGATTTTGCGTGAACGTAAATTGCGTGAAGGTAAATCCTTTCCTGTGGATGAAAAGATCCTCGCTGCGCAGTTGTTAGGTCAGGTAGAAGGCAGCTTGAACCGCTTTGTGCGTTCTGACTTTAAGTATCAACCTACCGCTAACTTTGAAGAATATTGGGCACTACTGAGTGCGCAAATTAAGTAAACGAGGAACGACATGCCATCTAGCATAGACTTGTCGAATGCAAATCGAATCGGAACTGGTAATGAGCGAATCTGCTTTGAGCACCCAGAAAACCCGGCACTTTGCATCAAAGTTTACCACCCGATGGAAGAGATCCTTAAGCATACTAAGGTCGTTCGTCAGCAAAACGAGATGGAACAATACTACTTTCAAAAATTAGTAGAACGTGATGTTCCTTTCACCTTCATACCTCGATGCCATGGCTGGATAGAAACTTCTTTGGGAAGAGGGTTGGTTTTCGATCGCGTTGTGGATGACAGTGGCTCAGCAAGTCAGCCCTTAACCGCTATGCTTAAACAAGGCACTGTTTCTCAAAGTGAAGCTCACGATATCCTCAAATCAGTTGAAGCTTATTTGCTTCAATATTCGATTAGCATTTGTGATGTCAGCCCTGGGCACATTTTGATGCAAGAGCAAAACGGCCAACTGACGCCAAAAGTCATTGATGGCGTTGGAAGCCGCTACAATGATTGGAAACTCTACTTACTGACCTATGTTCACTTTTTTGCTCGCAGAAAAACCAAATCTTTATGGCAAAAACTAATCTCGATGATGCTAAACCATGAATGCAATAAATAACCAACTAAAACTATCTCAAATCCTTCATCCTAAAAGCTGGGGCTTATGGTTAGGGTTTGGCCTCCTGGCTCTCGTTGTCACTGTTTTGCCTTATGCTCTTCTGCTCCAAATTGGCCGAGGTATTGGATCTCTATCCGCTCGACTATTAAAAAGTCGCGCTCACATCGTGCGTCGCAATCTCGAGCTTGCCTTCCCAGAGATGAGCAGCAATGAGCGCGAAACCATAGTAGCAGAGAACTTAAAAAATACGGGGCTCGCACTGATTGAAACGGGCATCGCATGGTTTTGGCCGAACTGGCGATTCAAACGTTTGATCGAGTTTAAAAATATCGACCAAATCGTTGAACTAGACCAGCAGAAAAAAGGCGTGTTAGTTGTCTGTACTCATGCGCTCAACTTAGAAATTACCGCACGCGCATTTGCGACTTTTGCACCGGGTTATGGGGTTTATCGCCCACACGACAACCCTGTCTACGATTTCATCCAGACTTGGGGACGCACCCGATTTGGCAATCAAATGGTGGATCGCAAAGATGTGAAAGGTATGCTCAAGATTCTTCGTCGTGGTGGTCGCCTTTGGTACCTTCCTGATCACGACTATGGTCGACGCAACGCAGTGTTCGTTCCCTTCTTCGCAGTTGAAGATGCATGTACAACAGCTGGAACAGGCGTATTAATCGATGCGAGTAAATGTGCCGTCGTTACAGCATCAAGCTTTAGAAAAGGCCACACTTACACGCTGCAAGTTGATGATGAGTTTAGCGCTGATTTCCCACGCAAAGATGCAGAGGGAGCCGCACGCGTCATGAACAGAGCCATTGAAAAGGTAATCCTTCGCGGCCTAGATCAATGGATGTGGGTACACAAACGTTTCAAAACCATGGTCGAACGCTCTATGGGTAAAGGCTCGCGATATAAGTAACAAAGACGACAATAGAAAAGGCATCCAAACGGATGCCTTTTCTATAACAGAGTAAAACAGCGTTGCTTAGATGCCGTATTGTGCACGATACGCTTTTACAGCTTCTAGATGCTCTGGAGCCGTACCTTTCTCTTCTAAGAAAGTCACAAGATCAGTCAGGCTAACAATTGAGATAATTGCACAGCCAAAGTCACGCTCAACTTCTTGAATCGCAGATAGCTCACCTTTGCCTTTCTCTTGGCGGTCAATCGCAACAAGAACACCAGCGAGATCTGCGCCGTTTGCTTGGATGATTTCCATTGATTCACGAATCGCGGTACCCGCGGTGATAACATCATCAACCAGCATGATACGACCTTCCAGTGCGCTACCAACTAGGTTGCCACCTTCACCGTGATCTTTCGCTTCTTTACGGTTAAAGCAGTAAGGTGTATCGACATCATGGTGGTCAGCTAAGGCTACCGCTGTCGTTGTTGCGATTGGAATACCTTTGTATGCAGGGCCAAATAGAACATCAAATTCAATGCCTGAATCTGCTAGTGCTGCAGCATAAAAACGACCTAAACGAGCAAGGTCGCGGCCTGTATTGAAAAGACCAGCGTTAAAGAAATAAGGGCTCTTACGGCCTGACTTTAAAGTAAACTCACCAAACTTCAGGACTTCTTTCTCTAGTGCAAACTCAATAAATTCACGCTGGTATGCTTTCATTACTTTCTCTCTAAATAAAGGGTCTAGTTTCCTAGACGGTTTATAAACAGCTCAAAATTCAACCTTTGCCAAATTTTGATAAAAAAATAGCCCCCAATTGGGAGCTATTAAAAACTAGTTTTCTAACGCCGCCTTCTGCGCCGCGACAATCTCGGTAATACCTTTGGTTGCTGATTCCAACAACTTCATCAGCTCTGCATGAGTGAACGGTTCACCTTCTGCAGTACCTTGAACTTCAATCATGCGACAATCTTCAGTCATCACAACATTCATGTCTGTATCAGCAGCTGAATCTTCCGTGTACTCAAGATCACAAAGGATATCTTCGCCTAAAATGCCCACAGAAACTGCAGCAACATGGCCTTTCATTGGGTTTGCTTTTAGCTTGCCCTTCTCGACCAAGTGTTGGAATGCATCTGCCATCGCCACACTCGCACCAGAGATAGAAGCTGTACGCGTACCGCCATCTGCTTGAATAACATCACAGTCGACTGTCACCATGATTTCACCCATCGCTTCTAGGTCAACTACCGCTCGTAAGCTGCGTGCAATTAAGCGTTGGATTTCCATCGTACGACCGCCCTGCTTGCCATTAGCAGCTTCGCGACGCATACGTGAGTGAGTAGAACGCGGTAGCATGCCGTATTCAGCCGTTACCCAGCCTTTACCTTGGCCTTTTAGCCAACGTGGCACGTTTTCTTCTACTGTCGCATTACACAGTACTTTCGTGTTGCCGAATTCAACAAGCACAGAGCCTTCTGCATAAGCAGTGTAGTTACGGGTAATTTTGATTGGGCGAACTTGATCCGCCTTGCGATCGTTTGGACGCATTGGCATCTACCTTAGTTATCTATCTGTGATAGGGGGAGACGATTTGGTTGGAGCAGGATTATAGCGAAGTTTGCTAAACAAAGCTACGCGCATTACTTCGCCAAACAGTGCAGTCTGAGCCACCCTTTGTGCTACTATGGCCGCGCGTTATTTTCAAAGATGAATAAACAGGAAAATTCGATGATCTATAGTATGACTGCCTACGCACGTAAAGAAGCGAAAGGCGATTGGGGCACCGCTGTTTGGGAAATCCGCAGCGTTAATCAGCGCTACCTAGAAACTTACTTCCGCCTGCCAGAGCAGTTTCGTGGCCTAGAGCCAGTATTGCGTGAGCGTTTTCGTAAGCGCCTTGCTCGCGGTAAAGTCGAGTGTGCTCTGCGCTTTGAAGCTAACCCGGCAGCAAAAGGTGAGCTAACCATCAATGAAGACCTAGCAAAACAGGTCATCAGTGCAGCAAACCAAGTCATGTCTCTAACTGGTGAAAGCAGCCGTCTTAACCCGTTCCAAGTGATGAACTGGCCAGGTGTTATGGAAACGCCAGAACAAGATATGGATGCAATGAACAAAGACCTACTTGCTGCATTTGATGACGCAATTGGTGAATTCATCGAAGCACGTGGCCGCGAAGGTGAGAACATGAAAGCGCTGATTGAGCAGCGTCTAACGGCTATTTCGGAAGAAGTGGTCAAAGTACGTGCTCGCATGCCTGAAATTCTTGAGTGGCAACGTGAACGCCTACTGTCTAAGTTTGAAGATGCCAAAGTAGAGCTAGACTCTTCTCGCGTTGAACAAGAGCTTATCTTACTGGCGCAAAAGTCAGATGTTGCTGAAGAGCTGGATCGCTTGGACTCTCATATTAAAGAGACGAATAACATCTTGAAGAAAGGTGGCGCTGTTGGCCGTCGTTTAGATTTCATGATGCAAGAGTTTAACCGTGAATCTAACACGCTAGCCTCTAAGTCAATCAGTACAGATATCACCGCTTCAGGTGTTGAACTTAAAGTTCTGATTGAACAGATGCGTGAGCAGATCCAAAACATAGAGTAATCTCGCACTCTCCCAGCCCCAGATGTGAATGAAACCAATCACATTAACATGCGGCGATAGTGATAGCGGATTATAGATTGAAACTAATTTTTGATCCGCTTCTCCTTCCTTACTTAAATTGGTCAACCAATAAAACTAAGCAATTTATAATTAGCCTTTCCAACACGAACACCAATGTGGTTAATGAGGTATTAAGTGTTTAAAGGCAACCTTTCTCAGCTGGATAATTACCAGCACCTGCCAAGCAAACTGCTGAACGTGATTGAACAAGTCAAACAACGTATCTATGACTCTGTAGATAATGACCGATACCCAATTGAAGGGGATGATGTATTTTTCTTTGTAGTTGATGACAACACTCAATTGCTAAGTGAACGTCGCTCTGAGTGTCATCGCAAGTATATAGACGTGCAGATCCTACTCGCAGGTGAAGAACGTTATGGCTATAGCCTCCTTCCATTCAATACCATTGCTGAAGATCTACTTGAAGCTAAAGACATTGCCTTTAGTGAAGATATTGTCGAAGAGCAATTTACCGATCTCAACCAACATGATTTTATTATCTTCAATGTTGCCCAGCCGCACCGCCCACTGGTCGCAATCAATCAGCCGATGCCTGTGCGTAAGGCGATCATCAAAGTTGCCAACGACTGGCTGGAGGCATAGAGATGCATACTCTAATTTGGAATGACAGCACTATCCCACACCAGATCGCTCTGGAGAATGAAGGTCAGCATACCCGTATTGAAATGCGTGTCGTCAAAGATGTTGAACCAGAAGTGGTTTGCTTAAGCGTTGATTGGTCTGTAGAAACCTTAATTGATGCATGGCAAGGAGCGGCGCTACCAATCTCAACCGCTTACGATGATGGTACTCTCTACTCTCAAGTTCGAGTGCTATTTAACTTAGATAATGGCTGTGTCATTTGGCTGGTGAATCATATCAAAATGCCTTGCGGCAACAAGATCTCCACTGACCGCTTAGCTTGGGTTCCCTCTATGCATGGAAAAGATGGTCAGCTAGTCGCCGTATAATCAGCCCAGTAAAAACACAAAACCGAGCCTAATGCTCGGTTTTGCTATTGATGGCGTTTCTTGCCTCAAACTGAGGCTCGCTGCTCTGAACGATACATTCTCACTATCGTCAGGCTATTAACGACAATAAAGGTCAACTCCATCAAAGTGCCGCCTATCGAGCCAAGCAGCAAATTGTTCGTCACCCAGCAGAAAGAGTTAAACATCACCAACAAACGCAGTTGAATACCTTGGGTTTTAAATAATGCCCATGTCGCAACTGAAGCGCCGAATATCGTCAACAACTCGTAGCTATACTCAAGTTGTGGTAAACCCATCAGCCATAACATTGCAATAAAAAACAGCATCACACTGGTCGACTCGGTCTTGGTAGAAGCATAACTACGAATCGCGCTGATACCACAACCAAACGCAGCCACCAACGCCTCCATTAGCATAAAATGGCTACACAACACGATTTGAAACAGCATCAAATGGAGACGAAAGCGGCGTCCATCGCGATGCACAAATGCGGTAGCGCCAATGGTGAAAGCCACCATACCCACCGCTTGAGCGAGGTTCCATTCTGGCAACACTAGCACTATTTCGCCCTACTCCCTGAACGCTGCTCAAGCTGAGCCAACAAATAGTCAATACAAAGTGCTGTGCTAGTAATCACCTTGCTCTGTAGTGATGGCGCGCTATGATGAACCACCTTAGCTAAGTGTGGTAATTCACTGCCTTGAATAAAACCATCAAACAAAACTTGGTTAGCAGCCAAGGTGTGTAAAAATGCAACTTGCACAGGCCATCCCTTTAAAAAAGGCTTCCTGATGGAAGCCTTACTCTACTCACTTTATTCCTGTACCTAATTTGGCAGCGTGGCTTATTTAACTAAATCAGCCGCTTCGCGAGCTAGACGACCAATCTCATCCCAACGACCTTCGTTGATCATCGCTTTATCCACCATCCAAGTGCCACCACAGGCAATAACGCGGTCAATCGCTAGGTACTCTTTGACGTTGCTAGGGCTGATGCCGCCAGTTGGCATAAATTGAATCTGAGTGTAAGGACCAAGCAGAGATTTCACCATGTTGATACCGCCAGACGCTTCAGCTGGGAAGAATTTCAGCGTCGTTAAGCCCATTTCGATTGCCGCTTCTACTGCACTTGGGTTGTTTACACCCGGTACAATATCGATACCAATTTCACGACAAGCAATCACTGTATTTGGGTTAAAACCAGGTGATACCACAAACGTTGCCCCCGCATCTTTGGCTGCTTGTGCCTGTTCACGGTTTAGCACAGTACCAGCACCGATTAGCATCTCTGGCTGCGCTTCGCGTAATAAACGAATGGCTTCTACCGCAGCATCGGAGCGGAAAGTAATTTCAGCCGCTGGCAAACCGTTTTCTGCCAGTGCTTTACCTAGAGGAATGATGTCTTCTGCGCGATCAATCGCGATAACTGGGATTACTTTAATCGCTGCAAGCTGCTGTGCAATTGTAGTCATTATTCTTTACCTTTATTTTAATTGGATTAATTACTTGTGTTAGTTACGCGAATTGAATCGCATCAGTGGCTTGTTTCGGGATAATTGCACCTTTGTGCTGAATGACAATTCCCGCAAGTTGATGACCTTGACGTGAGCACTGCTCTGCGTCTTTACCTTGAAGGTAACCAGCTAAGAAACCAGCATTAAATGAATCGCCCGCTGAAGTGGTATCAACCACAGTTTCAACCGGTGTGGTTGCGATTGTTTGGCACGTACCCGCGACAAAATCGTTATAATGGTTACCTTTTGCACCCATCTTCACCACGGCTTTCTTTACACCAGCAGCTTGCAAGCGGGCCAGCGTTTGTTCCTCGTCGTTGTCGCCCCATAGATTCTGCTCGTCGTCATTCGTTACTAGAGCAAGATCAGTCAGCGCTAAGATTTGGCGGTAACACTCACGCGCTTCATTCGCATCCTGCCACAACGCTGGGCGGTAATTTGAATCAAACGCTATTTCGACACCTTGTTGACGTAGCTTTGTTAGCAGCTCAACTAAACGGATACGATCTTGTTGAGGAAGAATCGCGAGGCTAATACCACTTAGGTAAACCATATCCACCTCTGCAAGCGCCGCTTCAACCTTGGTAAAATCAGCATGCTGCATCATGTAGCGCGCTGCAGACTGATTACGCCAGTAAAGAAAGGTGCGTTCACCCTGCTCATCTAACTGAATCAAATATAAGCCTGGTTGGCGCGTGTTATCACGTAAAACTAAATCAGTATTCACACCTTCAGCTTGCCAACGAGCGATCATGCCATCACTAATTGCATCGTTACCAAGCGCAGAAACATACTCCACACTCACTCGCTCACCACCACAACGAGCAAGGTAAACAGCAGTATTAAGTGAATCACCGCCATACGCTTGAGTCATGGCACCAAAAGGGGCACCATTTAACTCAATCATACACTCACCTAGTAATGCGATACGTTTCATTATCGTTCTCCAGGTAGAGTGAAGTAGGTTTTCGCATTGTGGTAACAGATATCCTGTACCATCTTACCTAGCATCGGCATATCACGTGGCACTTCACCATTCTCTGCCCACGTTCCGATCATGTTACATAAAATACGACGGAAGTACTCGTGACGAGTGTATGAAAGGAAGCTACGAGAATCGGTTAGCATACCAACAAACTGGCTGAGTAAACCCAGTTGAGAAAGTTGCTGCATTTGACGTTCCATGCCGTCTTTTTGGTCATTGAACCACCAGCCAGAGCCAAATTGAATCTTGCCTGCGATACCACCACCTTGGAAATTACCAATCATGGTTGCCATCATTTCGTTATCACGTGGGTTTAGGCAGTACAGAATGGTTTTTGGCAGCTCGTTGGTCACATCCATGGCATCCATTAAGCAAGCCAGTTGTAGCGCGAATGGACGGTCACCAATCGAGTCAAAACCGCAATCCACGCCTAGCTGGCGGAACATACGGGTGTTGTTGTTACGCTGCGCGCCAATGTGCAATTGCATCACCCAACCACGTTTTGCGTATTGCTTACCCATCCAAACTTGTACTGCGGTACAAAACTGATCAATCTCTAGTTCAGACAGTGTTTCACCTGACATGCGACGTGCAAGAATGCTGTCTAGCGTGCTTTCGGCTGGTACTGCTGCATAGCGCACGATTTCGATACCGTGGTCAGCCGCGCGACAACCGTGCGCACTAAAGTGCTCAAGACGACGCTCTAACGCAGTAAGCAGATCAGCAAAACGGGTGATTTCCACATCTGCCGCTTCACCTAGCAGTGTCATGTATTCAGCAAAGCCTTCAAGCTCAATTTTGAACGCACGATCAGGACGCCAGCTTGGCGCTACTTCGACATCAAAGCTTTCATCTTCAGCAATCGCTTTGTGGTACTCAAGTGTATGAATTGGGTCGTCAGTTGTACCCGCCATCACCACATTCATTTGCTTCATGATGCCACGCGCTGAAAACTCTGGCGTTGCCAATAGCTCGTTACACTCGTGCCAAATTTCATCCGCAGTTTCAGGGCTAAACAACTTATCCGTTACGCCAAATGGGCGACGCAGTTCTAGGTGAGTCCAGTGGTACAGTGGGTTGCCCAAAGTTTGTGGAACCGTTCTCGACCACGCTTGATACTTCTCGTAGTCCGAGGTTTCTTTGCCAGTGATCAATGACTCAGGAATACCTGCTGAGCGCATACCACGCCATTTGTAGTGATCGCCTTCTAGCCAAATCTGACCCAAGTTATCGAACTGACGATTTTCAGCCACTTCTTTTGGATTTAAGTGACAGTGATAGTCATAGATAGGCATGACTTTCGCGTAGTCATGGTATAGCTCGCGAGCGGTATCATTTGCTAGTAAGAAGTCTTCACACAAAAAGTTTTTCATTGGTCACTCCATTGGCGCCGGCTCTGCCCACGCCGAATATCGGGTAGAAATAGAAATGCCCTCGAGCAGGAGGGCATATTTAATTAGATAAGAGAGGCAACTGCGCCGCGAGCACCGTCGTTCAGTAGACGTTGGTATGCATCCGTCACTGCAGTGACGAAAGTTTCATTTTGAATTAAGTCCGTACCGAAAATGGCTTCAATTGATAGCAGCACTTTGACTACGCTTACATTTAAGCCGTGCTCTGCGTAAATCGCTTGGAACTGCTCAACCATTGGGTCGCGCACATCAATCGCTTCGCCCTGTTCAGTTTGGGCAGAGACATAACGCATCCAACCAGCAATACCCATTGCTAGCCATTTGAAATCGCTGCCTTGCGATAGGTGATAACGGAGTGAACCACCCATGCGCTGCGGGATCTTCTGGCTGCCATCCATCGCGATTTGCCATGTTTGGTGTTTCAAGCTTGGGTTGGTAAAGCGCTCAATCAGTAGCTTCGCGTACGCTTCTAGATCCGTACCTTCAGGCATGTTTAGCGTTGGCGCTTGCGCTTTCATCATCATGTCGAATGCCGCTTGGCGGTAATCTTCATTCGTCATGGTATCTGAAATGTGTGCGTAACCACCTAGGAAACCTAGGTAAGCTAGGAAAGAGTGGCTGCCGTTTAGCATGCGCAGTTTCATTTCTTCAAATGGTACTACGTCAACAACAAACTCAGCGCCAGCTACGTTCCAGTCAGGGCGACCTGCAACGAAGTTATCTTCGATAACCCATTGACGGAATGGCTCACAAGCGATGCCACAAGAGTCCACTACGCCAACAAGCTCTGCAATTTCGTTTAGTGTTTCTTCTGTTGCCGCTGGTACGATGCGGTCAACCATGGTGCATGGGAAGGTCACATTTGCTTCAATCCATGCCGCCAGCTCTGCATCCACCAAGTTAGCGAAATCCAGTACGGCTGCGCGAGCAACGTGACCGTTTTCTTGCACGTTGTCGCAAGACATCACTGTAAAGGGTGCAATGCCTTGTTCACGGCGTTGACGCAGTGCTTCAACGATATAACCAATCGCAGAGCTTGGGTCTTGTGGGTTAGCCAGATCGTTAACAATCAGCGAGTTGTTTTTGTCTAGGCGACCCGTTGCTGGATCCGCGCAGTAACCTTTTTCAGTGATAGTCATAGAAACAATCGCAACTTGCTCTTCAGTCATTTTCGCAAGTACAGCAGCTTTGCCATCTAATGTTGGGTGAAGTGATTCCGTTACCGAACCAATCAGTTTTACTTCCGTCGCCTGAGCGCCTTTTTCTGCCACTGTATAGAGGTGATCTTGTGCGCGAAGTTGCTTAATCAGATCTTCGCCACCGAACAAGTTAACTTCACAGATGCCCCAATCACTGCCGGTTTTTTCTAACATTTCGTTAGTGAATAGCGCTTGGTGTGCACGGTGGAAAGCACCAAAACCTAGGTGAACAATACGGCTTTTCAGAGCAGAGCGATCGTAATTTAGTCGAACAACTTGAGCATTCAAAGTGGTATTTGCGATTGTTTTCATTGTTTTTTCCTAAACCTTACCGCCATAGCGGTAAGGTATTTTGTTGGGAGGCAAATCCGAAATTTGGGAGATTAGTAACCTAGGAACAGTTGTGGTAGCAGTAGGCTGATTTGTGGAATGAACGTTACTGCTAGTAGTGCTAGGAACAGTGCTGCGTAGAAAGGCAACAAAGGTTTAATGACTTTATCAATACTGATATTGGCAACAGAACAACCTACGAAAAGCGCACTACCTACTGGTGGCGTACATAGACCGATTGCAAGGTTAAACGTCATCATGATGCCGAAGTGTACTGGGTCAACACCTAGGTCCAACACGATAGGAAGGAAGATTGGTGTAAAGATCAGAACCGCTGGCGTCATATCCATGAAGATACCAACAATCAGAAGAATGATGTTGATGATCAGTAGGATAATCAGTGGATTTTCAGAAACCGCTAGTAGCGCATCTGCAATCATGTATGGGATATCCGCGTTCGCCATTGCCCATGACATACCCATCGAAGCACCAACGAGAAGCAACACGATAGAAGTGGTTACTGCTGACTCAAGCACAATCTTTGGTAGTTGGCTCACTTTTACTTCACGGTAAACACCCACTGCCAGTACTAGCGTGTATACCACCGCGATAGCTGAAGCTTCTGTTGCAGTGAAGATACCACCGATGATACCGCCCATAATAACGACGATAAGAAGTAGTGAAGGCGCGGCTTTAATAAAGGTATCCCATACCGCTGCAAGTGTTGGACGTGGTGCCACTGGGTAGCCGCGACGCTTAGCAATCACACCTGCTACAATCATCAAGCTTAAGCCCATCAAGATACCTGGTAGGTAGCCCGCTAGGAATAGTGCTGCGATTGAAGTACCGCCAGATACAAGAGAGAAAACAATTAGGGTGTTGCTCGGCGGAATCAAAAGACCCGTAGGACAAGAAGTGATGTTTACTGCTGCGCTGTACGCTTCATCGTAACCATCTTTCTTTTGTAGTGGTGACATAGTGCCACCTACTGCCGCCGCAGAAGCTACTGCAGAACCAGAGATAGAACCAAACATCATGTTTGCTAGTACGTTTACGTGAGCAAGCGAACCTGGCAAGCGACCACCTAGAACTTTAGCAAAGTTAATCAGACGTAGTGCGATACCGCCTTGGTTCATAACATTACCTGCGAGAATAAAGAACGGAATAGCTAACAGAGCAAAGTTATCCAAACCAGCCGCCATACGCTGCGCCACGACGGCGATGGCAGGCTCTAGCGGTAGGCTCATCATAATGGTTGCCAGCGACGAAAGACCGATCGCAAATGAAACTGGAATACCAAGCGTCAGCAAGACTGCAAAAGTACCAAATAGGGTAAGAATTAATTGCCATTCCATTGTGGAATTCCTCTAGAAATTAGTTTTGTTGTACGTCGCTAGTAGCCACGTCGCCAGAAATTAATTGTTGAATCTTTTCAACGCCATAAACTACAGAGTAGAAAATCATCAACGCACCACTAATTGGTAAACAGAAATAGATGTAACCCATTTCCCAGCCTAGAGCAGGCGTCAATTGACCTGTTGCCAGCGTTTTCATTGCTAGGTTTGAACCGCCGTAAACCAATACAACCGATGCGAATACCGCGATAGCAATTTGAATAACTATTTCGTTGATGATTTTGCGCTTACCTTTAAGCTTCATCGTCATCAGATCGATAGCAAGGTGGCGTTTAAGACCCGTTGTGTATGCCGCACCAATAAGTGCCACCCACATAAACAAGTAACGTGCAAGCTCGTCAGTAACGGTACTTGGTTTACCAATGATGTAGCGTGATAGGACTTGCCAAACTACACAAAGCACTAGGAAAGAAGAGAGCGAGACGGTAAATGTCGCCAAGCCTTTATTGATGTACTCAACCAATTTTTTCATTATTGTTTCCTTAACAACGTCGCTATCTCATATAACGAACCGCGTCTCGCCACTGGTTAACCAATATAAACTCAAGCTCATATTATCTGACCAATAACATTTCTTTTTCTGCGGGCATTATAGGCAGTATCACTTTACTGACTGTGACCATCTTCACATTTGAATTGGTCGACCAATTAAAGGTTTTTATCTGTGATATTGCTCAACCAATTGTGTTTTTTGTTTTGACGGTAGTAGGAATTGGTCGCAAGATTGGCTCCGAAACCTGTAACCCCCTACAAAAAATTTACGGATTCCATCTCACGGAGAAACCATAATGAAAACACGTAAAAGTGTCCTAACAGCTGTGATTGGTGCGGCGCTAACATTCGGTGTAAGTGCACAAGCGTTTGCTGCTACTACTCTAAAACTGAGCCACAACCACACTCGTGACCACGCCGTGCATAAAGCAATGGATGCTATGGCAAAAGAAGTGCGTAAAACCACTGACGGCGAAGTACGTATTCGTATTTACCCTGATGCACAGCTGGGTTCTCAGCGTGAATCGATGGAACTAATGCAAAACGGTGCGCTGCACATGGTTAAAACCAACGCAGCAGAACTAGAAGCGTTCGCACCTGCTTACTCTGCATTCAACATGCCTTACCTATTCCGTGACCAAGCACACTTTTACGCAACTCAAGAAGGTCAAATCGGTGAGGAGATCCTAGCGTCATCTCGTGAAAGCGGCTTTATCGGTCTGACTTACTACGATGCAGGCGCACGCAGCTTCTACACCAACAAACCAATTAACTCACCTGAAGATCTAAAAGGTCTGAAAGTACGCGTACAGCCAAGTCCATCTGCGATCGCGATGGTTGAAGCACTAGGTGGCAGCCCAACACCACTAGCATACGGTGAGCTATACACAGCTCTACAGCAAGGCGTTGTAGATGCAGCAGAAAACAACATTCCGTCATACGGTATGAGCCGCCACAGCGAAGTATCAAAATACTTCTCGCTAGATGAGCACACTATGGTTCCTGACGTACTAGTGATCTCTACAGATGCGTTTGATGGTCTATCAGCAGAGCACCAACAAGCTGTGAAGACTGCAGCACTTAACTCTATGCAATTGATGAAAAAATTGTGGGCTGAATCAGAAGCTGAAGAGCGTAAAAAAGCAGAAGATATGGGCGTAACGTTTGTCAATGTAGACAAAGCATCATTTGTGCAAGCGGTACAACCAATGTACGACGACGTGAAGAAAAACAACCCAGAGTTGTCTGCACTGATCGAGCGTATTCAAGCAGTTAAGTAATTAACTAAAGTAATTTTGTTAGAGAAGTATAGGTATTGCCACATAACTATTGAGATAGGTTGACCAATTACTTTGATTGGTTATGATGGCGTGAGTAGTAATGGAAATAAGCGATAACATCATCATGATGCCTTTTGAACCCAAGCGTCCTTACCAAGAGTTGGGTTTGGTTTTACGAAAAGAGTTAATTGAAGGTCACTATACAGTTGGTGATCGTCTACCGCCTGAGCGCGATATTGCTGAACGACTTGATGTCAGCCGTACAGTTGTACGTGAAGCAATCATCATGCTTGAGCTAGAAAACCTTGTCGAAGTAAAAAAAGGCTCTGGTGTGTACGTCACGAATATTCCTGACCAATCACCTCATCGCGAACGCATCATCAGTGATGATGCGGGACCTTTCGAAATGTTACAGGCGCGACAGTTGCTGGAAAGCAACATTGCAGAGTTTGCTGCAATCCAAGTTACGCCTGGCGACATCGCCAAAATGCGCTCAGCGCTCAAATTGGAGCGCCAAGAGTTAGCAGCACAAAGCGAACAATGCGTGGGAGACGAACGATTCCATATGAGCATTGCTGAAGCGACACACAACTCTGTGTTGGTCGATATGCTCAAACAATCATGGGAACGTCGTGAGCAAAGCCCAATGTGGCAGAAGCTACACTCACGCATTAGCGGTCATGACTACCGCCAAGAGTGGATGGAAGATCATGCAAAAATCTTGGCTGCGATGCAGCGTAAAGATCCGATCGCCGCTAAAAACGCCATGTGGCAGCACCTTGAAAACGTAAAACAACGACTTCTCGAACTATCCGATATAGACGACCCGGACTTTGATGGCTATTTATTTAGCTCCAACCCAGTCGTCTTACTAGGCGGCGGACAATAATCCGCCCCTATAGGTAGCTTTGCTAGCAACCTAATAATACCTACAAAGTCGTTATATTTATTATTCGCAACTTAGCCACTCACTGAGCTGAGCGGGTCAAGTCTGCCCATTGAAAGGTAATTTGTCATGGAACAAACGTGGCGTTGGTACGGTCCTAATGACCCTGTATCTCTAGACGATATCCGCCAAGCTGGCGCAACTGGTATCGTGAACGCACTGCACCATATCCCAAATGGTGAAGTATGGACTAAAGAAGAAATCCTAGCTCGCAAAGCGATCATCGAAGCGAAAGGTCTTACTTGGTCTGTAGTTGAAAGCGTGCCAGTACACGAAGAGATCAAAACTCAAACTGGCAACTACCAACAATGGATTGAAAACTACAAGCAAACTCTGCGTAACCTAGCGCAATGTGGCATCGACACAGTTTGCTACAACTTTATGCCAATTCTAGATTGGACTCGTACTGATCTTGAATACGAAATGGCTGATGGCTCGAAAGCGCTACGTTTTGACCAGATCGCGTTTGCTGCTTTTGAACTTCACATTTTGAAACGTCCTGGTGCAAATGCTGATTATACAGAAGCGGAACAAGCGCAAGCACTTGAATACTTCAACAACATGTCTGAAGAGCAAGTTAAACAGCTGACAGCCAACATCATTGCAGGTCTACCAGGTGCAGAAGAAGGCTACACACTAGAAGCATTCCAAGCGCAACTTGACCGTTACGCAGGCATCAACAAAGATAAACTGCGAGAGCATATGCGTCACTTCCTAGCTGAGCTTATGCCAGTGTGTGACGAAGAAAACATTAAGATGGCTGTTCATCCAGACGATCCACCGCGCCCTATTCTAGGTCTGCCACGTATCGTTTCAACCATCGAAGATATCGATTGGTTGACAGAACAAGTGCCAAGCCAGAACAACGGTATCACCATGTGTACGGGTTCTTACGGTGTGCGCGGCGACAACGACCTAGTGAACATGATCAAAAAGCACGGCGATCGCGTTTACTTCACTCACCTACGTTCAACAAAACGTGAAGAGCATAACCCAATGACTTTCCACGAAGCTGCGCACCTAGAAGGTGATGTGGACATGTATGGCGTAGTAATGGCGATTCTTGAAGAAGAACAGCGCCGTGAAGAGAGTGGCAATCTACGTAAGATCCCAATGCGTCCTGACCACGGTCATCAAATGCTGGATGACCTGAAGAAGAAAACCAACCCAGGTTACTCAGCGATTGGTCGCTTAAAAGGTCTGGCTGAAGTTCGTGGTCTTGAGCTTGCACTAAAACGCGCATTCTTCACTAAGTAAGTAACCCGAGCTAGTTATGCAAAAACCCCGCACTGCGGGGCTTTTTTGTTGCTGGTTTCTGACAAAATAAAGGCTATTCGTCTTTCTCCGTGGTTTTACCATCAATATATGGCCAATAATGGTGCCCAACTCGGATCACTAACGTGGCGGCAGCGAGAATAAAGGCAGCAACAGATAACCATACCACTAAGGTCGCATCCAACTCTTTCATACCCAAAGTGATATAGCGCGCGATTGCCATCATCGCGATATAGATCGGGTAGCGAACCGGGATTTTACCGTTCACCACAAACTGCTGAACCATCGCCAACACTTCAAGATAGATAAACATCAATAGAATATCAGTCAGTTGAACACGTTTTTCGACAAACACATGGACGAACTCTTCCACCATGGCAAATAAAGTAGCGAGCGTAATCGCAACCAAGAGCACAGCTTCTAAGATGTGGAAGATTTTAAGAAAAGGGCGACTAAAGCCTTTAGGTAAATGAGACGGCATATCCTAGTTTCACAAACAGTAAAATGATGAAATTCGATTCTAGCACGGCTTTTACAATAAAAAATGGCCCTACCTTTGTAGAGCCATTAGAAATTAGTCGAGTATCAATTAGAGCAAAATCAGGTAGCTCATGAACAATCCACACAGCACGTAGATAACCGGGTGAACTTCTTTACCCTTGCCCGCAACGACCATAGAGAAAGCATAGCTAATGAAACCCATCGCCATACCGTTCGCCGGTGAGAAGCTCAATACCGTGAACATTATGGTAAAGAAAGCGGCGATACGAGACTCTTTTTGCTCCCACTGAATCTGACCTAACCGCCCAATCATGTAGATACCCACGACAACCATCGCAGGAGCAACCATTGCTGCTGAGAAGATAGAAAACAGCGGATACAAAAACAGAGAAACTAAGAACAAGCCAGCAACGACGACGGCCGCTAGACCCGTCTTCGCTCCTTGAGAAGAAGCAATACCGGACTCAGAGAAAGCGGTGATCGAAGTCGTACCCAAGACTGAGCCGATCACTGTACCACCCGCATCCGCGACCAACGCAGAACGGGCATTAGGCACTTTGCCATCTTTATCAATAATGCCCGCATCACGACCTACCCCGATAATGGTGCTCAAGCCATCAAAGAAATCAACAATCAGGAAGATAATGACGATAAACAGTAGGTCGAACATCTTCTCTGCCGTCAGTCCAGAGAAGTTAAATACCGCCCCAAAACTGCCTTCTATGCTAGGCGGTGCTGAAATGATTTGATCTGGAATTGGTGCGTTGTTGGTCCCCATAACTGCGTCTGCAAGAACGGTTAAAGCGATCGCCGACACAAACGAAATAAAGGTCGCTAGCTTAATATCGCGAATCATACAGCCAAGTGCGATAAAAATACTGATGTAAGCGATGATCACTTTCGGATCTGAGATATCTCCCATGCTAACCAAAATGATCGGGTTAGAAACAATAATACCCGCATTTTTTAAACCCAAGAACGCGATAAATAAACCCAAAGAGACGGTAATCGCGAGCTTTAAATCTTCAGGAATCGATTCAATCATCGACTTACGAATATTGGTCATCGACAAAATCAGGTAAAGCACACCAGATAAGAAAATACCAAACAATGCTTCATGCCAAACCAACGCTACCGAACCACTCAGTAACATACCTTTGAAGAAGCCGTTCATGCTCATGCCTGGGGCTAACATGACCGGATAATTACCCCAAATACCCATAATCAAGGTGGCCGCTGCGGCTGCCAATGCTGTTGCAGTAAAGACAGCGCCCTTATCCATACCAGGAATACCACCCAAGATGGCTGGGTTAACCGCTAGAATGTAGCTCATTGCTAAGAAGGTAATGAAACCCGCATACAGCTCGGTGCCTATGGTGGTTTTTCGCTCAGAAATTTTAAAAATGGACTCTAGAATGCCAGGATTATTCTGGGCTTTTACAGCAGTATCGAGACTCACAATGAAACCTTAACTATTGAAGAAACAGGAACGGAATCAAATGCTGATAGAGAAAGAAACTCGCGCTAACTACTAACAAGGCTGTAGTCACTAAGATAGGCTTAGCGGTAGAAACATCCAGTCCAATTCACTAGAAATATACAGCATTTAATCGTTTGCGCGGCATTGTACGAATCCCAAACTAAAACTCAATGCTTTTCTGGCGTAAAACAGAAAATAAAGCAAACGTTTGCCCTCAATCAATAAATCACATCTATTAATGCTTATAGCTGGTTTCAAACGCCATTGTCACACTAACCCTTGTTGTGGTTGTTCTGAAATGCCGATTTGTGCTACTCTTCGCGTCCATTTTTCTGACCTAATTTTCGCCAATTCGGTGATTCAGCATGGTCAGTGCTATCTTTAAAATATGTCGATAACTTCTTGTCGGCGACATCAAATCAAACGTGGAATTGTACCTATGGGCAAAGGCACTCTTTATATCGTATCTGCACCAAGCGGCGCGGGTAAATCGAGCTTGATTTCAGCCATGCTGGAAACCAACCCTACTTACGCGATGAAAGTGTCAGTGTCGCACACCACTCGTGGCATGCGCCCTGGTGAGCAAGACGGTGTTCATTACCACTTCGTACAAAAAGAGCACTTTGAAGAGCTAATCGAACAAAGTGCTTTCCTTGAGTACGCTGAAGTGTTTGGTAACTACTACGGCACCTCACGCATTTGGATTGAAGAAAACCTAGAAAAAGGCATTGATGTATTTTTAGATATCGACTGGCAGGGTGCTCGCCAAATCCGTGAGCAAATGCCGCAAGCGAAAAGCCTCTTTATCCTACCGCCGTCAAATGGTGAACTAGAACGTCGCCTAAACGCACGCGGTCAAGATAGTGAAGCCGTTATCGCTAAACGCATGGCTGAAGCAAAATCAGAGATTTCGCATTACGCTGAATACGATTATGTCATCGTAAATGATGATTTTGATAATGCACTAATGGACTTTAAAGCGATCATTCGCGCAGAAAGATTGAAGCAAGACAAGCAAGCTGCTAAATATAAAGGCATGCTTGATGCGCTGTTAGCAGAGTAAGTCCTAGACACTGGGAACACTCAGGCTGTATAATTTCTCGTCATACAAAATTTTTAGTTAACTAATTTGGAGTCCTCATGGCACGCGTAACTGTTCAAGACGCTGTTGAAAAAGTTGGCAACCGTTTCGACCTAGTTCTAATTGCGGCTCGCCGCGCTCGTCAAATGCAAACTGGCGGTAAAGATTCACTAGTGCCAGAAGAGAACGATAAGCCAACGGTTATCGCTCTACGCGAAATCGAAGAGAGCCTAATCACTAAAGAGATCCTAGATGCTCGCGAGCGTCAGGAACAACAAGAGCAAGAAGCAGCAGAATTAGCAGCAGTAAGCAGCATTGCTCACAGTCGTTAATCTGACTCTCTTCACTACAACTATCTTTTCGGGCCTAAAGTTTGTATCTATTCGATAGCCTCAAAGACGTTGCCCAAGAATACCTAACAGAGCCTCAAATTGAGGCTCTGCGTCAATCTTATGTGGTAGCGAAAGACGCCCATGAAGGGCAAACCCGCTCTAGCGGTGAACCTTACATCATCCACCCTGTAGCTGTTGCTCGTATCTTGGCAGAAATGCGCCTAGATATTGAGACACTTCAAGCAGCGCTTCTTCACGACGTGATCGAAGATACTGAAGTCACGAAAGAAGAACTCGAAGGTCAATTTGGCAATACCGTTGCTGAACTTGTAGATGGTGTTTCTAAGCTGGATAAGCTTAAATTTCGTGATCGCAAAGAAGCTCAGGCTGAAAACTTCCGCAAAATGGTCCTTGCCATGGTGCAAGACATTCGCGTTATCCTGATCAAGCTTGCTGACCGTACTCACAACATGCGCACTCTAGGGGCTCTTCGTCCTGACAAAAAGCGTCGCATTGCTCGTGAAACGTTAGAGATCTATTCACCTTTGGCCCACCGCCTCGGTATTCATAACATCAAAACAGAGCTTGAAGAGCTCGGTTTTGAAGCCCTTTATCCAAACCGCTACCGTGTTCTAAAAGAAGTAGTGAAAGCTGCTCGTGGTAACCGTAAAGAGATGATTCAACGCATCCATACGGAAATCGAAGGTCGCCTTGAAGAGGTAGGCTTAAAAGCACGTGTATTCGGCCGTGAGAAGAACCTGTTCTCCATCTACAACAAGATGAAAACCAAAGAGCAGCGCTTCCACACCATCATGGATATCTACGCGTTTCGTGTCGTGGTTGAAGATGCCGATACTTGTTATCGCGTACTTGGACAGGTACATAGCCTGTATAAACCCCGCCCGAGCCGCATGAAAGATTACATCGCAGTACCAAAAGCTAACGGTTACCAGTCACTGCACACTTCGATGGTTGGTCCACACGGCGTGCCCGTTGAAGTACAGATCCGTACCGAAGATATGGATCAAATGGCAGACAAAGGTGTCGCGGCGCATTGGTCTTACAAAGGCAATGGCGATCGTACTGGCACCACAGCGCAAGTGAAAGCTCAGCGCTGGATGCAAAGCCTGCTAGAGCTTCAGCAAAGTGCCGGTAACTCATTTGAGTTTATCGAAAACGTTAAGTCTGACCTATTCCCAGATGAAATCTACGTCTTTACACCAAAAGGCCGAATTGTAGAGCTACCTGTCGGTGCGACTGCGGTTGATTTTGCTTACGCTGTTCACACTGATGTCGGCAATACCTGTGTTGGTGCTCGCGTTGATCGTAACCCTTACCCACTAAGTAAGGCGCTGAAAAACGGTCAAACCATTGAGATCATTAGCGCGCCAGGCGCTCGTCCAAATGCCGCATGGCTAAACTACGTGGTGACTTCGCGTGCTCGCACTAAGATTCGCCAAGTACTGAAAACCATGCGCCGTGAAGAGTCGATCACGCTGGGTCGTCGTCTGCTTAATCATGCACTTGGTGAGAAGTCTCTTTCAGATATCAATGAAGAGAACATCAACCATGTTCTTGGTGATCTGAAGATTGCTTCTATTGACGACCTGTTAGCAGATATTGGTCTTGGCGAACTGATGAGTATCGTCATTGCACGCCGCCTACTCGGTGACGCTGACGAACTGACTGAAGTCGATAGTAAGGGCGACAATTCAAATAAGAAGAAACTGCCAATCCGTGGTGCGGAAGGCCTACTTCTGACTTATGCGAACTGTTGTCACCCAATTCCAGACGATCACATCATTGCCCACGTTTCTCCGGGTCGTGGTTTGGTGGTGCACCGTGAAACTTGTCCAAACGTCCGTGGCTACCAAAAAGAGCCGGATAAATACATGGCAGTGGAATGGTCAGAAGGTTACGACCAAGAGTTCATTACCGAACTTAACGTTGATGTACAGAACCGTCAGGGCGCGCTCGCTGAGCTAACCAATGTCGTTTCAAGAACAGGTTCTAACATCCACGGTCTATCGACCGAAGAGCGTGATGGTCGCTTATATACAGTGACAGTGCTGCTCACAACCAAAGATCGTGTCCACTTAGCTGGGATTATGCGCAAAATTAAGAGTATGCCTCATACCCTTAAGGTTCGTCGTCGTAAAAACTAACCCGCTAAATTGATTGAAAATGCCCTTGAAATAACAGTTTCAAGGGCTTTTGTTTTATAAAGATTATGAACTTAGAACGCTACAATCGAATTCAACAAGTCCTCAAAGCTCGCCAGACTGATCTGACGCTTTGCCTAGAAGAAGTCCACAAACCAAATAACGTTTCTGCAGTGATTCGAACCGCAGATGCAACAGGCATCCACAAAGTTCATGCTGTTTGGCCAAACGAGATGCGCACGCTTAGCCACACTTCAGCAGGCGCACGTAACTGGGTCGACTTAGAGACTCATGACACCATTGAAGAAGCCATTACTGAGTTAAAAGCGCAAGGTATGCAAGTGTTGGTGACCAATCTATCTGACACTGCAGTGGATTTCCGTGAAATTGATTACACCAAGCCGACTGCCATCATTTTAGGTAGTGAGAAGACTGGTGCGTCTGAACAAGCGAAAAAGTTAGCAGACCAAGACATCATCATTCCAATGATAGGCATGGTGCAGTCTTTAAACGTCTCCGTCGCCAGTGCTGTCATTCTTTATGAAGCGCAGCGCCAACGCGATGAAGCGGGCATGTACGACAAAGATCAAAGCTCAATTCCTGCCGAGACCATCCATCGCATTCTGTTTGAGCGTGGCCACCCAGTGCTGGCTAAAGTTGCTAAGCGCAAAGGGCTCGAGTACCCACCACTGGACGAAGAAGGCCAAATCATTGCCGATGAAGCTTGGTGGGCTGAAATGCAGAAGAAGTAAGGCTTTCCTGCTCAATTTATCCTGTACAAATACACAGCTCGGTGGTTAACTATCATGAACTGATTGAACGACTTACCGAGCTTTGTTATGTCCCAACTGCTATCTGCAATCCCGCTAACCTCACTGACAGGCGTCGGTGCGAAAGTTGCTGAGAAACTCGCAAAAGTTGGGCTCAACTCCGTTCAAGATCTGCTTTTCCATCTGCCTTTGCGCTATGAAGACCGCACTCGTATTTACCCAATCGTCAAGCTTCACGCTGGGCTGTGGGCTGCAGTTCAAGGCAAAGTCATGAGTGTCGACACTCTTTTCGGTAAGCGCAAAATGTTGTCTGTCAAAATCAGTGACGGCAATGGCACCATTACACTGCGCTTTTTTAATTTTACCGCAGGGATGAAAAACAACTTTGCCGAAGGTAAAACAGTCCATGCGTATGGAGAGATAAAGCGCGGTGGATTTGGGTTAGAAATCGTCCACCCAGACTACAAGTTTTACGCACCAAATCAGAGCGCCGATGTTGAGCAAACACTGACTCCTGTTTATCCAACGACCGATGGTTTGCGTCAAATTACCCTACGTAACCTCACCGACCAAGCGCTACAATTACTCGACAAAACCGCCGTACAAGAACTGCTGCCTGCGGGGCTTTACGATCACCAAATCACTTTATCTCAGGCGCTGCATACTATTCACAGACCTCCGCCAACCATAAATTTAGATGAGTTTGATGAAGGCAAGAACCCTGCTCAAATTCGCTTGATTATGGAAGAGTTATTGGCGCAAAACCTCTCGATGCTGTCGGTACGTAGTAAAGGTCAACAAGACGCTGCTTTGCCTCTCAACGAGTGCAACACGCTTAAACAGCAGTTACTCGCTCAATTACCCTACTCACCGACCAATGCTCAAGCAAGAGTAGTTGCTGAAATCGAGAAGGACTTAGTCAAAGCTCACCCTATGATGCGTTTAGTGCAGGGAGACGTAGGTTCGGGTAAAACGTTAGTCGCCGCTTTAACTGCAGTAAGAGCACTTGAGCACGGCTATCAAGTCGCACTCATGGCGCCAACCGAACTACTAGCCGAGCAGCACGCAATTAACTTTGCTAACTGGTTTGAGCCTATGGGTATTAAGGTGGGTTGGCTCGCAGGTAAGCTCAAAGGCAAAGCAAAAGAGACAGAGTTAGCACGTATTGCCAATGGTGAAGCCCAAATGGTAGTGGGGACACACGCGTTATTCCAAGAGCATGTGCAATTTAGTCACCTCGCGCTGGTGATTATTGATGAGCAGCACCGTTTTGGTGTTCATCAACGTTTAGAGCTGCGTGAGAAGGGGGAAAAACAAGGAACCTACCCACATCAGTTAATCATGACTGCCACGCCAATTCCTCGAACTCTCGCGATGACGGCTTATGCAGATCTTGAAACGTCCGTTATTGATGAGTTACCGCCTGGCCGAACGCCAATTCAAACTGTAGCGATCCCGGATACAAAACGCGACACCATCATTGAGCGCGTGCGTAACGCCTGCCTCAACGAAGGTAAACAGGCTTACTGGGTGTGTACTTTGATTGATGAGTCTGAAGTGCTCGAAGCCCAAGCAGCAGCAGAAATGGCCGAAGATCTGCAACGTAAGCTACCCGAAGTCAAAATAGGCTTAGTTCACGGCCGAATGAAGTCGGCAGAAAAACAAGCGGTAATGCAGGATTTCAAAGACAATAAGCTGCAACTGCTGGTCGCGACAACCGTGATTGAGGTGGGTGTGGATGTCCCTAATTCCAGTTTAATGATCATTGAAAACCCAGAGCGTTTAGGTTTAGCTCAGCTCCACCAGCTACGCGGTCGAGTAGGTCGAGGCAGCGTCGCAAGCCATTGTGTTTTGCTCTACCACTCACCGCTTTCGAAAACAGCGCAAAAGCGTTTAGGGGTTCTGCGGGAAAGTAACGATGGTTTTGTCATCGCTCAGCGCGATCTGGAAATTCGAGGTCCGGGCGAATTACTCGGCACCAAACAAACAGGTATGGCAGATTTTAAAATTGCCGATTTAGTGCGAGATCAACGCTTAATTCCTGAAGTTCAGCGCATCGCTCGCTATATTCACGACAATTATCCAGACAATGCGGTTGCGATTATTGATCGCTGGTTGGGTGATAGGGATGTCTATTCGAAGGCCTAATTGATGACTGACACCTTCGAAGACAAAGCATCGACGAGTCGAATACTTCTAGAGGTTCCCTACTCGCTCCTTGGTCACTTTATGGAATGACACATTTTATCTGCGTCATCCCCAAAAGAGATACAAACGAGTTGGGGATCTCTTAAAGTCAGTCGAGAACGAAGTTAATCCTTCACCTTCAAAATCTCATCCCACGGCAAGCTTTCATCTCCCAGCACGATAAAATTCGGGTTTTCTAACGTATCTCGCTCGTTATAAGACAGTGGTGCTAATTGTGTACTCAAAATACGACCGCCAGCCTCTTCAACAATACATTGTGTCGCAGCGGTATCCCACTCACCGGTTGGGCCAAGACGTAAGTAACAGTCCACAGCACCTTCTGCAACTAAGCAGGCTTTCAAGGCAGCAGAACCCAATGGAACAAGATCATAATTCCATGCACTGCACATACGATTAGTGATTCGATTTATGTCTTGACGACGACTGATGGCAATCGCGATTGGGTGCGCTTGACCATCATGTTGATGAGTCTTTATCTTCACACTCTCGCTCATATCAGGGATCTTCCACGCCCCCTTACCTTGATAGGCATAGTAGGTCACACCTGATACTGGGCCGTAAACCACACCCATAACCGGTTGGTGGTTTTCAACCAAAGCAATAATGGTTGCGAAGTCTCCGCTGCGAGCAATAAATTCTTGAGTACCATCCAACGGATCCACTAACCAATAGCGCCCCCATTGAGAGCGTTTATCAAGGCTAATATCGGCGTCTTCTTCTGACAACACCGGGATATCAGGCGTTAACTCAGAGAGCTTTTCAACAATGAATTTATGAGCGGCGATATCGGCACTGGTGACCGGTGTTTCGTCGCTTTTGGTGTATTCTTCGTACTCTTTCTTCTCGTAGATATCGAGAATAAGCTGCCCAGCAGAACGGGCAATTTCAATCACTGCAGGCAAATGATGAGACAGGTCTTTTGTCATTGGCATAATAAATCCTTATCACCCTGCTTTAATTTATGGTTTTAGGATACGCAGGGCGAGTAACAACGCGGTAATACTCCGCGCCTCGCAAAAATCAAGATGGGTCAAGAGCTCTTCCGCTTGTGCTAAAGGCCAACGGATCACTTCAAGTGGTTCAGGCTCATCACCTTCTAGTTGTTCTGAGTATAGATCCTCTGCAATAAACAGGGTCATTTTGCTCGAGAAATAAGAGGGGGCTAAGATCACTTCTTTCAGCGGAGTTAGCTTACGTGATCCAAAGCCAATCTCCTCTTTGAGTTCACGATCAGCCGCTTCAAATGGTGTTTCACCACTATCAATCAAACCTTTAGGGAAACCAAGCTCATAACGCTCTGTTCCTGCCGCGTACTCACGCACCAAAAGTATGTCACCTTGCTCCGTAATCGGCACCATCATGACCGCATTGCGACCACTCGGCTTCATACGTTCATAGGTACGCTCTTCACCATTGCTGAAACGCAAATCCATAGCTTCGACGGTAAACAGTCTTGATTGTGCAACTGTGTGTTGTGCCAGTATTTCCGGCGGTATCCGTTTGGCCATGAGCTTGCTCCTTAGCAAATAATGAATCTCATAATATATGAGAAATTAGGATAATTTGACAACAAAAAAGGGCTGACATTATCGTCAACCCTTTGTATTCCATATGGTTTAAACACCCAATCTCACTAACTGGATTGATTAGTAGTAAGAGTGCTCACCACGGTCATGCTCGGTCGCATCACGAACCGCTGTTAATTCACCTTCGAATTGTTGCAGCAGCTCTTTCTCGATGCCTTCTTTTAATGTCACATCAACCATAGAACAACCGTTACAACCGCCGCCAAAGGCAACAATTGCAATACCTTCTTCAGTAATCTCTACTAGGCTCACGTGACCGCCGTGGCCTGCTAGCTGAGGGTTTACTTGAGTTTGAATCACGTACTCTACACGCTCAACAAGCGGCGCATCGTCAGACACTTTACGCATTTTCGCGTTTGGCGCTTTCAGAGTTAACTGAGAGCCCATCTTGTCAGTCACGAAATCGATCTCTGCATCTTCAAGAAATGGCAAGCTTAGCTCATCAACAAAAGCAGAGAATGGTTCATATTTCAGTTCTGTATCCGTCGATTCAACCGCTTCTGGTGGGCAGTAAGAAACGCCACACTCAGCATTCTGAGTTCCAGGGTTCACAACGAATACACGGATGTTGGTGCCTTCTGGCTGTTGGCTCAGCAGATTAGCAAAGTGCGACTGAGCATTTTCTGTAATAGTAATAGAATTTGACACGACGAATACCTGAGTAATTTTGTAGGCTATTTGGTCACCATTCTACTCCTGATTTTGCCAAGATCTAGCCCTAGAGTATGAAAACTCGACTTCAAGATTTGTCTGACGGCTCAGGAGTACGGCATATCGTGTAAATATCAACGCTTTTCACTCCCGCATCAAGCAGTAATTTGCATAAATGCTGCACGGTACTGCCCGTAGTGAGAACATCGTCAACAATCGCGACACGATCCGCAGTAACGGGTTGATACAATTTGAATGCTCGCTTTAGGTTACTTCTCCGTTGTTGGCGATTTTTGCCTTGCTGCGGTGATGTGGCTCTGACTCGTTTAAATAAAGTTTGATAAGGGCGCTGCAGTTGACTCGACAATGCTCTTGCCAACAACTCACTCTGATTGAACCCTCTCACCCAATGCCGGCGCCAATGCAGTGGAACAGAAGTAATCAAATCTGCTGGCTGATGAATTCTTGGTGAGAGCAACTGAGCCAACTTCTCCGCTTGCCAAAACTGACGTAGATACTTGAAATTATGCACATAAGTCGACAAGGGCGGTTGATAATCACCAACACAATAAACACGCTGCCAAAGGGGCGGCTTTGTTAAACAAGCGCCACATTGCGAAACCGAAGAAAGCATCAGTAAGCCGCAACACTGGCAACGTGTCTGCTCAGTAAAATAACGAATACAATCGCCACACAGCCAAGTCAGTTGCAAGTCACTTTCAATCGCTAAGCCACACAATTCACATTGCAGTGGCAGCAGGTCGGTTATGTATTTCTTCCATTGCTGCGATACCATAATTCCTCTATTGAGTACCCAATAACCGTCTCAATAGGTACTATGCGACAGTAGAACAAGTGAAAAGGATGAGAAAAGTGGTACAGAGTGAGAGCAAAGCAACGTCTCTATATTGGCAATCCAGTGGTGAAGGAGAAGATCTGGTACTATTGCACGGCTGGGGTATGAACGGCGCAGTTTGGCATCAAGCGGTTGAAGAGCTGAGCCAAAACTATCGAGTTCATGTTGTCGACTTACCAGGCTTTGGCCATAGCCATCAACACCACTTTGATACTGTCGAACACATGGCAGAGCTTGTCCTAGAGCACGCACCGGAAAAAGCCACATGGTTGGGTTGGTCTCTCGGTGGATTGCTCGCAACCCATATCGCTCTTCATCATCCGGAGCGAGTGGAGAAGCTCATTACTGTCGCAAGTTCACCAAAGTTCTCAGCAGAGCGTCCTTGGCGAGGCATTCAGCCCAACGTACTAAGTGCATTTACTGATCAACTCGTCGAAGATTTTCAGCTCACCATTGAACGCTTTATGGCACTGCAAGCAATGGGCAGCCCATCCGCACGGCAAGATGTGAAAACACTTAAAAAAGCGGTCTTATCACGCCCAACACCTAACCCTAAATCACTTCTTTCTGGTCTTAATTTACTAGCAGAGCTCGATTATCGCGACGCTTTAACTCACATTAGTATGCCGACCCTGCGCCTTTATGGTCGATTAGATGGGTTAGTGCCGGCCAAAGTCGCTAGTGACGTAGATAAACTCATGCCATCCAGTGAGAGTTATATGTTTGGCGCTTCTTCTCATGCTCCATTCATGACGGAATTTAGCGAGTTTTGTCAGCAAGTTAGCCGCTTTATCACCGACAAATAACAATTTATTACACTCTCGGCGCTAAATTTTTGACCATTGCGGTCGATAAATATACGAACCCTAATAATATCGCCATACAGCGGTAAGGGTTGGGCGTGAGGAGGTTTAGCGATGCTCGTATCACCTACGAACGTAAGTGTGCCGCTAATCGCCCCATCGGTGAATGTTCAAACGGAGCAAGTCGCTCGCGACAATAAAGTCCGCGAACCGGTTGCCCCAACCATGGCATTGACCAAGAGTAATGCAGAGCGACAAGTCAAAGCAGACGACAAGCGGCGCAAACAGTCTTCTTGGGATCCAGCAGAGCACCCAAGCTATGATGCTGATGAACAAGATGAGGTGAGCGCGACTTCTCAGGAAAACCCGCACGATACTCTCGAGCGAATATTCCAACTGCTTTCCCTCGACAGCTACAGTCAAAGTCAGGGTAAAGGCTACGCAATGCGCTTTCGGTTACCCAAACGCATCATCGATGCGGCGATAACAGAAGGAAAAATGGCCAAACGCCGAACTGTGATTAAGTTTCATTATGGTCAAGCGGTTGCGCCACATACACCATCTGATGTCATTGCGGTGTTGTAGTACCTACTTAGTTAGGAAATACCGAAAAAAATCCCCGAACCTGAAAAGGAACGGGGATTTGTCTTTTTAACTTAACGTAAAGTGGTTAGCGCTTTGCTTTTGCAAATGCCGCTGCGAATGCCCCGCCCATGGCACTATTGCCTGACGACTCTTCACGACGACGTTGACCACCTTGATGATTCTGCGCTTGTCGCTGTTGGTGACGAGGAGCAGAAGCACGCTGCGCACGATTGTCTTGACCAGGCTCATCAGTCAAGCGCATAGACAGGCCGATACGTTTACGTTGCACATCCACTTCCATCACTTTCACTTTCACAATATCACCAGCTTTCACCACTTCACGTGGATCAGCAACGTACTTGTCAGTTAGCGCAGAGATATGGACTAAACCGTCTTGGTGAACACCGATATCCACAAAGGCACCAAAGTTCGCTACGTTAGACACCACACCTTCTAGAACCATGCCCGGCTCCAGATCGGAAACAGAATTGACGCCATCAGCAAACGTTGCTGTTTTAAATTCTGGGCGAGGGTCACGACCTGGCTTATCCAATTCTTTAATAATGTCCGTCACGGTTGGCACACCGAAGCTTTCATCCGTGTAGTCGACTGCATGCAGACCACGTAAGAATTGGGTATCACCAATCAGTGATTTCACATTCTTACTGTTCTTTTCCGCGATCGCTTTAACAACTGGGTACGCTTCCGGGTGAACAGAAGAGGCATCTAATGGGTTCTTACCATCCATAATGCGCAGGAAGCCCGCACACTGTTCAAACGCCTTAGGCCCAAGACGTGCCACTTTCTTCAGCGTGGTACGCGCTTCAAAGCGGCCGTTTTCATCACGGTAATCAACAATATTTTGCGCAATCGTGCTCGATAAACCCGCCACTCGGGTTAACAATGCCGGTGAAGCGGTATTCACATCCACACCCACAGCGTTTACACAATCTTCGACTACCGCATCGAGACGTTTTGCCAACATTGACTGGCTAACATCGTGTTGGTATTGACCCACACCAATGGATTTCGGATCAATCTTCACCAGCTCCGCCAGTGGGTCTTGCAGACGACGAGCAATCGATACTGCGCCGCGCAGAGAGACGTCTAGATTTGGAAACTCTTTCGCTGCCAGTTCAGATGCAGAATAAACCGATGCGCCCGCTTCGCTGACCATGATCTTCTGCACTTTTAGGTTGCCACGCTTAATCAAATCAGCCACAAAACTGTCTGTTTCACGTGAAGCGGTGCCGTTACCAATCGCAATCAGATCGACATTGTATTTACGCACTAAAGCATCCACTACTTGTGCTGATTTGTCGTATTGCTTTTGCGGTGGATGCGGATAGATAGTCTCCGTGGCCAGCACTTTACCGGTCGAATCCACCACAGCAATTTTAGAACCTGTACGCAAACCAGGATCGAGGCCCAATGTCGCGCGCGGACCTGCTGGCGCTGCCATTAACAAGTCTTTTAAGTTAGTGGCAAACACTTCGATTGCTTCAACTTCAGCACGCTCTTTCATCGCGCCCATCAATTCAGTTTCCATGTGCATTGACACTTTAATGCGCCATGCCCAACTGATCACCTGTTTACGCCAACCATCGGCTGGTGCGTGGCTCAATGAAATGCCGTAGTGGTCAGAAATAATCGTTTCGCAATGAGATTGGCGCACGCCCTCTTCTTGTGCAGGATCGGCATTCATCGCCAACGTTAAGAAACCTTCGTTACGCCCGCGCAGCATCGCTAGCGCACGGTGTGATGGAACTCGGCTCAAAGCTTCATTATGCGCAAAGTAATCTTTAAATTTTTCGCCTTCATGTTCTTTACCCTCAATCACGCGAGCCACCAGCTCAGCGTTGCGATTAAGGTGATGACGAATTTTTTCTAATAAATTAGCGTCTTCAGCAATGCGCTCCATGATGATCGCACGGGCACCATCAAGCGCCGCTTTAGTATCCGCCACGCCCTTATCCGCCGAAACATACAACTCGGCTTCCTCTTCTGGCTCGGTTTTCGGCTCGTTCCACAACTTATCCGCTAGTGGTTCGAGACCTGCTTCAATCGCGATCTGACCTTTTGTGCGGCGTTTTGGTTTGTATGGCAGATATAAATCTTCAAGGCGAGTCTTACTGTCGGCTTGGTTGATTTCCGCTTCAAGTTCAGCGCTTAGCTTGCCTTGCTCTTGGATTGACTTAAGGATGGTTTGACGACGATCATCCAACTCGCGTAGGTAAGAAAGTCGGCTATCTAAATTACGCAGTTGAGTATCATCTAGGCCACCTGTCACCTCTTTACGGTAACGGGCGATAAAAGGGACCGTATTACCATCATCAATTAGGTTAACAGCAGCGGTAACTTGCTCTGGGCGAACATTCAGTTCTTGAGCAATCATGTGACAGATAGCTTGGCTCATCCGTTGAATCTCTTTAATTATGCTTTAGTGGGTATATGGGGACAAAATGATGGAATATAAAGTTATTGGTGATAGTCGATACTATTTACAAACCACTCTTTGAAACCATCTGGGGTTTTAACGCTAAACTCATCATCCACCTCTTTTTTCAGCAGCGCACGTGCCATTGGTGAATCGATCGAGATATAACCTTTTGCATCACCATAGATCTCATCTGGCCCTACGATTCGGAACTTTTTCACTTCGCCATCGTCATTTTCAATTTCAACCCAAGCACCAAAAAAGACTTTACCAGCCTGCTGAGGTGAGTAATCCACCACTTTGACCTGCTCTAAGCGTTTGCGCAGGTAGCGGACACGGCGGTCAATTTCACGCAGGCGTTTTTTGTTATATTGATAATCAGCATTCTCGCTACGATCGCCAAGACTCGCGGCCCAAGTCACCTTTTTAGTCACTTCCGGACGGTCCTCTTTCCAAAGGAAATCAAGTTCTTTCTTTAGACGGTCATAGCCTTCGCGCGTAATTAGGTTTGTTTTCATGTTTCTGACGTTATTGAATTGAATATGACGTATACATTAGCTAAAAAGGAAATAAACGTTAACAATTCTTTGCGCCACTTTAGTCAGAACAGTGTTACATTTTGACTGGTTAAAAAAGGGCAACATAGCCTGGTCTTGAGCGCTAAGCGTATTTGATAGGTGGAATCACTACATGCAAGAAAATTACAAGATTTTAGTCGTTGATGACGATGCGCGCCTGCGTGCGTTGCTAGAGCGTTACTTGTCTGAACAAGGATTCCAAGTTCGCAGTGTCGCGAATAGCGAGCAGATGGACCGCCTATTAACTCGTGAAAACTTCCATCTAATGGTGTTGGATTTAATGTTGCCAGGTGAAGATGGCCTTTCTATCTGTCGCCGTTTACGTAACGCAAACAACATGCTGCCAATTTTGATGCTGACAGCGAAAGGTGACGAAGTCGATCGAATCGTTGGCCTAGAAGTGGGTGCAGATGACTACCTGCCTAAACCGTTTAACCCGCGTGAACTCTTAGCTCGTATTAAAGCGGTACTGCGTCGTCAAACCATGGAATTACCTGGTGCACCAAGCAGTGAAGAGTCTGTGGTTGAGTTCGGTGAGTTCCGCCTAAACTTAGGCACCCGTGAAATGTTCCGTGGCGATGAAGCTATGCCTTTAACGTCTGGTGAATTTGCGGTACTGAAAGCGCTCGTCACTAACGCGCGTGAGCCAATGTCTCGCGATAAACTCATGAACATGGCACGTGGTCGTGAATATTCGGCGATGGAGCGTTCTATTGACGTACAAATCTCTCGCCTACGTCGCATGTTAGAAGTTGACCCAAGCAAACCACGTTATATTCAAACGGTTTGGGGGTTAGGTTACGTATTTGTCCCAGACGGCAAAGAAGCCTAATTCGAATTCTGCTAAAGTGCGAGACATTGTCTCGCACTTTTTGTTTTACCACTAGCAAGGTTGCTGATATGCGCATTCGCAGCTCATTTACTCAATCGATCATCATTTTTGTCACCTTATTAATTGCCAGCCAGATCTACTCGTACTACGCGGTATTCAATTACGCTCTCATGCCGAGCTTGCAGCAATTCAATAAAATCCTCGGCCACGAAATCAACCTGATGCTCAATGACTCTGCCGGTCTTGAAGACAAGTTAGATCTCGATGCGCCGATACGCCGCCGAGTGCTAGAACAGCTTGGTGTGACGATTCACGCCAAAGATAGCCCTATCGCCGACGAGTACTATCACGCGGTGACGATCGATTTAATGAGCGAAGAGATGAGCAACGAACTTGGCTCGCCAACCGATGTGCGCATGATGCTGGGCTCTGAAAGCTACATTTTGTGGATGCAGATCGACTCTTTGCCTGATTCATTACTGCGAATACCGCTGTCTGAACTGCAAGAAGAGGACTTCGCACCGCTATTTCGTAACAGCCTAATTATGGCGCTGCTAATTATCGCTGGCGGCTGGTTGTTCATCCGTTTACAGAATCGACCGTTGATTGCGTTAGAAAAAGCGGCAAAGGGTGTGGGCCGAGGCGAAATCCCACCTCCGCTACCAGAAAAAGGCGCATCAGAAATTCGCTCTGTGACCAGCGCATTTAACCAGATGTCGAAAGGCATTCAAGCACTAGAAGAAGATCGCGCGCTGCTGATGGCAGGGATTAGCCACGACTTGCGCACACCTTTGACTCGCATTCGTCTTGCAACGGAAATGATGTCACCAGAAGACAGCTATTTGGCAGAAGGCATTATCAGCGACACCGAAGAGTGTAATGAGATCATCAGCCAGTTTATGGATTACCTAAAACCAGTGAACAAACAATCTTTCATCGAGGTTGATCTTAATGATGTCGCCAATGATGTCGCGTCATCCGAAGGTGGTTATGAAGTCCAAATTGAGACCGAATTCCAACAGCCGATGAAAGAGACGCTTGGTAGCCCTATTGCGATCAAACGTGCGGTGAGTAACTTAGTTGTTAATGCGCTCCGTTATGGCAATGGCTGGATTAAAATCAGCACAGGTACCACGGTGGATAACAAACTGGTTTGGGTTTGTGTCGAGGATAACGGCCCGGGTATCGAGCAGAGCCAAATCGGTAAGCTGTTTGAACCCTTTACCCGCGGAGATACAGCGCGAGGCAGTGAAGGAACAGGGCTTGGACTCGCCATCGTGAAGCGGATTGTTAGTCAGCACAATGGTTCTGTCATTGTGAATAATCGCAGTGGTGGTGGCTTAAGAGTGCAGATTAGCTTTCCACTCATTAAGTAATTGAAACAAAAAAGAGGCCGCTTTAAGCGGCCTTTTATTTTCTCACGACAATCAGAATCTTCCGCTGTAGGTAAATTGGTATTTGCCGTCTCTATCAGGCTTAGGTAGCCAACCTAACTGCTCACTAAATGCAGAAGGGAATTCAGCGCCCGGTTTAAACCAAGCATTACTTTGGTAACTACGGTTAGGTTGTAGAACCAACTGCGCCTCACTTTCTACCTGTTTGCTGCGCTGATCGCCCTTCAAAGTGATCGCACTCTCTTCACAGGTAAAGTTGGCGACCACTGGCCCCACTTCAAGCGTCTCTAACGGAGTACCGATCTCATTGGTATTCCACACCACGCTACCCTCGCCAGTTTGGCAATATGGCGCAGCGTAAACAAGGCGCTTCACGCTCAGTTCTACTTGACCAGATAACTCTAGCGGTACAGGGATTGGCGGGGCAAACTCCATCACTTGCTCTACCGGAAGCGAAGCAATAAGATTTTCAACATAAGGTCCAGACAAGCCATAACCCACCAAACCTCGACCGGTTATCTGCATATCACTGCCGCGACCAAAACGGACTTGAGCTTCGGCGTTGCCCGACAGAAGCTTACTTACTTGTAATTGCCATTGCACCGCACCTAGATTATTTCGCTGCCAACGAACATTCGCTGCACTGCCTTTCCACAGAGTGCCTTCCACGCCAGAAATCGCTAGCGGCGCTGGTAACGGTGCATAATTAAGTACAAGCTGAGCAGGCAAGTGCACAAGGGCACTGGTCACAAACACCAGAATTAAACCCAAACTCAATAAAATTACTTTTTTCACAGATTACCCCTTGGTGAGCTGCAAACGCTTCACTTCAACCATGCCATCAGCATCACCTCTATCAATATCAAGGAAACTCACGAAGATGCCGTGATTTTCTTGTAGTGCGCTTACCCACTCAAGAAACTGGTTGAAAGGCATAGGTGCGATCCAAACTTGTAGCTGTTCACCACGAGGCTGAACTCGAACCAACTCCACTTTATAATGTCGAGCAGACGATGACACAGCTTGGTTTAGAGGCTGACCTGAAGAGACCTGCCCAGTTTGGCTCCTAAGCTGACTAATGGTGTCCGCTTTATCTTTCACCCAAGTCAGAAGCTGCTTCTCACTTTGAATTCGCATCTGGGCCGCTTCGGCACGTTGCGCTGTGGGTTGAATCAAACCCCAATACAAACCGCCTAGAACTAGCAGGATCGCACAGACGATAACGAGCCTTTGTTCACGTGAGCTAATCTTGCTCCACCAATTTTGCATTGGTATCAGTAATGCGTTCATTCTTGCTACCTCACAATGGCTTTAAAACAAAAGAGCCATTGACCAAATCACCGGAGCGATTTAACTGTCCTTGCTCAACATTAAATTGGCCCGCAAACAACTCACGTGCTTTTTCAAACGTCTGGAAATCTTTACTTTGTGCTTGCAAACGGACTTCACCACGCGCGCTATCAAACTTAAAGCTGGTGAGGTTGAGCGTCGGTACTTGCTTGAGTAAAGCAGGCATGCCAGACATCCAATCCAGTAACGACTCTTCTACACTACCACCAGACAGTCGCTTAGCCTCTCGATCCATTTCTCGCTTAAGATAGCTAACCGTCGGAATCTTAGTTTTGCCCGGTAATGACTGACGGAAAATGCGTTCGCTCTCTGCGCGGTAGGCTTGTGCCTGAGATTCATAGCGTTGGATCTGCAGTAAATTATCCACCATCACAACAGCCATCAAAAACACAGCTGCCATCGCCACTTTCTGCCATACTTTCCAGTAACGGGAAAAAGAAGATTTCGCTTTAAACTGACCCGTTAATAGATTGATTTTGCTGCTTAGCGCACCCTCTGCGAGCATCTGCATCACGAGTTTAGGCTCGCCATTTTGCCACTCTTGCTCTGTTGCAAGTTCCAATTCAGGCAAACTAGAGTAAGCGGTAAGTGACAAGTACTCATCGGCCTCTTTCACCCAATCCGATTGAGCAATCAAGCTCAACCAATCGCGATTTACCGCTAGTCCACTCGATGCATTTTTCTTTAGTAACCAAAAGCCATCCAATTCAACCGCACTGATACCCGCTTGCTCTGGCAGAGCCAACACGTCAGGCAGTACTTTTTGAATCACGCAGCCAATGTCACGCAGTTGCGCCAAAGATTGTTCAAACCAGCGTTTATCTAGCGCACAAACTTGCGCCGTACTCGCTTGTTTACCCAGAATGGTAAAGTGCAGTTCATCCACATCTTGAGCCAACTCATCTTCTAAGATAAATGGCAGCATGGTATCAAACTGACGGCTTGCACCCGCTGGGATTTCGACTTCTGTCAGCACTAAGCTCGCCGCTGACACCAATACAATTGTGCGACGATTTTCAGCGTAAGCAGTCAGATCGGAGATCTGCTCCCAGCCAGTCAACTCACCACTGGCAATCACTTCCTTTTGCTGCTCAGACCAAACCAGCCATTGAATGACTGATGAGGTGTTATTGCTCAGTCGAACGATCAGAAACTCGTTCACCGATACCTCCAAAGCGACGGCTGATCACCGTTGCAGTTTCTCGATTATCACTAAATAGCAGGCTGCGAATTCTTACTCGCGAATCGCCTACCAATATCTCTGCGTCCATTTCAAAATACTTACTATCAACCGATAAGTAGCCTTTGGCTGTCTTCAGTTGATCTGGCTTGATATTGGCAAACGCACCTTCTTTCAAAAAATCATCCACACTAGCCCAGCCATCGAACGGACGATCTTCGAGCACTTGTTTAGCTTGATCGACACTGATGTTTGGTTGAAACAGAGCGCTAACAAGCGCTGCATGTTCAGGCTGGACCGTATTTACATTCAATCTAAAATCTGTGGTCGGAATCGCGCAGACATACGACGATAACGTATTCATCACTTCACCCGTGACTTGGTTTATCGCACGTAACTCAGTACTGTCTGCAAGCAAACTATTGGCTGGCAGATAGGCAGGCGACATCGACTCATAATAACTATCTTCCACACCGGAAACAGAATTCACTGTGCTATTTGCGTCAACAAACTCCCATGTCGATTGCGCGATCGTCTCTGCTTGGTAGTTTTCAATTTCGAGCTCTTCTAGAAGGTGTTGCAAAGCTTCAACTAAGAAAGGCAATTTATCCGAACCTGATGCCTGCTTTGCTTCTACCAGCGCATTGATATTAAAGCACGCTTGTCTATCCACTAAGCGGCCTTTCAATGTGCCGTAGTCAAGTGGATAGGTTTGCTCTTCTAATGCCCAAGGCTGAGATAAGTTAATGGTATCAGCGTCTTTGTAGCTCTGCTCAATACCTGTCTTAGCCAGCGCTTCAACACCTATGCTGTACCAGTAAGCTTGCTGATAGTTTATCTGGTTAGTCGCGCGTTTGAATTGACCAAACAAGCGATCTGCCATACTCGCCGCAATACTGACCATCACGGCCAATAGTAGTAAGACAACAATCAGGGCAACACCACGTTGAGGCTTAACTCGATTCATCGCTCGCCCCACCCATATTCAACTGGCCACCATTAGTCAGATAGATGCGCTCTATGCTGCCGTAATCTTTAAGTTCCAGCGTTAACGCCACCGCCAAAGGCAACGCATTCTTTTGTTCCCACTGATTTTTCCACTCTTTTCCATCAAAAAAGCGTAAATCATAACTTTCGACCTTATCGATCAGTGGCATCACAATCGGCGTTTGACCTGCCGGTGTATCGGCATAGCGCCACCAGACCCGCTCAAGAACATCCTCTTTTAGGCGATAACCCACTTTGGTCACTTCACCACGAGGAAATTGCTGTTGCGGGTTATGCCAACCGCTGCGAGCAAACATTACCCCTTTGGTATCTGAATCAAGCAGATAATCTTTCCATTGAAGTAATTCAGTGGTTGGGACTTCACCTTCAGTACGAGTTTGTCTCAAGGTCATCTGACGAAAGTCGTTATTCATAAACACCAAGGCGCGCTGCAAAGTCTTTAATCGCTCACTGCGCTCTTGTGATAACTCATTGCTACGCTGGACCTGATTCAACACTTGGTAAGCGCCGACACTTAGACTCGCAAAAATAGCGATCGCGACGAGCACTTCAATTAAGGTGAAGCCTTGCTGGCGTCGAGAAATTGGCTTACTTCGAGACATAGCTTCTCACCGTAACTATCGCCGAGCCACCTTTGCTTGCTGCCACTTTGACATCAAACGCTTGCAACAAATTACCTGACGTAGAGACAGGCTCTACCGTCCAAAACCATTCGCGACCCGCAAGTTCTTCTACGCCTTGTTTCTTAGTCGGCTTGCGGCCAGAAAGAATCACTTTGGCCATTTGGTTATCCACCACCATGGAAGCAAAAGTCTTCTCTTCTAGATAACTGAGCGTATTAATGTGCTGACTGACCGAACGAATCGTTGCAATCGCTGCAGTGGCAAATATTGCTAATGCCACCAGCACTTCTAATAGGGTGAAACCTCGATTAGTTCTCTTCGTCATCGCTCTCTCCTGGGGCTAGAACAATGATCTCTCCATTTTCTTTTGCCACTACATGCCAAGCATCACGCTCAATACTGAGATGCTGAGGATAAATAGCAATAGAAAATGGCGTCACTTCACCACTCGACATAATGAAGGCTTGAGGTGGAAGCACTTTACGTTCTTCTTCAAGCTCAGCAAACATCTCTTCATCAAACAAACTACCAGGTTTGAATAATCGGTCTTCATCTTTCCAACTATTCCCTCCCAGTTCTAATTGCATCACCAACTCATCAGGCAGGGTCACTTCAGAAGGTAATTGTGCATCTTCTAGAAGCTTCCAGCCCTCTTGTTGCAGAGCTAATAGAGAGTATTGGGATTTTTTTTCATCCACGCGCAAACCAAAGTCACGCCCACTTAAAATCGCCTCTTCATTGAGTAGTTGTAGGCGATGATAAAGCGACAATGCTTGCTGTTTGGCCGCATCAGAGCTTTTTTGTGGCAATGTTGAGATGACAGCAACCGATGCAACCGAAAGTAGCACAAGGACCAGTAAAATCTCGATGAGGGTAAACCCTTTATGGCTGCGCATAAGAGAACGAGGGTGGTATCGACCACCCTCTAAATAGGAGAGCTGATTATTGGAAGTCTTGGATGTTCCAGTTACCAATATCTGCATTGGCACCTTCACCACCCTCTTGACCATCTGCACCTAGCGTGAAGATATCCACAGAACCTTTATCACCCGGGCTTAAGTATTGGTAATCATTGCCCCAAGGGTCAGTCGGTAGACGCTTGATGTAGCCACCGTCACGGTAGTTGCGAGGCTCTGGGCTTGAAGGCTTAGTCACAAGTGCATCTAGGCCTTGGTCAGTATTTGGGTAAACACTGTTATCTAGCTTGTACATATCCAACGCATTTTCCAGTGCGACAATATCAGTAATCGCTTTCTGTTGATCCGCTTTCTCTTTATTACCTAGCAAGTTAGGCACAACAAAGCTTGCCAAAATACCTAGAATGACCACTACAACCATGACTTCAAGTAGCGTAAAGCCTGACTGTTTCTTTGTTCTATTTTTCATTATTTTCTCCAAACCAAAATTTAAGACCTAATATTCAGTCTCAACTTTTAACCACTCATTAAGTTGTTCATTTCAAGAATCGGCATCAGAGTCGCCATCACAATGAACAAAACCAAACCTGCCATCAATGCAATTAAAACAGGTGTAAAAATTCCTAACGCAATATTAATCGTCGACTCAAAGTTTGCGTCTTGGTTATCTGCCGCACGAGTCAACATCCCTTCTAACTCACCACTCTGCTCACCACTGGCGATCATATGCAGCATCATAGGTGGAAACAGCTTGGTTTGATCCAATGCTTTACGCAAACTTGCCCCTTCACGGACATTATCTCGGGCTAACATGACTTGTTGTTTAACAAAGTGGTTCGACATTACATCGACCGCCACTTTCATGCCATCTAAAATTGGAATAGCGCTCGAAGTACAGATAGAGAGCGTGCGAGCAAAGCGAGATGTGTTCAAACCGCGCGAGATCTTACCTAGCATAGGTAAACTGACCACTTTGCGATCCCACTTCAAACGGACATTCGGTGAACGCAGCATCACTTTGACCATGTAGACCAAAGCAATAAACGCGATCAGTAGCTGAATGCCCCAGTTTTGAATAAAGTCACTCGATGCCAACAAGAATTGAGTCGATTGCGGAAGCTCTTGGCCCATTTGAACAAATTGGCCAACAATCTTAGGCACAACCGCCGCCAACAAAAAGGCCACAATACCAACGGCAAACACCACCAGCACTACAGGGTAAATCATCGCTTGCTGCAGTTTTGAGCGCAGCTTCTGACGGTTTTCCGCGTAATCAGCCAAGCGCTCTAACACCCCATCAAGGTGACCGGATTTCTCACCCGCCTGTACCATAGAACGGAACAGTTCATCAAAAATATGAGGATAGTCTGCCAAACTGTCGGCTAGGGTATAACCCTCCACCACTTTTGAGCGTACTGCCAATAACATCGTCCGAATACGCGGTTTTTCTGACTGCTCAGAAACGGCTCTTAAACACTCTTCAAGCGGCATGCCCGATTGAACCAATGTGGCTAGCTGACGAGTGATCAGAGCGAGATCTGGTGTACTGATACCACGCTTAAACGTCAGTCCAGGTTGGCTACTTGCTTGCTTGGCTTTTTGACGAGTTTCGCTCACTTCTACGGGTACGAGCCCCTGCTCTTTCAAGCGAGCACGAACCTGACGAGCGTTATCCCCTTCAATCACGCCTTTCTGGGTTTTGCCTTTTGCATTTAAGGCTTTGTACTCAAACGCTGCCATTAGCCTTCCTTGGTCACTCGCATCACTTCTTCAAGTGAGGTCACACCATTGCGTACTTTTGCCAAACCGTCATCACGAATACTTGGCGTTTGTTGGCGAATGGATTTTTCTATTGCTTGTTCACCCGCTTCACTGTGGATCAGCTCTTGAACTTGTTCATCAACGACCAGTAACTCGTGGATACCCGTTCGGCCACGGTAGCCTTTATAGCTACACTTCTCACACCCTTGGGCACGATGAAGTATTAAAGATTCGCTCTCAGCAACATTAAATAGCTTCTTGGTTTCGCTATCTGCTTCATACGGCTGTTTACAGTCATTACAGAGCGTTCGAACTAAGCGCTGCGCCAACACGCCAAGCAATGAAGATGAGATCAAGAATGGCTCGATCCCCATATCACGTAGACGAGTAATCGCACCCACCGCGGTATTGGTGTGTAACGTCGACATTACCAAGTGACCAGTTAAAGAAGCCTGAACACCAATTTGCGCTGTTTCTAGATCTCGGATCTCACCCACCATGACTACATCTGGGTCTTGACGCAAGATGGCACGAAGTCCGCGGGCAAACGTCATGTCTACTTTTGGGTTCACCTGAGTTTGGCCAATGCCATCGATATCAAATTCGATCGGATCTTCTACCGTCAGGATATTGCGTTCGTTGCTGTTGAGCTCTTGCAAGCCCGCATACAAAGTGGTCGACTTACCAGAACCGGTTGGACCCGTCACCAAGATGATGCCGTGAGGACGAGCAATCATAGAGCGGAAATAGTTATGGTTGCGCTCAGTCATACCTAAGCTGTGCAAATCAAGACGAGTCGCGTTCTTGTCCAGTAGACGCATTACGACGCGTTCACCATGCGATGAAGGCATGGTCGAAACACGAACATCCACCGCTCGACCACCAATACGCAGCGAAATACGACCATCTTGTGGCACGCGTTTCTCCGCAATATCCAGCTTCGCCATAACTTTAACGCGCGACACCAATAATGGCGCCAGTTTACGGCTAGGTGAAAGCACATCACGCAAGACACCATCAACACGGAAGCGAATCGACAAGCTCTTCTCAAAGGTTTCGATGTGAATATCGGACGCGCCTTCTTTGATCGCTTCACCCAACATGGCGTTGATCAATTTAATGATTGGCGCATCATCTTCTGACTCAAGCAAGTCTTCATCATGGGGTAAGTCTTCGGCCAATGAGAAGAAATCATCGTTATCTGCACCGAGATCTTCCATGAGCTGACGCGCTTCTGAAGAATCTCGCTGATAAGCTTGAGTCAACTTTTGCTCAAAAGCCTCTTTGCTTAACTCTTGCAGAGAAACGTTTTGTCCTGCCACTCGCTGAACTTCCAACAGTGCAGGAACAGCTAACGGTGCAATGTAGTAAAGCACCGAACCTTGCTCTGTTGGCTCTAACACTAATTTAAAGCGATTAGCAAAACTGAACGGAAGACGACGAACCGCCGTGACTGCATCTATCGTCATTACTTCGCGCCCATCTGCTCAACAAAGGCTTGGATTTCTGCTGGGTGACTGATGTCTTCACCAAAGCTCGGTAGAACCGGAATATGGCTGTTATCCATCAACTTCAAGCCTTGGTCTGCTTTATAAAGCTGCTCTGCACGAATGAAGTTGTATTTACGCTGAGTAATACCATCCGCAGTCACACCATCGCGAATGATGGTTGGCTTGATGAATACCATTAGGTTTTTCTTTTCAACTTGAGTACTGGTCGATTTGAACAGGTGGCCAAGTACTGGAATATCACCCAGTAGCGGTACTTTAGATTCACTCTCCAATGCACGCTCATCAATCAGGCCGCCCAAAACAATCATTTGGCCATCTTCAACCATGACCGATGTATTCAGTTGGCGCTTGGCAAATCGCACATCCACTGCGCCATTGGCACCCAGAACGTTCGACACTTCTTGCTCAATCTTAAGCTGAACCGAGTTACCTTCATTGATTTGAGGAACCACCTTCAACTTGATGCCCACTTCTTTACGATCCACCGTTTGGAATGGGTTGTCGTTATTTGAACCCGCAGTTGAACCGGTAATCACTGGCACCTCTTCACCGACGATAAACGACGCTTCGCCGTTATCCATCACGGTAATGCTTGGTGAAGATAGAATGTTTGAGTTCGAGTCGGTTGAGACTGCGCTGATTAACGCTGTCCAATCCCCCATCACTAAGCTAACGGCGGCACCGTTGACACCCGCTAACGCAGCGGCAAGCGTTGAGTAGTCACCTTTCTCTGTTGTGGTTTCATTTCGTAAGAAATCACCATCTGAGTCATAAACAGCTTTGGTTGTTTCAGTATCTTTGGCTTCTTCGAGACCAACCATCACACCGCCAATCGATGCTCCAGTGTTACCGTACTGAATCATGGCTCCAGTTTCTAGATTGCCCCATTGCACGCCAAGGTTAATGCCATCACCCTCAGCCATTTCAACGATCAGAGCTTCGATCAATACCTGAGCACGGCGAATATCAAGCTGAGAGATCACGTCTTGCAATGCGTTCATGATATCTGGCGGCGCAGTCAGAACCAGCGCGTTGGTGCCAGGGTGAGCAGCAATCATCACTTCACCACGCTGGGCAGAAGCACCTTTCTTACTGCCTGATGATTTTTCTGCCTGTAGGTTGTCAGACACGCCTTTAAGCACATCGACTAACTCTTCTGCATTGGCGTACTTAAGGTAAACCACACGGTTATTACCTTTTGATGCCATTTCTACATCAAGCTGTTTGATCAGTTTGCGTAGGCGTTGACGAACTTGCGGGTCACCCGAAATCAAAATAGAGTTAGTACGATCATCAGCAACTAGCTTAGGCTTAAGAAAGGCTGGGGTGTTTTTGGTATCGGTGGTCTTATTCAATGCTTCAACAATACGCACCATTTCTGCAGCAGAAGCATTGTCTAGCTCTACCACTTCAATTTCTTTGTCACCCGCTTGGTCAACACGTTTGATGATATCGGCTAAGCGATTTACCACAGCTGCACGGCCCGTGATCAAGATAATATTGGCTGGGTCGTAATGCACAACGTTACCCGCACCAGCGTTATCATTAAGCTGACGTAATAGAGGAGAAAGTTCACGAACAGAAACATTGCGAACCGCAACCACACGAGTAACTACTGCGTCACCATGAACGGAACCGTCACCCACAACAGGAATCGCAGAGGTTTTGGCGTCTTTCGCTTTCACAACCTTAACGACACCATTTTCCATCTCAACCACAGCGTAGCCATACACTTCCAATACATTAAGGAAGAAACTGTAATACTGCTCTTCAGTTAACATGTCATAGCTACGAACATCCACTTTGCCGCGGACAGAAGGGTCAACAATGATCGTTTTATCGAGATTACGACCGACGATGTTGATGAACTCTTGAATGTCAGTGCCTTTAAAACTTGCACTAAACTCATTTGCCACCACCAACGTTGGGGCGGTTAATAAGCTTCCTGCTAAAAGCCATGCGCTTTTCTTAAGCCAATGCTTCACGTATTACTCCTCGTGGAAGCAGCTGCTGGTGCAACTGCCTTATAATTCAATGTATATCTCGTATGGCTGACCATCACGCTCAACCGTTAACGTTAACTCTGTCATTTGCGATATGTTTTGGAAGATCTCTCCCATTGCTGACGAGTCTTTTAAATCCAAACCATTAATTTGTATCGCTACATCACCCGGCTTTAAACCAACCGAATCAAATAGCGCTTTATCTTTGCCCGGAGAGAGTCGATAGCCCAAAACATCACCATCTCGCTTCACTTGAGACAAGCGAACATACTGGAAGATTTGTTTCGCATCCTTACGAATTTCATCACGAATTTGTTCCAGTTTATTTTGTGGAATTTGAGCAGTAGAAGATGACGGTTGAGGGGCTTTTTCAGGCTCAGGCTTACTGTACTTGAGACCTTCTAGCATCACGGTCTCGTTGCGGCCCGAATTATCAACAATGACACGATCCTTCTGCACTTGGTAAAGCTTGGCACGAGTACCTTCAATAACTTCACCAATTCCATACGTCGCCTGTTTACCACGATTGGCAATAACCGCGAGGCTTTTATCTGGATTGGTACTGGTCACAACACCCACTAATACCACACTTAGGCGGCTTTTCGGTGCATCTTCTACCTTTGGTTGTGTAACAACTTGACGTTGCTCCTGATATTCACCAAACAAGTGGCTATTTTGCAGTTCAGTAAGATTCACGGTTTGAGATGAAGATGTTTGGCCAGCAGAGAATCGCGTTGGCTGCCACTTGGTGACCGTTTCAGAAATTAAAGGCTGCCAAACCAGTTGACCCAAGATCCATGCGCTCATCACCAACAACAACGCCATGACTGTAAAGCTAATACGTTGCTGCACTTGAACTTCTTTTACTGATTCGCCCAACTTAAAGAGTGCGTTTACGCCTTTTTGCTTCACAGAATATCCTTCTCGTCTGCGCTTAATAAAATCGTGCCCATAAATCAAAGGGGTAGCCAACCATTGTATCAAAATATGAAACAAGCTAAACCGTTAACTCGTCATACACACTAAGGTAAAAGACAAATTTGCTACCCTCGCTTGAAAAATGGGCTGCATGTCACCATTGTTACAGCAGCATATTTGCATCCATTTTTACCACCATTAGAGGTCACTTTTCACAATGGGTTCCCAAACAGAAGCAGTAAGACTCGATAAATGGCTATGGGCAGCGCGTTTTTACAAAACACGTTCCATTGCTCGAAATATGGTCGATGGCGGCAAAGTTCACTATAATGGCCAGCGCAGCAAGCCAAGCAAGGCTGTTGAGCTCGGTGCAATTATTACTCTTCGCCAAGGCAATGAAGAGAAAACCGTTGTTATAGAAAAGATTTCTGACCAACGCCGCGGTGCACCTGAAGCGCAGACGCTCTACAGTGAAACCGCCGAGAGCGTAACTAAGCGTGAAGAAAGTGCTATGCAACGTAAACTTCATGCGCATAATCCAAGCCCTGATCGTCGCCCTGATAAGAAACAGCGCCGCGACATCATCAAGTTTAAACATCAATAAGTACCATACGTACGAGGAATTAACTCAATGGCAAACAACGTATTAAACCGCTACCTTTTTGAAGACCTATCAGTACGTGGTGAGTTGGTACAATTGGATGAAGCATACCAACGTATTATTTCTAGCAAGGAATACCCAGCTGCACTACAAAAGTTGCTTGGTGAGCTATTAGTTTCTACAACCCTTCTTACGGCAACACTTAAGTTCGAAGGTTCAATTACAATGCAACTTCAAGGCGACGGCCCTGTATCACTAGCGGTTATCAATGGTGACCACGATCAGAAGATCCGTGGTGTAGCTCGCTGGGAAGGTGACATTGCTGATGACGCTTCAATCCATGACATGTTAGGTAAAGGCTACCTAGTGATCACGATTGAACCGAAGAAAGGCGAACGCTACCAAGGCATTGTAGGCCTAGAAGGTGACAACCTAGCTGAAATTCTAGAAGGCTACTTTGCTAACTCTGAACAGCTTAAAACTCGCATCTGGATCCGCACTGGTGAGCAAGAAGGTAAACCACACGCAGCAGGCATGCTGATTCAAGTGATGCCAGACGGCACAGGTTCACCAGAAGATTTTGAGCATCTAGAACAGCTTACCAATACGGTTAAAAATGAAGAGCTATTCACACTAGAAGCTAATGATCTGCTTTACCGCCTATACAACCAAGAAAAAGTACGTCTATTTGATCCACAGCCGGTTGAATTCCACTGTGGCTGTTCACGTGAACGTAGTGGCGCAGCTATCGTGACAGTCGATCGCGCAGAAGTGAATGACATTTTGGCAGAGGTTGGTTCAATTTCTTTACATTGTGATTACTGCGGCACGACTTATTCGTATGACGAAGCAGAAGTGTCGGAGCTGTTTAAGCAAGCATCAACAGGCAATAAAACCCTGCATTAATTTTTACAGCTTACCAAGCACGTAATTAACCGATCAAAGGCCAGCATCACGCTGGCCTTTTTGTGATCAAAACCCCATAAACCCTAGCCTCACCTGTAATAAAGCAACTGGTTAATTTTAAACAATTAATAATCATTTTGCTCTAGCGCAAAGCTTTGCGCACACGATAAACTAACCAAGCCAATATGTGATGAGTCGCTTAAAACCCTACTGAAAACATGGACATTATTTGAGCTATATCCCTGTTTTCTTGCAAGCCCATTGCTAGCATGGTGAGCAGATAAAAATTAAAAAAATTCTTACAAAATCCCTACAAATATTTCCGATAAGGAGCACCTATGACCGTTATGGAACATACAAAGGCTGCAACAATTGATCTTACCAAACATGGGCTGCATAACGTTAAAGAGGTTGTTCGCAACCCAAGCTATGAAATGCTGTTCGAAGAAGAGACTCGCGCTGATCTTGAAGGCTACGAAAAAGGTGTAGTTACTGAGCTAGGTGCTGTTGCTGTTGATACTGGTATTTTTACTGGTCGCTCACCAAAAGATAAGTACATCGTTAAAGACGCAACGACTGAAGAACATATGTGGTGGACTTCAGACGCAGTGAAGAACGATAACAAGCCAATTGATCAAAAGGTATGGAGCGAACTGAAAGAGCTCGTTACTGGTCAACTTTCAGGTAAGCGTGTTTTTGTCATCGATGGTTACTGTGGTGCTAACCCAGACACTCGCCTAAGTATTCGAGTGATCACCGAAGTCGCATGGCAAGCCCACTTCGTGAAAAACATGTTCATTCGTCCATCGGAAGAAGAGCTAGCAACATTTGAACCAGACTTCGTTGTTATGAATGGTGCGAAATGTACAAACCAAAAATGGCAAGAGCAAGGTCTGAACTCTGAGAACTTCACGGTCTTCAACCTAACTGAGCGCATGCAGCTAATCGGCGGTACTTGGTACGGCGGTGAAATGAAGAAAGGTATGTTCGCAATGATGAACTACTTCCTTCCTCTAAAAGACATCGCATCTATGCACTGTAGTGCGAACAAGTGCAAAGAAAACGGTGATGTTGCCGTCTTCTTTGGCCTATCTGGCACAGGTAAAACCACGCTATCTACCGATCCTAAACGCGAGTTGATTGGCGATGATGAGCACGGTTGGGATGACGACGGTATCTTCAACTTTGAAGGTGGTTGTTACGCGAAAACTATCAAGTTATCGAAAGAAGCTGAGCCGGATATCTACAACGCTATCCGTCGTGATGCTCTGCTAGAGAACGTCACCGTTCGCAGTGATGGCTCAATTGATTTTGATGATGGTTCTAAAACTGAAAACACTCGTGTTTCTTACCCAATCGAGCACATTGAGAACATCGTTAAGCCAGTGTCTAAAGCCGGCCATGCAAATAAAGTTATCTTCCTGTCTGCAGATGCATTTGGTGTACTACCACCAGTGTCGAAGCTAACTCCGGAACAAACTAAGTACCACTTCTTATCAGGTTTCACAGCGAAACTGGCAGGTACTGAGCGTGGTATTACTGAACCAACACCGACCTTCTCTGCTTGTTTTGGTGCAGCATTCCTTACACTACACCCAACTAAGTACGCAGAAGTGTTAGTGAAACGTATGGAAGCAGCAGGCGCAGAAGCTTACCTAGTCAACACAGGTTGGAATGGCAGCGGTAAACGTATCTCTATTCAAGATACACGCGGTATCATTGATGCAATTTTAGATGGTTCGATTGAGAATGCAGAAACTAAGCATATCCCAATCTTCAATCTAGAAGTTCCAACTGCGCTACATGATGTAGACCCAAGCATCCTAGATCCACGTGATACTTATACAGATCCGCTACAGTGGGAAAGCAAAGCAAAAGACCTTGCTGCTCGCTTTATCAATAACTTTGATAAGTACACAGATAACGATGAAGGGAAATCACTTGTTGCAGCAGGTCCTCAGCTAGATTAGTGACCCCCTCTTCAAATAACATGCTAAGCCCCTCTTTCGAGGGGCTTTTTGTTGCCTGTCATCAGAAAATGTTTCAAGCTATCACCATCATGGAAATGGAAATTCGCAATTGTGAAGAAAACACTGACCCTGCTCTCTCTGCTTATAATTGGCTTCGTCGGCCTTTCACTGCTGTCGCTGTACGCCGTGATGCAGACTCGTCACGCCCCTCAAGCTGTCAGTGTTTTATTTGAAACTTTCACGCCATATCAAGTAAAGGCTCAGCAGGCTCGTTACACTCCTCCGCTGCAACTAACGATCGAAGATGTGGAAATCCAAGCTAAACAGCAAACTCTACAAATCCCCAAATTGACCCTCTGGCTAAGCGCTTTACCTTGGCAACAGGGCAAGATCGCGCTGGATTCTCTATTAATTGAAGGCGCGACGATTGACCTCGATGAGATTGATTCATCGTTACTTGATGATGTGTACCTTCACCAACTGGCCTTGCAACATGTCGATCTCTCCACTCACAATTGGTCAGCTCGCGAAGTCAATGTACAAATCGAGCAACCTCAATGGGAAACCCCACAGCAAACCCTGCCGTTTGGTGATATCCAATTCGCCGCTAAACAGTTGTACGTCCGAGGCGAAGCACTTAACGACGTTCTGGTTGACGCCAAGTATCAAGCCCAAGAGAGCACTATTTACGGTAGCTCATTCAAATGGCACGGTGCCGACATATCAGGTCAAGCAGAACAATTTGACCAAGGCTGGTCACTGATCAACGTCACCATATTTAATCTCAATCTAGATAGTGTTGCACCCGCCAACAAGATGCTGACCACACTCAAAACACTCGACTTTCAGGTTTACCATATTAATAGCCTCGACATACTGCGCAGCAACTTAAACTTCTCGGGCTGGCACTTCGAGCAGCTTGATGCCTCACTGGAAGATATCAATCTTGAGAAGTCACTGTGGCAACAAACCAGCGGGTATTTCTCGTTTGATGCGGAAAGCCTCTCTTACGATCAAATTCGTTTCATCTCCCCTACTGCAGAAGTCGGCTTCTCTTCAAAAGGTATCAAGGTTGATCTGTTTAATGCAGACTTCAAAGATGGCTGGGTTCAATTAAAAGGTGAAATATCGCCCTCTGAGCTCACTCTAGAAGAGTTGAGAATGTCAGGGATTACTTGGCTAGAGGGA